>Ga0247823_10001589_pt1 | contig 18898 bp, 14 predicted proteins | sample 13C_PalmiticAcid_2_FD_192426 | JGI IMG/M metagenome (GOLD analysis project Ga0247823, IMG submission 192426) | Soil microbial communities from agricultural site in Penn Yan, New York, United States - 13C_PalmiticAcid_Day30 | ecosystem: Environmental > Terrestrial > Soil > Agricultural land... | reverse complement strand
AGAATGATTTGAGCGTTTTCGAAGCTTTGCTGGGCTTCGCGGAATTCAATATAGTTGGAGAGGCCGGTTTTGTACCGTTCCCAGGCTATATTGAGGTTTTCTTTGGAGGCCTGCACGTTTTCGTCGCTCAGGTTCAGTACTTCTACTGCGGCCAGGTATTCCTGGTAAGATTGTACCACTTCCTGCGACAGGGTGTTTTTCAGGTTCTGACGGATCAGCTCCTGGTTCATCACCTCGATGCCTGCAATTTTGATCTGGCGTTGCAGGTTTAGGCCGTTAAAGATGTTCCATTTCAGGGTAAGACCAGCTTGCGGACCAACGTTCTGGCTAAAAGTGGCAAAACCAGACTGGCTTTCTGACCGGTTGTAGTTGTACGCCGCGTTCAGGTCGAGGGTGGGGAACATCTGCGATTTGTAAATGCGCTTATTGTACTCCGCCACAGAGATATTGCTGGAGGCCAGTTGCAGCGCCAGGTTTTTCTCTTCGAGCTGGTTCAGGTAAGTTTCTTTATCGGCCAGGCTGCGGAAAGCCAGACTGTCAGATACTTTGTAAGGCACTTCCGAATCACGGCCCAGCAAAATATTGAGCTTACGTTTGGCACCCCAAAGCGCGTTGTTCTGCACAAAACGGGTGGTCTTTTGGGTATTGTAATCCACCACACTCTGCGTATAATCTACTTTGGAACTGCTGCCCACCTCAAATTTCTTTTTGGCGAGTTCGCGGCGCTCAGCGGTAATAGCCATGAGCGTATCGCTGGTTTGTACCAACTGCTGCTGGCGGAGGATGTCGGCATAAGTACCAATCACATCGGCCACGGTTTGTTGCACCTGCTGTTTAAACTGGATGAGGCCTATCTGCTCCAGTTCGGCCAGGCGGTGTTTGCTGACAAACATGCCCAAACCATCAAAAATGCGCCAGTTGAGGGCTACACCAGCGGTGTAGGTATAACTGTTGGCGCCATTCACCACCTGGGTACGGCCATCGGCAAAATGGATATTGGAGTTGGGCGAACTGAAGTTGAAACCGCCATTGCCCGTTACCGAAGGCAACATGCCTGCATTGCCGGGCGTATTGGCGAGTTCTGCCTGCCTGCCGGTGTTGGAAGCTACCTGTATGTCAAAGTTGTTCTTGAGAGCTATGCTTACCGCTTCTTCGAGCGTAAGCAGGTTGTCCTGCGCTTGTGCCGCAGGACAACCGAGCAATACCGCTCCGGTAAAAGTTAATAGGATACGTCTGATGTTCATTAGTCACTTAATTTGTCTACAGTTGTAGAGGGTTTGGGTTGCCTTCTGCTCAGGAAGGTGTACATGATGGGGATAACCAGCAGGGTGAGTACCAGCGAGAAGGTGATACCGCCTACGAGTACAATACCCAGCGGAATACGGCTGGTGGCCGCAGCACCCAGCGAAAGCGCCAGTGGCAAGGCACCCAGACCCATGGCCAGACTGGTCATGAGGATGGGGCGGAGACGCAGCCTGGCAGACTGTATCGCAGCCTCAAACTTGGTTTTGCCCTCTTCCCGGATATGGTTGGCATACTCTACAATGAGGATACCGTTTTTGGTCACCAGACCAATGAGCATGATCATACCAATCTGTGAGAAGATATTGGAGGTTTGTCCAAACATCCACAGCGAGAGGTAGGCACCGGCAATAGCCAGCGGCACCGTGAGCATGATGATGAACGGATCGATGAAACTTTCGAACTGGGCGGCGAGGATCAGGTAAATGAGCACCAGCGCCAGCATGAAGGCAAACAGCGTATTGGAAGAGCTGTCGGCAAAGTCGCGGGAGGCACCCGACAGATCGGTCTGGAAGCTTTCGTCCAGCACCTTGTCTTTGCGCAGCTGATCGGTGAGCTCGTTCATGGCTTTGATACCATCGCCAATGGTTTTGCCCGGCGCGAGACCTGCAGAGATAGTGGCCGATTTATACCGGTTAAAGTGGTAAATCTGCGGCGGACTCGTTTGCTCGGTCATCTTCACAAGGTTGTCGAGCGAAATGAGCTGGTTGGTTACGCTGCTGCGTACATAGTATTTAGACAAATCGCTGGGTTCGTCGCGGTCTTCGCGGGAAACCTGGCCCATTACCTGGTATTGTTTACCATTCATGGTAAAGTAACCGAAACGGCCGTTACTCAGTGCCAGTTGCAGGGTGCGGGAGATATCGGCCACGGAAATGCCCATTTCTGTGGCTTTTTCGCGGTTGATCTCCACTTTCAGTTCCGGTTTGTTGAACTTCAAATCCACATCCACGTTTTGAAGCACGGGGTTCTGGCTGGCGGTTTCCAGGATTTTAGGCAATGCCTTGGTCAGTTTTTCGAAGTCGTTGTTCTGGATCACATAAGCCACCGGCAGACCACCACGGCGGTCGGTAGAGATCGTTTGCTCCTGGATGGCGTATCCTTTACCGATATTGATACCGGCCAGGTTTTTATTCACCATCTGGGCTATATCGTCCTGGCTGCGGGTACGTTCGTTCTTTTCGGTGAGCACCACGTTACCAAAAGCGGTGTTTACAGCACCCGAACCGGTAAAGCCCGGAGCGGTTACCGTCAGCACAATTTTATGTTCGGGGATGGAGTCCATCAGCATCTGCGTTACCCGGTCCACGTATTGATCCATGTAATCGTAAGCCGTACCCTCGGGAGCGGTCAGCGAAATACGGAAACGGCTGCGGTCTTCCATCGGAGCCAGTTCGGACGGCAGCGAGCGGCCAATCACATAGATGATACCCAGGCAGAATACGATCATCACCACGCCTATCCAGCGCATTTTGAGCACGCGGGCCACAAGGTTACCATAGCTACTTTCCATCCATTGGAAGAAGGGTTCTGTTTTGCGGTAAAACCAGCCTGGTTCCTGCTTGCTGCGGGTGAGGTATACGTTCAGTACAGGCGTCAGCGTCAGCGATACGAAAGCAGAAATCAATACCGCACCGGCTACTACGATACCAAACTCACGGAACAGTCTGCCTACAAATCCCTGCAAAAACACGATAGGAAGGAATACAACGGCCAGCGTGATGGAAGTGGCGATTACCGCAAAGTAAATCTCCTCCGATCCCTCTTTGGCTGCCCGGTGTTTGTCCATACCGGCTTCCAGCTTTTTAAAGATGTTTTCCGTGACGACGATACCATCATCCACCACCAGCCCCGTTGCCAGTACAATCGCCAGCAGGGTAAGGATGTTGATAGTGAAGCCCATCACATACATGATGAAAAACGCCCCGATCAAACTCACCGGGATATCGATGAGCGGACGGATAGCGATGATCCAGTCGCGGAAGAACAGGTAAATGATCATCACCACGAGGATGAACGAGAGCATCAGGGTTTCCTGCACCTCGAGGATGGAGTTTTTGATGAACTTCACGTTATCGAGGGCGATGTCTACTTTATAACCTTCGGGAATATCCTTTTTGATGTCTTCGTAGCGCTTCATGAACTCGTCATAAATAGCCACGTAGTTGGAACCCGGCTGCGGTACCAGCGCCAGTGCAATCATGGGCACCCCGCTTTCCTTCAGCATGGTTTCTTCGTTCTCGGGGCCCAGCACGGCGTCGGCAATATCGCCGAGGCGCACGGTTTGTCCGCCGGTATTTTTAACGATCAGGTTCTCGAAATCTTCTTCTGTGATGAGGCGGCCAAAGGCACGTACAGTCAGCTCCGAAGCATTGCCCGAAAGTTTACCCGAAGGCAGCTCAATGTTTTCACGATTCAGTGCGGATTCAATGTCATTGGCAGTAACGCCGTAAGCAGCCATTTGCTCGGGTTTCATCCAGATGCGCATGGCGTATTTCTTTTCACCCCAGATCTGGATGCTACTTACACCAGGAATGGTTTGCAGCCTTTCCTGCAGGACGTTGGTGGCAAACTCGGTTACCTGCAGCTGGTTCTTGGTATCGCTCTGCACGGTCATGGATACGATGGGCTGGCTGTTGGCATCGGCTTTCGATACCACCGGCGGAGCATCAATGTCCTGCGGCAGCTGGCGGGTGGCTTGCGATACTTTGTCGCGCACATCGTTCGCAGCGGCTTCGAGGTCTACTTCGAGGTTAAACTCTACCGAGATATTGCTCGATCCCTGCGAGCTGGTAGAGGAGATGTTGCGGATACCGGCAATACCGTTGATCGCTTTTTCGAGCGGCTCAGTAATCTGGTTTTCGATGATATCGGCGTTGGCACCGGCATAAGCCGTGCGCACGTTGATGATGGGCGGGTCAATGGCGGGGTAGTCGCGTATTCCCAGGAAGGAATATGCTACCACACCAAAGAGGATGATGATGATATTCATTACGATAGCCAGTACCGGCCGGCGTAATGCTATGCTAGGTAAACTCATGTAAAAAGCCTTTCGTTAGTTAGTACTGCTGATCTTCTTAATCTTTACAGGCATATCCTGCTTGAGTTGCAGGATACCGGTGGTGGCAATGGTATCGCCGGCACTGACGCCAGAGAGGATTTGTACCTCCTGTTCGGTGCGGGTACCGGTTTCTACCACCTTGAAATTGGCTTTGCCGCCACTCACCACGCAAACTTTTTTGTCGCGGGTACCGGGAATAATCGCTTGCGAAGGCACCATGATGGCATCGCTGGTAGCATCCATGTTGAAATACACGTTGGCAAAACTACCGGGGAATACCTTGCTGCCCTTGTTGTCGAACAGGGCGCGTACTTTAACGGTACGGGTGGCCGGGTCTATCAAACCATCGATGGCATATACTTTGGCCTGGAAGGTATCGAGGCTGCCCGAGGTAGAAAAACGTACAACGGCATTGAGGCGGGCTATATCGCGGTATTTTTCAGGAACGGAAAACTCCAGCTTCAATGGATTGTTCTGCTGGATGGTTGTTACAAGGGTAGAAGGACTGATCACAGCACCCAGGCTGATCTGGCGCAGACCGGCTACACCATTGAAGGGCGCGCGGATCTCGGTTTTGATGAGCTGTGCCTTATAATAAGCGATATCGGCCTCTGTGGTTTGGATCTGGCTCAGCGTTACATCGTATTCCTGGCGACTGATACCGTTGATGTCGAGCAGCTGTTTCTGACGGTCCAGGGTAGTCTGGTTCAGCTTTTTGGTGGCTTCGAGTTTCTGGATCTGAGCCCGGATATCGCTGTCCTGGATTTTCACCAGCAGTTCTCCCTGTTTTACCGGCTGACCTTCCTTGAAAAAGATGCCGGTCACTTTGCCGGAGATTTCGGGCATTACATTCACCGATTCGTTGCTGAGCAGGGTACCGGTGGCGTTGACAAAATTTTGAAGATTTTTGGGAACCAGCACCACGGCATCAACAGAAATTTGTTTAGGACCGCCTGCCTTTCCGGGAGCATCTTTCTTGCCGCTGTGGCAAGCTGATGCGCCCATCATACCTATTAAAATGCTAAAAGTGGTGATGTTGAAATATGACCGCATTTGTTAATGTTATGGTAAAAAAATGGTTGTATCTACAAAAGTAAGGGACTGATAATTAAACGATCGCACCTAAATTGTTGTTTAGACGTTAAATTTCTTTTTTTGACTCGGCCAGTCGTAAAAAGTTTAACTTTACTCCCTAAAATTTTGTATATCATGCCAGGTGTAGAATTATTCGGAGCCGAAGAGCGCAAAGAAGTAATGGATGTGCTCGAAACCGGCATCCTGTTCAGATACGGACACGACCAGCAGCGTAACGGACATTGGAAAGCAAAAGACTTTGAAGCCGAAGTACGCAAAGTAACCGGAGCGAAGTTTGCCCACGCCGTATCCAGCGGTTCTACAGCTGTAGCTACAGCCCTGGCTGCTGCCGGTATTGGTGCTGGTGATGAGGTGATTGTGCCTCCCTTTACTTTTATCGCTACCATCGAAGCCGTGCTGTTTGTAGGCGCTTTGCCCGTGTTTGCCGAACTGGACGAAACCCTGTGCCTCAGTGCCGAAGGTATCCGCAAGGCGCTTACACCCAAAACAAAAGGTATTTGCCTGGTACACATGTGTGGCGGTATGGCCGATATGGATGCCATTATGGAAGTAGTGAACGAACACAACCTGATCCTGGTAGAAGATGCTGGTCAGGCTTTTGGTTCTTTTTATAAAGGTACGTCAGTGGGGCTGTTTGGTAAAACCGGCAGTTACTCATTCGACTTTTTCAAAATTGCTACTGCCGGTGAAGGTGGTGTGCTGGTGACCAACGACGAGGAACTGTACAAAATTGCAGATGCTTACTCCGATCACGGTCACAACCACGAAGGCAATAACCGCGGTATGGAAAACCACCCTGTGCTGGGTTTCAATTACCGCATTGGTGAGCTGAATGCCGCTGTAGGTGTGGCGCAAACCCGTAAAGTGCCCCAGATCCGCGAAGTGAACCGCCGGTACAAGCAACAGCTCGAAAGCATCATTGGCCAGGTAGAAGGCGTGGCGTTTGCCCGCGTTGCCGATCCTTCCGGCGATTCTGCTGCTTTCCTGAACATGCTGCTGCCCGATACCGATACGGCCAAACGCACTGTAGCGGCGCTCAACGAAGCTGGTGTCGCCGGTTTCAACTACTGGTTTACCAACATGTACCACTTCATCAACCAATGGGATCACCTGAAAAACATGCAAACTGCCTCCAAACTCGCGGTAGAAGTACTGGGTGCCCCTCAGGATTATAACAACCTGGACCTGCCCAAATCGCAGGAAGTAGTAGGCCGCCTTATTTCTTTTGGCATCCGCTGCACCTGGAGCGAAGAGGAAGTAACCGCCCTTGGCAACAACATCGTTGCTGCTATCCGCAAAGCCATGGCACCTGTAAATGCCTAAGCCCGGGTGATTATTATTTGTAGTATCCTAAAACTGACAACACTTGCAGGTACATAAGAATTTCAAGAATATAGAAAAAGTGGTGTACGGCCGCGGAAGCTTCGATATGATGGAAAGCATCCTCTCCGAGCGCCGCAATGATAACGCTAAGTTTATCCTCTTTGTAGTGGATATGTATTTCAAAGGCAAAGACCTGGAAAAACGCATTCCGTTGCACGAAGGCGATGAAATCCGTTTCATCGATGTAGACCCCGAAGAGCCCACCACTGAGCTGATCGATGCCCTTCGCGATGAAGTGCTGGCGGCCAAAGGCATTCCTGCCGGTGTGGTAGGGATTGGTGGTGGCAGCATCATGGATATTGCCAAGGCGGTATCGCTCATGTTCACCAACGAAGGTTCTTCAACTTTATACCAGGGCCTGAACCTGATTAAAAAACTGGGTATTTACCACCTGGGCGTACCTACCATTTCCGGTACCGGCGCCGAAGTGTCGATGACGGCTGTACTGACCGGCCCCGAGAAAAAACTGGGCCTCAAGTGCGACTGGACGGTGTTTAACCAGGTGATCCTCGATCCTGAGTTGATTGCCAGCGTGCCTACCGACAAATGGTTTTATACCGGTATGGATACCTATATCCACTGTGTAGAATCTGAAAACGGTATCCTCAACAACGCATTCAGTCATGCCTATGCCGAGCAGTCGCTCAAACTGTGCAAAGACATTTACCTGGGCGAAAATGCCGGCCAGACTCCCGAAAATGATGATAAACTGATGGTAGCTTCCCTGATGGGCGGCCTCAGCCTCACTTATTCTGAAGTGGGTGTTTGCCATGCATTGTCGTACGGCTTGTCTAAAATCCTGGGCGAAAAGCACTGTTACGCCAACTGCCTGGCTTTCCAGCACCTCGAAGATTATTATCCTGAAGGGGTAGCCGAGTTCCGCACTATGCTGGCCAAACACAATGTCGTATTGCCCACCGGTCTCAGTAAAAACTGGACGCCCGAGCAGATCAATGCGATGGCGCACGTGGCTTACAACCTGCACCATATGTGGAACCACGCCATTGGTACCGACTGGAAAGAGAAAATCACGATTGAACTGATCGAAGACCTGTTCCGCAGGTTCTAAACCCGGTTATTGCAAATATTTAAACACTGCCCGCCGTTGAAGTGGGCAGTGTTTCTTATTTTTAGGCACTTGTTTGTTTTTGAACCCAAACCTGAAACCACATGAAACGTTTTTTTACCCTTCTTCTGGGAGGTTGCCTGGCTGCTGCCGGTACCGCCCAGGCTCAAAACATTGGGGAGTACGTCCTCACCGTCAAGACCGATACCTACACCCCGCTGGTGAACGGCACCAACCTGACCCAAACGCCCTGGGATGATACTTTGCTGAAAGTGCCCCTTAACTTTACCTTTCATTTCGGAGGCCTGCAAACCGATACGCTGATCATTGACGACCAGTTCCTGGGTGCCAATATTTGTATGCGCAGTTCTTACGATTACGATTCCACCCCGGTTATTTTTCCGCTGGTTGCCGATCTTATCGACCGCGGGTACAGTTTCGATTCTACTACGCTTTCTTCTCCCATCCGGTATGAGTGGGCGGTAGATTCTGGCAAAAAAGTAATGAAACTGGAGTGGGCCAATGCCGGTTTTTATGACGAATACTACAACCTGGGCACCCAAAATGACTCCATGAATGTGCAGTTCTGGGCCTATGAAAACGATGCTTTCGAGATCCGTTTTGGTCCCAGCCAGGATACCAGTCAGACCGACTCGATCTATTTTTATCCGTTCACCAAGTTTGCCACAGCCATTTCGCTCAACTATAACTTCCTGAACGATTCGCTCAACAGTTTTTACGTCCTGGCAGGCGATCCCGCTCAGGCTTATGTGGATTCTGTGCCTACTTTGTATGGCGTTGATTCACTTGTCGACAAAGGTTTTGACAGCCATCCAGGTGAAGGCATGGTGTACCGCTTTGCCAAGCCGGTGATCAATACCGGTACCGGAGCGTTGGAGGTAGAAGCCGGTTGGAAGGTGTATCCTACAGTAACTACCGGTGCGCTCACCCTGGAGGCTGATCGCAGTAAGGTGAATACCGCTGCTGCCTGCTTCATTACCGATCTGCAGGGCAGGGTAGTCTATAAAGGAACGTTAATGCCGGATGTAAATAGGCTGGATATTAGTAATTTTGCCTCCGGAAATTACGTGCTGTGCATCCTGCAGCCCGGAATTAAAACTTATACCAAAATAATTAAGCTATAAAGCATGAGTCAAAAGAAAGTAATGGTGGGTGATATCACCTGCGGTGCCGATGAATTGTTCCTGATCTCCGGCCCCTGCGTGATCGAAGATGAAATGGTGATGATGAAGACCGCCGAGCACCTGAAGGAAGTAAGTGCCCGCTTGAACATTCCTGTGATCTACAAATCGTCTTTCCTGAAAGACAACCGCAGTAATCTTAAATATTACGATGGTCCGGGTCTGGCCAAGGGTATGGAAATCCTGGCTAAAGTAAAGGAGCAGTTCGGTTTTACCCTGCTCACCGATATTCACTATCCCGAACATGCTGCTCCTGTAGCTGAAGTATGCGATGTGCTGCAGATTCCTGCTTACCTCTGCATGCAATCCGGTCTGATGGTAGCAGCTGCCAAAACCGGCAAGGTGGTGAACATCAAACACGGTCAGTTCCTGGCTCCCGAAAACATGAAACACCCCGTGCAGAAATGCATCGATAGCGGCAACGACCAGGTGATCCTCACCGAGCGTGGTTATACTTTTGGGTATAATGATATGGTGGTGGACCCCCGCAGTCTTTACAACATGGGTCAGCTGGGCTATCCGGTGGTGTTCGACATCACCCACTCTATCCGTAAATACGGTATTCCCAGTGCCGATGCCAAAGGCGGTGCCCGCGAGTTCCTGCCCGTGCTGAGCCGTGCCGGTGTAGCTGCCGGTGTGGATGGGGTGTTCATCGAAACCCACCCCGATCCCGAAAAAGCCCTTTGCGATGCCGCCAGTCAGCTGAGCGTATATGCGTTGGAAGAGTTCATGAAACCCCTCATTGAGCTGCACAATATTGAAGTGAAATACAGGGGATAACCTTTTTCAGTTATACCAAAAGAAAGGGCCGGTCGGAAGATCGGCCCTTTCTTCTTGGGTTGATTATCATTTGATTATGGGGCGGCGGGGATGCGTTAAATACCTGTAGTCGTTTAATGCGGACTAAGTTATGGGTTGCCTGGGCCTGCATGAAAGTGTTATATACTTTTGAATTGTTAGGTAAACCTGAGGAGTAGTTCAGACGCTAAATGGCCTTGCTAGGGTGTGGGAGCGCGGAAACGTCCCTAAGCTAAGTGGTGGAGCTTAGAGCACCTACGGCAGGGCCATTTACAAAAAATTAGGATGGGGCAAAATATTCGGTATGAAGTATTTACATGGAAACGAGCTTTGTTGGAAGCCATCATAACCCACTGTAATCATCAATCTAAAACCTATGGATATGTCAGAATTACAATTCGAAACCATTATGAGGGCCATTGGCGGCCTTGTTACTGAAGTGCAAGGAATCAGGCAAGAGATGTTTTCCATAAAGGAAGAAATCGGTTCCTTGAAGCAGGAGATTAATTCCATGAAGGAGGAAATCAGCTCAATCAAGGATGAGATTAGTTCCATGAAAAGGGAGATTGTTCTCATAAAAGAAGATATATGCTTGATAAAAGGAAGGCTTGTTACTGTAGAAAATAAGGTAGATGAAATGCAACAAGACCTGTTTGCGGTAAAAGAAGAGATATTTTCTGTGAAGGGCAGACTGGTAATAGTAGAAAGTAAAATAGATGAGGTAGCGCAGGAGGTATTCCTGGTAAAAGGCAGACTGACAACAGTGGAAAGTAAAATAGACGAGGTGGTTCAGGAGACCTTTATCATAAAAGGCAGACTGATGACAGTTGAAAGCCGGCTAACTATAGTGGAAGGTAAGATTGACGATGTCGCACAGGAATCCTTCTCTTCAAAAGGCCGGTTGGTGACGATCGAGAGCAAAATAGACGATATGGCCCAGGATATCAGAAAGATCAAAAGGTGTGTGAGTCACGAAAATGCAGATTTTGACCCTCAAAAATGCATGGCTGCCCCACAGGTGTAGCCTGGAGCCTGCCTGTACAGGTTGATATGGAATTTTGCGTTTACTTTGCATTTTACTTTTTACTTTTGCCGCACAATTTTTATCAATGGAATTATATCTGGATTCAGCGAATCTTAAGGAAATAGAAGAAGGCTTTAAGCTGGGCTTTCTGAATGGCCTTACCACTACGCCTACCTTCATGCAGAAAGAAGGCATCACCGATGTGGATGGCACAATTCTGAAACTGAGCAAAATGGTGCCTGTGCTTCAGATTGAAGCGCTGGGTGCTACCGCCGATGAAATTGTAAAAGAAGCTCACCGCCAGCTGGAACTGGGCCTGGACCCAACCCGCACCGTATTTAAAATCCCGGTAAGCCTCGAGGGTGTAAAAGCCTGTAAAATGCTGCGCAACGATAACCTGCTGGTGAATGTACACCTGGTGTATACCCTGCAGCAGGCATATATGGCTATGCACGCTGGTGCCACTTATGTGTGCCCGCTGGTAGGCCGCCTGCAAGATCAGGGCCATGATGCCCTGGCACTGGTAGAACAGTGTGTAAGCGCTGTAAACTACTATGGCTACAATACTAAAATTATGTTCAGCTCTGTGCGCCATGCCGAGCACGTACGCAACGCCATCAATGTAGGTGTGCACACCATTACCGTGCCTCTGAAAGTGCTGAAAGCGCTGACCGAAAATAACTTTACCCAGGTAGGTACCGAGCAGTTCTACCATGATACCCGCATGATGACCGTGCGCGTGAAAGATGCTATCAACGGTGTGAATCCTATCGTGAAAGCCGATATGAACCTGAAAGATGCTATCGTGAAAATGACCGAATATGGCTTTGGCTCCGTAACCGTACTCAATGGTGATGGCGCACTGCAAGGTGTATTTACCGATGGCGACCTGCGCCGCTTGTTGCAAACCGAAGGTGAACACATCCTGGGCAAAAAAATGGGCGAGCTGGAATACAAAGCGCCTATCGCTGTTGAAGGTGGTGAACTGCTGGATATAGCTTCAGGTATCTTCAAAAAGACCAATGTTGACACCATCCTGGTGACCGAAAACGGTGCACCGATTGGTATGCTCGACATCCAGGATCTGAAAAACGACTAATAGTCCAAATGCGCTATATACTAACGGGAACTGTGAAAACAGCTCCCGTTTTTTTATCTTTATAATAAATCGCGCATCCTATGTACACCGACATTCATCTCGTAATAGAATACTTCAGAGGCAAGTTCGTCACCCTTCCGGCAGAGATACTCACCAAGCTCGAAAATGTAAAGGCTTTTGTTTTTGACTGGGATGGGGTGTTCAACGATGGTTTTAAAGACAACAGCGGCTCCAGACCCTTTAGCGAGGTAGACTCGATGGGTACTAACCTGTTGCGTTTCAACCACTTCCTGCGGAAAGGCGAAGTGCCGATTGTGGCTATTATTTCGGGCGAGCATAACCTGGCTGCCCGTACTTTTGCCGAGCGTGAGCATTTTAATGCCGTATACAGCAAAGTAAGGCACAAACGCCAGGCCATTGAGCATCTTTGCGCTACCCACAACATCAGTCCCGACGAAATTCTGTTTGTGTTTGATGATGTGCTCGATTTTTCGGCAGCCGAAATGGTAGGTCTCCGCATCATGGTAGCCCACAGCTGCAGTCCGCTGTTAAGCGATTATGCCGATAAACACGGACTGGCCGATTATATCACCGCGCATTCCGGTGGCGGACATGCCATTCGCGAAAGCGTAGAGCTGCTGACCGGTCTCACCGGTATGTATGCCGAAACGATTTCGCACCGCGTTAAATACGACGAAACCTACCAGCAGTACCTGCAACTCAGGAACCAGCCGGTGCCCCAATATTTCACCTCTAAAGATTTAGAAATCGTTTCTCACGAACCATGATAGCAGGTATTATTCCTGCCCGGTATGCTTCTACGCGTTTTCCGGGCAAACCCCTCATTGAGATCCAGGGCAAAACTATGATTCAACGGGTGTACGAGCAGGCTATGAAAGCCAGTCACCTCAATACTGTAGTGGTTGCCACCGATGACCAGCGTATTTACGACCATGTACTTTCCTTTGGCGGCAAGGCTATGATGACCGGCGAAAACCACCCCAGTGGTACCGACCGTTGTTTCGATGCTTTGCAGCAGCTGGGCGGCGATTACCAGTATGTGATCAATATCCAGGGGGATGAACCGTTTATTTTTCCGGAGCAGATCGATGAATTGGCAGCGGTGCTGGACGGTTCGGTAGAACTGGCCACTCAAATGATTCCGGTAGACAGCCACGAGGTGTTGTTCGATATGGGAGAGGTGAAGATTGTACTCAACACCAACCACGAAGCCCTGTACTTCAGCCGCATGGTGATTCCCTACATCAAAGGAGTGGATCAGAAAGACTGGCATCTGCACCACAGCTATTATCGCCATGTAGGTATGTATGCTTACCGCCGCGATGTGCTGGAGCAGATTACCCGCCTGGGTGTATCGGGTCTTGAAAAAGCCGAATCGCTGGAACAATTGCGCTGGCTCGAAAACGGTTTTAAAATCAAGTGTGTCACCACCAGTTACGACAGCCACTGTGTAGATACACCTGAAGACGTGGAGAAAGTACTGCGCCTGATGGGCAAATTGTAATATTCCGGATAAACAGATTATGACTGGCATTTTGTGAATGGTGCCAGTTTCTTACTTTTGTGATTCTTTTAAATAATATAAGGGCGAATGAAAGATAAAGTTTTAGTGATTGGCGCCTGCGGCCAGATTGGGGTAGAGCTGACGGCGGCCCTGCGCACGATATATGGTACGGATGGCGTAATTGCTTCGGATCTGAAAGATCCGCATCCATTGCTGAAAGACGGTCCGTTTGTACACCTTGATGTAATGAACAAAACGGCTATTTTCGATCTCGTGAAGAAAGAAGGCATCACGCAGATTTACCTGCTGGCGGCCATCCTTTCTGCTACCGGTGAGAAGAACCCGCAAATGGCCTGGAACATTAATATGAAGAGTCTGCTGGCGATTTTTGAAATGGCCGAGCAGGAGAAACTTAAAATCTACTGGCCCAGCTCTATCGCTGTATTTGGTCCTACCTCTCCCAAACAAGATACTCCGCAACGGACCGTTATTGAGCCTACCACCGTGTATGGCATCAGTAAATATGCCGGTGAACTGTGGTGCGATTACTACTTCAAGAAATTTGGTGTAGATGTGCGCAGTCTGCGTTACCCCGGCCTGATCAGCTGGAAATCGGCTCCTGGCGGCGGTACTACCGACTATGCTGTGGAAATCTACCACGAAGCACTGAAGAACAAATCTTACAATTGCTTCCTGAGCGAGAATACCTACCTGCCGATGATGTACATGGATGATGCCATCCGTGCTACCATTGAGCTGATGGAAGCTCCGGCTGATAAAATCAATATCCGCACATCTTACAACCTGTCGGGTATGAGTTTCTCTCCGAAAGAGATCACCGCTTCTATCCAGAAACATATTCCTGATTTCAGCATCAGCTATGCGCCCGATTTTCGTCAGGCGATTGCCGACAGCTGGCCGCAAAGCATCGACGACAGTGCTGCCCGCAACGATTGGGGCTGGGCACCTGCTTTCGACCTCGACAAAATGACCGAGGAGATGCTCACCAACCTCAGCAGATAAAATACAATACCTGCGCGGCAGGTCACAGATCAGCGATTGAACGAGAGACATATTCTCTATGTTCAATCGCTTTTTTTTGCCGTTGGCAAGGCGTACAAACCTGTTTTGTAACAAATGGTTGTGCAATTTGTTAAATGATTATTTTGTAAGGCTTAAAACGTATCGTATGATGATCAAACATTTACTGGCACCTGTGTTGAGCTTGCTGGCATTGACAAGTATGGCTCAGCAGAAACTGCCGGTTATCAAAGCTTCGGATAAGATGGTGGGCATCCGCAACGACCAGGGATTTAAAGCGAAAGCCTGGAGCATTTCTCCTGAGCAGAAGCCGGATGTATATAAAACGACTTCAAAGAAAGTAACTTTCTATACCAACCTCGATTCTATTACCATTAAGGTAAAACCCGGTAAAGCACAGGATTTCTACATCCTGCTGAATGGTAAGGATTCGGCCCTTACCCGGGTAGCGTACGATACCAGCTACCTGGATAAACTGAAACTGGCGAAGCAATACAATGCTAAGGATCAACGCACCGTTCCTACGTTTACTTACCAGGATGCGACCACACCGGAACTGGTAAAACTTCGCGAAACCTATAACCTGGACTCTATTGCAGGGGAAGGCAGCGAGGTGTCTCAGATGATCAACCTGATGCACTGGGTGCACCGCATCATCCGTCATGATGGCAACAGTGATAACCCGGAATCGAAAAATGCAGCGGGTATTATCACCATCTGTCAGCAGGAAAAACGGGGAGTGAACTGCCGCATGATGGCTACGGTACTCAATGAATGTTACCTGGCCATGGGTTTCAAATCGCGCTACATCACCTGCATGCCCAAAGAACTGGTGTTTAACGATTGCCATGTGATCAACATGGTATACTCGACAGAACTGAAAAAATGGCTTTGGATGGACCCTACGTTTGATGCCTATGTGATGGACGAAAAAGGTATACTGCTGGGCGTAGAGGAAGTAAGGCAACGCCTGATCGATAGCCGTACGCTGATCCTTAATCCCGATGCCAACTGGAACTTCGAAGATTCGCAAACGAGGGAATATTACCTGGAAATTTACATGGCTAAAAACCTGTATCGCCTGGAATGCCCAATCTACAGTAAGTATGATAACGAAACAGAAGTGAAAGGAAAAGAGATTGAATACATTCAATTGCTGCCGTTGGATGGGCTAAACCAATCGCCCCAAAAACAAAAGCAAACCAACCAGGAAGCCGGCGTTACCTACACGAGTTACATCACCAATAACCCGGCATTTTTCTGGACTAAACCGGAATAAATTGTTTAGTATTAATTAACGTTGTTAATACTGGCTTAACTATTCGGTAAACTTGCCGCTTTACTTTTGTACTGTTAAACAAGGGGAATGCGATCCTTTTGTAAGACAGTTTAACACTTAGCTGGTTTTGTATTTGAGAACAGCCACATCCATACCGGTGTGGCTGTTCTTTTTAGCCCACTGCCAGTCCCAGTTCCAGCGCTTTGCGGATGAGGGCTGCGGTGTTTTTGGCTTCGAGTTTCAGGGATAAGTTGAGGCGGTAGTTTTCTACGGTGCGCAGGCTCAGGTGTAACTGTTCGGCTATTTCCTGGTTGCTGCATGCACCTACAATCAGTTTCAGGATATCTTTTTCACGGGGCGTAAGGGCAAAATGAGAAGCGGTTTTGCGTACTGCCTGAGCCGGCTGTTTTTGCATCTGGGCCTGCATTTGAGGCGCTATAAACAAATGGCCTGCATGCACGGTTTCAATCGCTTTGATGAGCGTAGGCTGGTCGGTGTTTTTGAGCAGGTAACCCCTGGCTCCTATGTTCAGCATCATGTTGACGTACAGGGCATGTTCAAAATTGGTGAGCGTGAGTATAGCCAGGTCCGGGTGCGATTTAAGGATGGTATGCGCCAGTTCGTCGCCGGTTTTATCGGGCAGCTGAAAATCGAGCAGCAGTACATCAGGCACTTCCTGTTTAAGTCCTTCGAGCAGGGCACTGCCGCAGAGGTACGTGTTGGTGAGGGTAATATGAGCGCAGTTGGCCAGCATCTCGCGCACGCCGTTAATCACCATCGGATGGTCATCTGCTATGGCTGTACGTATCATCATGACTCAGTTGTTGAAGAATGGAAAAATCTAATTCTATCGTGGTTATGGTACCGCGGTCCGGAGCCGATTCTATGGCCAGGTAACCCTGCATGGCTTCTACCCGCGACCTGATATTGCGCAGGCCTGTGCCTTCGGTTATCGCATCGGGATTAAATCCGCGGCCATTGTCTTCCATGGTCAGGCATAGTTTATCGTGTCGCTGGCTGATCTGTATGGTGGCCAGTGTAGCACCGGCATGTTTCAGTATGTTTTGCATCAGTTCCTGTATCACCCGGTATAAAGACAGGGTAACGGACTGGCTCAGTTTGGGAAGCGGCTCATACACCTGCAAATCAAACTGGGTACGGTTGCCGGCATTGATGTGGTTGCAAAACAATTGCAGGGCTTCCTGCAGGTTGTGTTGCAGCAGGGTATCCGGCATGAGGTTATGTGCCGTTTTCCGGATCTCCGAAGAGGTTTCCTGTAACAAATGCATCACGGCGGTAAAATCATCTGCGGCTACCTGGCTGGTGGTGCGGTTTTGGAGCGTGCTCACATGCATCCGGGCTGCTGCTATCATACCGCCAATGCCATCGTGGATATCGCGGGCCAGGCGCATCCGTTCTTTTTCTTCGCCTTTGATGAGCGCCTGCATCACTTTTATGTCTTCTTCCTGTTTGCGTAATTCCTGCTCCTGCTGCATGCTCACAATGGTTTGTTGCTGCAACCGTTGTTTATGTTGGTTATTGCGGTAAAGAATCCAGAGCAGCAAGCTGAGCACGGTAAGCAGCGAAGCACTCATCGATGCTACCCATATCCACTTGGTTTGCCGGGTAATGCGGCCCTCCTGCTGGCTGATGAGCAGTTGTTTTTCGGCTATTTCCTTGTCCTTTTGTGCGGTGCGGAATTTGAGTTCGTACCGGTTCACAGCGGCTGTTTTTTCCTTGTTCAGCATACTGTCCTTCAGCGCGATGTAGCGATTGAGTACGGTGTTGGCACTGCGGTAGTTGCCCATGGCCTGGTACAGATCTGCCAGGGTGTGCAGCGCGCCCAGCATGCTTTCTTTGAACCCAAGCCGGTTGGCAGTATCCAGGGCCGGCAGCAGGTGCGAAAGGGCTTTCTGGTATTGGTTTTTCCGGAAATACACCTGCCCCAGGTAGTAATGCGGAAAAATGCGGGAGAAATAAGGATTGGTCTGGTTGCTCAGGGCTATGGCTTCGGTAAAATAGGGAATGGAAGCTTCGGTGTGGCCGGTTTTGAGCAGCAGCGAACCAATGCTGTTGTTGAGCGACTGGTGGATTTCTGTTTTTCGGCCGGGTGATAAACGGGTGGTGTTGCGCACCAAATGCAAACCTTCCTGGTAGCAGGCCATGGCGCTATCGGTAAAGTCGAGACCTGCCAATGCTTCGCCTTTGTTGTTGAGGATGAATGGCAGTTGTTCGGTCCGGTTGCTTTTACGGGCAATGTTTTCGGCAGCAGCCAGGTAATACAGGGCTTGTTCGTTTTGCCCCAGGCTGGTTTGCATAAAGGCCATATTGGTGTAAATGAGCAGCACATTATCGCTCTCGAGTAAACCCTTGTTGCTCATTTCCCGCAGGGCTTCGAAATAATGCCAGCCCGCCAGTTCGTATTTGCCCTGGTGCAGGTAAGTGGTGGCAATATCACTGTAATACATAGCCGGCAGCGCTTTGTTGAACTGCGGATACAGGCAGTAGGGCCGGGCTTGTGCATAGTACCGGTAACTCTGCACATAATCGGCTTTAGCCACCGCTGCATGGGCCATATTGAGCAAGGCAAATGCAGCGCCATCGGTGTAATGCACTTGTTGGGAGTGTGCCAATACACCGGTCAGCACTTGTATGGCACTGTCGGGCTGCGACCATTGTAAGGTGACACCGGCATTGATGCCCTGCAGGATCTGCGCCGTATCCTGTGCATGGTGAATGAAATACAGCTTCATCAGGGCAGACTGGCTGCTGCCACGCATAGTCAACAGCAGGCAGCACAACACCATGAACCACTTCACCAATCTGCCGTTTACGGATTTTTTCATACGTATTAATGCCATTCTTAGAGCTGCTCGGGATTAGCACTTGCGGCAAAAAGGAGTAGAACTACTCTAATGGAATCAGGAGAAAATAAAGAAGTTTGTTTCCAGCTCATGTGATGACAGTTTAAAATGAGATCGTAATCCAGAAAGAGGATCTCTAATGTAAACAGATAATATAGA
>Ga0247823_10001588_pt1 | contig 18906 bp, 21 predicted proteins | sample 13C_PalmiticAcid_2_FD_192426 | JGI IMG/M metagenome (GOLD analysis project Ga0247823, IMG submission 192426) | Soil microbial communities from agricultural site in Penn Yan, New York, United States - 13C_PalmiticAcid_Day30 | ecosystem: Environmental > Terrestrial > Soil > Agricultural land... | reverse complement strand
GCAACCATGCGGTGGTTGAAAACTGCAATGGGTCCGGCCCTCACACGTCGTTGGCCGAGTTGTAGACGTTCACGTCCATCTCCCCTTCCCAGCGCGCGACCGCGGTGGCGATGGCGAGGTCGGAGGTGACGTTGGGAACGGTGCGGGTCATGTCGAGGATACGGTCGAACGGCAGGACGAAGCCGACGACGAGCGCGGTCTGCTCGGGCGTGATGCCGATCGCATGGAGCACGGCGGCGAGGACGAAGAGCGACCCCGACGGCACCGGCGCCACCCCCATCGCGACGATGGTGGTGGTGGCGGCGATCACCAGATAGTCGGCCCAGCCGAGATCAAGGCCGAAGGCTTGTGCCGAGAACAAAGTGAGCATCGCGACATACATCGCTGCGCCGTCCATGCCGATCGTCGCGCCGAGCGGGAGGACGGTGGAGGCGACGGGCTTGGAGATGCCGAGATTGTTCTGGCCGACGCGGATCGCGACCGGGAGCGTGGCCGAGCTGGACGAGGTCGAGAAGCCGACCATGATCGCATCGGCGATGCCGCGGAAGAAGGGCAGGGGCGACAGCCACGCCATCAGCCGCACCACGATCACGCCGTGGATCAGCAGCGTGACCACCGCCGATCCGGCAACGACGCAGATGGCGAGCTTGAGGATCGCGAGGAAGCTTGCCGGGCCGCTGGTGCCCATGACCACGGCAATGAGCGCGAAGACGCCGAACGGCGCGGTCTCCATCACGAAACCGACGATCTTGAGCATGACATCCGACGCGCCGTTGAGAAAGTCGCGCACCGGTTCGGCGCCCTTGCCCGCGGCGATCACGCCCGCACCGACGAGGATCGCGAAGAAGATCACCGACAGCGTCTTGCCGTCGGCCATCGCGCTGACCGGGTTGTCAGGGATGATTTCCATGAACATCCGCGCCGTATCCGGCGGCGTGCCCATCGCGCGCGGCACGGCGTCGGCAAAGGTGGCGCCGATGCCCGGACCGATCAGCGTGGCGACGATCAGGCCTGTGGTGACCGCGAGCGTGGTGGTGAAGACGTACATGGCGAGCGTCTTCACGCCGATGCTGCCCAACCGCTTGGGATCGGCGAGCGCGGCGACACCCGCGGCGATGGTGAGGAAGACGAGCGGGACGACGAGCATGCGGATCAGGCGCACGAACAATTCGCCGATCCAGGCGATCGAGGTGGCGCCCGGCCCCCAGGCGACACCGGCGATCGCGCCGAGCACCAATGCGCCGAGGATGCGCTTCCAGAGGGCAACGCCGAACCACCAGCCAAGCGCGCGGTTGAACGGGCGCAGTTGAGCGCTGGGGGCGATCGGCTCGGGGGGCGTCGTCTCGGTCATCGCGCAACTCCGGTCAGTCGGGACGGCTGGATCAGGCCCAGCCTAGGTCATCAACGGCGTTTGGCGAAACAGGATGCATTTGCGGTGCGAAGGCTGAAGGCGTGGCCGGGAGCGTAGCGGCTGGTTCCGGTTGTCATCGTTGCTTCCCTCCCTCTCACTGTCCGCGGAGCCTGCGCGCCGTCAGACCGTTCCCTCGATGATCTGCGCGACCCGTTCCGCCGATCCGGCAGCATAGGTCCAGCCGAGCCCGCCATGCCCGGTATTGGCGATCACGCCGGGCGCGATGGTCCGCATGATCGGCAGCGAATCGGGCGTCATCGGGCGCAGCCCTGCCCAGCTCGATTCGATATTGTCATAGTCCGCCGCCTGGGGCAGCGCCGCGCGCGCGCTGGCGGCCAGTGCCCGCAGCCGCTCGGGCTCGACGCGCGTATCGCGCCTGCCGACTTCGGCAAGGCCCGCTATCCGCATCCGGTTGCCCAGCCGGGCGAAGACGACGCGGTTGGCGACGTCGGTAATGCTCGCATGGGGCGCGGCAGCGCCGGTGGGAGCGGTGATCGAATAGCCCTTCATCGGCTGGACCGGGAGGTACACGCCCAGGCTGCGCGCGATCCGCGGCGACCCGGTGCCGGTGGCCAGGATGATGCGTTCGGCGGGGACCCGGGTGCCGCAACGGGTGACGATCGCGGGCTGGCGCCCCTGCGTCTCGATCCGGTCGACCGGAAGGTCGAACATCGAGCTGCCGCCCGCGCGGATCAGCGCTTCGTGCGCGCTGGTGCAGAAACGGTGCGGATCGCCGACGGCTTCGTCCGGGGTGTGAAGCGCGCCGGCGATCTCGTCGCGCACGGGCGCCAGCATCGGTTCGAGCGCAACCGCGGCATCCGGATCGAGCAACGTCTGGATCACGCCGTTCGCACGCTTGAGCGCGACCATCGCTTCAGCGACCGCGAAGGAGGCAGCGCTGCGATAGATATGGATCTTGCCCGGAACGCTGTGTCCATATTCGAGCGCGTGGCGTTCGGTCAGCTGGTCGAGTGCAACGCGGGACCGGGCGGCGAGCGCGAGGCCGGCCAGCGTGTTGCGGCGGAAAGTGCCCGCACCGCAATTACGCAGGAAGGCGATGCTCCAGCGCAGGAAATCCGGGTCGAAATGAGGCTGGAACCGCAGCGCCGGGTCGAGGCCGAGCAGGATGCGGGGGATCTGGCGCAGCACTGACGGGCTCGCCAGTGCATCGGTATAGGCGTAGCTGAGCTGCGCGCCATTGGCGAAGGACGTGCCGAGGCCGGGGCCGCGCGCGCCGTCCACCACGGTCACGCGATGGCCGCGCCCGGTGAGCGTCAGCGCAGTCGCCATGCCGACGACACCGGCGCCGAGCACGATGATCTCCTCGCGACGGCTCATCGATCGCGCCGGTTCAGGATAGTCAATCGAAACAGGCTGCCTACTCCCCCGCGCGATCGTCCTCGCGACGGCGCGGCAGGAAGATGGTCGCTCCGCCGCCATGTGCGAAGTCCGGAATCGATCCGCTTCCCATAGCCGGGAGTTATGGCTGGCGGCGGCTCTCGACCAGGGTATTCTCAAGGGTGCGCAGGAACAGGCGCGCGACGCGCGAGGGCTGGCGTTCCTCGAGCGCGGTCCAGGAAATGGTGAAGCGCAACGGCGGATCGGTCGGCAGCCAACGGAAGCCCGGCGCGGCCCAGGCGCGTGCGGTGAACTCGTCGATCACGGTGACGCCGCCTTCGAGCTGGGCAAGGCGCGCGGCGATGAAGAAGGTCTGCACCGACACCGTCTCACGGAAGGTGAGGCCGCGTTCGCGCGCTGCGCGAGTCAGCACGTCGCCGATCGGTCCGGTCGCGGCGACGCCGATCACGTCGCGATCGGCGAGCAGGTCGAGCGGGAAGCGCGGGCCGGTCGGCGCGAACATGCCGTCGGGATACAGGACCACCAGCTCGCCCTCGGCCAGAACCTGATGCGTCAGCCGCGGGTGCGGGGGCGGGGTATAGGCAATCGCCAGGTCGATCTCGCGCCCGATCAGCGAACGGACCAGATCGTCATGGTGATGGGTGTGCACTTCGAACGTCACGCGCGGCCATTCGCGGCGGAACTGCGCCATCGCCTGCGGCACCACGTCGAGCGCGAGGCTGGGCACGATGCCGAGCCGGATGTGGCCGCCGCCCGCCTGAGCCAGGTTGCGTGCGGTCTGTTGCAGCGTGTCGAGCCGTTCGAACAGGTCGCCCGCCTCGCGCATCAGCGCATGCGCCTCGTCGGTCGGGATCAGACGGCCGCGCGACAGCTGGAACAGCGGGATGCCCAGACTGTCCTCGGCATGGTGGAGCGTCTTTGAAACCGAGGGTTGGGAGACGCCGAGCGCACGGGCCGCGGCGCTGATCGAACCGTGAAGATAGACGGCGTGGAAGACTTCGAGCTGACGGAAACGCATCGCGCCATCTTAGGGGCGACGGCGCGGGGAGCAATGACCTTGGCACAAAAGCGGCGTGGCGAACGCTACGTTAACCCCGTGTCGTTACCGTAGCGGAACGGAAGCGGCCGGAGGACGGTTTGGACGGCGACCTTAAGTACAGCCTGCCGCGCTGGCGCGTGATGAACTGGCTCACCCGCACCGGCCGTCCGGTGAGCCGGGCGATTCACGTCGCGCAGGTGAGCACGCTCTACAGCTCGCTGGCGATCTTCTATTCCGCTGCGCTTGCGACCTTGATGTGCGCCGCCGCGATCTGGTGGCGGCATCAGACGCCGCTGTTCGCGATCTGGCTGGGGCTGGAGCTGGGAACGATCGGGCTGCGGATCGCATTGCTCAACCGCGACCTGCGCGCGGCACGGCGCGGCGCGGCGACCGGAACCGACCTCTATCTGCTGATGACGGCATTGTGGGCGGCGACGCTGGGCTATGGCGCAGCGATCACGACGTTGAGCGGCGACTATGCCGCGGCGATCGTGGTCAACATCGCCACCGCCTGTATCGCGGGAGGCATGAGCATCCGCTATTTCGGCGCGCCGCGCTTCGTGTTGCTGGTGTGTAGCGTCGCGCTGGGGCCGATGGCTGCCGCGGCGGCGTTCGCCGGCGATCCGGTGCTGTTCGTCACCACCATTCAGGCGCCGCTGGCGCTGTTCAGCATGTCGCAGGCGGCAAAGCGGCTCAACGGCATGATGATCGCGACGATGGAGGCCGAAGCGGCGCATGCCCATCGCGCGGCGCACGATCCGCTGACCGGGCTGCTCAACCGTGCGGGGTTCATGCACGCAGCCGCCGGGCGCAACGGTGTCGGGGGAACGCTCTTCTACCTCGATCTGGACGAGTTCAAACCGGTCAACGATTGCCACGGGCATGAGGCTGGCGATCAGGTACTGCGCGAGGTGGCGCAACGGCTGGTGCGGCTCGCAGGCAGGCATGGCCAGGCCGCACGGCTCGGTGGCGACGAGTTCGCGCTGCTGGCGCCGGTGCTGAGCCCGGAAGGTATCGAGCGGTTCGGCGCGCGGATCGTCGAACGGATCGCGGCCGAGCCCTTCGTCCTCGATGGCGTCGCGGCACGGGTCGGGGTGAGCGTCGGCGCGGCGGCAATGGGTGAGGACGACGCGATCGGGGAGGTGCTGCGGCGGGCCGACGTCGCGCTCTATGGCGCGAAGACGCGCGGCGGCGGGCGGGTGCGGCTGGCGGCCTGAGACTTCAGCCCGGCGCTTTGCCTAGACATAATGGGGATCGGGATCCTCGCGCAGCTCCTCATAATGGACCAGCGCGGGTTCGGGGCCGAGCGGCACCGGCTCGCCGTCCCGGAATGCCCATTCGCCGCGGTCGCAATCGGCCGCGGTGACATAGCCGTTGATGTAGAGGCGGCGCTGATGATCCGCCCGGTTCCGGCCGGAGCCATGGACCAGATACGGGTTCCACAGCGCGACATCGCCGGGATCGAGGACGAGGTCGACGACCTTGGCGGGGTCGATCCCTGCGGCGATGAGGGCATCGTCGCTCATTTCGGTGCCCAGCACCTCGGTTGAGGTGTCGAGATCGAGCGAGCCGCCGGCGTGGCTGCGCGGGATGAAGCGCATCGCCCCGCTTTCCGGGGTGTGCGGATCGATCGCAAGGCCGGTCTGGACATAGGAGGTGCCGAGATTGCGATAGACGCTGTCCGGCTTGCGGAAGCGCGAATCCTGGTGCCAGGCGAAGTCGCCGAGCGAACCTGGCGCCTTCCAGTGCAGCTGGTTGATGATCTGCTTGAGATCGGATCCGATCAGCGGCGCGAGGATCGCAAGGTAGCGCGGGTCGAGCCGGACGGCGTTGAGCACGGCGTTGTGATAGGACGGCCACTGAACCATGCGGACCAGCGGTGTTCCGTCGGCATCGGGTGCGACGTTGTAGAAGAGGTTGCCGTGGCGGAAGCTGCGGCCATACGCCACGCCCTCGGCATGGATCTGGTCGACCGCGGCGGCGATCGCCGCGACTTCCTCCGGTGCAAAGACGCCCCGGACGATGGCATAGCCCTGTTCCCGGTACGCGGCGACATGATCCATTCTAGACTCCAGATGCGGTAAGCCGATCGAGCTGGTCCTGCGAAAGCGTGAGATCCCAGCCGGCGATGAGCTCGTCGAGCTGGGCGATGCTGGTGGCGCTGGCGATCGGCGCGGTGACGCCGGGCTGGGCGGCTAGCCAGGCGAGCGCGATCTGCGAAAGCGTCGCGCCGGTTTCTGCGGCGACGCCGTCCATCGCCTCGAGGACCCGGAGACCGCCCAGATCGATCGCCTGATTGATGCGGCCAGCGCGGGCGGCGTCGCCGATGTCCGCGGCGCTGCGATATTTCCCGCTGAGAAAGCCGGAGGCGAGGCCGAAATAGGGGACCACGCCGATATTGTGCGTCACGCACAGATCCTGACGTTCGCCCTCGAATCCTGTCCGGACGAGTAGATTATATTCGGGCTGGAAGACGTGATAATGCGGCAGCCCCTCGCGCGTCGCGATGTCGAGCGCGGACTTGAGCCGGGCGGCGGTGAAGTTGGACGCGCCGAGGTTCCGGACCTTGCCCGCTTCGATCAGCTTCCCGAACGCCGCCAGCACCTCTTCCTGCGGCGTGTCCGGATCGTCGAGGTGCGCGAAATACAGATCGATCGTCTCGACGCCGAGGCGGCGGAGCGAGGCGTCGCACGCCTCCACGATCTTGTGCGGGGCGAGCCGGGCATGGCTGTCGCTGCCCAGCATCCCCATCTTGGTCGCGACCTGGACCTTGCGACCCGAGCGCTTGAGCCAGTCGCCGATGATCGCTTCGGATTCGCCGCCCTGATGGCCGGGTACCCAGCTGGAATACATGTCGGCGGTGTCGATCAGCGTGCCGCCCGCATCCGCGAACCGGTCGAGCAGCGCGAAGCTGCGCTCCCTGTCGGCGGTCCAGCCGAAGACGTTGCCGCCGAGTACCATCGGCGGGGTCGAGATATCGGTTGTGCCTAGCCGTCGCATATTCATCCTCCCCTCATTGTCCTTCGGGTTTGGATTTGTCCGGATCAGTTGCGTTGATGTCAAGCATGTCGGCGGCGGCGTTGAGCTGCGCAGCCTCGTCGCGGGTGACGCCGGTGGTGTCGTCGGCCGAGTTGCACGCGGCGAGCAGCGCCAGCGGAAGGAGAAGCAGGACACGCATCGCGGAACCTCGATCGGGGCGGGGAGGACAGGCGGGGCCGCGGCGGCGACCCCGCTATCTTACTTCTTGAGCTCGTCGCCCGCGGCCTGAACGGCGTTGCCGACCTTGTCCGCGCCCTCGTTCATGCTGTTGCCGATGCTGTCCGCGGTATTCTGTGCGTCGCCAAGCGCGCCTTCGGTCGCGGCTTTGACGTCCTGCTCCGCCGCCGACATGGTGGCGTTGACGTCGGCACCGATCGCGTTGGCGGCCTCGGCGGCTTCGTTCTTCGCCTTGTCGCTGCAGGCTGCAAGGCCGAGGGCTGCGGTAACGGCGAGGGGGAGAAGGGCTCGTTTCATGCGGATTCCTCTCTGATTTGGCGGGAACCGGCTGGCGGACCCGGCGCAACCCTATGGTCCCGCACCGCGAGGGGCAAGGTTTGAGCGGCTGGCTCGGGCAATATGCCCCAAGACGCTTGCCTCTGGCGCCCCATGCGCCTAAATCGGGAACCATGAACGGCCGCCCGATGAGGGCGGCCCTTATTGTTTCTGGAGACTTTGACGTGGCCCAGCCGCTCATGCCGCACGCGACCGCTTCCTGGCTGGTCGACAACACCGCGCTCTCGTTCGAGCAGATCGCCGAATTCTGCGGCCTGCACATTCTTGAGGTGCAGGCGATTGCGGACGACACCGCCGCGACCAAGTTGACCGGCCGCGATCCCGTCCGCGCGCACGAGCTGACGATGGACGAGATCGAGAAGGGCCAGGCCGATCCCGACTACCGCCTCAAGATGAGCAAGGGGCCCGAGCAGGTCCGCCGCACCAAGGGGCCGCGCTACACGCCGGTGTCGAAGCGCCAGGACAAGCCCGACGGCATCGCCTGGATCATCCGCAACCACCCGGAAATCTCGGACGGCGCGATCGGCAAGCTGATCGGCACCACCCGCAACACCATCGCCGCGATCCGCGATCGCAGCCACTGGAACATCGCCAACATCACGCCGAAGGACCCGGTGACGCTGGGCCTGACCAGCCAGCGCGAGCTGGATGCCGCGGTTTCCAAGGCGGCGAAGGCCGCGGGGATCGAGGCGCCGGTGGACACCCGTCTGGAAGGCGACCGCGAGGCGCTGATCGAGCAGCTGCGCGCCGAGCGCGATGCCGCTTCGCGCGAGCCGGGCGAGGACAGCAACCTGCTGGGCTTCGAGAATCCCTTCAAGAGCTGATCCACTTTTCCATTTTCCGGTATTGTGACGGCGCGGCGACTCGACAAGCGAGTTCCGCGCCGTCAATGTTTCGGGTATGGATCGCCCGGTCATTTCCCCCGATGTTTCGCTGACCCAGGACGAGAGCTTCGTCGCAACCAGCCATCGCGGCTTGACCTATCCCTTCGGCGAACGCGTGCCGGGCATCGGTGAGGCAATCGAGATCGCCCGCGGGGTGCGCTGGATCCGGTTGCCGGTGCCGGGACCGCTCAATCACATCAATTGCTGGCTCCTCGATGACGGCGGAGCGACCACGGCGGTCGATACCGGCCTCAACATTGGCGAGGCGGTCGAAGCCTGGCGCGCGCTGTTGGCGGCCGAGCCTCTGGCGGGGCGCCCGGTGGGGCGGGTGATCTGCACGCATTTCCATCCCGATCACGCCGGCCTGGCCGGCTGGCTGTGCCGCAAGTTCCAGACGCGGCTCTGGATGACGCGCGGCGAGTGGCTGACCTTGCGGGTGCTCACCGCGGAAGCGCGCGATTCGGTCCCGGACGAGCAGATCGCCTTCTGGCGCGCGGCGGGATGGGACGCGGAACAGATCGCCGAGGCATCGGCCGGCGGCTTCGGCAGGATGCGGCAGATGATCGCGCCGTTGCCGCTTTCGTACCGGCGCATCGTCGACGGAGAGCGGATCGCGATCGGGGATGACGCCTGGCGCGTGGTGACGGCTTCGGGGCATTGCCCCGAACATGCGTGCCTGTTGAACGAGGCCGAAGGCGTTCTGATCGCGGGCGATCAGGTGTTGCCGCGGATCAGCTCCAACGTTTCGCTCGGGCTGACCGAGCCGGAGGCGGATCCGCTCGGCGAATGGCTCGCCTCGATCGACAAGCTGATGACATTGCCCGGCGACCTGCTGGTGCTGCCTGCGCATGGCGAACCATTCACCGGGCTGCATGTGCGGCTGGCGGCGCTGCGCGACGAGCATCTGAAGCGGCTCGACATTCTCGCGGCGCATCTTGCCGAGCCGCGGCGCGCGGTGGACTGTTTCGGGCGGATGTTCCGGCGGAAGATCGAGGGCGACATGATCGGCCTCGCCACCGGGGAGACGCTGGCGCATCTGCGGCGGCTGGAGGTCGAGGGGCGGGCCGTGCGTGAGGTGCGCGACGGCGTCTGGTGGTATCGCGCGGCGTGAACTAGGCTCACGGGATAACGCGATTCCCGGGAGCAGGACGATGTGTGACGAACTGACCGATGCCGACAACGCGCGCGCCTTCGGCAAGGTATCGCGGCGCGATTTCACCGGGATGACCGGCGCAGCGGCGCTTGCGGCGATGCTGCCGGCGCCCGCCAACGCCCAGGCGCTGAAGCATCGCGACATCACGATTCGGACACCCGACGGAGTGGTACAGGCCTATTTCGTGGCACCCGCCACGGGCAAGCATCCTGCGGTGCTCGTCTGGCCCGACATCATGGGCCTTCGCCCCGCTTTCCGGAAGATGGCCGAGCGGCTGGCGCAATCGGGCTATGCGGTGCTGACGGTCAACCAGTTCTACCGTTCCGCGCCGCTGCCGATCCTCAAGGAGGGCGAGGCGTTCAGCCAGCCCGAGGTGCGCGCGCGGCTGATGGAGTGGCGCAAGCTGCTGACGCCCGACGCGGTGACGCGCGATGCGGCGGCGTTCGTCGCTTTCCTCGACAAGCAGCCCGAAGTGAACACCAAGCGCGGCATCGGCACCACCGGCTATTGCATGGGTGGCCCGATGGTGATGCAGACCGCGGCGGCGTTGCCCGGCCGCATCCGCGCAGGGGCATCCTTCCATGGTGGTGGCCTTGCGACCGACAAGCCCGACAGCCCGCACCTGCTGGTGCCGAAGATGAAGGCGAGCTTCCTGTTCGCGGTCGCCGAGAATGACGACCAGCGCAACCCGAACGAAAAGGAATTGGTGCGCAAGGCGTTCGCCGACGCGAAGCTGCCGGCCGAGATCGAGGTCTATGCCGGCGCGATGCACGGCTGGTGTCCGCCGGACAGTGCCGCCTATAATCAGGTGCAGGCGGAGAAGGCATGGGGCCGGCTGCTGGCGCTGTTCGGCAAGGCGCTGGCGTGATGCCGGTTCAGCGAGGCTGAACCGGTTGCGGTACCGGCCCGCTCCCCCACCCGGCCACCCATCAAGATACACTGGTGTGGGTGGCCGGGTGGGGGAGCGGGCCGGTACCGCCATTCAGCGCAGCTGAATCCAACTAGTCGAGCTTCGATCCCAGCTTCGCCGCGAGATATTCGAGGTTGGCGATGCGGCGCCACAGACCGCTGTCGGTCACCGCGTCCATCTGGAAGAAGCGACGCATCGCCGGGAATTCCGGGTCGATCACGCGGTTCATATAGTCGGGCGACAACAGCCCGCCATGCTCGTCGCCCATCGGTCCCAGGCGACGGCGCAGCGCATAGGTGTGCTGGCGGACCCAGACCGGGCGGATGCGCGTCGACCATTCGCCGAAGCGGTGCTTGCGGCCGGGCAGCCCGGTGAAGTCGTGGCCATAGGCGGAGGGCTGGGCGGCGAGCTGCGGATCGATCGCGTTGAGCAACGCCGCTTCGAACCGGCCCGCATGCTTGAACGCGAGCGGGATCGTCATCGCCTGCGCCACCACCTGATGGTCGAGGAAGGGCATGAGGTACGGGCTGTAGCGCCCCTCCAGGCTGATCTCGCGTCCGAACAGCGCGCGGCAGCGGATGCGCGGATAGATTTGTTCGATCCGCGTACGCTCGAGGCGGCCGGAGGCCGAAGGCGGCTCGATTGCGGTGCGGATCCGCGCGGCGATGCTGTCGAGGAACGCGCGCGCGTCGAACGCCTTAGTCGCGTCGTTTGAAGTGAAGCGGGCGAAGAAGGTGCGGGCGATATCGTGCGCGGTGAAGCGGCGGTCGGGGAGGTAGAAGAAGTTGCGGTAGATCTCGCCGCACCCGCCCGAAACGGCGAGCGCGCCGCCGGCATGCCGGTTGCGCTGCGCGTCGCCATGCCCGCCATTGTCGAAGATGTTGCCGAAGGTCGGAAGCCCGTCGAACTGGTGGAAGTTGCGCGCCACCAGCTCGGGGAAAGCGTCGGGCGGCGGGGTTTCGGCGTATTTGTCGGTCCAGGCGACCTCGAAGCCGCAGGCCTTGCCCATCGCCTGCGCGATCTCGACATCCTCGTCACCGGGCAGGCCGTAGACATAGAGTTCCGGACGGCAGCCGGCTTCGCGTAGCGCGGCGAGGACGAGGCGGGAATCGAGCCCGCCCGACAGCGGACTGCGAACATGGTCGCCGAACTGCGCGACATGCGCGCCGACGATGGCGGCAAGCGGGGCGCGGTGGCGCTCGATCTGCCCAGCCAGCGGTTCGCGCGACGGGGCGGTGGGGAGCGGCTTTTCGATACGGTGGCGGATGATGCCCTGAGGCGTCAGCTCGATCACGGCGAAGGGCGAGAGCGTCTTCAGTTCGGCGAACACCGTGTCGTCGCCGATCGGCATGACGTTGAAGGCAAGTTCGTACACCCCCTGGGGGTCGAAGCTCAGCCTCGGCATTGCGTCGGCCGCGGCCAGCAGCGATGTCGAGAAGAGCCGGTCGCCGGTGTCGCAGAAGAGCTGGAAGGCCGAGAAATAGTCGCCAAACAGGAAGCTGCGGCCTTCGCGGCGGACCAATGCGACGAACTGGCCGCCGATCCGGCTCCAGTCGAGGGCGAGCGGGTCCATGCCGAGCAGGGCTTCAAGCGCCGCGGCGCCGAACTTGCCATCGATGACTGGCGTGCCTGCGGCGGCTGCGAGATCGTCGCCGCGGACCAGCACCCCCTCCGGCCCGCTGACGATGTACGGGAAATGGAGCAGCGACCAGCCGGGCAGCATATGCTCGGCGGGGGCAGGAAAATCCTGTGCGGCGAACGCGCGCCGCGCCGCTTCCATTGCGCTGGCGGTGAAAGCGGAACCGTCGTTGCGGGCTAGAAACAGGCCTGACATCTGAGCGCCTTAACCGATCATGCCGCCGCTGGCGCGGTGGAATCGCGCCGCTTGTGCATGGGCTTCATGCCTTCTTCGGCGCGCTTGCGGGCGAGATAGGTGTCGAGCCCGATCTGCGCGCCGACCAGCATGTAGACGAACGGGTTGAGCGCGATGCCGACGAACATCGCACCGAACAGATAGATCAAGTGCGCATGCTGGAGCGCGGTGGCGAGCGGCGAGATCCACGCCTGATCGGGGCGCGCCTTCATGTAGCGGCGGCGCAGCACTTCCATGCGGATGATGCCGCCGAAGTGGATCATCAGCCAGATGGCGAAGCCGGGCCAGCCCTGTTCGCCCAGCATCTCGAAATAGGCCGAGTGATAGGCGCGCGACTTGTCGATTTCCGGCGTGCGGACGATGGTGACGCTCGCGCCTTCGCCGACGGTCTCGATCTTGTCGTACTTGATCTCGTTCTGGCGATACGCCTCGAACCCGCCGCCGAACGGATGGCTCTTCACATAGTCGAGCGTCCATTTCCACACCTCGATCCGGGTCGAGGCGGAGGCATCGGCCTTGTAGGTGCGGATCGTCCCCATCCGCTCGCTGAACGCGGTGGGGAGGAAGGGGACGGCGACGAGCGCGAGCATCGCCGCACCGCCGATATAGACCATGCGCCGCTTGACGTCGCGGAGCATCAGCACGGCGAGCAGGCCGATGCAGAGCAGACCGGTCCGTGCCTGCGTACCCACCGGCATCAGCAGGCAGGCGAAGATGAGGGCATAGCCGAAGGTCTTCACGCGCCAGTCGGGCGGGAAGATGGTGCCGTGGCGGGTGAACCACAGGATCAGCGGGATCACGCAGATCGCAACCGCAGAGATGATGCTGCCTTCGAACAGGCCCGAATTATTGTCCACATAGAGCTTGAGCTGGCCATAGCCGCCGCCGCCCAGCGCGGTCTTGAGCCCGCCGTTGATGATGATCGTCGCGACCGAGAGCAGCATGAACAGCAGCAGCGCCTCGATCCGCAATTTCGTTCTCAAGGTGAGGGGGAGGAAGATGGCGAAGGCCAGTGCCTTCCACACCCAGTCCCATTTGAATGCCGCGTCGATCGGGAAATCGGCGCGCATCGTCGTCCAGTAGCAATAGGCGAGCAACGCCAGCATCAGCCCCTGACGCGGGGCGACGCGGGTGTCCTTCTTGTCGTCGAAGGCGAGCCAGGAGAGGACGGCGAAACCCACCGCCATCGCCGAGATCGGGAAGGCGTTGAGCAGGAAATAGCTCATCCGCTGGGGCGAGACGACGTCGATATAGACATAGGCCAGCACGAACAGGAACGGCCGGCGGAAGCCGAGACCGAAGATCGCCGCCAGGAACGCAATGAACGCCAGATCACGCACGCTTGCGGCCCCAGCGGTTACCCAAAGGCTTTCCAGATGCCTCGTTCGGCGGCGGGGCGCTTTCGTCGTCGAGCGCGGGGCTGTGGACCAGGCGCCAGGCGGTGAGCAGCAGTAAGCCGTGGGTCAGGCCCAGCACCAGACTGTCGATCATCGTTGCCGTCCCTTCACGCGCCCGGGTCCCCAAACCGCATTTTTCCTAGCGCGACGAGGTTGACGCGGCGTTAAGTGCTGGCGTGGCAAGGGGCCCCTATCATGCGCATATTGCACGTCCTCGATCATTCGCTGCCACTCCATAGCGGCTATACCTTTCGCACCCGCGCGATCCTGAAGGCACAGATGGAGCGCGGCTGGACCGTCGCAGGGGTGACGGGGCCACGCTATCACACCGGCGACGCGCCGTTCGAGACGCTCGACGGGATCGACTTCCACCGCACCAGGCAGATGCGGCGCCTGCCCCCGGTGATCGGCGAGGCCGCGGAGATCGCCGCCTTCGCACGGCGGATCGATCAGGTCGTGCAGCAGTTCCGCCCCGATATCCTCCACGCCCATTCGCCCGTGATCGATCCCCTTGCGGCGATGCGCGCATCGAAGAAGCACGGGATTCCGTTGCTCTACGAGATCCGCGCCTTCTGGGAGGATGCGGCGGTGGGCAACGGCACCGGGAGCGAAGGCTCGCTCAAATACCGCGCGACGCGTGGGCTCGAGACCTATGCGTGCAAACGCGCCGATGCCGTGGCGGTGATCTGCGAAGGGTTGAAGCGCGATCTGGTCGCGCGCGGGATCGATGGCGGCAAGATCATGGTCTCGCCCAATGGCGTCGACCTGCATTTGTTCGGCGAGCCACCGGCGCGCGATGCTGCGCTGTCGGCCGAATGGAGGCTCGATGATGCCGAAGTGATCGGCTTCATCGGCAGCTTCTACGACTATGAGGGGCTGGACGACCTGATCGCGGCGATGCCGGCGTTGGTCGCACGGCGGCCCAAGGCGCACCTGCTCATGGTCGGCGGCGGCCCGATGGAGGAGAAGCTTCGCGCGCAGGCCAAGGTGTCGAGCGCGGCGAATGCGATCCATTTCGTTGGCCGCGTGCCGCATGAGCAGGTCGAGCGCTATTATTCGCTGATCGACCTGCTCGTCTATCCGCGCAAGCATATGCGGCTGACCGATCTGGTGACGCCGCTCAAGCCGCTGGAAGCGATGGCGCAGCGGCGGCTGGTGGCGGCGTCCGACGTGGGCGGGCATCGCGAGCTGATTCGCGACGGCGATACCGGGACGCTGTTCCCCCCCGACGATCCGGCGGCGCTGGCGCAGGCGGTGGCAGGGGTGTTCGAGAATCGCGACGGCTGGGACGCGCAGCGCGAGCGGGGGCGCGCGTTCGTCGAGAAAGAGCGTAACTGGTCGTCAAACATTTCACGCTACGAACCTGTTTACCAAAAGATCATCGAAGCACGCCTACGGTCCGGGAAATGGTTGCGCACGACATCTTTCAACGTCTGACCCCCAATCTCGCGCTGGCCGGCGCGGGGGTCGCGGGCGTGCTTGCCGCGCTGGCGACGCTGGCGATTCCCTATGCGCTGCTTCAGGACATCGTGGTGACGAGCGGCGTTGCCGCGTTCATCCCCGCTGCCGAGCCGCCGCTGGGCGCTACCGCGCGAATCTGTGTCGGCGTGTTTGCAGGCGGTGCGGTGGCGCTGACCGCATGGTTCCTGCTCTCCGCACTGCTGATGTGGCGCGATTCGCGCCGCGTGGAGGAGCCGGGTGAGCGTGCGCCGGTGATTCGCCGCGCCGACGCGCATCCCGATGCGCCGCCACGCGCGCCGCTGCTCGCCAACCGCGACCTTGGCATGCCCTTCCGGCCGAAGGGAGCCGTTGCCGAAGCCGATCCCGAGACGATCGACGCCGATGTGCATCGCGTGACTGGCTATCGTGCGGAGGAGGTTGAGATCCGCGACCTGGATCTGCCCGACCTTCCGCCCGAGCCCGTCATCGCGATGGGCGCGCCGGCGCCGCCGGCCGAGACGATCCCGGCCGTGCCGATTCCACAATCGCAACCCGAAGCTGCGCCCTCCGTCACGCCCCCGGCGCCACAGCCTTTGCCCGCCGATCTCGATCAGCCACTCTCGGCGTTCGATCCGGCGGCGATTCCCGACATACCGCTGGCGCCGCCGCCACCGCTCGCACCGCTCGTGCGCGCGCCGGCGAAGCCGCTGCTGGCTGAGGGCGAGCGGTTCGAGACGTTCGAGCTGATTCCGCCGATTCGCCCGGCGGCCCCGCCTGAGCCCGTCGTTCAGGCCGAAAGCCTCGCCGCGCCCGAGACCGACGCCAGCGTCCATGCGCTGCTCGACCGGCTGGAGCGCGGGATTGCCCGGCGCGTGAACCCTGCGACGCAGGCCGAGCCGGTGCCGCAAGCGGAACCCGCGCCGCCCGCCGAGCCGGTGGCGCAGGCCGCGAAGGATGTGCCCGAGCCCGTGCCGCCTGCTTCGGGGCTGGAAGGCGCGCTCGCCGCGCTGCGCAAGATGGCGGTTCGCGCCTAGCAATCCTCGACCGTCAGGATTTCGAGCGTCACCTCGGCCTGCTCGCCGGTGCGGGCTTCCTCCGCCACCGCCAGATCGGCGACCAAGTGGCCACGCAGGTGGAACTCGGCTTCGGGCAGGGCAGCCAGCCAGCCATCCAGCGAAGATGAGACGGGTGCGATGAGTCGCAGCCGGTGACGCGCACCGGTAAAGGTCACGCTTGCCCACGATGTCGATCCGGCGGATTCCACATGCAAGGCGATTCCCGCGCAGGCGGCGCTTCGCACGAGCGCGCGTTCCAACTGCGTGCCCGGATCCGGCCAGCGGCTCATGGTCGCGCCTGTGGCGGCGGATTGGCGAGAAACGCCTCGACTCGCGCCAGCGTCTTTGCGCGCAATTCCCGCCCATTGCGCAAATCGCCGACCAGCCGCGGGTCGCGCACCGCCAGCCGCCCGAATTTGGTGGCCGGGATGCTGTGCTTGCGCAGATACCGCTCCACCTTGCCCAAAATCGCCATCGATCACTCCTGTTCTCCCGACTCGGCTGGTTCGAATGTTCATTAAATGTTCCCATTTCCAACTTGTCTAGGAAAAATCCTACGACTATATTCGGAACATGGAATCGATCGAACAACGCGAGGCGCTGGAGCGCGCGGCGGTAGCGCGGGGGGAGTCGCTGGCGGCGCTGTCGCGGCTGATCGGGCGCAATGCCGCCTATCTTCAGCAGTTCGTGACGCGCGGCTCGCCGCGGTTGCTGGCCGAGGGCGACCGGCGCAAGCTGGCGCGCTACCTGGGCCTCAGCGACGCGGCGCTGGGCGGACCCGCGGTCGAGGGGCTGGTGCCGGTGGCGCGCGTCGATGCCGGGGCAGCAGCGGGACGCGGGCGGCTGGTCGAGACCGAGCTGCGCAGCGAGCTGCTGCTCGATCCCGCATTGCTACGGCGGCTGGGCGTGCGCGCGGACATGGCATCGACCATCCGCGTCGAAGGCGCGTCGATGGAGCCCAATCTCTGCGACGGCGACGAGATTCTGGTCGACGGCGCGCGACGGGCGCTGGGCGTGCGGCCGGCGATCTATGTCTTCCGGCGCGACGGGCTGGTGTCGGTCAAGAGGCTGCGGGCGATGGGGGCGGAGGTCGAGGTGGTGAGCGACAATCCCGTCTTTGGCTGCGAGATCGTACCGGTGCGCTCGATCGATGTGGTCGGGCGCGTGGTGTGGTTGCACCGGGCGCTGGTGTAGCGCTGGTTTACAAGACGTCCGCTTTCGGTGGCCCTCGAAACGGGAGGGCCTTCGGATGAAGTGGACCTTGCATCGGATCGCTGCGGCGATCGTCCTGACGACCATCGCGTTGTCCACGCAGCCGGCGGCAGCGATCGGGAGGGAGGGCCATGCAGATCCGGCCCGCATCCATGTTCCAGAGGCCGGGCAAAGGGCGCGCGCGGAGGAAGTCCGCATCGCATCCGAGCCCGGGGTGACGCTCGCAGGCACGCTCCGGACCCCTCGCGGCCCCGGACCCTATCCGGTCTGCTGTTCCTGGCGGGTTCCGGACCGAACCAGCGGGGCGCTTTCGATCTGCTGGTCGACAGGCTGGTCGATCAAGGCATCGCGGCGCTTGACTATGACAAGCGGGGCACAGGGCGCTCGACCGGTGTGTATGTCGACGATTTCGCATTGATCGAGCGCGATGCGGCGGCAGCCATCGCCTATCTGCGCACGCGCCCCGACATCGACAGCAAGCGGATCGCAATCGGTGGCGTGAGTCATGGCGCCGGAGTCGCCCTGGCCGTCGCGGGCCGCGATCCGGCGATCAGCGCCGTCGTGATGCTCGCGTGGCCTGTTGGCGCGTCCGAGGGGGTCTTTCTGGCGTTGATGCGAACCAAGCTGCAAAGCGCAGGCATGCAGGAGAAAGCGATCGCAGGCCTGCTGGCCGCCACCAGGGGCTTCATGGACGCGCGCACCGGCGATGCGAAACAGGACGGCGTTGCGCCGCTGCGGGAGGATCTGGCAGGCGCATTCATGGCCGGCGGCTTTACCCGCGCGCAGGCTGACGGCGTGATTGCCGAGTTCGAAACGCCCGAGGTGCTCTCGATCTACAAGCTCAATCCCTATGCGACCCTCACCACGCTGCGCGCGCCGGTGCTGGCGCTGTACGCGTCGCTCGACAAGGTCATCGGCACGAACGAAGCCCCCGTCGCAAAGGCGGCGCTCGCGCAGAACGCCGACGCGACCGTGATCGAGGTGGCCGGTACCAACCATTGGTTTCAACCATCGGCGACTGCGGAGCCTCAACCTGGGCGCCCGCTAACGGAGCCGAGGGCGATCGACCTGATCGAAACCTGGCTGAAGACGCGTTTGCACGTTGGGGACAAGAGGGCGCCCAGCTAAGCCGGTGGCCGTTTGCAAGGGTGGTGCATGCGTACTTCACCCTTTGCCGCGCTTTTCGTTTCGGCTGTGCTTGTGGTATTTCAACGTCATGCACCATGCACGCGCCAGTCTGGCCAGCATCGTTGCGGCGGCCCTGCTCACCATGCCGGCCACCGCCTCCGCACAACGTGCCGGGACTTTGGTCTCTGCCGAACCGGTGAGTGATGCGCCCGCGGGGATGCGTGCCTGGCGCGTCCGCTACCGCACGATGAGCGACCGCGAACAGCCGATCGAGGTGACGGGGATGGTGATCGCGCCTGCGACGCCCTCGGGGCCGGCGCGGGGCAAGGTGATCGCCTGGACGCATGGCGCGATCGGGGTAGCGCAGCGGTGCGCGCCGTCGCTGGACGACAGCAATTTCAAGGTCATCCCGTCGCTCACGGACGTGATCGCGCGCGGTTATACCGTGGTGGCGCCGGACTATCCGGGGCTTGGCGAACGAGGAGATGCAGTT
>Ga0247823_10001587_pt1 | contig 18910 bp, 23 predicted proteins | sample 13C_PalmiticAcid_2_FD_192426 | JGI IMG/M metagenome (GOLD analysis project Ga0247823, IMG submission 192426) | Soil microbial communities from agricultural site in Penn Yan, New York, United States - 13C_PalmiticAcid_Day30 | ecosystem: Environmental > Terrestrial > Soil > Agricultural land... | reverse complement strand
ACATAAAGGATCGCGATTACGGTATCGATCTGTCCCGTCGCCTGAAGCAGCCTGAACAGCAGCGCGCCAGCGCCCGATCCCAGGACCCCGCCGGCGATCAGGACTCCGCCCATGTGGAGGTCGACTCCCTGGCGGCGAAGGTGCGCGAACACACCCGAGACGCTCGCGCCGGTCACCTGACTGGCGGACGAGGCCGCGGCGACGGTGGGCGGGATGCCATAGACGATCAGCAGCGGCGTGGTGAGAAATCCGCCGCCGACGCCGAACATGCCCGACAGCAAGCCGACGCCAAGCCCCAGCATCACGATCACGACCGCGTTGACCGATAGATTGGCGATGGGAAGGTAGAGATCCATGGGCGGTCCATGCCTAGACCCTGATCAGGGCATGCGGAAGGCGGATGCGGACGAAAGTTTGCTAGAAGTCGGCGCCGACGCTGAGCGCGGGGCCGGAGCCGGGCCGGGCGTTTCCGGCGACACGCTCGCGCCAGTCGAGCGCGAGACGCAGCGCATTGTCGCCGACGGGTACGCTGGCGACCGCGCTGGGGCCGATATCGAGCCGCGTTACGCCGCGTTGTGCCGCACCCCAGGCCCCTGCCCCAAGATCGAGACGGGCCCGGCCGGCGGTTGCGATCTGGTGCGTAACGCGCAGCGCACCGTCGGCGAAAGGGTCGATGCGCGCGCGCGCGACCGCAACCGCCTGACCATAGGCCTCGAGACTGAAATCGAGTGGGAGCGGAACGGCATAGAGTCCCGCCACCACGCCCACCGCCGGGCCGCCCGGCGTGCCGTCGAGCCCTGCGCGATATTCGACGACGACACGGACCGGGGCGGCGGTCGGCTGCCATTCGATTCCTGCGGCAGCCTCGCTGCCCCTTCCCGCGAGCGGCGTTGTCAGCCGTGCGAACAGCGCAATCCGCCCGCTTCCCGGATGATAGGCGACACGCATCCCGGCCTGATCGCCGCCGAGCATCGGCCCGCCGGATGACGCCCCGCGCCGGGTGACGAGCCACGCGCTGGCGGACCAGCGCGAAGGCTGGGCGGATTGAGGAATCAATACAGGAGCGGCCGGGCGGGGCAGCGCGCCGGATGGTGCACCGAGTACCTCTTCACGTCCGAAGCTGATGAGGCCGAGCATCGCGAGATCGGCGCGCGCTGGATCGCCGTGCTGTGCCACGGGACCGGTCGCAACGAGCGGAATAGCGTGGATGGCCATCGCAACCGGCCTGTGGGGCATGACTGTCGGCGGCACCGGTCGCGGGGCTTGTGCAGTGGCCGCTTGTGCCGGGAGGAGCGGGAAGGCGGCCTCGATCGCCTGGGGAAGCGTCGCGCCCTCAGGCCACAGCATGATCGTCCGCGTACTCGCCCAGCCGATGGCGACCAGCGCGACGAAGCGGAGCGGCCGCCCGTTCATGCGGCGCCGCTTTCGCGGGTTTCAGGGAAATGGTGCTCGGTCTTGTCCCACACTGGTCGTTTGCCGCGCAATGTGGGCAGGTAGATCACGATTGCCCGCCGCGCCGCGAGGAGCGCGACGAGGTTCGCGACGAACAGCCGCGGGACCGACAACAATGCTTCGACCAGCCCGAATGCGTGCGCGGTGAAGCGCATCCGCATTGCAATCCGCCAGCCCAGTAACACCAGGTTCGCTGCAAGCAGGATCGCCAGCCCGCCTTGTGGCGTCGGCAACGGCGTCCCGATCGCGAGATGCGCGCCGAGCGACAGGCCCCAGGCCAGGAGCGCGATATAAGCGATAGCGAGGACGGGAATCGCCAGCGTCGCGCGTCGGTCGCGCATCCGCATCCAGTGCTCACCCATCGAACCACCGCGCGCCCAGCCGGTTCGGTCCCAGCCCGCAAGTGCGATCCCGGTCATCCAGCGCGCCTTCTGGCGAACCGCAGCGTGCAGTGAGGCGGGGAAATAGGCACGCACGGCAACCAGCGTGTTATCGCGATCATAGGCCCGCGCAAGCTTGGTTCGCCCACCCATCGCCGCCACGGTGAGGCCGAGTTCATAGTCTTCGGTCAGGCTGGATTCGTCGAACGGAAGCCCGCCGCGTGTCTGTGCAATCTGCCCCAGCAATGCCCGGTCGATCGCGCAGCCGACCCCGGCAAAGGGAAGCGCCGCGCCCAGCGCCTCGCGCACTGCAAGGTTTTTGGCATGCGCTTCAGCGAACTCGTCAAGGTAGTGGCCGGCGATCAGCGGTGAGCGCGGGTCCGGGAGTGGGAGGACCGGGATCTGCACGGCCTGATGGTCCACAAGCCACGCTGCCATCACGCCAAGCTCATCGGGATGCACCACATCCTCGGCATCGTGCAGCACGACCGCGCGCACGGGTGTTTCCTCGACCTCGTCGCGCAGCAACGCGCGCCAGACGGCGTTGAGGCAATCGGCCTTGGTCGTTGCGCCGGGCAGGGGGTTGATGACGATGCGCACACGATCGTCCGTGGCCGCGACGGCGCCGACCGCGGCGAGCGTTGCCGGATCATTGGGGTAGACGCCGACATAGATGCGGTAATCGAGATAGGTGTAACGTGCGAGCGCGGTTCGCAGCATCGAACCGATCACCTGCGCTTCGTCCCATGCGGCAACGAAGATCGCGATCCGGCCATTGTTGCAGAGCGGCGTGCGCTGCAGCTCGGGCTGCCACCATCTGCGCAGGCGCGACCAGAGGAACACCAGATCGACCAACAGGTCATCGATCCCGCCGATCAGGAATCCGACCGCAGCGAACAGCATCGCCTCGCGCGCAACGGCGTCGATCGCCGAAATGACCGCATCGACGCCTGGCAACGGCATTCCCCCCGATTCGGATCAGCGATTGTCCGATTCGGACAGGATGGGATCAAGTGCCTGTTTCGATTCGCGAAAACACAAAAAACGCCGGTATCCCGAGGGATACCGGCGTCCTGAATTCCTGAACTGGGTCCGAAACGGATTAACCGTCGTAGTCGGCGCCCAGATTCTGGTTGCGCGGCGGCGCCGCAGCGGTGAGGCGAAGCGCTTCCGCCGATGCGGCGAGCGAGCCAACCTCATCGGGCGCTTCCTCGTCGTCGATCTGCACGCGCTGCAGGCTGCCGACCAGCGATTCCTCAAGCGTGTCGGGGCGCACGGTCTCTTCGGCGATCTCGCGCAGGGCGACGACCGGGTTCTTGTCGCGGTCGCGATCGAGCGTCAGCTCGGCGCCGCCGGAGATCTGCCGAGCACGCTGCGCAGCAAGCAACACCAGGTCGAACCGGTTGGAGATCTTGTCGACGCAATCCTCGACTGTAACGCGCGCCATGAAACGCTTCCTTTGGGCAGAGATACAGGAAAGGGGGCCAATTAGGGACGCCCCCTCCAAGAGTCAAGAAAATCGGGAGTGGGTGCGACGCCGGGCTGGCGGTCGCGGCAGGCTTGGTGCAATCCGTCGGGAGATGGAGCAGGCCGACCCGATCCGATCCGCAGGTCCGCCCGGCCTGCCTGCCGACCCCCCGCCGCAGCCGGTGTTCGCGGTTGAGGGCAACCGGTTGACGTTGCTCGACACCGGGCCGCGGCGGCTCGATACATTGTTCGATCTGATCGACGGTGCGCGCCGCTCGCTGCGGCTGCTCTACTATATCTACACCGACGACGGGGTGGGGGAGCGGGTGCGCGAAGCGCTGGCTGCAGCGGCGGCGCGCGGTGTCGAGGTAACGCTGATCGTCGACGGGTTGGGCAGCGATCCGGCCTATGATCGGGACTTCTTCGCGCCGTTGCGCGAAGCGGGAGGCTAGGTCTGCTTCTTCGTCCCGCGGCTCGGGCGCCGCTATCTGTTGCGCAACCATCAGAAGATCGCGCTCGCCGATGCGGAAACAGCAGATGCGCGGATCGTAATCGGCGGCTTCAACATTCAGGACGACTATTTCGGCGCGCCGGGCACCGGCGCGTGGCGCGACCTGGGGCTGCTGGTCGAGGGGCCGGCGGCGGCGCGGCTCGCGGGCTATTTCGACGCACTGTGGCGCTGGGCGAAGCGGCCGCGTGCACCGCTGCGCGTGCTGCGCAAGGCGCTGGCCGAATGGAGCGAACCCGCGGGCCAGCTGCGCTGGCTGCTTGGCGGGCCGACGCGCAAGTTGTCGCCCTGGGCGCGAGCGGTTCGCCGCGACCTCAAACATGCGCGGCGGATCGATATTCTTGCTGCCTATTTTTTCCCAAGTCCGGCGATGCTGATGCGGCTGGATCGCGCGGCGCGGCGCGGCGGGCAGGTGCGCGTGATCGTGCCCTCGATCACGGACAATTACCTGACGCTCTATGCGGCGCGCTTCACCTATCGCGGCTTGCTGCGGCGCGGGGTGCGGATCTTTGAGTATCTGCCGACCAAGCTGCACACCAAATTGTTCGTGATCGACGATGCGGTGCAGATCGGATCGGCCAATTTCGATACGCGCAGCCTGTTCCTAAACCTTGAGGTGATGCTGCGGATCGAGGACCATGCGTTCGCCGCGCATGTCCGCGCCTATGTCGACGCGGAGGTGGCGCGGTCGCTGGAGGTGACGCGCGAACTGCATCGCGCGCGTACCGGGCTGTGGACGCGGATCAAGCAGGCGGCGGTGTACCTGGTGGTCGCCGTGCTCGACTATCGCGTGACGCGCTTGCTCAATTTCGGGCCGCGCGACTGACCCCGGACGCGATGGTCCGGGGCCATCCGGGTCATTTCACGACCGCCAGTTCCTTTTCGGTCTTGGCCAGCACTTCAGGCGTCAGCTTGTCGGCAGCGTAGCTCGACAACTGCTTGAGGCTCATGCCCTTGAACATCTCATAGGATTCATGCGTGCTGATGCCGGGCAGATTGGCTTCGAGCACAGCCTTTGCCTTTGCGTCGGCGACGAGATCCTGGACAGGGGTGTCGAGATTGAACTTGGCGGCTGCTGCTGCATCAGCGGCCGGAGCGGGCGCTGGAGCCGGAGTGGTTTGGGCCACTGCAGCGGGCGCGAGCGAAACGGCCGCGAGCGCGGCGAACAGGGCGATCTTCATGGAACCACATCCCTCCCAACGGCACGCGGGAATCGCGGCCGGCCCATGGGGCGGCGCGGAACCTAGCGCGGTGATGCGGCGGGCGCGAGAGGGCCTAGCGTGATCATCCAGAAATCGGGCGCAGCGCCGAACCGGAAGGGTAGCACGCTGGTGCCGATCCCTGCCGATACGATGGTGGTGCGCCCCGGTTCGCGGATCATGCCGCAGGCATAGCGCTCGCCGTAGCGCGATGCGGTGGCGAGGTAGCCGACCAGCGGCAGCACGATCTGGCCGCAATGGGTGTGCCCGGCGAGCACCAGTCCGAATTGCGGGGGAAGGACGGGAGCGATGTCCGGGCTGTGGCTCAGCACCACGGTGGGGCCGGGAAGTACGGCCGCGGAACGGGTGAGCGCCTCGATATCGGCGTTGCGGGTGTGGATGTCGTCGGCCCCGGCGATGGTGAGCGGCCCGGCGCGCACTGCCCGATTGACGAGGACGGGGATGCCCGCGGCGGTGACCGCGCGCTGCATCGTCGGTCCATCGCGCCAATGGTCGTGATTTCCCAGTACGGCATAGATGCCGAGCGGCGCTTTAAGGCTCTTGAGCGAGGCGGCGATCTCGGCTTCCGAGTAAAGGCGCGTGCGCAGTGTGCGGTCGCCGCTGAAATCGCCCGCGATCAGGATGAGGTCGGGTTCCTGCGCGTTCACCTGCGCCGCGATGCGCGCCATGCGCGCAGGGCTGAGGTCCGGACCCTGAACATGGAGATCGGCGAGCAGTGCGACACGGACCGGCGGCGTAGCCGCGGGCCAGCTCTGGAAGGCGACATTGGCCCGCCGCACCACCGGATCGGCAATAGCGTTGCGATAGCCGAGTACCGGTACTGCGAGCGCGAGCAGCAGCAAGACGACGAGGATGCGCTTCACTTAGGGAGGCTGGCTTCCAGCTCATCGAGCCAGGGTCTGGCCGTGCTGTCCGACGGCGCACGCCAGTCGCCGCGTGGCGAAAGCGCTCCGCCCGGCGAGACCTTCGGCCCGTTGGGAATCGCGGTGCGTTTGAACTGGCTGGTGATGAAGAAGCGGACGAGGAACTTTTCCAGCCAAAAGCGGATCGTGGGGAGGTCGTATTGCGCGCGTGCAGCGGCCGGAATGCCGATCGGCCAGTCGCCCGCCGCGGCGTCCTTCCATGCGTGCCAGGCGAGGAAGGCGATCTTCGAGGGTGGGGCGCCCTGACGCACAGTATAGTGGAGGAAGAAGTCGTTGAGCGAATAGGGGCCGATCTTGCTCTCGGTGCTCTGCAGTGCGCCGTCGGCATCGGCCGGGACCAGCTCGGGCGAGATTTCCTGCGCGAGGATCGCTTCGAGCACCTTGTCGGTCGTGGCGTCGAACTGGTCGGTCGCGACGCACCAGCGGATCAGGAACTGGATCAGCGTTTTGGGCACGCCCGCGTTGACGGCGTAGTGCGACATGTGATCGCCGACGCCATAGGTGCACCAGCCCAGTGCCAGCTCGGAGAGGTCGCCGGTGCCGACGACGAAGCCGCCGCGCTGGTTGGCGAGGCGGAAGAGATAGTCGGTGCGAAGGCCCGCCTGCACATTCTCGAACGTGATGTCGTAGACCGGTTCGCCTGCCGCATAGGGGTGGCCCATGTCGGTGAGCAGCTGGCGCGCCGCCGGGCGGATGTCGATTTCCTCTCCCGTGATACCGAGCGCCTTCATGAGCGCCCAGGCATTAGCCCTGGTGCCCTCACCCGTTGCGAAGCCGGGCATGGTGAAGCCGAGGATGTTCGCGCGGGGCAGGCCGAGACGGTCCATCGCTCTGGCCGCGACGATCAGCGCGTGGGTGGAATCGAGACCGCCCGAGATCCCGATGACGAGGCGCTGCGACCCGGTCGATTCGATGCGCTTGCGCAAGCCTTCGACCTGGATGTTGAAGGCTTCGTAGCAATCCTCGTCGAGCTTTTCGGGGGTGTTGGGGACGAAGGGATAGCGGCGGATCTTTCGGTGCAGACCGATGTCGTCGAAGCCCGGATCATGATGGAAGGCGACGCGGCGGAATTCGGTTTCGGGGTGGCCGAGCGCGGCGGCGCTGTCGTTGAAGGTGCCGTTGCGCATCCGCTCCTGCCGGATACGCGCGACGTCGATATCGGTGAGGACCAGCTCTTCCTCGAGGTCGAAGCGGCCCGAAGCGGCGAGCTGCTCGCCCAGCTCGTGGATCAGGCTCTGCCCGTCCCAGGCGAGATCGGTAGTGCTCTCGCCCGGCCCGGCGGCGGAGAAGATATAGGCCGCGACGGCGCGTTCCGACTGCGCTGCGCACAGCATCGCGCGCTGGCGTGCCTTGCCGATGGTCACGTTGGAGGCGGAGAGGTTGCAGAGGATCGTCGCGCCCGCGAGCGCGCCATAGGTAGAGGGCGGGATCGGCGCCCAGAAATCCTCGCAAATCTCGGCATGGAAGACGAAGTCAGGCAGGTCGTCAGCGGCGAAGATCAGGTCGGGGCCGAACGGCGCGGTCTGGCCCGCGATCTCGATCTCGCCGGACAGGCCAAGGCCTGAGGCGAACCAGCGCTTCTCATAATATTCGCGATAATTGGGCAGGAAGGTCTTGGGGACGACGCCCAGCACGCGCCCGCGTGCAATCACCACGGCGCAATTATAGAGGCGGCCGTTGCGCTCGAGCGCGGCGCCGACGACCAGCGCCGGCCGCAGCTTCGCGCTGGCGGCGACCAGATCAGCGAGGCCCTGACGCGTGGCGCGTAAAATGGCGTCCTGCAGATGCAGGTCGTCGAGCGCATAGCCGGTGATGCCGAGTTCGGTGAAGACAAGCAGGTCCGCGCCCGCGGCGTCGCCCTGTTTCGCGAGCGCAATGTGCGAGGCGGTGTTGGCGGCGATGTCGCCAACCGTCGCGCGCGGGGTGCAGGCGCCGACGCGTACCAGCCCGTGCGAATGGATCGAATAGAATGGATGCTTTGCCATCTGCCGCCTGTCCCGTCAGTTGCCGGGGATGTAGCGGCTCGGGCGCGCCGACGCCACTGGAGCGTCAGGCAGTCTTTTCGGCGTAGATCATCCGGCCTTCGCCGAGCAGGGTGAAGACCTTGTCGAGCTCGTTCTCACCCACGGCGAAACAGCCCTGACTGCGGCCGAGCTTGCCGTGCTTGGCGATCATGTCGGCGTTCGAATACCAGGCGGCGTGGATCACGATCGCCCGGTCGAGCGCGTTGTTGTTGGTGGCATCGAGCCCGATCAGCCGCTGCGAGAGCTGATGCTTGCCGACATAATAGTTGGAGGCGAGGAACGCGCCTTCGCAGGTCGCCTCCGAATTCACCTCGTTCGAGAAATGCTGGAGCATGCCGGTATGCCCGGGATCCGATCCGATGCCGTGTGAGACGAGCATCGACCGGGTCGCGCCATTGTGCAGATCGACGAAGTGGAAGCGCAGCCGCGACGACGGAATCGAGAAATCGGCGATCGCGATCCGGTCCTGCTGGCGGATGCGGCTGCCGTGGCGCTGGAGCGCGGCCATCGCGCGCTGGAACAATTCGGGCCGGATACCGCGCGGGGCGGTGGTGATCTGAACCGGCTGGATGATCGGGGTCGCGACCGGCGGTGCGGGCACCGCAACCGGTGCGGCCGGCGCCGGAACGGCGGCCGTGGTGACGCTGCGCGCTGCGCAACCCGCAAGCAAACCCGTACCCGCGACCGCAGCCGCCGACTTCAAAAATGCGCGGCGCGAAGCGACCGCGTTGACCAGTTCATTCATGCGCTGTCTGCGCCCCGACTAAAACTCGCTCTGCAACAGAATATAGCAAATGAATCTTCCGATTCCCCTGAACAAGTTCCCCAAAATACACCCGTTCACCCCGTCTGCGGCCCGGTTTGTCGTTCGGGCCCGGCCCGGAACGGGACCGCGCAGATAACGGATTCGGCTTTGAAACGCCGGAACTGCGTGGCACCCGTTTGGTTGAAGCGCCACTAACCATTGGCGAGTCGAGATGGAGAATCGTGGCTGTGCGGATGCGGTTTCGGGCGATGCTGGCGGGTGGGCTGGGCCTTGCGCTTGCCGCTACCATGCCAGCCGCCGCCCAGCAGGTTCGCGCGGCCGGAGGCGAGGAACTGCTGCTGCGCAACGGCCAATGGGCGTGGCTGGAGGACGGCGCATTTCAGAAGGCCGGCGGACCGGGATCGATTTCGATCCTGATCAGCCTGCCGGGGCAGATCGCCTATGTCTATCGCGACGGAGTGTTGATCGCGGCCTCGACAGTTTCGACGGGCAAGCGCGGAAAATCGACTCCGGCGGGCGACTTCACCATCCTGCAGAAGCGCGAATTCCACCGCTCCAATCTCTACAGCAACGCACCGATGCCGTTCATGCAACGGCTGACCTGGACTGGCATCGCGCTGCACGCCGGGGTGCTGCCGGGCTATCCGGCATCGCATGGCTGCATTCGATTTCCACGCGAATTCGCGCGGCGATTGTTCGATCTCACCGAACTGGGCGCACCGGTCTCGGTCGTGAATTACGAGATCGAGGACCCGCGCGTGCGCCGTGGCGTTCCGCGGCTGGTTCCCGAACAGATGGCGAAAGCCCCCGATCCTCCGCCGTTCCTGAGCACCGATCCCGCGGTGTTTCAGGTGGGCGGGTTCGATCAGGTGACCGCAAGCAACGATGTCATCATTCCCGTCGTGGAGACGCGCGACGTGGTGAGCGAAGGCGGTGTCGCCTTTGCGCCGCTTGAGCCAGTGGTGCAGCCGACTGGCGGAAAGCGGCGTTAGAGCTTCCTCAGCGCCGCTGAAGCGGTTCCGGGCGGGGGAGCGGCTAATCAGCCGCAGGCGGCGCGTAGTTCACAGGGGCGACCGACCAGGCGAAGGGGCGTAGCGGGCCGCCCAAAGCGGCGACCAGCGCCTCTTCGATCCGGCGGCGGCTTTCCGCGGCGATCGCCTTGCGGCCCGGAAAGTCGCGCGGATCGAAAGGGTCGAGGAAGTGGATGCGCAGCGGAAAGCTGTGTTTGCGCGCGAGCAGGCGGCGAGCGTTGTTGATCCCGCCTTCATCACCGACCCAGCCGATCTCCTCACCGGCGGCGCCGTAGTCGAGCAGTACCGGCTGCACCATCACCCCGGGCGGAGGCGGTTCGAGGACGCGGAGCATCGGCGTCTTAAACGGAAGCAGCGAGCGACCGTCGGTGGTGGTGCCTTCGGGAAAGACGGCGATTGCCCAGTTGTCGGCGAGCGCATCGCGGAGCTGGTTGATCTGTTCGGCGACGCCCATCCGGTTCTCGCGCTTCACATACACGGTACGGTTGAGTCCAGCGAGCCATCCCACAACCGGAGTCGCGCCGATCTCTGCCTTGGCGACGAAAGCGGTGCCGCTCGCGCCACCCAGCGCGAGGATGTCGATCCAGGAGAGGTGGTTCGAGATGTAGAAAACGTCGCGGCGGAGCGGGGTGCCGATCACCTCGACCCGCGCCCCCGCGATCCGTCCGACGCGACGCAGGAACCAGCGCGGCCAGGGGGATGGCAGGCGCAGCAGCCGCCACAAATAGTGCATCGGCACATGGGTGAGCAGGGTGAGCAGGAGCAGGCCGATACGCCGCCAGAAGCGAAAAGCTTCGGTTGGGGTGAGCCTGGTCATTTCGCCTCGCGCGGCGGCGAGGCGGCGATCCGCAAGGCGTTCCGTCACGCTATCCCCCCGTTCGTGCTGAGCTTGTCGAAGCGCTGGCCTGCTCGTCTTGCGCTGCGCGGAAAGAACAGAGCTTCGACAAGCTCAGCACGAACGGAGAAGGGAAGGTGGCAGATCAGGTCTTGCGGTCGAGGGCGACGCCGTAGAGTTCCATGCGGTGGTCGACCAGCCGGAAGCCCAGCCGCTCGGCGATCAGCTTCTGGAGTTGCTCGAGTTCGGGATCGACGAACTCGATCACTTTGCCCGTCTCGACATCGATCAGGTGATCGTGATGCGCTTCGGGTGCGGGCTCGTAGCGCGCACGGCCGTCGCCGAAATCATGGCGGTCGAGGATCCCTGCCTCTTCGAACAGGCGGACGGTACGATAGACCGTCGCAATCGAGATGCCGGGATCGATCGCCGACGCGCGGGCATAGACCTTCTCGACGTCGGGATGATCCTCCGCTTCGGAGAGGACGCGGGCAATCACCTTGCGTTGCTCGGTGATGCGGAGGCCCTTTTCGTGACAAAGGGCTTCGAGATCGATCTTGCGGGCCATGGCGGTGATGTAGCGACAATCACGCCGATAAAAAAGGGGAGCGAGAACGAACAACGCCGGCCCGGGCAATGGTCCGGACCGGCGTCGTTGCTGGAGCTGCAGTGCCGGGTCGGCACCGCCCTCGATCGGAAGACCTTAGCGCTTGCGGCGCTTGGTGCCGAGGCCGATCTTCTTGGCGAGGGTGCGGCGCTGTTCGGCGTAGTTGGGCGCAACCATCGGATAGTCGGCGGGGAGGTTCCACTTGGCGCGATACTGTTCCGGCGTCATCTGATAATGCGTCATCAGGTGGCGCTTGAGCATCTTGAGCTTCTTCCCGTCCTCAAGGCAGACGATATAGTCTGGCTTGATCGACGAGCGGATCGAAACCGCCGGCTCCTGCTTCTTCGCTTCGGGCTCAGGCGCCTTGGTACCAAGACCCGTCAGCGCGCCGTGAACGTTCGAGATCAGCAGCGGAAGATCCGAAACCGCAACGCTGTTGTTGCTGACATGTGCCGCGACGATGTCCGCGGTCAGCGTGACCAGCGTTTCCTGCAGGTCGTTCTGGGCGTCCATAGTGATCCTTTCGTACGGGTGCTGCGGCCGCAAGATTACACGCCGCGTTGCGCGCTATTGATCGGGAATGGAGCGATTGCAAGTGCAGTTGTAATGCATTTCGTCGATTTCAGGCGATCTGTTTTGAAAAGGTGTGTGCGTCGAATAGCTTACCGTCATTGCCGCGATAGTAATCGCGGCGCTCTCCGACCTTTTTGAAGCCTTCGCTATGATAAAGTCGCACCGCTTCATTGTTGGCGCGCACTTCAAGATGCAGCAAATCGGCGCCGCGTTCGTGCGAATCCGTGACGATAGATCGGAGCAATGCTGTGCCGATCCCGCGGCGGCGCATCGCCGGGCGCATCGCGAGCAACAGGAGCTCTGCCTCATCCGCGATGACGCGCGCGAGCGCGAAGCCCGCGGGGCGATTGCCGCTCCACGCGATGCTGAACCATACGCCCGGCAGCGCGATCATTCCCATGCATTGGCTGGGGGTCCAGGCTTCGCCGAAGCGAGGATCGAACGCGTCGGCCATGATCGCGTTGAGCGTGGTGATATCGGCCGGCGTGCCGTGGACGATTTCGACGAGCTGCGGCGCGGCGCTCATGTCGCCAGCGGCTTGGCGTCCGGAGCCCGGCCATAGATCGGACGCGGGTCGAGCGCTGTGAAGCGAGGGGTGAGCCATGCGGCATGGGCGGCGTGTGGCAGGGCATCGCGCAGATCGAGTGACGGATCGAGCGCAGCGAGGTGACGGATGCCGTTTCCGATGGCGGTGCGACCGGCGAGCGCAGCCAGAGCGGCCTCAGGCTTGAGCGAGGCGAACGGCCCGGTTTCGGCCAGCGGGCGGGTAAAGGCCTGCATGAACACCTCACCATGTCCTCCTTCGAGGACGACGGCAAGCGCGGGCAGTGCCGGATCGGCGGCGAATGCGGCGGCAGCGATGAGCGGGAGCGAGGAGAAGCCGCTGACCGGCGTCCTCCAGCCGAGCGCCAGCCCGCGCGCGGCGGCGATGCCGACACGGATGCCGGTGAAGCTGCCGGGGCCGCAATCGACCAGAATGCGATCCGCGCGGCCGCCATCGGGAAGCTCGGCGATCATCGGAATCAGTCGCTCGGCATGGCCGCGGCCGACCTCTTCATGGCGCTGGGCAACGATTGCCCCGCCGCGGATCAGCGCGACCGAGCAGGCGGCAGTAGCGGTTTCGATGACGAGGGTGAGCGGCGCGTCAGGCAATCTGGTTGAACTGCCCGAATTCGGGCCGCGGGCTGCGGCCGAAGATGCTTGCCGGATCGCCATGGCCGATGGTGGCAATGAAGTTGGTGCGGACCGATGGCTGATCAGCGAAGAAGGCGCGATCGGCCGCCTCGAAATCGATTCCCGACATCGGGCCGGTATCGAACCCCAGTGCGCGCGCCGCGATCAGCAGATAGGCACCCTGAAGCGAGCCGTTGCGCAGCGCATGAATCTCGCGCGCTTCGGGGTCGGGGAACCAGCTCTTCGCGTCGGTGTGCGGGAACAGCCAGGGAAGCTGTTCGTGGTAATCATAATCCATCCCGATCACGACGGCAGCGGGCGCAACCCGGATCTTGGGCGGGTTGGCGCCGGTCGCGCAGTCGGCGAGCTTGTCCTTCGCTTCCTGTGACAGGCACCAGACGAAGCGGGCGGGCTGCATGTTGGCCGAGGTCGGCCCCATCTTGAGCAATTCGTAGATTGCGCGAATATCCGCTTCGGTCACCTCGCCGGGGAGATAGCCATTATAGGTGCGTGCGGTGCGAAAGATCGTATCGAGGCCGGCCTCGTCGAGCGGCGTTCCCATCAGACGGAGCGCACTTCGGTGACTTCGGGGACGTAGTATTTGAGCAATTGTTCGATCCCGTTCTTGAGTGTCGCGGTGGAGGAGGGGCAGCCGGCGCAGGCGCCCTGCATCTGGAGATAGACTTTCCCCTTGTCGAAGCCGCGATAAACGATGTCGCCGCCGTCATTGGCGACTGCGGGGCGGACGCGCGTCTCGATCAGTTCCTTGATCTGGGCGACGATGTCGGCGTCTTCGGGATCGTCGGTGAAGGCGTCTTCGGCCGGAACCGAAAAGCCTGCAGCGGTACCCGGACGGAAGAGCGGCATGCCGGCGCTGAAATGATCGAGCAGAATACCGAGCACGTCGGGCTTCAGACCCGGCCACTCGACGCCCGGGCCGGCAGTCACGGAGATGAAGTCGCGGCCGAAGAACACGCCGGTGACATCGCCCAGATTGAACAGCGCCTCGGCCAGCGGCGAGGCCTCGGCCTCCTCCGGAGTCGCGAAGTCGCGGGTGCCGGCATCCATCACGGTGCGGCCGGGCAGGAATTTGAGGGTCGCCGGGTTGGGCGTGGTTTCGGTCTCGATCAACATGGCCCCCATTTGGGCCTGAACGCGGCCCGCATCAAGCGAGCAGCGGGAAACCGTTTGTTGCCGCCGCTGTAGCCATTGGGTGCCCGAAACGGTCGCGCTTCCCTTTTGAGGCGAGGAAGCGTAAGGCACCGCGTCTTTTTCTCTATCGATCGCATGAGGTTTGTTTGGCCAAGGAAGAACTGCTTGAAATGCGGGGCCGTGTTGTGGAGCTTCTCCCCAACGCGATGTTTCGTGTCCGGCTTGAGAATGATCACGAGATTCTCGGCCACACCGCCGGCAAGATGCGCAAGAACCGCATTCGCGTACTGGTGGGCGACGAAGTGCTCGTCGAACTGACACCGTACGACCTGACCAAGGGCCGCATCACCTATCGCTTCAAGTAAGGCCCGGGCCATGCGGCTCGTCTTGGCCTCGACATCGCCGCGCCGCCGCGATCTGCTTGCCCGGATCGGCGTGACGCCCGATAGAATCGCCGCGCCCGACATCGACGAGACGCCGCTCAGGGACGAGCTGCCGCGCGCCTATGCGCAGCGCATCGCGCTGGGCAAGGCGCAGGCGGTCGCGCGCGGCGACGACGAGATCGTGCTGGCGGGCGACACCACCATCGCCGTCGGTCGCCGCATTCTGGGCAAGCCCGAGGACGAGGCAGACCTGCGGCGGATGCTGGGGCTGTTGTCCGGACGGCGGCACCATTGCCTGTCCGCGGTCTGCCTGATCGACGGCGCGGGCAAGGCGCGGATGCGGCTTTCCGACACGGTCGTCGCGTTCAAGCGGCTGACCGACGCCGAGATCGATCGCTATGTCGCGAGCGGCGAGGGGATGGGCAAGGCTGGCGGCTATGCCATTCAGGGCCGCGCCGAGGCGTTCGTGCGCTTCCTGTCGGGAAGCCATTCCGGTGTGGTGGGCCTGCCGGTGTTCGAGACCCGCGCGCTGCTGGAGAGCGCCGGATATCCCTTGTCATGAGTCTGGCGCTTGGCTGAGTGGCTCTACGAGGCCGGGATCGGCGAGAATCGTGCGGCGCTGGTCGCGCGCGGCACCATTCGGAAGGCGCGGATCGAACTGCCGGGACTGCGTAGCGGCACGATCGCTAAGGCCCGGCTGATCGACAAATCGACCGGCAAGGTCATGCTCGAAAGCGGTGAGGAAGCATTGTGCGACCCTCTCCCGCCGCGCGCGACGCAGGGCGCATCGTTTATTGTGCGGATCGTGCGCGAATCGATCGCCGAACGCGGGCGCCCCAAGCTCGCCAAGGCAGTTCCTGCGCTTGACGCGGCGCCGACGGCGGGTCCTGACCTGCTGGCGCGGATCAGTGCGAGCGGGCTGCCGGTGCGGCAATTGCGTGCGCATGAGCCCGACGCGCTTGAAGACGCGGGCTGGTCCGAAGTGCTTGAGGAAGCGCGTACCGGCGAAATCGGCTTTGCAACCGGCGCACTGCGGGTGGCGCTGACCCCGGCGATGACCCTGTTCGATGTCGATGGTGGTCCACCGCTGGGCACGCTTTCGGTCGATGCCGCGCACGCTGTCGCCGCGGCGATGGAGCGGCTGGGGATTGCGGGATCGATCGGCATCGACTTCCCGACACTGGCCAACAAAAGCGAGCGCAACGCGGTGGCGGAGGCGATCGACGCGGCGCTGCCGCAGCCGTTCGAGCGGACCGCGATGAACGGCTTCGGCTTCCTTCAGATCGTGCGGCGCAAATCGCGCATGTCGCTGCCCGAGCTGCTCGCCGCCGATCCTGCGGGCGCTGCGCTCCGGGCCGAACTGCGGCGGCTGGAACGCCTTCCCCCGCCCGCGCCCGATACCCATATGCTGCATCCGGCATTATTGCGGCGGCTCGAGCGCGAACCCGAATGGGTCGCTCAGCTGCACCGCCGCACCGGCGGGCGCACAGAATTTTTGGAGCAAATGTGAAACGCGACGACTGCCCGATCTGTGGCAACACCCCCGACCCGGCGTTCAAACCCTTCTGTAGCCGCGGCTGCAAGGACCGCGACCTGCTGCAATGGCTGGGCGACGGCTATCGCCTGCCCGGCGCGGCGATCGACCCTGATGATGCCGAAGGCGCGCAAAGCAGGCTGGACAGGGGCGAAAGCCCCGACTAAGAGCGCCGCTCCAACCTTGCCGGGATCCCGATCCCGGCGTTGCCCGGGTAGCTCAGTTGGTAGAGCATGCGACTGAAAATCGCAGTGTCGGCGGTTCGAATCCGTCCCCGGGCACCATTCTCTCCGCACCGATCCCGAGGCGTTGCGCGATCGATCGCGCCTCGTCCTCGTGCGCCTATGATCGGTAGCGGTCCAGCGCGAGGCCGGTGATGTCGATCGGCGGGCGCTCGCCGGTCATCACTGCGGCGGTGACGGCTGCGGAGCCACAGGCCATCGTCCAGCCAAGTGTCCCGTGCCCGGTGTTGAGGAAGAGGTTGCGCAAGCGGGTGGACCCGATGATCGGCGGGCCGTCGGGCGTCATCGGACGCAGGCCGCTCCAGAAATTCGTCTCACCGTGGCCTGCCGCCGATGGGAACAGATCGTTGAGGCAGTGCAGCAAGGTCGCCTCGCGGCGCGCGGGAAGCGAGCGGTCGTAGCCGGAGATCTCGGCCATGCCGCCCACGCGAATGCGCCCGCCAAGCCGGGTGATCGCGATCTTGAACGTCTCGTCGAGCAGCGTCGAGACGGGAGCGGCGTCCGGATCGGCGACGGGCACGGTGATCGAGTAGCCCTTGACCGGATAGACGGGCAGCCGGATGCCGACCTGGCGCGCGAGCAACGGCGAGTGGCTGCCGAGCGCGAGCAGATAGGCATCGCCCGTGATCAGGCCCTTGCTCGTCTGCACGCCGCTGATCGCGCCCTGTTGTTCCTCGAGCCGGTGGATATCGGTCGAGAAGCAGAACTCGACGCCGTCGGACGCCAGCCGCTCGGCCAGCCGGGTCGTGAACAGGTGGCAGTCCCCGGTCTCGTCATTGGGGAGGCGAAGCCCGCCTTCGATCCGGTCGCGCGATGCGGCGAGGCCGGGCTCGGCAGCAACGCAGCCATTGCGGTCGAGCAGCTCGAACGGGACGCCGTAGGAGCGCAGGACATCCATGTCCTTGGCGCTCCCATCCATCTGCCTGGGCGTGCGGAACAGCTGCAGCGTGCCCTGCGCGCGCTCGTCATAGGCAAGGCCGAGCGATTCGCGGATGCCAGCCAGTTCATCCCGGCTGAACTCGGCGAGCCGGACCATGCGGCTCTTGTTGAGGGCGTATCGCGCCGCAGTGCAGTTGCGGAGCATCGCGGCCAGCCAGCACAGCATAGCGGGATCGAAGGTCGGGCGCAGGATGAGCGGCGCGTGCCGCATCATCAGCCAGCGGATGGCCTTCATCGGGATGCCGGGGGCGGCCCATGGCGAGGCGTAGCCGGGCGAAACCTCGCCTGCGTTCGCGAAGCTGGTCTCAAGCGCGGCGCCGGGTTGACGATCGATCACGACAACCTCGTGTCCCGCGCGCCGGAGGTAATGGGCTGCGGTGACGCCGATGACGCCCGCCCCAAGGATTACGGCCTTCAACGCATCTCTCCCGGCAGCTTGATATTGTTGCCCCGCGCGCGGGGTGGCGGTTCGCCGGGCGGGAATGTGGATGAAGCGGACGCGAATTATCGGCGAATTCTGCGTTTGAACCTGCTAAATCCGGAGTATCGTTAAAGTTTCTGCGAATTTGAGGAAGAATATGCCATGAGCGCGCTCGATGCCGTTGACCGCCGCATCCTGAACCAGCTGCGGTTGAATGCGCGCGTCACGAACAGTGCACTGGCAAAAGAGGTTGGCCTGTCGGAGTCGGCGTGCCTTCGGCGACTCAAGATCCTGGAGCGCAGCGGCGTCATCCGCGGGTACACGGCAATCATTTCAGGCGGTGATCCCGAAGAGGGCATCGACGCCGTCGTGCAGGTCGAGCTGGAGCGGCAGACGGAAGAGTATCTCACACGCTTTGAGGCAGCGATGCGCAGGCACGCGGAGATCCGCGAATGGTATCTCCTGAGCGGCGCGGGCGACTATCTGTTGCGGCTACGGGTGTCGGACATGGAGGACTATGCGCTCTTCCATCGCGATGTCCTGTCCCGGCTGCCGGGCGTCTCGCGCATCAACTCGAGCTTCGCCATGCGAAGCCACCGCAGGGGCTGACCGCGCGGCGAATTCCGGCGAGATTATCCGCGATGCCGGGCAGGCTGCGGACTCGTTGCCGACGGATTGAGCGCGACGACCGGGGCGGGCAGTTCTACCAGACTGTCCTCCGGCACGTCGTGGTTCAGCCAGACATTGCCGCCGATGCGGCTTCGCGCGCCCACGGCGATCGGGCCGAGCAGCACCGCGCCGGGGAAGATCACGACATCATCGCCGATCTGAGGGTGGCGGCGCGTGCGGTGGTTGGCCGCGTGCGCGGCGCCGGCCGCGAGCGGTGCGCCGCCCAGCGTCACGCCCTGATAGATGCGCACGCGGTCGCCGATCACCGCGGTCTCGCCGATGACGATGCCGGTGCCGTGGTCGATGAAGAAGCTGCGCCCGATCGCCGCAGCGGGATGGATGTCAATCCCGGTCTCGCTGTGCGCGATCTCGGCGATGATGCGCGCCACCAAAGGTGCGCCGAGCGCATGGAGGCGATGCGCGAGGCGGTGGTGGATGATTGCAGCGATCGAGGGGTAGGAGAGCAGCACCTCGTCGACGCTGCGCGCGGCGGGATCATTGGCATAGCCCGCGGCGACATCGGCATCGAGCAGGCGACGGATGCCGGGCAGGCTTTCGGCGAAGTCGGTCAGGATATGCTCGACGGCATAGCCCTCTTCGACGCGCGAGAT
>Ga0247823_10001586_pt1 | contig 18925 bp, 15 predicted proteins | sample 13C_PalmiticAcid_2_FD_192426 | JGI IMG/M metagenome (GOLD analysis project Ga0247823, IMG submission 192426) | Soil microbial communities from agricultural site in Penn Yan, New York, United States - 13C_PalmiticAcid_Day30 | ecosystem: Environmental > Terrestrial > Soil > Agricultural land... | reverse complement strand
ATGTTCTGCACGACGCTGCGGGCGTCGTCGCGCGGCGCCTCCTCGACCTGGGCGGGCTGCTCCTTGCCCCGGTCGCGGTTGCGCCTGCGGCCACCGCCCTGCTGCTGCTCGTGCTCCTTGGGCGCCGCGGCGGGCTGCTGCTGCTGGGGCGCGGGCGCCGCCTTGGTCGCGGATTCCGCCGCCACCACGACACCACGGCCCTTGCAGTGCTCACAGGTGGTGCTGAAGGCCTCAAGCAGGCCCGTGCCGACCCGCTTGCGGGTCATCTGCACCAAGCCGAGCGATGTGACCTCGGCCACCTGGTGGCGGGTGCGGTCGCGGCCTAGGCACTCGGTGAGCCTGCGCAGGACCAGGTCCCGGTTGGACTCGAGCACCATGTCGATGAAGTCGATGACGATGATGCCGCCGATGTCGCGCAGCCGGAGCTGGCGGACGATCTCCTCGGCCGACTCCAGGTTGTTCCTGGTGACGGTCTCCTCGAGGTTGCCACCCGATCCGGTGAACTTGCCGGTGTTGACGTCGATGACCGTCATCGCCTCGGTGCGGTCGATGATCAGATAGCCGCCGGAGGGCAGCCAGACCTTGCGGTCGAGTGCCTTGAGCAGCTGCTCGTCGACCCGGTGCTCGGTGAAGACGTCCTTCGGGCCGACGTGCCTGCGGACGCGCTCCAGCAGCTCGGGGGCGACGTGGCGGACGTAGTCGTCGATGGTCTCCCACGCCGTGCCGCCCTGGACGGCCAGTGTGGAGAAGTCCTCGGTGAACAGGTCGCGCACGACCTTGACCAGCAGGTCGGGCTCCTCGTAGAGCAGCGACGGCGCGCCGGACTTCTTGACGCCGTTGGTGCCCTCGGACTTGTCCCGGATGACCTGCCACTGCGCCTGCAGACGGCGGACGTCGCGGCCCAGTTCCTCCTCGCTGATGCCCTCGGAGGCGGTGCGGATGATCACACCGGCGTCCTCGGGAACGATCCGCTTGAGGACGTCCTTGAGCCTGCGCCGCTCGTTGTCCGGCAGCTTGCGGGAGATGCCGGTGGCACCGCCGCCGGGCACGTAGACCAGGAAGCGGCCGGGCAGTGAGATCTGGGTGGTCAGCCGGGCGCCCTTATGCCCGACCGGGTCCTTTGTGACCTGCACCAGGACGCTGTCGCCGGTGGACAGAGCCTGCTCGATCTTGCGGGCCTTGCCCTCCAGACCGGCGGCGTCCCAGTCGACCTCACCGGCGTAGAGCACGGCGTTGCGGCCGCGGCCGATGTCGACGAACGCCGCTTCCATGCTGGGCAGCACGTTCTGGACACGGCCGAGGTAGACGTTGCCGACCAGCGACCCGGTCCCGGCCGAGGTGACGAAGTGCTCGACGAGCACGCCGTCCTCGAGCACAGCGATCTGGGTGCGGTCGGGGTTCTCGCGCACGATCATCGCGCGGTCGACGGCCTCACGGCGGGCCAGGAACTCGGACTCGGTGAGGATCGGCGCGCGCCTGCGGCCCGCCTCGCGGCCGTCGCGGCGGCGCTGGCGCTTGGCCTCGAGCCGGGTCGAGCCGCGCACGCTGCGCACCTCGTTGCGGGCGTCGGCGGCCTCGGTCTTCTCGTCGCGCGCCTCACGGACGTGCACGACGGTGTTCGGCGGGTCGTCGGTGGACGCGGCGTCCCCGTCTTCGTCCCCACCCTTGCGGCGGCGACGGCGGCGACGGCGCCTGCTGGCGGCGTCGGACGGCTCGTCATCCGATTCGTCCGATTCGGACTCCTCGGCCTCGGCGGGCTCCTCGGCCGATTCGGACTTGGGCTCGAGTTCGCCGTCGTCCGCGGCGCCCTTGCCCCGGCCACGGCCACGACGGCCGCGGCGGCGGCGGCGGCTGCCGCTGTCGTCGTCATCGTCGGCCTGGGACTCCGCGGCGGTCTGGGGCTCCTCGACCTCGTCCTCGACGAGGTCCTCTGGCTCTTCGTGGCGCACGACCGGCTTGACCGGGGCCGCGACCGGCTCCGGCGGCAGGAACAGCGGCGACGCCGAGGCGAACACCGGCGTCGGCGGCGTGCGCCGCACGCGGACCGGCTCGGGTTCGGGCTCGGGTTCGGGCTCCGGCTGGGCGACCGCCTCGGCGGCGACCGGGTCAGCCTCGACCTCAGCCGCGCCGATCAGGACGTCGGCGACCTTGAGCGCGACGTCGCGGCTGACGCTGGACTGCGCGCCGCGAACCTCCTCGCCCAGGTCGGACAGCGCGGTGATGATGTCCTTGCTGCTGAGGTCCAGCAGCTTGGCCAGGGCATGCACCCTGACCTTGGCGGGCAGATCAGCCAGCGCGGCGTGAATAGGTGTGGTGGCAGCCCCGCCGGTGCTTCCGGCAGGGTTCGACATATCCGACATGTAGCTCCTCCGCCCCCGGGCGCGTCCCTGCAGACGCGGCCGCTCAGGGGCCTCTAGTTGTGTTCCACCGCGCGAAGCGGCGGGAATCCTCGCCTTATGCCGTCGGCCGGACCGGTCGTGGACCGGCGCCGGTTGACGGCAGGTCGTTCGACCACGGTGAGGGCATTGCGGCTCCCGGCGGACTATCCGGCTGTCGCCGCCCTGTCGAGGGCCAGCGGGTCGGACAGAACGCCATCATCGTCAAGCCGTCCCTGGGCCATCCGCGTCGCCTTCGCGGGCACGGGCGGTTCCAAGGCGGCGACGACGCGCAACGCGCTCAGTACGTCGTCGGGTCGTACAGCCGGTGTTGTCTGCCGGACGACCGCCACCAGTATCCCATACGCCGGGGTGTCAGCCGACATGTCGATACCCACACCTACTGGCGAGTCGCGATCGATCTCGTCGGAGTCGAGCACGTCGATGGCGATAACCGCAGGTCGGGCGTCGATCAGCTTGCGTCCGTCCTTCGTCAGCCGCTCGACTTCGACGTGCTCGGTCGCCATGAGAGAGGTCACCGCGGCGCGCAGTTCGGCCACGGGCACGCCGACGAGCTCGATACGCCAGCGGCTGGCCTCCATCCGCTCCGCGAGCCCGCCCGGCCCCGCGGTCACCGACTCGAGCACGTCGAGGCCCGGCGGGAGGGCCGAGTCGAGCGCGGCGGCCAGCTTGGCCGGGTCGACCGCCTCGACCACGGAGATCTCGACGTACTCGGCTTCGCTGGCCACCCCGGTGGGCGCCGCGCCGATCCAGGAGATCTTCGGGTGCGGGCTGAAACCCTGGGAGTAGGCCATCGGCACGCCCGCCCGGCGCAGCGCGCGCTCGAACTGGCGGGCCACGTCGCGGTGCGAGGTGAAGCGGAGCCTGCCCCGCTTGGCGTAGCGCAGGCGCAGCTTCTGCACCGCCGCTGCCGAGGGGTTGGGCTGATCCTGGCGACTCAGGACTACTCCTTCTGGTGGCTGCCTTCTCCGCCGATGGTGGTTCAACCGGCAGAGTGGAACCGTACCGTCAGTGCCAATTCGGGCGTCGAGGTTGTTTCCCGGACCGGTCGTGGCTACCGTCCGCAGCGGGTGCCCGGCGGGTACCTTAGAACGCCGAGGGCCGTTACGGAGGTAGCCAGTGCCTCTGCCGCGCCGATCGAGGGCGACAGCGGTAGGTGTCGCGGTGATCGCGACCATGCTCGGCTGGGCCGGGCAGGCCGTCGCCGTGCCGCTGGAGCCTGGGTTCATCACGTGTGGCGAACATGGCCCTGACGTGCGGTTCGTTGTTTTGTACGAGCCTGGAACCACCGCTGAGGACGCGGGCATCGAGACGTCGGCGAAGTGCGGGGCCACGATGGCCTACTACCCCCAGATCGGTGTCGGGGTCGTGCTGTCCAGCGACCGCCGGTTCGTCGACCTCATGGGCCGTGACCGGGCGTTCAGCGCCAAGGCGGCGGTCGGCAAGTCCAAGCATCTCCCCACCGCGCCCCTCACCGTCGACGAGTCAAGGGCCGACCGCACGGCCGAGCAGTCCGACATGTCGATGATCCGTGCCGACGAGGCGCACGGGGTCACTCTGGGTAGCCATTCGGTGGTCGTCGGTGTCCTCGATTCGGGGATCGACGCCACCCATCCGGAACTCTCCGCCGCGGTCGACCCGTCGCGGTCCGTGGGCTGCCTTGGAGGCAAGGCCGACCCGGCCCCGGCGGCCTGGCGGCCGACGACGTCGGCGCACGGAACGCACGTCGCGGGCGTCATCGCCGCGGCCGACGACGGCCACGGCATCACCGGCGTGGCTCCCGCGGTGCGCCTGGCGTCGGTCAAGGTGGTCGATGACGCCGGGTTCGTCTTCCCGGAGGCCGTCGTGTGCGGCCTGATGTGGGCCGCGGCGAACCAGGTCTCGGTGGCCAACCACAGCTACTACGTCGACCCGTGGCTGCTGACCTGCGACCGTGACGGCGAACGCGTCGTCGTCGAGTCGGTGCGCCGTGCGGTCGACTACGCGACCCGGCGCGGCGTGCTGTCGGTGGCGGCGGCGTCGAACGAGAACATCGACCTGGCCCGCCCGCACGGCCAGGCCGTCGGCACTGGTGGCGAACGGCGGACCCTCGACGGCGGCTGCAAGGTCCTGCCCGCGGGCCTGCGTGGTGTCGTCGCGGTGTCGGCCGTCGGGCAGGACCGCCTCAAGACCGCGTACAGCGCCTACGGGCTCGGCGTGATCGACGTCACCGCCCCTGGCGGCGAGCGCGACGCGTGTGTCCTCTCGACCGTCCCCGGCGGCTACGGCCGCTCGTGCGGGACGTCGATGGCGGCGCCGCACGTGACCGGAGTCGCCGCGCTGCTCGCGGGCAGGCATCCGGACGCGTCACCACAGGCTTTGACCCGGCTGCTCACCTCACAGGCGCGCGCGGTGGCGTGCCCCGGCGACTACGACCTGGACGGAACCGGCGGACAGGACGCCTACTGCTCCGGGTACGCGCCGTACAACAGCTTCCACGGCCACGGCCTGGTCGACGCCCTGGCCGCTGTCACTCAGTAGTTCGGCAGGCGACCGACGCCAAGTCGGTCGCCCGCCGAACGGTCAAGACGTGAGCGCGGGGTTGCGCACTGGCGAACCGATGCCGACCGGGCTGATCGGCAGCAGCTTGCGGCCGGTGGGGCCGATCTCGATGTCCGTGCCCATCGCCGGGCAGACGCCGCAGTCGAAGCACGGGGTCCAGCGGCAGTCGTCCTGTTCGCGGGCGTCGAGGGCGTCCATCCAGTCGTCCCAGAGCCACTGCTTGTCGAGGCCCGAGTCGAGGTGGTCCCACGGCAGGACCTCGTCCTCGACGCGTTCGCGCGTGGTGAACCAGGCGAGGTCGACACCGAGCGGCTCCAATTCGGCAGCCGCCGAGGAAGTCCAGCGCTCGTAGGAGAAGTGCTCGCTCCAGCCGTCGAAGCGGCCGCCCTCGCGCCAGACGCGTTCGATGACGCGGCCGACGCGGCGGTCGCCGCGGGAGAGGAGTCCTTCGATGATGCTGGGCTTGCCGTCGTGGTAGCGCATGCCGATGTTGCGGCCGAGGCTGCGGTCACGGTCGGAGTTGACCGCCTCGCGCAGCTTGCGCAGCCTGCTGTCCACAGTGTCCGGGTCGCACTGGGCGGCCCATTGGAACGGGGTGTGCGGCTTGGGGACGAACCCGCCGATGGAGATCGTGCAGCGGATGTCCTTGCGGCCACTGGCTTCCCGGCCCGCGCGGATGACGTTCTTCGCCATCTCGGCGATCTGCAGGACGTCCTCGTCGGTCTCGGTGGGCAGCCCGCACATGAAGTACAGCTTCACCTGCCGCCAGCCGTTGGCGTAGGCCGCGCTGACGGTCTTGATGAGGTCCTCTTCGGACACCATCTTGTTGATGACGCGGCGGATGCGCTCGCTGCCGCCCTCGGGGGCGAACGTCAGACCGGAGCGGCGGCCGTTGCGCGACAGCTCGTTGGCCAGGTCGATGTTGAACGCGTCGACGCGGGTGCTGGGCAGCGACAGGCCCGTGTTGGTGCCCTCGTAGCGGTCGGCGAGCTGCTTGGTGATCTCGCCGATCTCGGAGTGGTCGGCGCTGGAGAGCGACAGCAGGCCGACCTCCTCGAACCCGCTGGCCGCGAGGCCGGTCTGGATCATCGCGCCGATGCCCTCGATGGAGCGCTCGCGCACCGGACGGGTGATCATGCCCGCCTGGCAGAAACGGCAGCCGCGGGTGCAGCCGCGGAAGATCTCCACGCTCATCCGCTCGTGCACGCTCTCGGCCAGCGGCACGAGCGGCTGCTTCGGGTACGGCCAGGCGTCGAGGTCCATCGTGGTGCGCTTGGCGATGGTCTCGGGGACGCGGTCGCGGTTGGGCACGGCGGGCCCGAGCGCGCCGTCGGAGGTGTAGGTGACGTCATAGAAGCGCGGGACGTAGACGCCGCCGGTCTCGGCCATGCGGACCAGCAGCTCGTCGCGCCCGCCGGGGCGGCCTTCGGCCTTCCACTGGCGGATGATGTTCGAGATCTCCAGGACGGCTTCCTCGCCGTCACCCAGCACGGCGGCGTCGATGAAGTCGGCGATCGGCTCCGGGTTGAACGACGCGTGGCCGCCCGCGAGCACGACGGGGTGGTCCTCGGTGCGGTCCTTGGCGTGCAAGGGGATCTTGCCGAGGTCCAGCGCGGTGAGCATGTTCGTGTAGCCCAGCTCGGTGGAGAAGCTCACGCCGAGGATGTCGAAGGCGCCCAGGGGGCGGTGGCCGTCGACGGTGAACTGGGGCACGTCGTGTTCGCGCATGAGCTTCTCGAGGTCCGGCCACACCGCGTAGGTGCGCTCGGCCAGGACGTCGGGCTGCTCGTTGAGCACCTCGTAGAGGATCATGACGCCCTGGTTGGGCAGCCCGACCTCGTAGGCGTCGGGGTACATCAGCGCCCAGCGGACGTTGGCGCTGTCCCAGTCCTTGACGGTCGCGTTCAACTCCCCGCCGACGTACTGGACGGGCTTGGAGACCCGCGGGAGCAGGGGCTCGAGCTGGGGGAAGACTGACTTGACGCTCACAGCAGACCAGAGTAACCCGTCGGAGTTCGCCCATCGCCTTAGCATGGGGATGTGCCCAGACACATCACGCTGCGGGAGTTGCGCGACCATAGCGCCGCCGTCTTCCGCGCGATCGAGGACGGCGAAGGCTTCATCGTCACCCGAGACGGAACCCCGATAGCCGAGATAACCCCCATCCGCCGCCGTTTCGTTCCCGTCGAGCAGGTCAAGGCAGCGTTCGCGAACGTCGGAAAGGTCGACCTCGCCCAGATGCGCGCCGAGGCGGACGAATCCGTTGACCCGTACTCGCGCGATCCCTGGAAACATCTAGGAAAGTAGGAGTTTGCCCAGCCGCTTGGCGGAGACGACGACGCCGACAACGGCCATGACCGCGAAGTACGCGAGGTGGCCGATCATCGACGCGTCGACAAAGCCTGTGCACAGGCCGCGCATGAGTTCTATGGCGTGGTAGAGGGGGAAGCACTTCACCGCGAACGCCAGGGCGCCGGGGTAGACGGTGATCGGGAAGAACGTGGTCGAGAACAGGAACATCGGCATCAGTGCGAGCTGCACGTAGTCGAAGTCCTGCCATGACCGCATGAACGTGGTGCACGCCATCGCCACCGCGGCGAAGCCGAAGGCGATCAACAGCGCCGCGGGCAGGGCGAGCAGCGCCCAGAACGACGTCAGCAGGCCCATGCCCGCCATCACGGCGAGGAACCCTGCGGCGTAGAGCGCGCCTCGGATGAGTGCCCAGGTGATTTCGCCGATGGCGACGTCGAGCGGGCCCAGTGGGGTGGCGAGGACCGCGTCGTAGAGCTTGCGGTATTTGAATTTGAAGAAGAAGTTGAACGTCGCGTCGTAGACCGCGCCGTTCATGGCCGACGCGGCGAGCAGGGCCGGGGCGACGAAGGCGACGTACGTCATCGGCTGGCCGGTGGGGCCGACCACGTCGCCGACGAGCTTGCCGAAGCCGAAACCCAGTCCGAACAGGAAGAACAGCGGCTCGAAGAACCCCGTGAACATCAGCAGCCACGCGCGGCGGTTGACGATCGCGGCACGTTCGACCAAGGCGCTCGCGCGGCCCGCGTACATGCCGGTGGGCAGCACGCGCAGCAGCAGGCCGACGGGTTCGGGCGGGGCCGGTGGGCGGGCGACAGTCGTCATCTAGACCGCCAGCTTTCGCTCGAACACGCGCTTGCCGAGGTACGCGCCCAGGGCCAGCAGGCCGACCAGGTACGCCGTGTGCCCGAGCCCCTGCCACAGTTCGACGGTGCCGAAGGCCAGGTCACGGGCCAGTTCGGTGCCGTGCCACAGCGGGGTGGCCCACACCAGGGGCTGGACCCAGCCGGGCAGCTGGTCGACCGGGAAGAACGTGCCCGCGAACAGCGTCATCGGGATGATGATGAACCGGAACAGCACGTTGAAGCCCTGTCCCTCGGTCTCCAGGGTCGCCGCATAGGCCACGATCGGCGCGGCTACCGCGGTGCCGGTGAGGACCGCGACGAAGACGGCCAGGATGATCGCGGGCCCGGTCACCGCACCCAGCACCGCCGCGATGAGGGCGAAGGCGGCCGCGGAGAACCCGAGCCGGGCGGCGATCCAGGTGAGTTGGCCGCCGAGAACCTGGGCCGGGGTGATCGGGGTGGCGGTGATCGCCAGGAAGGTCTGCTGCCAGCGGAACGCCGACAGGACTGGGTAGGTCGACTCGAACGCCGCGATCTGCATCATCGACGCCACGAGCAGAGCGGGCGCGAGGTACTGCACGTACGGCAGGCCGAGGGTGATCGGGCCGGGACGCACCTGCGAGCCGAACCCGAAGCCGAGCGCGACCAGGTACAGGGCGGGCTGCAGGAACCCGGAGGTGACCGAGGCGCGCCAGTTCTTGCGGTACCAGGTCCAGAAGCTGTCGAACACGAGGAACGTGGACCGCACCGGGGACAGCACACGGCCCGTCGCCCGGATCGCTGTCGTGGTCTGAGTCATCAGTCCACCAGCGTCCGGCCGGTGAGGCGGAGGAAGACGTCCTCCAGCGAGCTGCGGCGGACCAGGCTCGACACCGGCCGGATCCCGCGCTCGTGCGCGGCGGCGAGGGCGGACTCCCCGTCTGGGGTGTAGAGCAGGAGCCGGTCGGGCAGCACCTCGACCCGCTCGGCGAGGTCGGCGACCGGCTCGGCGTTCTGCTCCCCCGGCGGGAACCGCAGCTCAAGCACCTCACGCGTGGAGTAGCGCGCGATGAGCTCAGCCGGGCTGCCCTCGGCGACGATCTTGCCGCCGTCCATGACCACGAGGCGGTCGCACAGCTGCTCCGCCTCATCCATGTAGTGCGTCGTGATGATGAGCGTGACGCCTTGCTGCTTGAGCCGGAACAGCCGGTCCCAGAGCAGGTGGCGGGCCTGCGGGTCGAGGCCGGTGGTCGGCTCGTCGAGGAGGAGCAGCTCCGGGTCGTTGATGAGCGAGCGGGCGATGGTCAGCCGCCGCTTCATGCCGCCGGACAGCGGCTCGACCGGGTCGTCGGCGCGTTCGGTGAGCTGGGCGAAGTCGAGCAGCTCGACCGCCTTGGCGCGGACGTGGGACTTGGACAGGCCGAAGTAGCGGCCGTAGATGTGCAGGTTCTGCCGGACGGACAGCTCGGTGTCGAGGTTGTCCTGCTGCGGCACCACCCCGAGGCGCGCACGGATGTGCGGCCCCTGGCTGAGCGGATCCATCCCCAGGACGCTCAGCTCGCCACCGGACCGCCCGGACACGCAGGCGATCATGCGCATGGTGGAGGACTTGCCCGCCCCATTGGGGCCGAGGAACCCGAACGCCTCCCCCGGCCGCACGTCGAGGTCGATGCCGTCGACGGCGGTGAAGTCGCCGAAGCGCTTCGTCAGGCCTTCCGCGCGCACCAAAGCGCCGTTGCCACCCACGCGGGCCACAGTAGACAAGGCGGCCGACAGTTCCGAGCGGATTTCGCCGAAAACGACACCGCCGCCCCGGGAATCCCGGGGCGGCGGTGCGGTGGAGCCAGGATCAGGCCTCGGGGAACCAGAGCTTGATCTCGCGCTCGGCGGAGTCCGACGAGTCGGAGCCGTGCACGATGTTGAACTGGACCTCGAGGGCGAAGTCGCCCCGGATGCTGCCGTTGGCCGCCTTCACCGGGTCGGTGGACCCGGCGAGCTGGCGGAACGCCTCGATCGCGCGGGGGCCCTCGACGACGGCCGCGACGAGCGGGCCGGAGGTGATGAAGTCGAGAAGGTCGTTGTAGAAGCCCTTCTCGGCGTGCTCGGCGTAGTGCTGCTCGGCGACGGAGCGCTCGACGGTGCGCAGCTCGAGTGCGACCAGCTTCAGGCCCTTGCGCTCGATGCGCGCGACGACCTCTCCGACCAGGCCGCGGGCCACACCGTCAGGCTTGACCAGGACCAGGGTGCGCTCACTCACGATTTCTCCTTAGCGCGGGATCTACCCACCCCAGCCGTTCGCGCCAGGGGGCGGACGTCAGCGTAGCCACGGCCTCTCGGCCGCCGTCACCAGGGCGTACCCGCGACAGCGTGGCGATGACCGGGACCGCTACTACGACTATCAGCGCGGCGAGTCCGTAGAAGCCGTACCGGACCTCGGTCTGATCGGAGATCACCGACACCGCGAACGTGGTGACCATGCTCGCGGCGAGCCCGACCGCGTTCGCGGCGCCGAACACGCGGCCCGCGCGGTCCTCGGTCACCGCGCTCATGAGCAGGGTCCGGGACGCGACCCTCGCCAGGCCGAAGGTGAACCCGCCGGGCAGGAACAGCAGCAGTCCGACGATCCCGATGCTGGGTTCGAGGACAATCACAAACGCGACTCCTACAAAGCCGATTAGCGCTATCCGCAAGTCACCGATCCGACTATGGGCAGCGCGATAAACCGCCGCTGACAGCAGCATCCCGACCCCTGCCAGCGCGTCCACCAGGCCGAGGGTCGCGGGCCCTTGTCGGAAGACCTGGATCACCAGCACGACGATGAGCGTGTTGCTCACGACGATGACGACGTTGCCGACCGCGTAGAGCGCCCCGTACCGGACGACCGGCGATCTGCCGACCGCGATCATCGTGCGAGTGTCTTCCGACGCGGCTGGCCGGGGTGTCCTGGGGCCGATGCCGACCCAGCACGCGGCCGAGGCCAGGAAGGTCACCGCGTTGAGGAAGAACAACGGCTCGGCGCCGAAGAGCTGGACCAGGAATCCGCCCGCGGCGGTGGACAGCAGCATGCCCGCCGAGTTCGCCATCTCGTAGTTGGCGTTGAACCTGGCGAGTCGGTCGGCGGGCACCCGTTCCTTGACCAGCGCGCTGCTCGCGGGCAGGAACAGGGCGCTGACGACGGCCAGCAGCAGGTTGGTGGCATACACGCCGGGGCCGGTCGGGTGGCCCGCCAGCAGCCAGACCGGCAGCGCCGCCGCGCCGAGTGCGCTGAGGACGTCGCAGATGATCAGCAGCCGCCTGCGGTCGAACCGGTCGGCCAGCCTCCCGAAGGGCGCGGAGAGCAGCGCCTGTGGGGCGGCGACGGCGACGAACAGCCAGCCGACGGCCAGGGTCGTCTGCTCGGCTCTGAGCATCAGCAGCGCGGCCGCGGTCAGCTGGATGTTGTTGCCGAGGCAGGTGATGAACGTAGCGGGCACGAGCAGGCGCTCGGCCCGGCCGGGCCTGCGCCTGGCGGTCACCGGCGGCGCGGCGAGGGTGGACATGTCGGTGATCCTCTCGGGATTCCCTGACAGGAACCGTCAGTGATCCCAGGCGGGATTCCCGCGCGACACGGGCGTGTGAGGGTCGTAACCCGGTCCGGTGGCAGCGGTTGCCGTGCGGCCCCGGGGCGGGCCACGGTGGGCATCCCTACTGAACGGAGAGTGTAGTGTCCGTCACTAGACGTATCTTCTCGGCGCTTGCCCTGCTGGCCGCCATGGTCTCCACCAGCGCGACGCCCGCGACGGCCGACCCCAACGACCTGTCCTACCACTATCGGTACGACCTGATGGTCGAACAGGTCGGCAGCTCGGAGGAGCTGGCGCAGACAGTGGCGGACCGACTCACCGCGTACTTCCCGTTCGACACCGACTGCCGCCACCTGCCGGATATCGGCGGCCGGTGCGACCTCTACTCAGTGCCGGGGATCAACCTCTTCGCCACGACGAACCCGGTGCTGGTCGTCGACCGGACGCCGAACAGCTGGACGTTCCGCTCGCTGCCCGGGCACGCCGAGGGTGCGGGCCGCTACCTCAGCTTCACGTTCGTGCGGGCGCCGTACGGCTACGAGCTCGAAGTCAGTTCATGGGGCCCGTGGACGCTGCAGTCGTCGCTGACGATCTCCAGCGGGACGGCCCGTGACCTCTGGCAGCGGTTCGCGGACAACGTGTCGATGTTCCTCTAGGACACCCGCGCCTGAGCGGGGGTAACCGTCTCGGGCCGCAGGGGCGGCTCGCCGTACAAGTGGTCACGCAAGGCCCGGTGGGTCATCGGGAGCGTGCCCGCGAGGACGGCGAGCCGCGCCCTCGGCGACCGGGTCGCGAAGACCGCGGCGCGGGTGGCGGGCTTGGCGACAGCGTCGATGAGCCCCAGCTGATCGAAGCCGCCGACGCGGCGCATCCACTTCGGCAGACTCGCGATCGTGGCGGGCGCGATCAGCCTGCTCATCGCCCACAGCCGTACCCCGCCCCGCGCGCGCGGGGTGCGCAGCAAGTAGTGCATGCCCTCCCAGGCCCGCTCGGTCACACAAAGCGTCGGCCGGACGTCGGCGAAGTAGTCACGGACGGCGGACCTGGACGCGGGGACATCTTCGGGCTTGCACGTCTGGAGTTCGGCGGCGACGACGCAGTCCGCCCAGTAGCGGTCCTCCTCCTCCACGGAAAGCCTGCCGGGACCGTAGAGCTCGTAGCACTTGAGCACCGAGTGCCAGCCGGTCACATGGATCCACAGCTGCGAGGCCGGATTGTTGGCGCTGTAACGCTTTCCGGTGACCGGCTCGATCCCGGTCGCGTCCGCGTGAACCTTCATCAAGTGCTTGGAGAGCGCCATCGCGGTAGGACTGTCGGCCACAGCCACAGTCAGGAAGTACGCCAGGGTGCGGTCGAGTCTGCCGACCGGGTCGGTATAGATCCCACGCTGGTCGGCGACAGCGGCGGTGAGGAACGGGTCGAAATGCTCCAGCACGACCGACCGCTGGAACCCGATCACCGCCGTGGAGTTGGTCCACACCTTCCACGTCGGCGAGTCGGGCCCGAAGAACCCATAGTCCTGACGCGTCATCGCGACTCCCTCGGCGCTCTTACTACCATCGGGTAGTAATATTCTACGCTAGAGTAGCTTTGTCCAGGGATGAGGTGACGGTGACCCGCAAAAGACGCGTCTACGCGGCGCGGGTGCCCGCGGAGCAGCGGCGGGCCGACCTGCTCGACGCGGCACTGAGCCTGGTGGCCGCGGCCGGGCAGAGCGCCGTGACGATGGCCGCGGTCGCCGAGCGCGCCGGGGTGACCAAACCGGTCGTCTACGGCGTCTTCGACAACCGGGCCGACCTGCTCGACGCGCTGCTTCGCCGCGAACAGGAGCAGGCGCTCGGCCAGGTGCTGGAGATCCTCCCGCGCGACTTGGCCGCGAGCCCGCTCGAACTTCTGCCGAGGGTGCTGAGCGACTTCCTCGACGTGGTCGCGAGGACACCGGACCGCTGGCGGTGTGTCGTCCTGCCGATGCCCGACCTGCCCGCCGAGTTCCACGCCGCCCGCGACGCGGCGCGCGCGCTCACCGTCGCCCGCGCGCAGGACTTCGCGCGGGCCGTGCTGCCGTGGCTCGACGCCGAGATCGCCGCGCACACCATGGTCACGCTGGCGGAGATGGCTGCCCGCCTTGTCCTCACCGAGCCGGACCGCTTCCAGCCTGACCGCTTTGTCGAGGCACTGAGCGCGCTAACCGCCCCGAGAGTGCACTGAGGAGGATGGAGGCGCGGCCCGAGAGCCGCGCCTCCCCCGCTTACCAAGTGCTGTTAGTGATTCCAGTTCCCAGGTAGACCTGGTCGAACAGGTTGCCGTCGTTGTCGTCGGTGTACGCGACGATGACCTGGCCCCACGGGTCCACCGTCAGCGCGGCCTCGTCCTGGCGCCCGGTGATCGTGGTGTTGACGCGCGTGCGCGGGTGCCTGCCGGTCGTGGTGCCGTCAGCGTTGATGCCCTGCACATAGATGTCTTGCGCGTCGACCCAGCCGACCGCCGCCGCGGTCTGGTCATCGATGCCGACCTGCGGGTCGACACCGGGGACCACGGTCTCCGGGCCCGCGGTGCCGGTCGCCGAATACGAGCGGACGCCGATCTGCGCGGTGCCCGTGTGGTCGGTCTCCCAGCCGACGACGAAGTCGCCGTTGAAGTTGGCCGCCACCGACGCGTGCCGCTGCTGGCCGCCCGTGTTGACGTTGGCCACGGCCTGGGCCAGCTTCTGCGCGCCCGCCGAGGTGAAGCTCTTGCGCGCGATGTTGAACGAGCCGTTCGCGTCGCCGTCCTCGTCCCAGACGACGATCGCGTTCTGCGCCGCGCCCATGGCCACGTCCGGGCGCGCGTGGGTGCCACCCGCGGCGTGGACCTGGACCTCGTAGGTCTTGGAGGTGATCGACGCGTACCCGGACAGCCGGACGGTCGACGGGGTGGTGCTCTGCTTGTCGTCGAAGGCGACCGCGAAGCCGGTGCCGTCGGGATCCGCGGCGACCGACGGCAGGGTCTGCTGCCCGGCCGAGTTGGCGTTCGCCGTGGCCGACCCGGTGACGGTGCCCGCGGTGTTCACCTCACGCACCGCGATCTGGAAGACGCCGTTGCCGTCAGGGTCCTCCGCCCAGGTGACGACCGCGACGCCGCTCTCGTGCAGCGACACGTCCGGCTGGACGTGGCGCCAGTTGCCGGTACCACTGGCGGACAGCTTCTTCTCGTAGAGCGACACACCGTCCTGGTAGAGCCGCAGCCAGATGTCGGAGTGCAGGTTGTCGGCCGGGTTGGTGGTGTCGCGGTCGTCCTCCCACACCACGGCGGAGTAGCCGGTGCGGACGGAGGCCACGGCTGAGTTGTCCTGGTCGCCGGTGGCGGTGGTGTTGGCGGTCGTCCACGTCATGGTGCCGTCCGCGAACGCGGTGCCCGCGAACGCGACGGAACCCGCGGCCACAAGAGCGGCCGTGGTCATCAGTTTGCGCATGGTCAGTCCGTTCACGGGGTCTGCAGGCCGGGGTTGCCCGCCTGGATGACGTAGCTCTGGGCGGTCTTGATCGGGTAGTCGCGCACGGTCACCTTGTCCAGGACGCGGAAGTCCACGGTCATCTCGGTCGGCGTGGCGACGGTGCGGACATAGCCGCGCTGGTTCTTGTAGAACTTCACGTGCGGGTTGAGGCTCGACAGGCCCGTCTCGGTCGCACTGCCGTCGCCGCCGGAGGTGATCGACGTGGTGACCAGCTCAGTGCCGATGATCCGGTTCTGCGTCGAGTAGTTCTGCATGATGTTGCTGGCCCACGACCGGTGCACGTCGCCGGTGAGTACGACGGTGTTCTTGAGGCCCTGCGCGTCCCAGCCGTCCTGGATACGGCCGCGGTTGGCGGTGTAGCCGTCCCAGCTGTCCATGCTCTTGGAGCCGTCGGCCGCGGCGAGCTTCTGGGCGAAGAACACCTGCTGGCCGATCAGGTCCCACGTGCCGAGCTTCTGCGCCATCCCGTTGAGCAGCCACGACTCCTGGGCCGCGCCGGTCAGCGTGCGGGCCGGGTCGTCGGCGGCCGGGCAGAGCTTGGTGCCGTCGCCGCAGGCCTGGTCGTCGCGGTACTGGCGGGTGTCGAGCATGTGCAGCGTGGCCAGGCTGCCCCAGCGCAGGCGGCGGTAGAGCTGCAGGTTCTGCGCGACCGGGATCTGCGGGGACCGCAGCGGCATGTGCTCGTAGTAGGCCTTGTAGGCCGCGGCCCGGCGCGCGGTGAAGTCACCGGCCGGGGACGAGTCGTTGCGGATCAGGTTGGCGTAGTTGTTCTCGACCTCGTGGTCGTCCCACACCACCACCCACGGCGCGGCAGCGTGCGCGGCCTGGAGGTCGACGTCGCGCTTGTAGAGCGCGTGGCGGACGCGGTAGTTCGCGAGGCTGCTGATCTCGCCGGAGGGCTGGTGGGTGCGCACGCCGGAGCCCGCGCCGCCCTCGTAGATGTAGTCGCCCAAGTGCAGGATCAAGTCCGGGCTCTCCTCGGCCATCCTGCGGTAGGCGGTGAAGTAGCCCGCCTCGTAGTGCGAGCAGGACGCGAACAGCAGCTTCAGCGAGCTGCCGGTGCCCACCGCGGGCGCGGTCTTGGCGTGGCCGACCTGGGAGATGTGGCCCATGGCGCGGAAGCGGTACCAGTAGTCGCGGCCCGCCTGCAGGCCGGTGACCTCGACGTGGACGCTGTGCGCCCACGACTGCGTCGCGGTGTAGGTGCCCGAGGCGGCCAGGGTGGTGAAGTACTGGTCGGTGGAGATCTGCCACTCCACGCTGACGTTGGCGCTGGACATGCCGCCCAGGCCGTCGGCGTTGAGCGGGCTCGGGGCGAGACGGGTCCAGATCACGAAGCCGTCGGCCGCGGGCTCGCCGGAGGCGACACCCAGGGTGAAGGGGTAGGCGGCAGCGGAGGCGGTGCTGGCGCTGAGCATCGTGGCGCCGGCGCTTGCGAGACCACCGATGAGGAAGGTCCGTCGTTGCAGTCGGGTCATGCAGTCGTTCTTACGAGCCGCTCAGCGGCCGATCCAGACCCCTTCGAAGAGTTCACCAGATGTCTGTCCCAGGGAGGCGACCCCCTACCGGGCTTGACGCCCGCCGGGGTGTTGACGTCCGGTGAACAAGTCCTCGCACACCTGGATCGGACATACCGACCGGATACGCTCACCGGAACAAGGTGAGGGGAATGGGTCGTGGCTGGTAGGGGGCGGGTCCCGGCGCGCGGCAAGCGCACGGCGATCACCCTCGTCACCGCCTTGGTCGCGGGCGCCGTCGGGCACGTGCTCGCGGGCGGCACCTGGTCCGGCCCCGGCATCACCACCGCCGCGGCGCTGCTGCTCCTGCCGAGCTGGCTGATGACGGTCCGCGAACAGCGGTTCCCCGCGATCGCCGCGCTGCTGGCGGGTGGGCAGCTGAGCACCCACGTGACCCTGACCCTGATGGCGGGCGCCGCGCACGCGGGACACGTCTCGTCGGCCGACCCCACCCCCGCGCCCGCGATGCTGCTCGCGCACGCCACGGCCACTCTCCTGCTGGCTTGGTGGATCCGCCGCGGCGAGCGCCGGGTCTTCGCCGGACTTCGGCGGCTCCTCCGGACGCTGTGCGCCGTCGGCGTCGAGCCCCCGGTCCGGCCGTCCGCGCGGCCCGCGTTCGCCGAGGCCGCCGTACTGGCCCGCGTCACCTCGCTGCGACACGCAGTGGTGTTGCGCGGACCGCCCGTCCCCGCTGTCTGACCTCTCCCCCACCGCGTGCGCCGCACCACGGTGCCGTTGCCGCGCGCCCAATCCCCTTTCAGACAGCGGAGTTCTGCCATGACCACAATCGATCCCGAGATCACGACCGCGAAACCCGAGACCACCCAGGCCCGCCCGAAGAGTCCACTGTGGGCACTGGCCCGCCGGGTCCACTTCATGGCCGGGCTGATGATCGCGCCGTTCCTCGCGGTGCTAGCCCTTACCGGTTTGATCTATGCGTTCACACCCCAGCTCAACGACCTTCTCTACTCCGACAAGCTCTATGTTGAATCGGCGGGCGGGCCGGTTCGGCCACTTGACGACCAGGTCAGCGCCGCCCTGGCGAGCCACCCCGGCGGCAAGGTCAAGTCGGTGATCGTGCCGAGCGACCCGGAGCGGACCACCCAGGTCGTGCTGGACGCGCCGGGTCTGGCGCACGGCGCGGACCACTTCTCCACCGAGACGCTGACCGTCTACGTCGACCCGTACACCGGAAAGGTGAATGGCGACCTGGTAACGGTAAACAACCGCCCGCCGGCGCAGGTTTGGCTGCGGGAACTACACGGGTCGCTACACCTAGGCGACACCGGCAGGCTGTACTCGGAGTTCGTCGCGAGTTGGCTGCCGTTCGTGGTGCTCGGCGGCCTAGTCCTATGGATCGGCAGGCGGCGCAAGCGGACCGCGCGGGCGCTGCTGCTGCCCGCGAACACCGGTTCACCGAGGGCCCGCACGCGCTCGCGGCACGGCGCGCTGGGCCTGTGGCTGGCCGTCGGGCTGCTCGGCGTCAGCGTCACCGGCCTGACCTGGTCGAACTACGCGGGCGGCCGGTTCGACTCGGCCATCGCCGCCCTCGACGCGAAGTCGCCGAGCCTGACCGCACCCGCTGTGCAGGCGAGCGGTGCGGCGATCAGCCTTGACCGGGCGCTGTCCGTGGCCAGGGCCGAAGGGCTGTCCGACCAGGTGACGATCACGGTCCCGACCGCCGACACGAAGCCGCTCAAGATCGCCGAGACGGCCGAGGGGCTGCCGATCCGCAAGACCACGATCGCCGTCGACCCGTACACCGCCGAAGTCACCGCCCGACAGGGCTGGGACGACTTCCCGCTGCTGGCGAAGCTGACGACGCTGGGCGTCCAGATCCACAGTGGCACCCTGTTCGGGTTCGCCAACCAGCTCGCGATGGCGCTGCTGGCGGTCGGTGCGCTCGCGCTGCTCGTGCTGGGTTACCGGATGTGGTGGCGCAGGCGGCCGACGACCGGCGGACTCGCGGCCGCGCCCGAGCCCGCGTGGCGTCAGGTGTCGGTCCCGGTGCTTGTCGTCGCCATCGTGGTGGTGGGCGCGATCGGCTGGGCGCTGCCGGTCTTCGGCGTCACGCTGGTCGCGTTCGTGCTGGTCGACGGCCTGCGGACAGCCAAGTCCCGGGTGTGACGGGTGTCGCCGGGTGGGCTCAGGCCCGCCCGGCGGCCTTCGCCGGGACGAAGAACTCGCTCGCGTCGGCCAGCGCGGCCGTGTCGGTCAGCACGTCACCTGGCCGGTTGCCGTAGCCGAGCAGGGCGCCGCCCCAGGCCATATCCATGTAGTC
>Ga0247823_10001585_pt1 | contig 18925 bp, 19 predicted proteins | sample 13C_PalmiticAcid_2_FD_192426 | JGI IMG/M metagenome (GOLD analysis project Ga0247823, IMG submission 192426) | Soil microbial communities from agricultural site in Penn Yan, New York, United States - 13C_PalmiticAcid_Day30 | ecosystem: Environmental > Terrestrial > Soil > Agricultural land... | reverse complement strand
GGAAGTTCCAGCCTGGTATTTATTGGTCCGAGTCGTCCGATATGGAAGGCAGCCCCGCCAGCGGCAGAGGTTGAGCCCGGCCCCGATGGCCCGGCCCGCGCCTGCTGCGGTGCGGTTCGCACATCCCCACCAATCTCCGAAGCCAGAAACCGCAAGAGATGGAAGCCCAGACAGGCTCCATGGCGTTCGGCGGGTTTTCAGCGCGACTTGACGATTAAATAAATCGATCGGACATCCCTCTCGCTGCTTGCTCTGAGACATCAAGCTCGAGAATCTAAAACCAGACACAACAAACTGCCCACCAAGTCGAACACAATGGCCGCCCAGAAGAAGAACCAGATCACATTCGAGGGTCAGTCACAAATCGGACACTCGAAAAAAGTGCGTATGGGTCTGACTGACGGCAATGACAGAGTACCTCGGCGTTACGGAGGCGGCGTTTGAGTGGGCGGACAGCTATGATTCCAAGGACTGGGACCGACTGAGGAAGTGCATTGCACCGACTCTCCGGGTACGGTGACCAACGGCATTGGCCTTGCTTCATGTCAGATTGACTGACCGAGAGTCTTGGAAACACCGTTAGATCGACTACCGCTCGTTCCTCAACAAGCTGTGGGAGGCGATGCCGGCCGAGGAGTTCATCGCCATGATCTCGGACAAGTCGGTGCTGGGCAACCCGCTGCTGCGGACGCAGCACTTCATCGGCGGAGCGAGCAAGTGGGAGAAGGTGTCGGACACAGAGATCATCGGATACCACCAGCTGCGCGTGCCGCACCAGGTCTACACGGACGCGAGCCTGAAGAACGTGGAGGTCAAGGGCCATGCGCACAGCCACAACACGCACTACTACCGCAAGGTCAAGGGCGAGTGGAAGTTTGCCGGGCTCAACCCCAACATTCGGTGGTCCGAGTACGACTTTGACAAGGTGTTCGCCGGCGGCCGCGACAGCTATGGGGAGGGGAACTAGGCTTATGATGCCATCAAAGTGGGAGCCACTGGACGAAAATGCGCAAGCAGTCGGAGGCGGCGCAGCGTGGGCGGTGGTGTAGAATTAGGAAAGAACGGATGTGGCAAAAAAAACCGGAGAATATATCTTGCAAGCAGCAGATCTGGTGACAGTATGCTGCGGGATTCGCGTCGTGATTGTCGGAGAGCATGTTGACTGGATCACGTTTGTGGGTTTGCCAAAGGTCACCCAAGGTTACTTTTTTGGAACGAACAAGGGTCCCGATTCCCGAACGAGGTGAGGGTTGTTGATTGGCTGGAACCTGTCAAGTGGAGGCTTGAATGCTTGAATGGACGTCGCATTTGCAAGGATTCCACCCGCTCTCTGAGCTCCAACATTCGACTGCGAGATCGACGCCGCGTTGGCTCTCGACCTTGAAACTTGCCAGTGTCCCCATGATTTGCCAGAGGCGACAGTCCGCGCCAACCCTGCCGGCAAGCAGGTTGCAGACACGATGCGCGAGTTTATGCACTACATCACCAATGCCTTCTACAGCGCAACGGGCTGGAACGAGGACAACTCGTACCAGGAGCTGAATGCCACGGCGAGAGGCAAGTCTCTTCTCTATCCCAGCCGCCGGGACCTTGCACCTAACAACATTAGCAGAGCTCATCGACTTCCCGCTCCCTCAAGGACTCCGTCTCACCCTCTCATCCCTCGCAACTGCCCACTTCGCGACCAGCTACCAGCTCGGCAGTATCGGCGTCGTCGATGGCTCCATCTCATACCTCCACAGTACTGTTCCCTTGACGGGAATCGCCGCCCAATCGGAGCGCATACCCCTACCGGCCCTTCTGCGATCCTACCGCCGGCTGCACGAGCTCGGCTCACGAGAGAGACAGTGGTACTGGGCAACAGACGGCGCACAGGGCGCGCAGGGTGCGCCGGCTGAACCGGCGGCCCCGACCACCACAGCCGCTGCCGGCCAAAGCCTGTGCAAAAATGGAAGCTCGCTGTTTTACGGACGTTTATACTTGCCACAGTCCCTCCTAGAGGGCCTGGTCGTCCGGCGCTTCACTCCGGCTCTGCAGGTTCAGCTCTCGGCTGTGAGTGAACGCTCCTTGCGGAACGGCGGCACCTTGTTGGGCCTTGTGCAGTATGACAAGGGAAAGTATGGGATCGAGGGTCTAGCGTCGACGGATGGTGGGCTCCTCGGGGTGCGTGGCCTTTATAACTTTGGTGGAGATACTTCTTCCGGAACCACGACCCCGGTTGCTGGCACGGCGAATTCCGAGAACAATGGAAACGGGCAGTCGGGTGAAAGAGAGAGAATTTACGGCCGCTTTAGCGCTGGCGGCGAGCTGTACTATGGGACGCTCAACAAATCCGGAGGCATGTCACTGGGAGCCCGCTTTGCGACACTGCCGACACACCGCGGAACACCGCTCACGGCGACGTTGACCATAAATCCTCTCATGGGAAGCATCAACGCAACGTACGCCGTCTTAGCGAAGGACTACTGTTCGCTGGCGACAAGGATGGAGTTCAACGTCTACAGCTACGAGAGTGAGTGGTCCGTCGGGACCGAACTGTGGAGCAACCGAAGGCCCGCTGGGTTTTTGCTCGGCGCCGATCCCAACAGTCAGGCTGAGCCTGGCCCGGAGCCGCCCCGACGGAAGGAAAGAAGTTTCCAGGCGAAAATGGAGTGGCGATTGGACGACCCCGAGCCTGAACTCGACGCGGCAAAGTCCAAGCAGCGGCCTGCTGCTGCTGCTGAAAGTAAGGAGGAGTACAGGGGTGTGCTGAAAGCGCGTCTTGACCAGAACCTTCGGATTGGGCTCCTGTGGGAGGGCCGCGTGAAGTCGCTCATCTTCAGCTTGGGCACCGGGGTTGACCTGCGAAAGTTGGGCGAACCATTCAGAAGCCTGGGGCTGGAAATCCAATACTCGTCGTAATGGAGCGGGTCCTCGACATTGTCTCAGCCGTGCCTTGTGCGACACGATATTCTTCGGCCGTTCATGTGGAAGCAGGGTCGGCGGCGCTCTCAGCTGCGAGTGCGGTGCGACTTCGTGTGGACTCAGCAGCGCAGTGGAGCATGAGGCTCCAGCTGACGGAAATTGTACGGAATTGTGCGCGTTTAAAATCATGGCGAGCTAACTGGTTCCTCCCTGGCCCGCAGGGCAACCAGGGTCACCCGATGCCGGATGACGCTTGCGGACGTGCGACTGAGAACCTTGATGGCCCGGGGCCGTGGGGTCGCAAGGGCCCCTTAGTCAGGAGCTGGTCAAATACGCCGCAAAATCAGGAAACTCGTTCGGGTCTGTTGGCTTTCTCGGTTTTGCGTTGGCGGCACAGCTGTTGGCGCCTGGGACCTCGGAAAACGGCTCTTCCAATTGTCCCAACTCTAGAAAGACTGGCCGTCATTGAGCGTTGTGGAAAGCCGCACCAGCCGTCAAGGTTCTCCAGCCCCTGCCACGTCGAGGTGCCTTCTCCGGCAGGACTACCCAACGTTCCGCCCTCTGCGTTGCAGCCCTTTCCCCTCCTCTCTACCCGTATTTCTGCAGCTCGAGGGAGATCGTGCTATTACCTATCTCGACGGCCTTCACCGAGAGCTCCATCATTCACGACAGCGACTAAATCTTCGTCTTTCCCGAACAAGAGATTGGTTCGAGTCTGGCAACGCCCACCTTCCGTAAGTGTCTTCTTAACCTGCGCCGTGGCTGCTTCCGTGTGCTGACGCCCCCTTCGAAGACCCTGACCTGACCATCAAGGTTCTCAAACCAGCCGGGTCCCTAATACGACCACCCACTCAGCAGACTGCCCCCCACACCAACTGCCACTTCTCTCTGCCATTGTGCGGTCAGACCCTTGCATCGACATCTGACCTGAGTACCTCGTGGGAATGCCGAAGCTGGTATAAGTATTCCACAACTGCCAAGAAGATCACCTCGGCTCCCTTCAGCCTTGACCGGCAAGACCGCGATCTGCGTTGGAGATCCTCGCCCTCTATTCAAACCTTTCACTGCGTTTTGCGGGCCTGATACGACAAGACCCCACCCGAGCGATCTTGACATCTCGGCAGCGGTCATTGAGAATACGGCACCTGCCACAAAGCATCGACCGGAACGGCACACACCAGCCAGCATGCATCGTCAGCTTTACCGGCACGTTTTGGCCGCTCGCGACGACAGCGATGGCGCCGCCGCCGTCCCGGAGTGCCAGATTTCGCCATCGAGCACCGATTACTGGGGCCTGCGGATTGCCTCCATCTTCGTCATCTTCATCGGTTCTGCGATTGGCGCTCTCCTGCCTGTGTTTCTCGCGAGAACGTCTAGGTTGCGCGTGCCAAAGCTGTGTTTTTTCATCGCCAAGTACTTTGGCACTGGCGTCATCCTTGCGACGGCCTGGATGCACCTTCTTTCCCCTGCCTCCGACAACCTTCGCGACGAATGCCTGGCGGACATTCTGCCGGACTATGACTGGGCTATGGCTATTGGCCTGATGACGGTCATGGTCATGTTTCTCCTAGAGATTGTAGTCTCTCGGTTTGACTTTGGCTTTGGCTCCACCCACGGCCACGCTCATGGCCAAGATCACGAATTGAAGAACTCGCCTGACGACAGCTACCAGCCTGTCGGCAAGCGGTCGTCCCAAGATGCAGAGGCTGGCTCAAGCAAGTCTGCCGGGACCGGTACGCCTCCCCACAGCGATTCCCAGGCCACCGGGACTGGCTTTTTCGACAAGAGCAAGATCCCTGTCTTGCGCAACGACGTCAGCTACCCGCCTGGCGGAGGGGACCACCTCGGCCACCAGCGGGATCACGTCGAGGGCGACGAGCACGCCAACTACGCCGCGCAGATCACCGCCATCTTCATCCTCGAGTTCGGTGTCATCTTCCACTCTATCTTCATCGGCCTCACCCTCGCCGTCACCGATAACTTCATCATCCTCTTCGTTGTCCTGGTCTTCCACCAGACCTTCGAAGGCCTAGGACTGGGTGCCCGTCTCGGCATGGCAACCTGGCCCCCGGGCGCCCGCAGGTGGACGCCGTATGGGCTTGGGATGCTCTACGCCGTCAGCACGCCCTTTGCCATTGGCATGGGCCTCATCGCGAGCAAGTCGCTAGCGCTGGAGGCCGCGACCAGCAGGGTCGTCAACGGCGTGTTCGATGCCATCAGCGGTGGCATCCTGATGTACACGGCTCTTGTCGAGCTGGTGGCGCACGAGTTCATGTTCAACCCGGAGATGCGCAAGGCTGGTTTGGGGATGCAGCTTTCGGCGTACGCCTGCGTCGTCTTGGGAGTCGGGTTGATGGCGTTGCTGGCGAACTGGGCTTGAGGGGCGAGAGAGGGAAGTTTGTATGGACACGCTTGCGATGGATTGTTGATGGTACTTTGTACCTGGTGGTTTAATGAGGGCGAGCTTGGTTTGCTCATTGATGACAGCCCAGGTGGGCTATAGAAGGTGTGCCTATCGGGAAGGAACGACATAGTCCCGCCAGCACGATTGGGAAACAGTCCTGGAAGGGTGGGGATGCGCGGCGCCAAGGGAAGATGATGCTGGGGATGTAGATGGGCAGGCTCTTTGTACTGGCTTCTTGATACCCGCCTCAGCGCATGAGTCGACATGTTTGCTGTGATGATATATACACTTCTTTACGTTTCTATGCCATGCTTGCTCGGGATGTCTTCGACATATACCTTCGATTGGGACGAAGCTTGACACGATACAGTCTCGTCATGGCAACAAATGTGAAGCGTCTCGAATTTGAAGATCATACATACATTAGACAGTCCGTTGTCACGGCACCCTCTCAACTTGTTAAAGCAAACCGCACTCGGTGGGCAGAGGTGAATGATACTGCAAGTGAAACCCCTGGGACTCGCGAAAATTCAGGTTTAAACAGCTCCTCGCCGCTTAGTATGCAATCTCGAGGATGAGAAAAAGACATCAAGAATCCCCGCCCATTAGCCCTTCTCCGCCGCGGCATGATGTGCAAAGATCTTATCACTGGCCTGTAGCCCTTCAACGCGCGTAAAATATAGCAAGGACTCCAAGGTCAAAGAGACGAGTCCCAGTAACCAAAAGCAAACGTCAGAGTCGGTCCCCGTTGTGTTGCAAACCCGACCAGTACCAACTGACGCTTGGCCCGACCAGACGCAGCGCACGAGAGAGCAAACAACCCAATCCGCCGATTGCTCATGGTCAACTGCCATGCTATAACGAAAACTTGCGATGTGCTCAGAGGCGAATCCAAAGCTGAAAAATGAGAAGCATCACTTCAGGCGTTCCCCGCCCTCCGCCGCTGGTGGTGTTGCTCAACAGCACGCGCAAACGTACTCCGGGCTCGCAGTTTCTCGTCCCTGCTCACTCGTGTACGTGATTTCTTGCCCTTGCCTGCAGATTTCAGGATTCCGCCACTGCTGGCCATCTTCCTTGGTCGATTGTCTCGGCCCGTCGTCTTCTGGGTTGTCGAGACGCCAACAGTCGATGAGCCCCGCCCGCTGTACAGAAACTGCCTGAGGTTGAGGGCAGCGACTGACTCTTGAATTGTTTTACCCGGTCTCTGAGTCCTCTTCTTGTTCTTCGCGTTGGTTGATCCGGGAGTCCCAGGACGCTGAGTATGGGAGTGGGTTCCTGATGTGTCAGAAACCCGGTCATACTCTTCCCGATGCTGAACGCTCATCTCCGGGATGCGGACTTCAAGCGATTGACGTGGGTCTGGGGTCGCAAAAAAGGCGGAGCGGCCAGAAACGGTTGACACTGGGTCCTGTGGCTCCGGCGTGGGGTTATCGAGGGAATCCTGCCCTGAGGCTTGGGCTGATGGTCTCTCGGCAACCAGACTGCCCTGATCAACTTGGGTCTGGTTTGGAGCCCAAGCTGGTGTTTGAGAAAAACCCTTCGTCTGGTGAGAGGAAGAAGATGCTAAGACAGCTTGAGCGCTCTGCGGAACCCTGGCAGGACGATTGACTGGTTTAGCATATAGCAACCCGCTGAACCTTGAGACAAAATGCTTCCACCTCTGGGGGCTGTCAGCTGTCATAGACGCAAAAGTGCCTGGGGCCTTACCTTGGGTGGCTTGGGTGCTGTTTGCTGGAGTTGAGAACCTTGATCAATCTGGGGTCTTTGCGGATGCCCGTCGTTTTCATCGTTGCCGCGGAGGCCAAACCCGTCAATGTCGACGGGGGGATCAACCTCACGTCTCACTTCTGGATCGGTGTTGATCGTGGCTTCATCTGAACCAACACTCTCTATGTCGCCGTCCTCCTGCTCCTCTGGTCTGTCGACTCTTAAACTCTTCGGTTCCAGGTTTCCAGCCATGCCCTTGCATCGATCACACGGGCAGTTCTGACATCTGCCAGCACCTTCGCGATCGCCCTTGACAAGGAAAGGGCGCGAATCCACGCAAATATGGATTCCAGTTGCCTGGTTTATTCTGTGCAAGAACTTCCAGCACTGGCTCCCCGGGTCAGTGTGGTTAGAAGACCGACAAGTACTGCCCTGGTCACAGACAAGACTCACGTTCTCGCATGGTGTATGATCTAGAAAGATCCTGGCCCCTCTCCAGGCTTCGGGAACGGCCACCTCCCGCAACTCATGCATCCGTCGGAGATCGGTGGTGTCGAGAAGCGCCCTGAGCGCGGCAAGAATCCAAAACACGGCCAACTTTTTCTCCTAATCCGTATGTCAGCACGAGAAAAGGACAGCGGGGGTGGTGTCACAAACAGCATGGCTCGCCACAAAACGCCCGCTGTGCTCAGGAAGGGGCTTCCCGTTGTTATCCCGGGGGGACTTGATCAGCCGAAACCTGAGAACTGATGCGAAGTCCTGAACCAAGCGAAGATACTTCGCATTGTCGAGGACATTTTCTCCCCGCATCTCGTTCGCCTGCCATCCGCTTGCTGCAACTGTTTTTACCCCTGGCTGAACTTCCGACACGATGTACCCAACCGTCGCTCTCTCGAGGTTTGCTTTGGCGACCATGAAGGAGGAATCGGGCTTTAATATCGCTAGCTTCTCCTTCTCCTTGTAGAACACATGTGGAGAGTGCGGGTGTTTGCCTGCTCGACGACTGATAGTGATTTGGCGTCAGCAGCTGGGCACTCATTCAAGAAGGGAAGAAAAGAAGCAGGGGACAGGGGACACAAAGACGAACCAGGACTCAAGCGCTGTGGGAAACCGCAGAATCTTGGCAATGATTGCCCGCTGGCGGCGTTGTTTTGGCGTCAGCAGGGGGAATCCGACCCGGCTATAGACCTGCAGTTTTGTCTTGAAAAGGCTGGACTTTGCGTAGTCGAGAGCCGCGCAGCCTTTACGGTCTTTGATTCGAGCCGAGGCCCCATTTCGCAACAGAAGCCGAGCAATACCAAGGCGCCCTGTCAGAACCGCGGTCATGAGTGGTGTGGCACCATCAACGTCGCGGGCGTCAATGAGCTCCCCACTGTTTTGGTGCTTGAGAAGCGCAAGAACTCGTCGAGTCTGCCCAGCAATGACCGCCAAATGCAGGTCACTCATGCGCAGGGCCCTGAGGGTGCCGTCTTGAGACGGGGTCATTGCTGCATTCATATCGTCGGTAAATCTGAGAGAACCACAGCCCCTGGGTTAGCATCACTGCCTGCGGCTAGAAGCCAAGGGGGAACAACGCGTCAAGAAGACGACCTCACAAACAAAACCAAAGGAGATAAATAGAGAGAAACGGCAACTGTGATTCATCGTACCAAGTTGGAAACTAGAAAGTAGATGAATCTACGGCACCACGCAGGCTTCCCTAGAACGACTTCCACGAGGGATTGGAGAGAAACACAGAAATGGTCACGGGAGGGTAGCCCGGCGTAGAATGCGAAGATGAAGTGGATGGAAGAGAAGGAAAGAGATTTTGAGCTGGGTAGTATTTGGAGAGATCCGGTGACCCTTCTATTTTCCCTGGGAGTCTTTGAGAAGGAAGTGGGAAGAGAGATTGTTTGAAAAGAGAGAGTGTAGAGAGGAGAGAGGGTGGGGGAAAAGGAGAGCGGGAAGGAGAGAGAGGAAATGAGAGAGTTGGAAGGCGAGCGAATGTTGGAATGAGAGCGAGTGTTGGAAAGCGATCGGGTGTTGGAAGGAGATGCGTTGTTGGAAAGAGTGAAGTGTTGTTGGAGTGGAAGGGTGTTGTTGTCAGAGAAAGGGAGGGAGGATGCGATTGCATGCAAGGCAGTAATCAGCGGCGGCGAGAACATCAAGTTATGCAAGTGATAGTCAACACGCATTTGAGGCAAACTGACTGTGGAGGCAAACCAGGCCAGGCTCAGGTGATCAAGCAAGCCAGCAATCCCTTTTATGACGCCTAAACCAGATGCTACCGGGAATCATGACCAGACCAACCCACGCAGTGCCATCAGCTGCGATACCCCTCAACGCATCTCGATGTTCGCTGGAGAACTCGGGAATGCGGGACAGCTCCTACCACCGAGACGAATTTACTCGTCATCCTCCTCCTCCTCCTCATCGGCCTCGGCAACGGTCTGGGCGATCCCTGGTTATCCGCGTTAGAGCGAACAAGTATTACGGAGCTTCGAGGGGAACTTACGGTCAAGATCACGCTGACCCTGCTGGGTGATGCGGCGGCCGCCCTTCTCCTCATCCTGCTCGAGGACCTGGATCTTCTCAAGAGCCTGCATGATCTTGCGATCGACGCTGCCGCTGGCATCAACGTGGTGGGAGGGGCGCGAGCCGCGGTTCTTGGCGCTGCCGTGGACGCGGCGGAGACGGCCAACACCGACGGTCTTGCGCACGTAGACGTGGCGGGCGACGGAAGCGGCACGGACGTAGAACCAGTCGATGTCCTGGGGAGGCATCTCCTTGGCGGGACCGGTCTTGACGGTATCGACCCAACCTGTTCCGAGGCTGTGTTAGAGGCGGTTCCCTCACTCGTGGCGTATCGGCGGTCGGGAGAACTAACCGGGCACAGGGAGCTTGCCCTGACGCTTCAAGAACGCCGCGTAGGCCGCTGTCGACTGTTAGCCTTGCGCAAGACCACTCAGCAAATGCCATGTGCAGGAAAACTTACCGACAAACTTGTGAGCCTTTACACCGGCAGCAACATGATTAGCAAGATTCCGTCTTCAGAGATCTTTCGACCCCCTCACGCCTGCTCCCTTCATCTTCCAGGTTGCTGCTGTGATGGCCATGGGGTCCACCAAGGTCGGCGAGTGCGACTTGGACAGCGAAGAATGTTCGGGTCTCGGTCGCAGAGGCCGTTTATGGCAGAGAACTGCGGATACTTACATCGACATCGCGAACGGTGACACCTCCAGGCATTTTGGCGGTTGTTTATGGGGGTTTGGCGGAGATGATAGAGTTGATCGTTCGTGATGGTGCGAGTTGTCGTTCCGGCGGGACTCCAAGCTGCAACTGCAATTGACGGACGTCTGGAAATTTTCGAGTGGGGGTAAAGTCTTGGCAGTCACTGGGTGCTTTTAGGGCTCTGGCCCTCGCTCCCAGGAAACAGAGCCGACAGATATAACCCTAACCCCCAGTTTTCGACATGGGGTGGAGAAGGGAACCAGTTCAAGTCATCGTGGAGCCACCCCCCACTCGCGGTTTGAGAGACCCTCTGATTGTTCGGTATTCATTCTGCACCGGCACGGTCATCAGTGACACAGTGTTTTGTCGGATGCATTGTGTTTTGGTATCTTCTGCAAGACCTGGACCGCAACGGTCGTCATAGTTACCACCGTCTGAACATGGCCATGGCAGACCACATCTCGGCCGTCTTCAGGGACCTAAAGAGTGGTCGTGAGAACGGTCGCCTTGGAGTCTGGGCTTCTTGCTCCAAACCTTCCCCCGAGACTCAAATGCTGGCCACCACCCAAGGCCCAATCAACCGACACCGCCGCATGGTTCATCTGATTAGTGCAATCAACGCGGTCAGTGCCTTGGTCTGTGTCTCAGTGAGCTTGAACCTGAGGGCCGGGCGTGTCTTCGGCCATCGCGCAAAGGAGAGCCTTAGGCTGATCATGAGCATGGAACCCTTCTTTGTTGGACTGAAAGAAAACCATCAAGTGTACGTAGTAGAGCAACGGGGGCGGCTTCAGCCCAAGATATGCCGATCAACACGAGCCAAGAATGCTTGTTTCTGAACTGAGCGATCAGTGACCAGTGGGGAACCGCGGGACGGGACCATCACGATCTCCAGATTGCGGTCTGGAGGTTTACCATGGAAGTGGAACCAGGGGGAGAGCAGGGCGAGCAGGGGTTCGTTATGGAAACAAGCGGGCCAGAAGCCCCCTGTCGCAAATCGCCAAACATGAGACGACCGCTGCACCTGTCATCCTTCTGCGCAGACCAAAACATGGGTTGTGCAGCCCGTCATAGCCGCCTTGGCGCCCTCTCCGACAGGTACCGTTTCACCATCCCGGCCTTCTTCTCGGTGACCACACCTTAAGTCCAGTAAAGTGCATGTTGGCGCTGGCCCGGACGCCCACGATGTGCCACAGGGATCCGTTCTCCCTCGATGGCCAAACAAACCACTTCTCCTGGGCCGAGAACTGCGGACACAGCATGCGACCGCCACGGCAGCTGCCCTCGCGCCCGCTTACTTCTTCATTTCATGGTTGGAAACATTAGCAGCTGGGCCGGCGGCTTGCCTGCAATCGTCGAGGGCACCTCGAATGGGTGCAAGTGATTCGCTCCTAAGCCGCCCCTCCAGATGTGTGCCCGGGCGGCGGGCCACATGCTTTCGGCACGAAACGGCCGTGAAAGTGCACCTGCACGTCCAGGAGGAGGTCATGAAACTCCGCTGAGGAGCTAGGGTCCCCGCCCCCTATCCCAGTCCAGTACATGCGATTGGAACATTCGACGAGTTCACCAACTCCTGGGCCAGCGCCTACGGTGCCTTGGGGATGAAGCTATCGTGGGGATAAGTAGTCTCACTCGGCCTCCCCCTTGTCTTACCGTCTGACCACCAGTCTCTCATTTGTGTTCTCGTTGTTGATGTGCTATCTGTGAATAGCTTCGTTTCTCTCCTTCCCACTCTCCTTTCACTTCTTGACCTGCCTGCTGGGCAGGCATCCGTTCTCTTCTTGACGCCTTGAGTTCTCCTCGACCATTCACTCTCTTATCCCACAAGCCATACACCATGGTCTCCACCCTCTTTTCACTCCTCGTTTGGGCTGTCCTTGCCAGGGCTACTCCCCTCGGTGCTCGGGCCGTCGATGCTCTCAATGAGGAAGCCACCGCAGAAGCCCATCGTCGTGATGATGGCGCTACTCGGGCGTTCTCCAATGTCCAGATTAAGGTATGCATCCTGGAGCCATGCCCCCGAGCCGAGCCAGACCCGCTGACCTTGGCCTTAGACATCGGACGGAAAATGCCTTTTTGTTGACAAACTTTCGGGCGACTTTCGCGCAAACTTGACTCCGATCCAGGTCGCCGACTGCGGGTCGACCGACGGGCAAGGTTGGGACATCATCACGGCGGGCAAGCATATCAAAGGCAACAATGCTATGCTCGTCGTTAGCACTTTGACCCAGGCCTGTTTCAATTTTGATCCGCGTCGACAAGCAGGAAACCAGGTTTTGCTCTTCTCATGCGGCGGTCGCGCTGATGGAGGCAAGTGGTGTATGAACACAGCGTTGAGTCTTCTGGCTAACCCGGTGGATAGGCGGAGATGTGACCAACTCGCAGCTCTTCAACTTCAACGGCGGTGCTGGTCCGCTTGCACTCCAACCTCAGAACCAGGCAGGATCTTGTCTTGTTGTCAAGGGCAATGCTATCGACATTGGCAAATGCAGCAATGGCGACGCCGGCCAGTCCTTCACTTTCGGTGGTGCCGCAGCAGGAGGAGGCAACAACGGCGGCGGCAACAACAACAACGGCGGCGGCAACAACAACAACGGCGGCGGCGGCAACAACAACAACGGCGGCGGCAACAACAACAACGGCGGCGGCGGCAACAACAACGGCAGAAGCAGTGCTCCCGTGGCAGCATCATCGACAACCTGCACCAAGAGCACCCGCACCGTGACCGTTGCGCCCACCGGGAACGCAGGCAACGGCGCAATTCAGACCTCGACTGCCGCGGCAGCCCAGACGACCACATCAGTCCCGGCAGCAGGGGGCGGTGGCGGAGGCGGAGGTGCGGCCGGGACCGGGGCAGCGGGTGGCATCCCTTCTGTGAATCCCACGGATCCCGTACCAGTCTCGCGGGCCGGCGGTACTCTGCAGCCAACCGCGGCCTCGCAGTCGCACCAGCGCGACGCAACAGCCAAACGCGCCTTCACCAACGTTTCGATCCGCGCCCCGAACGGGCAGTGTCTTTTTATCGACCCGACGGCGGGCGACTTCCGTCAGAATCTGATCCCGGTCTCGCTGGTGGACTGCACGGGCGCGCCCAACGAGAAGTTCGATCTCATCACCGAGGGCAAGCACAACAAGCCGAATCCGAACCGGCCCGCCACCCTGGTTGTGAGCGCATTGGTAGGTGGTCTGCTTGAGATTCTGGGAAAGAGGGTCAAGGCTGATTAACTGAATTTTTCCCGCAGACTCAAGGCTGCATCAGCTTCGACGGCAGACGGCAAGGGGGCGATACCGTCATCTTGTTTTCGTGCGGTGGCCGCGCCGATGGTGGTATGTGCTATCTATCACTTTTACTTTAGAAGTTCGTTGTTCTGACTGCCTCGCAGAGGGTGAAACGGACGGCAACCAGCTGTTCCCATTCATTGGACAGACCAGCTTTGCGTTTGCGCCAGGGAATGAGAACAACAAGACTTGCATCCTTGCCGGAAATGGCAAGCTGGACTCGGGCCCGTGCCCTACTGATGGCTCTCAGCTGTTCTCCATTTTTGAGTGAACGGGAGTTCGGCTTGATCCATGCTCTTGGACCCCTTGCCACACTTGACCGTCGGTTTCAGGGGTTCAGGGGGGTGGGATGATGGATCATGGAGGGGACCCTTGGCTCACCATTTTGTTCGATTCTCTAACGTCTGTGTTATATTAAAGAATTCTCATTGATGTAGGATATTATGGCGCATAGTTTGAAATGTTTCACCTGTGCAACGTTTTCCGAAGAGCAAGGCTCATTCTTGTGTTTTGTGGAATGTTAGTTTCCATCTTTCCAAGCGCCCTTGGAGTTCTTGAGGTCCGAACTTGTGGGGATCGCTGCCCCACTTTAACCCGCTGTTCGGGTTCAGGGGACCAAAACGGGGCAAACAGACTCCAGGGCCTCGGAGCTGACATCATGCCGAAATTTTACCTTTCCGCAAAAACCGCTCGGCCGCCGACCCGAGCCTCCGGAGCGTCCATCCGAACCCAACCTCGCCCGACAACAGGGAGCGCCGGCGTGTGTGAGCAAACCCATACGCTCACTCACTCAGAATCCTTAATGCCGCGACTACGTTGCACCAACGCGCCTGCAACGGCGAGTCTCTTTGTCCAGCTCAGCATGCGCCGCCATGCCGTCTCGGGCGGGCTGCCCATCCTGGACCTCCTCCTGCCCTCGCGCCCCCGATCCATTAACACGCCCTCCGTCCGCGCCCACCACATCGCCTCGGCAGGGAGAACGATCAAGACGCGGCAGACTGCTTGCGCCTCCGGTGCCCTGGGCGGCTCATCATGGAGTGTCGCGACACCACACAGCAGGCTACCCAAGTCCCGGACGATGCCGTTCAGCCCTGCCACCAGGGCATTCGGCACCTCCCCTTCCTGGCGCGCGACTCATGCCATCTTCAATCCCCAAGTTGACGATGACGGCAAGGAGATGATCCTCGAGATCACACCTCGCGCAGCAGACGTTCGTCCACCACCACCACCCTCCGCCCTCAACAAAAACTCAATCGAGACTAACCCCCCACTCCTCCCAGCGCCTCTCCAAGATAATGACCAAAGACGCGAACCCGAACCTCGCCCTCCGCATCCAAGTCGAGAGCGGCGGCTGCCACGGCTTCCAATACCTCATGAAACTCGTGACGCTCCCCGCATCACTGCCCACCGAGGAGGACTTGGCTGCTACTCCCGCTCCCGCTGCAGAAGAGGAGCAAAGTTCCTCGGCCGCCATCCGCGAGGACGACACGATATTCACCTTCTCATCCGAGGGGAGCGCCTCGCCCGGAGACTTGACGGCACCCAAGATCATCCTGGACCTGCCCTCCCTGGAGCTGTTGAAGGGCAGCAAGGTCGACTATACTATGGAGCTCATTGGGTCGCAGTTCAAGATCGTGGACAACCCCTTGGCAACGAGCAGTTGTGGATGTGGCACAAGCTTTGATATCAAGATATGACACTGCCGGCACCCAGCTGCCTGGAATTGCAGTGCGAAGACAACTGTACAATACCGGAGACAGAGACACAAACACAAAGAGGCATTGGCAAAGGCAGACCATGAAGCAGGCAACTCTGTAGCATTGGGCCGTACCCTGGCATAACGGCGGGCAGACTAGATCACAAGTCTTCAGGGTGAATCCGATGTAGTGTGCAAGAACAACATCATGTTTAATTCATTCCCTGTGAGCCACCCTGGCTTTCACGTTAAAACGCCGAGCACCCACGCCACTGCCCATGACCCAGAGACAAAAACCGCGAGACCACCAAAGCCAACCCCTTAGTTCATCTGCCGGATGAGGGCGTTGATGTGCTCCTCACGGTTGCCAAGGTCACCGCCCTCAATGAAGTGCTTGAACTTGCGGGTGCGGAAGCCACCGTTGGGGTTGCTGAGCTTGAAGGGCCACAGGAAGTTGGCGGCCTGCTTGAAGTTGGGGCCGACGGTCAAGATCTCGTGGATGAGATCCTCCATGCAGATGATGCCGTACTTGCCGAGGTTCTCCTCGATGATGGAGTTGTCGGTGAGAGCGATGCGCTGGCCGTTGACCTTGCCGTATCCGCGCTTGTAGATGAGCTCCTTGACGCTCTTCAGGTTGGGGTAGCCATAGGCAACCCACGGCTCGACGACCTTGATCATCTCAGAGGTGGCCTTGGTGACGCGGACGAAGACACCGTTGTTGATCTGGAGGAGACGGAGGAGCTGAAGGATCTTGCGCGGCTTAGGGGGGATCTTGTTGATACTGCCGGGCTGTCAGCGATTGAACAACTCACAAGGAGCACAGTAACTTACCCCTTGATGCGGATGACGAAGATCAGCTTGGCCTCGGCGGGGATGTAGAAGGAGCCATCCTGCTTGGCAGCGCGCGAAAGGCGGACCTTCTCGCGCTCACCATCGCGGTACTCCTTGACGTACTTCTCAGCACGCTTGAAGATGACGCCACGCTTCTCCTTGTTGGCCTGGGAGTCATGTCAGCAAAGCTCTGGCCATGTCTCAGATGTGTACAGCAGAAGATGTTCCTCCACAGAGTTCGATCAGACCCGAAAGATGGTTAAGTTTAGCAACAGCATTGACCTTGGTCTAGTCGCTAGTGTATGTTGTGCATCATGTCGTTCCAGGGAGAGTGTAGAGAGAGAGGGAAAACCGACCTTCTTGCGCTTGTCCTGCTCAGCAGTGCGCTCGGCGCGAGCCTTCTCCTGCGACTTGCGCTTCTTCAGGAGAGTCTCAGGAACGAGAATATCGTTCTGAGTAGGGACGGTCCTGCGCGTTCAGATTAGTACGTGATCCGACATACCGCAGTATGTGGTAGAGCGCCGGTGGAGAACTGCTGCATGTGCGACATTCTCTCGTGGCTGACTCGATTGCCCAACGTTGACGGAGGGGAACCATCGGCAAGGACCGCCATTTCGGGCTACTCCTATGCAAGTGTTTCCCATCCCGCAACACCTTGGATAACGCCCAAGAAGATTTGCTCGCACCGAAAGTCGCCACTTCTGGTCAAGACACAGAAATGCGTGGTCGGCTATGCTCATGCGGCACTGAATTTAAGGGAGAAGGCAGAACCTTCAACCCCAACACCCCGTGACCCATCTCTCAGTCTGCAAGCCGGATCGGTTCCAAGCCTAGAGGAAAGAGGGAGAGCCGCGGGAGGGATCGAGCTGGAGCGATGCCCGGTTCGATCACGAAGCCGGGAAAAGCATCCAGTGAGAGGACCACGCCAATCTGCAGACTCTCGTCAAGTGACACGCGACGGTACCATCATGTATTCAAGGAAAGGAATTGGGGTGAGGCATACGTGGGAGCCATCTTTCCGGGTTGTCGACCTTCGCGGCGTTGCTGAGTTGTCGATTTCGCGAGGGATCGAGGAAAGAAAATTCGCTTGGTGGGCTCAAGAAAAAGCTCGAAGTATTGGCGGGAGAGTGGGGCCAAGGTACGGAGGTACTTAGGGCTTGCGCTTGGAATTTCGTGCTGCCCCGCTTTCTGCTTCCCCTCACCGCCAGGATCGGTAGGGCATTCCTCACCGCACCCATCAAAATTCTGATAAGCGACCGTCGACTGGTGCATTCGAAGGAACAACAACCGCAAAGTCCAAGACCACCGGATCACAGTCAAGATGGCCCCCAAGAAGACCGCTCGTCCTGCGCAGGAGAACATCTCCCTGGGCCCCCAGGTCCGGGAGGGTGAGCTCGTTTTCGGCGGTGAGTGACCTTCCCCAGATTTGCGATCCACGAAGCGTTTTGCTGACAATGTAATTCACAGTTGCCCGCATCTTTGCCAGCTTCGTGAGCAGCATCCCATGACACGGAGTAATTCGAGACGAGTGCTGACCATTATCAAGAACGACACCTTCGTCCACGTCACCGATCTCAGGTTCGTACGCCACTGAACCCGCCAAACACTGGAATGCGGCGGAGGAGGGGGCAGCTACGCGCAACTCTGCGCCCCGCATGCCCTTCTTGATTCATGGTTTTGGGGCTAACTTCTGGGTGATTCCAGCGGTCGTGAAACCATCTGCCGTGTCACTGGTGGTATGAAGGTCAAGGCCGACCGTGACGAGTCGTCTCCCTACGCCGCCATGTTGGCTGCCCAGGACGTCGCGGCCCGCTGCAAGGAGCTCGGCATCACTGCCCTCCACATCAAGATCCGTGCCACTGGTGGTATGTTTGACCCTGCTACCCGCTTTGCTTTGACGGCCTACATGTCGCTAACAATCGGCTCAAAAGGCAACGGCACCAAGACTCCCGGCCCTGGCGCCCAGTCCGCTCTCCGCGCTCTGGCCCGCTCTGGCATGAAGATTGGCCGCATTGAGGACGTTACCCCCACGCCCTCCGACTCGACTCGCCGCAAGGGTGGTCGCCGTGGTCGCCGTCTCTAGTTTTCTGGAGATTGGTGGTTGCCTTTCTGGGGAGGATTCGGTTCTCGTTTGGGCTTTTGCTGTGGCGTTGACAACTACGAGGAGAACGGCCTGATATCGCCTGGTCTCCACATTCTGGCGCTTGTCACATGTTGCTTATGGCACACCTGCAGCAGATGATATAGAGAATCAAGACGGAGCTACAAAGGTAGCCCGGAACAACGCTGCCTTGCGTCTAGGTCATCAGCGGCTCCGAGTCATCGGTTCTTTCCAGAAAACAACAAACTTTACCGCGAGCTGTGTTTCCCCTGTTGCTTGTGTCCGTTGCCTTGTGGATGCCGTAAGACTCCGCAGCGCATCTGGCCATGGTGGGCCATGGGTCTTCCTGGAGGCATGATGCCGCCCACGGATTTGTGATGTGTTCATGTCCCTCCTTCGTCATTCCCTTACCTAGAATGGCTCTGCCTTTTCGTTGTTCATGAGTATCTGACAGTCCAGAACCGTCCCTCAAGCTGTTAGCTTCTCGAGTTCCCCAGGTAAAGACGTGCCGAATGTTTGGCAGGGACAAGCACACCTCACACTCCAATCGTCTAGGAACAGTGTGTGATTCTGGCCTGAATTCCACTGGTCTACCATGGCGTGAAGAATTAACACACCGATGACCAATTTTGATACGTAACACGCCCAAGCCCTAATGCAAGAGAAAAGGAAAGTCATGGAGTCCCATCGTCCCAAACTTAACCACGCACCGCCGCACCCAGCGCACCACCCGTGAACTGTGTACCGCCGGCCTGCCGCTGGGCATTGCCGCCGGTCCTTGCACCACCCCTACCAC
>Ga0247823_10001584_pt1 | contig 18931 bp, 14 predicted proteins | sample 13C_PalmiticAcid_2_FD_192426 | JGI IMG/M metagenome (GOLD analysis project Ga0247823, IMG submission 192426) | Soil microbial communities from agricultural site in Penn Yan, New York, United States - 13C_PalmiticAcid_Day30 | ecosystem: Environmental > Terrestrial > Soil > Agricultural land... | reverse complement strand
GCGCTCGACGGAACAGGGCATGCTAGCATTCAAAATCACCGCTTCCGTTACCAGCCGGGTACCAAATTGCCCGCGACTTCCGGCCTTCTTCCGGACCCTCTTCCCCGACCCATGTCCCCATCCTCCTCCCCCCTGGCCATCACCATCGCCACCCGCGAAAGCCGCCTCGCCCTGTGGCAGGCGGAGCACGTCAAGGCCTTGCTTGAAGGCCTGGGCCACCGCGTCACGCTGCTGGGCATGACCACCCTGGGCGATCAGATCCTGGACCGCAGCCTGTCCAAGGTGGGCGGCAAGGGCCTGTTCGTGAAGGAGCTGGAGCTGGCCCTGGAAGACGGCCGCGCCGACATCGCCGTGCATTCGCTCAAGGACGTGCCCATGGAGCTGCCGGCCGGCTTCGCGCTGGCCTGCGTGATGGAGCGCGAGGACCCGCGCGACGCCTGGGTCTCGCCGCACTGCGCCGGGCTGGCCGACCTGCCGGCCAATGGCGTGGTCGGCACCTCCAGCCTGCGCCGCCTGGTCCTGCTGCGCGCCGCGCTGAACCAGCTCGGGCGGGACGACGTGCGCATCGAACCCCTGCGCGGCAACCTCGACACGCGCCTGCGCAAGCTCGACGAAGGCCGGTATCACGCCATCGTGCTGGCCGCCGCCGGCCTCAAGCGCCTGGGCCTGGAAGCGCGCATTCGCCACATCTTCGAGCCGGTTGAATCCTTGCCGGCGGCCGGGCAGGGCGCCCTGGGCATCGAGGTGCGGGCCGACCGCGCCGATCTCGTCGCCGCACTGGCGCCGCTGGTGCACCAGCCCACCTGGCTGCGCGTGGCCGCCGAGCGCACGGTTTCGCGCGCCATGGGCGGCAGCTGCTCCATGCCGCTGGCCGCCTACGCCGACTGGGGCCGCGACGGCGCGCTCCGGCTCGACGCGGCCTGGGGCGACCCCGAGGGCCAGGCGCCTCTGGTGCGCGTGGGCCAGCAATCCCCGGTGACCACGCTGGATGAGGCGGAGGCTTTGGGCCAGCAGGTGGCCCAGGCGCTGCGCGCCGCCGGTGCCGCGCCGCCGGCCGTGGAGACCTGAGGCCTTGGTGGACACCGCCGCCCACCTGCCTGGCACCCGGCACCGGCTGGAACGGCTCATCGTCACGCGGCCCGCCCCCGAGGCCCAGGCCTGGGCGGACGCCCTGCGCACCGAAGGCTGGCCGGCGCAGGCCCTGCCCCTGATCGAGATCGCCCCCCCTGCCGACGAGGCCGACCGGGCCACGCTGCGCCATTGGCGGGCGCACTGGACCCAGGCCGATGCCATCCTGTTCGTGAGTGGCGCGGCGGTGACGCATTTCTTCGAGGGTGGCGTTGCGCCCGCCAGCGCACCCCTGCGCACCCGCTTCTGGGCGCCGGGGCCGGGCACGGCGCGCCTGCTCGCGCAGGCCATCGAGCCGCTCGGCCTGGGCGTGGCCCAGATCGATGCACCGCCTGCCGACGCCGCGCAGTTCGACTCCGAGCATTTGTGGCCGGTCGTCTCGTCCCAGATCGGGCCGGGGCGGCAGGTGCTGATCGTGCGCGGCACCTCGGCCCAGGGCACCGCGGAGGCCGGGGTGGCCGGCACCGGCCGCGACTGGCTGATCCGCCAGTGCACCGCCGCCGGGGCCCAGGTGCAGGGCTGTGTGGCGTATGCGCGACGCGCGCCCGCGCTGTCGACCGCCGACCGCGACCTGATCGATTCGGCGGCCACGGCACACAGCGTGTGGCTGTTCAGCAGCTCCGAAGCCCTGCTGCCGCTTCAAAACCTTCAGCCGGCGCCCGTGTGGGCCCCGGCCAGCGCGCTGGTCACGCACCCGCGCATCGCCACCGCCGCCGGTCAGGCGGGATTCGGCCAGATCTATCAGACCCGTCCTGCACTGGCCGACGTGGTGCGCGCTCTAGAATCGGGCTGGACCCGACCATGAGCGCCGATACACCCGACCCCACCCCCCCCATCGCCGCGCCGGCGCCCGCTGTCGCCGCGCCTTCCACTGCACCGGTGGCCGCGCCGCGCCGCCCGGGTCAGGCCGTGCAATGGCTGGCCGTGCTGATCGCCGCGCTGGCGCTCGTGATGACCGGCCTGCTGTGGCAGAAGCTCGGCTTTACGCAGCAGGAGCTGGCCCGCCGCAGCCAGGACACGATCGCGCAGGCTGTGGAGGCGCGCACGCTCTCGGCCCAGGCCGAGGCGCTCACGCAGGAGCTGCAGGCCCGCCTGGCCGTGGCCGAGGTGCGGCTGTCGGAAGTGACCCTGCAGCGCAGCCAGCTGGAAGAGCTGATGCTCTCGCTCTCCCGCTCGCGCGACGACAACCTGGTGCAGGACCTGGAGTCCGCGCTGCGCCTGGCGCAGCAGCAGGCCCAGCTCACCGGCACGGCCCAGCCCCTCATCTCGGCCCTGCAGGCGGCGGACCAGCGCATCGCGCGCGCCGCGCAGCCGCGCCTGAACCCGGTGCAGCGCGCCATCGGCCGCGATATCCAGCGCATCCAGGGCGCTTCCCTGGCCGACATCCCGGCCCTGGTGCTGCAGCTCGACGACCTGGCCCGCCAGGTGGACGACTGGCCGCTGCTCAACCAGGTCGGCCAGCCGGTGGCACCCGCAGGCAAGGCCCGGGCCGCGCGCAAGGGCGCGCCGGCCGCCGAGGCCGCGCCGACCCCGCAAGCCCCGCCCGAGGCCGCCGCGGCCGATGCGGCGGATGAAACGGCCACGGGCTGGGCGCGCGTGTCGGGCTGGTGGCGTTCGCTGTGGACACGCATCTGGACCGACGTCACCCGCAACGGCCGCGAGCTGGTGCGCGTGAGCCGCATCGACCGGCCTGAGGCCGTGCTGCTGGCCCCCGACCAGGCCCTCTTCATGCGCGAGAACCTCAAGCTCAAGCTGCTCAACGCCCGCCTGGGTCTGCTGGCTCGCCACATGCAGGCCAGCCAGGCCGACCTAGTGGCCGTGGAGGCCGCGCTCGCGCGGTATTTCGACACCAGCTCGGCCCGGGTGACCGCCGCCCAGGCCACCCTGACGCGCCTGCGCAAGGACCTCGTGGACAGCGATCTGCCCCGGCCGGAGGAAACCCTGACGGCCCTGGCGGCTGCGGCAGGGGGCCGCTGATGGCCGCCCGTTTTGGTGGTGCCATGCGCAGCGTGTTCTGGCTGCTCGGTCTGGCGGCGCTGGCCGTGGCGCTTGCGCTGCTGGTGGGGCACAACGAGGCCACGCTCACCCTGTTCTGGCCGCCGTACCGCTTCGACGTCTCGTTCAACTTCATCGTCTTCTGCCTGATCGGCGGCTTCGTGCTGCTGTACGCCGCGCTGCGGGCTTTCTCGATGCTGCGCGACCTGCCCGCCCAGGCGCAGCGCTGGCGCAGCCAGCAGATCGAGCGTGCCGTGGTCGGCTCGGTCATGGACGCGCTGTCGCACCAGCTGGCGGGCCGCTTCGTGCGCGCCCAGGCGGCGGCCCAGCAGGCCGTGGACCAGCTCAAGGGCGTCTCGCCCGGGCAATGGCCGCGCCGCGACCAGCTCCAGCTGCTGTCTCACCTGCTGCTGGCCGAGAGCGCGCAGTCGCTGCAGAACCGCGAACGGCGGGACGAGAACCTGCAGGCCGCGTTGAACCCCAAGCTGGCCCGGATGGCCCCGGAAGCCCACGAAGGCGCGTTGCTGCGCGCGGTGCGCTGGGCGGTGGAAGACCGCGACGCCGAGGCCGCGCGTGCCCGGCTGGCCGAGCTGCCGCAAGGCGCGGGCCGTCGCATCCAGGCGCTGCGCCTGAAATTGCGCATTGCCCGCCTGGGCGGCGAGACGGCCGAGGCGCTGGAGACCGCGCGCGTGCTGGCCAAGCACCGCGCGTTTTCGCCCGAGGCTTCCCGCAGCATCGTGCGCGGACTCGCGCTCGACGCCCTGCGCGAAGCGCACGACATGGCGCAGCTGGACGCGTCCTGGAACGGTCTCGACGCCTCCGAGCGCTCCATGCCCGAGCTGGCCCTGGCGGCCGCGCGCCGCGCCAACCAGCTGACCGGTCCCGGTGTTGCCGAGCAGGAGCGCTCGCTGGCCAGTGCCCGTGTGCGCGCCTGGCTGGAGCCCCTGTGGCCCGAGTTCGGTGCCCTGGACGCGGCTCAGCAGCGACAGTTCGTGCTGGCGCTGGAGCCCGGCCTGGCCGACCTCGATGCCGCCGGCCTGGCGCGGCTGGAACAACTGCAGCGCCAATGGCCGCAGAACGGTTTTCTTCAGTACCTGGCGGGCCAGGCCTGCCTGTGCCGCCAGCTCTGGGGCAAGGCCGCGCAGATGCTGGGCCAGGCCAGCCACGTGCTGGACGACCCCGCGCTGTTGCGCCGCACCTGGCGCGGGCTGGCGCAGCTCGCTGAAGAGCGGGGTGACGAGGTGGCCGCACAGGCGGCCTGGAAACGGGCGGCCCTGCTGGACTGAAGCAAGGCGCATCGCCAAAGAAAAAGCCGATCGGGATGTCCCGATCGGCTTTTTCTTTGGCTGCCCGCCGCCGCGCCCGAAGGCGGGCGGCGGTCTGAACCTTACGGGTTCTCGAACGGCAGCTTCATGTCGCGCAGGTCCTTGCGCGTCTCCACCAGCACCAGCGGGCCTTCGTCCAGCACCACGGGGGGCTTGGGTTCGCGGGGCACATGGATGGGCTTGGGTTCGGCCGCGATGGCGGCTTGCACCTGGGCGACCTTCTCCGCGTTGGAGTTCACCCACTCCAGGCCGCTGGACTGGGCCACCTTGTCGAGGTCCTCGACGGAGAGCGAGAACGGCTGCACCTTGGGCAGGCCCCGGGTGCCGGGCACTTCGACCGTGCGCGGTGCCGCAGCCACAGGTGCGGATGCGGGTGCGGGTGCGGGTGCGGGTGCTGCGCGGGGCGCGACAGGCGCCACGACCGGTGCGGCCACCTCGGCCACGGGCGCGGCGGCGACCGGGGTCGGCTCCGCCACGGCCACCGGGGCGGGCGCGGCCACCACGGGCGCTGGCGCTGGCTCGGCGTCCGCCGCGGCGGGCTGGGCCATGCTGAAGTAGCTGCGCACCGGCGCTTCGTAGGCCGACGCCTCGGGCGATGCGTCCACCGCTTCGCTGCGCTGCTCGGCAGGCGCTGCGGCCTCGGCGGATGCCGGGGCTTCTTCGCCCTCGGTCGCGCCTTCGCGCGGACCACGCTCGCGGCGTTCGCGGCCGTAGCGGTCGCGGCTGCGGCGCTCGCGGTTGCCGCGCGGCGCGCCGTTCTCGGCCTCGCCTTCGCGCGGGGCTTGCGCGTCGGTCACGCCTTCGGCGGCGGCGGTCTGTTCGCCTTCCTGGGCGTCGGGACGGGGCGTGCCCTCGGTACCCTCGGCGCCCGGCTGGCGGCGGCGGTTGTCACCGCGTGGGCGGCGATCGCGCTCGCGGCGTTGCTGGCCTTCAGCGGCTTCGGGCGCGTCGCCCGGCGTCGCGTCCAGCGGCAGGGCGTTGTTGACGCTGCCTTCGGCCGCGGCCACCGGTGCTTCGCGGCGGCCACCCTCGCGGCGGTTGCCCTGACGGCCTTCACCGCGGCCTTCACCGCGTTCACCGCGCGCTTCGTTGCGGTTGTCGTTGCGGCCTTCGCCACGGTTGTCGTTGCGACCCTCGCCGCGGCCTTCACCACGGCGGCCTTCGCCACGCGCCTGTTCGTTGCGGCCTTCGACGCGGCCTTCGACGCGGCCACCCTCGGCGCGCGCCTCGACCGGGCGGCCTTCGCCACCCCGGCCACCGTTGCGACCACCGCCTTCGCGGCCCTCGCGCGAGCCACGCCCTTCGGCGCCGCCCCGGCCACCGCGGCTGCGGCCGTCACGGCCGCCTTCACGGCGACCGCCTTCAGCGCGTTCTTCGCGGGCGCCGCTCTTGGCGGCCGGTGCGGCCACCGCAGGCGTTGCCGCCGGCTTGACCGGTGCGGGCTCGCCGCCGAACAGGCTCTTGAGCCAGCCGAAGAAACCCTTCTCGGCCGGTGCGGGTGCGGTGGGCACGGGCTTGGCGGCAACCGGGGCAGCGACCGGTGCGGCGGCGGGTGCCGGCGTTTCGGGGCGCGGTGCGGCCACGGGTGCGGGACCGTCGGGCAGCACGCCCTTGATCACCGGTTCCTGCTTGTTGGTGCGCTCCTGGCTGCGGCGGGTGAAGCTGGCCACATCGTCCACTTCCTCGGCCAGCTTGTAGCTGGAGTCGAGGTTGTCCAGGCGGGGGTCGTCGTGCTTGAGGCGCTCGAGCTTGTAGTTGGGCGTGTCGAGCGACTTGTTGGGCACCAGCAGCACGCTGATGCGCTGCTTGAGTTCGATCTTGGTGATCTCGGTGCGCTTTTCGTTCAGCAGGAAGCTGGCCACTTCGACCGGCACCTGCACCAGCACGGCGGCCGTGCTGTCCTTGAGCGACTCTTCCTGGATCACGCGCAGGATCTGGAGCGCCGAGCTCTCGGTGTCGCGGATGTGGCCCGAGCCGCCGCAACGCGGGCAGGGGATGGACGCGCCTTCGTTGAGGGCGGGCTTGAGGCGCTGGCGGCTCATTTCGAGCAGGCCGAACTTGCTGATGGAGCCGAACTGCACGCGGGCGCGGTCCTGGCGCAGCGCATCGCGCAGGCGGTTTTCCACTTCGCGGCGGTTCTTCGACTCTTCCATGTCGATGAAGTCGATCACGATCAGGCCGCCGAGGTCGCGCAGGCGGGCCTGGCGGGCGACTTCGTCCGCCGCTTCCAGGTTGGTGCGGGTGGCGGTTTCCTCGATGTCGCCGCCCTTGATGGCGCGGGCCGAGTTCACGTCGACGGCGACGAGGGCTTCGGTCTGGTCGATCACGATGGCGCCGCCGCTGGGCAGTTGCACCACGCGGCTGTAGGCGGTCTCGATCTGGTGCTCGATCTGGAAGCGCGAGAACAGCGGTGCGTCGTCGCGGTAGCGCTTCACGCGGTGCCCGTGCTCGGGCATCACGTGGCTCATGAACTGGTGAGCCTGTTCGAAGATGTCGTCGGTGTCGATCAGGATCTCACCGATGTCGCTGTTGAAGTAGTCGCGGATCGCGCGGATCACCAGGCTCGATTCCTGGTAGATCAGGAAGGCGCCCTTGCCGCCCTTGGTCGCGCCGTCGATGGCGTTCCAGAGCTTGAGCAGGTAGTTCAGGTCCCATTGCAGCTCGGCGGCATCGCGGCCGATGCCGGCGGTGCGGGCGATGATGCTCATGCCATTGGGATACTCGAGCTGGTCCAGCGCCTGCTTGAGTTCCTGGCGGTCTTCACCTTCGATGCGCCGGCTCACGCCGCCGCCGCGCGGGTTGTTGGGCATCAGCACCACGTAGCGGCCGGCCAGGCTCACGAAGGTGGTGAGGGCCGCGCCCTTGTTGCCGCGTTCTTCCTTCTCCACCTGGACCAGCAGCTCCTGGCCTTCCTTGATCACGTCGTTGATGCGGGCCTGATTGACCGGCACGCCGGCGGCGAAATACTGGCGCGAGATTTCCTTGAAAGGCAGGAAGCCGTGGCGTTCCTCGCCGTAGTCGACGAAGCAGGCTTCGAGCGAGGGCTCCACGCGGGTCACCACCGCCTTGTAGATGTTGCCCTTGCGCTGTTCGCGCCCTTCGATTTCGATTTCGTAGTCGAGCAGTTTCTGCCCGTCCACAATCGCCAGGCGGCGCTCTTCGGCCTGCGTGGCGTTGATCAGCATGCGTTTCATGATGCGTTCCTTCGTTCAAACACAAGGACGCGCGGACCATCGGTCCGTGCGCCAACCTGCCGTGAACCAGCAGAAGCGCGAACGAGGGGAGGAATTGCCGGAGAGCCGTTGACCCGCGGTTCGGGTAAGGCGTTCAACACGGGCGGGCACCAGGGTGCCGCGTCGAACCGCCAGGTCAGGGCGTAGGCGCGTGGAGGTGGGTGAACAGGGAAGAAGGCTCGATGGCTGTCATTGACATGGATCTGGCCGGTGTCTCTCTGGCTTCACTTGCCTTGGGTGACTGCCTTAAACTCAAGGTAAATCAATCACTTACGGCACACGACGGGTGTGACGCATTATAGTCAGCTCCCCGCCATTCGTGGTGGCCTTATTCACACCCATGCTCAGCAGCCCGAATCCGGGGGAAATCCGACACATCACGGTTGACGAAGAGTCGGCGGGCCAGCGGTTGGACAACTTCCTCATCCGCATCCTCAAAGGGGTGCCCAAATCGCACATTTACCGCATCATCCGTTCAGGGGAAGTGCGCCGCAACAAGGGTCGGGTCTCGGCCGACGACCGCATCGCCCTGGGCGATGTGCTTCGCATTCCGCCCATTCGGCTGTCCGAGCGCGCCGAGGAGAAGGTGGCCAATCCGGCGCCGGCGCGGGAATTCCCGGTCGTGTTCGAGGACGAGGCCTTTCTGGCGATCGACAAGCCCGCCGGGGTGGCGGTGCATGGGGGCAGCGGGGTGAGTTTCGGCGTGATCGAGCAAATGCGCCAGGCCCGCCCGCAGGCCCGATTGCTCGAATTGGTGCATCGCCTGGACCGGGAAACCAGCGGCCTGTTGCTGATTGCCAAGAAGAAGAGCGCCCTGAAGGCATTGCAGGACCAATTCCGCGAGCGGGAAACCGGCAAGACCTATCTGGCTTTGGTCAAAGGCGCCTGGCCGGCCCGCCTGAAGGTGCTGGATCAGCCATTGCACAAATACCTATTACCTGACGGCGAACGCCGCGTTCGGGTGACCACGCCCGACGACCCGGACGGCATGCGTTCGGTCACCCTGGTGAAGGTGGCCAAGCGCGTGCCCGCGCCGCCGGGGCTGGAGGCCAGTGCGCCCGAGGGCTTCAGCCTGCTGGAGGTCACGATCAAGACGGGCCGCACTCATCAGATCCGGGTGCATTTGTCCAGTGCCGGCCATCCGATTGCGGGGGACGACAAATACGGCGATTTCGACCTCAATCGGCAATTGGCGCGGATTGGTTTCAAACGCATGTTCCTGCATGCCTGGCGTTTGCGGTTGATACATCCTGTCACCAAATCGGCGTTGGAGCTTCAGGCCGAATTGCCCCCAGAGCTATATAAATGGACATCCCCGGGAATAGAATAACGGCCTGCGTCGTTGGCAGGCCGCCGTTTTTCGGTGGATCAAACATTTCAAAAAGGACGATTTAAATGGCAAGTTATTCCGAACTCATGGCGCAAGCCCAGAACCTGATGGCGCAGGCCGAACAGGCGCGCAAGGACGAACTCTCCGCCGTGATTGCCGACATCAAGGCCAAGATGAAGCAATTTGGCATCACCGCCGCCGATCTGGGCGGCACCTCGGTGTCCAAGAAGGTCGGCAAATCCAAATCCGCTGCCCCGGCCAAGTACAAAGGCCCGAACGGTGAACTCTGGGCAGGTGGCCCGGGTCGCAAGCCCGAATGGGTTCGCGCCGTGCTGGCATCGGGCAAGAGTCTGGACAGCTACCTGATCTGATCCACCCCCTGCCTCCTTGCACACGGCCCGCCTCTGGCGGGCTTTGTCTTTGGTACCCTCGGCAGCATGTTTCGAATACTTGTCGTCTGCATGGGCAACATCTGCCGCTCGCCCATGGCGGCGGCGGTGCTGCACGCCGAAATCGCGCGCCGCCAGCTGGCTCCGCGGGTGGCGGTGGATTCCGCCGGCACCTATGCCGGCCACCAGGGGGAGAAGGCCGACCGCCGCGCGGTGGCCCTGGCCATGTCGCGTGGCTATCCGCAGATCGAGCACGAGCGCGCGCGCCGTGTGCGGGACGAGGACTTCCGGAATTTCGACCTGATCCTCGCCATGGACGCGGACAACCTGGAGAACCTGCGCTTCAAGTGCCCGCCCGAGCACCAGCACAAGCTGCACCTCTTCCTGGAGTACGCTGGTGTGGAAGGCCGGCGCGAGGTGCCCGACCCGTACTACGGCAACGCGCAGGGTTTCGAGGTGGTGCTGGGCCTGTGCGAGCAGGGCAGCGAAGGCGTGCTCACGCGGGTGCTGGGCACGCTGGACTGAAGGGGCCTCAGACCCGGTGGTACTCGCGGTACCAGCGCACGAAGCGTTCGATGCCTTCCTTGAGTGGCGTGGAGGGCGCAAACCCCACCCAGCGGTGCAGGGCCTCGGTGCTGGCATAGGTGGCGGGCACGTCTCCGTCCTGCATGGGCAGGAACTCCTTGACCGCCTCACGGCCCAGGGCCTGCTCGATGCAGCCGATGAAGTCCATCAGCGGCACCGGGTCGTGGTTGCCGATGTTGAAGATGCGGTAGGGCGGGCCGCCCGCGATCTCCGGTGCGGCCGGTTTGTCGAGCACGCGCAGCACGCCTTCGACGATGTCGTCGATGTAGGTGAAGTCGCGCTTCATCTTCCCGTGGTTGAAGACCTGGATCGGCCGGCCTTCGAGCACCGCGCGGGTGAAGCTGAAGTAGGCCATGTCGGGCCGGCCCCAGGGTCCGTACACCGTGAAGAAGCGCAGGCCGGTGGTGGGCAGCCCATAGAGGTGGCTGTAGGTGTGGGCCATCAGCTCGTTGGCCTTTTTCGTGGCCGCGTACAGGCTCACCGGGTGGTCCACGGCATCGGTTTCCTCGAACGGCATCTTGGTGTTGCCGCCGTACACGCTGGAGCTGGAGGCGTAGACCAGGTGGCCCAGCTTCTGTGAGCGGCAGCCTTCCAGGATGTGGCCGAAACCGGTGAGGTTGCTGTCGAGGTAGGCCGTGGGGTTGGTGATCGAGTAGCGCACGCCGGCCTGCGCGGCCAGGTGGATCACGGCGTCGAAGCGCTGGCTGGCGAACAGCCGCGCCATGGCCTGGCGGTCGGCCACATCGACCGTCTCGAAGGCAAAGCCCGGGTGCTTCAGCAAGGGCTCCAGCCGGGCGCTCTTGAGGGCGACGGCGTAGTAGTCGTTGAGGTTGTCGATGCCGAGCACCGTGTCACCGCGCGCCAGCAAGCGCTGGGCGGTGTGCATGCCGATGAAGCCGGCGGCGCCGGTCAGGAGGATGTGCATGGCGGTATGTTAGCCGCCAGGCAGGGTCAGTTCTTCTGCCAGATCACCCGTTTTCCGGACGTTTCCCACGTTTCGTAGTAGCGCGCATACAGGTCCTCGATGCGGTTGCGCTTGACCTTGAAGGTAGGCGTGATGATGTCGTTGTCCACCGTCCACGCGGTGGCGACCACCACGATGCACTGCAGCTGCTCGTGCGGGTCCAGCGTGGCGTTGATGCCCTTGAGGTGGCTGGCCAGCGAGGTTTCGAGTTCGGTGCGCGCGGCGGCGTCGTTGGCCACGCGGGCGGCCGCGTCCGCGTTGAGCATCACGATGCCCAGGGGCTGGCCGAGGTTGGCGCCGGTCACCACGCAGGCTTCCACCGCTTCGTGCATCACCAGCTTGTCCTCGATCGGCGCGGGGGCGACGTACTTGCCCTTGCCGGTCTTGAAGAGGTCTTTCACGCGACCGGTGATGCGCAGCAGGCCCTGCTTGTCGATCGTGCCCTTGTCACCGGTCCGCAGCCAGCCGTCCTCGGTGAAGGACTCGCGGCTCTTCTCGGGCTCCTTGTAGTAGCCCTGCATCAGGGCCTGGCTGCGCATCTGCACCTCGCCGGTCTCGGGGTCGAGGCGGTGCTGCACGCCGGCGTAGGTGGGGCCCACGGTGCCTTGCTGGTTCTTGCCCGGCTCGGTGATGTGCGAGAGCGCGAGGTTCTCGGTCATGCCGTAGCCTTCGTTGATGTTCAGACCGAGCTGGCTGTACCACTGCAGCAGCGCCAGGGGCATGGGCGCGGCGCCGCCGGCGGCGAACTTGCATTGGTCCAGGCCCAGGGCCTTCATCACCTTGCGGCGCACGATGCCGCCCAGGATCGGGATGCGCAGCAGGCGGGCGAGCTTGGCCGGGGGCATCTTGGTGTGGATGCCCTGCTGGAACTTGACCCACAGGCGCGGCACCGAGAAGAAGATGGTCGGCCGGGCGCGCTGCAGGTCGGCCGTGAAGGTTTCCAGCGATTCGGCGAAGTAGACATGCATGCCGGTGCGCAGCCAGCCGTGTTCGACCAGCATGCGCTCGACCACGTGGGCCAGCGGCAGGTAGGACAGCATGCGGTCCTCGCCCGAGAGCGGAATGCGCTTGACGCCGGAGTCGATCGCCCAGGCGAAGTTGCCGAAGCTGTGCATCACGCCCTTGGGCATGCCGGTGGTGCCGGAGGTGTAGATCAGGGTCGCGAGTTCGTCGGCGCCGCGCGTGGGTTCACCTTGCAGCGGCTGGTGGCGGCCGCAGATGGCGTCCCAGCCTTCGTAGGACTGGATCGCGTCCAGCGGCGACAGCGCGTAGCTGATGCAGGGCAGGCCGGCGGGCACGCCGGGCTTCATGCCCTCCCAGCCGTCGAGCTTGCCGATGAAGCAGGCCTTGGCCTCGCTGTGGGTGAGGATCTGGCGCACGGTCTCGGGGGCCAGCGTGGGGTAGAGCGGCACCGACACGTGGCCGGCCATCCAGATGGCGAGGTCGCTCATCATCCACCAGGCGCAGTTCTTCGAGAGGATCGCGACCTTGGAGCCCGGCGCCCAGCCCTGCGATTGCAGGTAGGTCGCCATGCGCCGCACCTGGTCGGCGATCTCGGCCCAGGTGAACTCCTGCACCGCACCGGCACCCAGGGGCTGGGTGAGGGTCACGCGGTTGGGGTCGGTCTTCTCCCAGTGGTACAGGCGTTGCAGGGCCAGCAGCTCGGGCGCGACTTGGGTCATGTGACGTGTCTCCGTTGTTGTGTGTGTGCGAAGGGGGAATCTACCAAGCCCTCCGCACGCTGTTTAGAGGGTTTCACCTGTTCGGAGCCGCCTCGCTGCCCAGGGTTCAATCGGTGAAGTCCACCGTGAGGGCGGGCAGCGGCGGCGTGAAGCGCGCCGACCAGCGTTCGCCAGGTCGCACCGCCCAGGCGTCGGTCCAGGTGCCGGTGGTGACCACGTCGCCAGGCCGCAGCTCGGGCGCGCCGGGGCAGGCGCGCAGGGTGTCCACGAAATGCTGGAGCGCGCGCAGCGGGCTGTCGAGCACGTTGCTGCCCTGGCCGAGTTCGACCGGCTCTTCGTTGCGGATCAGCGTGACGCCCGCGTTGGCCAGCAGTGCATCGAGTTCGGTGGCGCTCGCGGCCAGCTCTCGCAGCGCCACGCGCGGGCCCACGATCAGGTGCGCGTGCAGCGCGCCGTCGGCCACCGTGTCGGCGGGCAGGAACTTCCAGTCGGGCAGGTGCGATTGCACGATCTCGAAACCGGGTGCGACCCAGTCGATGGCGTCGAACAGCTCGTCCAGCGTGGCGTTCGCGGCCGGCGCGGCCTTCAGGCCGAACACGGTCTCCGGCTCCAGGCGGGGCTGGCAGGTGCGCGCCAGCGACACGCGGCCTTCGCCTTCGCACAGCGTGAGGGTGGTGTCCCACACCGTGCCCCAGATCGGCGCGAACACGTTGTAGCGCGCCCAGATCGTGCGGTTGGTGAAGCCCACCTTGAAGCCGCGTGGCTGTTCGCCGCGTGCGATGCGCAGGTCGCGCACCGCGAGGGCCTGCGCATAGGCGGCGTCCAGATCGAAGCCGGCTTGCGCGCTGAGGGGGGCAGGCCAGAGGCGGCCTTGGTCGGTGTGGTCGAGCAGGGTCTGCGGCGTCATGCGCCCATCATAGTCAGGCGCTGGCGTCGGCCCGCCCGAACAGGCGGTGCACCTGGGCCCGGATCCACTGGTGCGCGGGGTCCTTTGCGGTGCTGGCGTGCCAGACCAGGCGCACCTCGTAGCTGGGCGCGGCCGCGCGCGGCAGTTCCCACACGCGCAGGTCGTGGCGCTGGCCGAGGTTGCTGGCGTACATCTGCGGCACGATGGTCAGCAGGTCGGTGTTGAGCGCCAGCTCGGGGAGGGCGCCGAAGTGCCGCGCGCGCAGCACGATGCGCTCGGAGAGTTTCATGCGCACCAGCATCTTCTCCACGCTGCCGTGGAAGGTCGCGGTGGGCGAGGCCACGACCAGCGAGGCTTCAGACAACTGGCGCGCGCTCAGCGTGCGCCCCGCCGGGCCCGAGGCGGGGCGCCAGCTCGACGAGGTCAGCGCCACGTAGTGCTCGCGGAACAGCAGCTCGGCGCGCACGCCGCGGTGGCGCGGCTGCAGGATGCCGATGGCGAAATCGATGTCGCGCGATTCGAGCGCGGCCGGCACGTCCTCTGCCGCCACCGACACGTTGGTCACGTGCGCCTGCGGGGCCTGCTGGCGCAGGGCCGCCGCCAGCGGCGGCAGGAACATCATCTCGCCCAGGTCCGACAGCGAGAGGCGCCAGCGCATCTCGCTGCGCGCGGGGTCGAAGTCGTCGCGCACGCTCACCAGCGTCTCCAGCATCTGCAATTGCGCCTGCACCTCGGGCGCCAGGCGCTCGCACAGGCGCGTGGGCTGCAGGCCGCCGGGCGAGCGCACGAACAGGTCGTCCTTGAAGTAGTCGCGCAGGCGCGCCAGCGCGTTGCTGGTGGCGGGCTGGGACAGCGCGAGCGCCTTGCCCGCGGCGGTCACCGAGCCGGTGCGGTGGATCGCACCGAGCACGCGCAGCAGGTTGAGGTCGAGTTGTCGGAAGTTCATGGCGAGCCTCTCAGGGTTGACCCTGATTATCCATCCTGTGAATACACCACATCAGATCAATCCATTTGTCAGATGGGGATGGGCCGCCTACATTGCCGGGCATAAAGACAGGAGACCCACGATTTGGAACGCTCATTCCACAGCGAAATCGAAGCGCTGAAACTTGGCCAGGGTGAGACCTTCCACGGCGAAGGCATTCTGGCGGTGACCAAGGCACTGCTGCAGTCCGGCGTCACTTACGTCGGCGGCTACCAGGGCTCGCCCATTTCCCATCTGCTCGATGTGATGGTGCAGGCCAAGCCCTACATGGACGAACTCGGCGTGCACGTCGAGGCCTGCACGAACGAGAGTTCGGCGGCCGCGATGCTGGCCGCGTCCATCATGTACCCGGTGCGCGGTGCCGTGACCTGGAAATCGGTGGTCGGCACCAACGTCGCGTCCGACGCCCTGTCCAACCTGGCTTCGCCGGGCGTGATGGGCGGCGCGCTGATCGTGGTGGGCGAGGACTACGGCGAGGGCGCCAGCGTGATCCAGGAGCGCACGCACGCCTTCGCGATGAAGTCCGCGCTCTGGCTCATGGACCCGCGCCCCAACCTGCCCACCATCGTGCGCATGGTCGAGAAGGGCTTCGAGCTGTCCGAGGCCTCGAACACGCCGGTGATGATGGAGCTGCGCATCCGTGCCTGCCACGTGCAGGGCAGTTTCGTGGCCAGCGACAACATCGCGCCCGCCATCTCCAGCCGCCTGCTGCAACAGGAAGCGGCCTCGTTCGACTACGGCCGCCTCTCGCACCCACCGTCGACCTTCCGGCATGAGAAGCACAAGTACGACGTGCGCATGCCGGCGGCGCGCAAGTTCATCGAGGAAGCCGGCCTGAACGAGCACTTCGACGGGCGGCACAACGAGGTGGGCCTGATCGTGCAGGGCGGCCTCTACAACACGACGATGCGCGCGCTGCAGCAGGCCGGTCTGGCCAACGGCACGGGCGAGAGTGACATCCCGATGCTGGTGCTCAACGTGGTGTACCCGCTGGTGCCCGGGCAGATCGCCGCCTTCTGCGCCGGCAAGCGCGCGGTGCTGGTGATCGAGGAAGGGCAGCCCGAGTTCATCGAGCAGGACATCGCCACGCAACTGCGCCGCGCCGACCTGCAGACCCGCCTGCATGGCAAGGACCTGCTGCCCATGGGCGGCGAGTACACGGCCGAGATCCTGCTCAAGGGCCTCACGGCCTTCGTCGGTGAACACCTGCCCACGCTGGACACCTCGACCGCCACCGCCTTCAGCACCGAGCTGGCCGAGGTGCGCGAGCGCGCGCTGGCCGAACTGGGTGGCGGCGTGCCCGCGCGCCCGCCCAACTTCTGCACCGGCTGCCCGGAGCGCCCGGTGTTCGCCGCGCTCAAGCTGGTCGAGCGCGACGTGGGCCGCCTGCACATCTCCACCGACATCGGCTGCCATTCCTTCGCCACCTTCGAGCCGTTCTCGTTCGGCAACTCCATCCTCGGCTACGGCATGAGCATGGCGTCCAGCGCGGCGGTGAAGAACTTCTCGGCCAAGCGGCCGATCGCCATCATGGGCGACGGCGGTTTCTGGCACAACGGCCTGCTCTCTGGCGTCAGCTCGGCCTTGCTCAACCAGGGCGACGGCGTGCTGGTGATCATGAAGAACGGCTACACCTCGGCCACCGGCACGCAGGAGACCATGTCCACGCCGGCCTCCGAAGCCAAGCGCGTGGCCGAGGGCTCCAGCGCCACGGCCGACGAGATGACGATCGAGAACACGCTGCAGGGCATGGGCGTGAAGTGGGTCAAGACGGTGCACAACTACCGCGTCTCCAAGGTGCGCGATGTGCTCAAGGACGCGGTCAACTCGCCGTTCAAAGGCCTCAAGGTGGTGATCGCCGAAGGCGAGTGCCAGCTCGAGCGCCAGCGCCGCCTCAAGCCGATCCGCGCGCGCCGCCTCAAGGAAGGCCTGCGCAGCGTGCGCACGCGCTACGGCGTGGACGAGGACACCTGCACCGGCGACCACTCCTGCATCCGCCTCTCGGGCTGCCCCACGCTGACCGTCAAGCCGACGAACGATCCGCTGCGCCGCGAACCCGTGGCGCACGTCACCAACGGCTGCGTGGGCTGCGGCCTGTGCGGCGAGGTGGCCGATGCCGCCGTGCTGTGCCCCTCGTTCCACAAGATCGAGATCGTCACCAACCCCGGCTGGTGGGACCGCCTCACCGACCGCTTCAACCGCTTCTTCATCGGCCTGCTGCAGCCCGCCTGATCCATGACTTCACGAGACGATTCCTACGGCATCCTGATCGCCGCCCTGGGCGGCGAGGGCGGCGGCGTGCTGGCCGACTGGCTGGTGCAGTGCGCGCGGCGCCACGGCCTGCCGGTGCAGGCCACCTCGGTGCCCGGCGTGGCCCAGCGCACCGGTGCCACCAGCTACTACATCGAGCTGCTGCGCGAACCCGTGAGCGGGCCGGCGTCCCCCGTGTTCGGCCTGACGCCGGTGGCCGGCCGCGTGGACGTGCTGGTGGCCAGCGAGCTGCTGGAGGCCGCGCGCATGGTCGAGCGCGGTTTCGTCACCGGCCGCACCACGCTGATCGCGTCCACGCACCGCGTCTACACCACGGTGGAGAAGATGCACATGGCCGACGGCCGGCAGGACCCGCAGCGCCTGGCGGATGCGGCGCGCGCGCTGGCGCGCCACGCCGTGCTGTTCGACATGGAGGCCGTGACGGTGAAGACCGGCACGGTGGTTTCGGCCGTGATGTTCGGCGCGCTCGCCGGCGCGGGCGTGCTGCCCTGGCCGCGCAGCGTGTGCGAGGACGTGATCCGCGAATCCGGCAAGGGCGTGCAGGCCAGCCTGGCCGGTTTCACCGCTGCTTTCGACCAGGCGGCCGAGCCGTCGGCCTCTGCCGACACGGTGTCGAAGGACGCGCTGCAGGTGCTGGCGGACGAACAGCTGCCGACCGCCCTGCAGGCCGACTGGGTGATGCGCCTGCAGCACTGGCCGCCCGCCGTGCAGCTGCTCGCCGCCCACGGCGCGCTGCGCTGCCGCGACTACCAGAACGACCGCTACGCCCAGGCCTTCCTCGATCACGTGCAGGCCCTGGTGGAGGCGGCCGTGCCCGCCGCCAGCGAGGCCCTGGAAGAATCGGTGCGCCACCTCGCACTGTGGATGTGTTTCGAGGACGTGATCCGCGTCGCCGACCTCAAGACCCGGCGCAGCCGCTACGCGCGTGTCGCGAGTGAGGCCCAGGCCAAGGCCGGCGACATCGTGCGCGTCACCGAGCACTTCAAGCCCGGTGTGGACGAGGTGGCGGCGGTGCTGCCGCGCGCGCTGGGGCAGTGGCTGGTGGCGCTGGCCACGAAGCGGGGCTGGATGGGCAAGGCCCATGTCGGCCTGCACATCCGCTCGACCAGCCTCTGGGGCTTCCTCATGCTGCGCAGCCTGGCCTGGCTGCGCCCGCTGAGGCCACGCTCGCTGCGCTATGCGCAGGAGCATGAAACCCTGGGCGTGTGGCTGGCCGCGATGCGCCGGCTGCTGCGCGAATCGCCCGCGCTGGCGCTGGTGCTCGCGGGCCTGCCGCAGGTGCTCAAGGGCTATGGCGACACGCAGGTGCGCGGTCGCGAGAACTACGCGCGCCTGTGGGCCACGCATGTCGCACCCGTGCTCGGCGGTGCCGCCGATGCCGATCAGGTCAGCGCGCGTTTGCTCGAGGCCCTGCGCACCACGCTCGCCGATCCCGAAGGCAAGCTCAACCAGGCGCACCGCGCCGCCAGCCCGAAAGCGCAACCCATTTTCTGGGCCCCGAAGGCCGCACCCCGGGAAACCACGGTCACCCCTCACGCATGAATGCCTGCACCATGCGCCTTTCTTGAAAAACCTCAACAACCAGGAGACAAAGATGAAGAACCCGATCAAGACTTCCGTGCGCGCTGTTGCCATGGCAACCCTGTTGCTGGGCGCGCTGGGCGCGCAGGCGCAGGACAAGGCCGTCGAACTCAAGTTCGCGCACTGGCTGCCGGCCTCGCACCCGCTGGCCAAGCTGGGCTTCGAGCCCTGGGCCAAGTCGGTCGAAGCCGCGTCCAAGGGCTCGATCAAGGTCGCCCTGTTCCCGGCTCAGCAGCTCGGCAAGGCCGCCGACCACTACGACATGGCGCGCGACGGCATCGCCGAGATGACCTGGGTGAACCCGGGCTACCAGGCCGGCCGCTTCCCCATGATCGCCGCCGGTGAACTGCCCTTCCTGATCGCCAAGCCCGGCCCCGGCTCGGCCGCGCTGGACCAGTGGTACCGCTCCTACGCCGCCACCGAAATGAAAGACGTGAAGTTCTGCTTCGCGCACGTGCACATCGGCACCTTCCACGCCAAGAAGCCGATCACCGAACCCGGCCAGTTGAAGGGCATGAAGATCCGCTCGGCCAACGGCACCGTGGCCCAGACCATG
>Ga0247823_10001583_pt1 | contig 18936 bp, 14 predicted proteins | sample 13C_PalmiticAcid_2_FD_192426 | JGI IMG/M metagenome (GOLD analysis project Ga0247823, IMG submission 192426) | Soil microbial communities from agricultural site in Penn Yan, New York, United States - 13C_PalmiticAcid_Day30 | ecosystem: Environmental > Terrestrial > Soil > Agricultural land... | reverse complement strand
TCACCGGGCCGAGCACGGTACAGCTCGATGGCGCGGTCAAGGGCGCGCCGCCGATCGTCTGCCCCGAACAGAATCCGCGCGCCGCCTGCCCGCTCGGCGTGCCGGTGATCCCGACCAAACAGGGCGGCCTCGGCGCGCTGCTCAGTTCGGCCCCGCAGCTGCTCGAGCGCATCTCGACGCTGACCGAGCGTCTGTCCGAATTGCTCGGCGACAAGAACCAGAATTCGATCGCGGGCATCCTCGCCAACACCAACCGGCTGACCGACGCGCTCGCCGATCGCGGGCCGGAAATCGCCGCGACTTTGGCGGAGACCCGGATCGCGATCCAGAAGTTCGGCGGCGCGACCGAGGAGCTCGGCAAGCTCGCCACCACCACCAACGGCGTGCTCGCCGACGATGTCCGTCCGACGATCGCCAATCTCAACCGGACGATCGGATCGGCGCGCAAGAGCATGGAAACGCTCGACGCGACGATCGGCGACGCGCGGCCGGGGCTGCAGGCGCTGTCGAAGAAGACGATTCCCGAGATCGGCCAGCTCGTCCAGGATCTGCGGGTGATGTCGACCAGCCTCGCCTCGGTCGCCGAGAAGCTCGATCAGGGCGGCGCATCAAGCCTCGTCGGCTCCCCCAAGCTGCCCGATTACAAGCCCAAATGAGGACCATGATGAACAAGCGCGCTTTGCTCTTCACTGTGCCGCTGCTCGCGGTGTCCTTGAGCGGCTGCATCTCGTTCGGCGGCAAGCCGCCCAAATCGCTGCTGACGCTGACGCCGGCGGCGACGCTGCCGATCGGCGAATCGCAGCGCTCGAATGTCGCGGCGACGATCACCGTCGCGGTGCCGTCGCTGCCGCAGGAGCTCGCCTCGTCGCGGGTGCCGGTGCATTCCGGCGGAACCGCCATTGCCTTCGTCAAGGACGCGCAATGGGTCGAGCGCCCGTCGCAATTGCTCCAGCGGCTGCTCGGCGACACGATCACCGCGCAGACCGGGCGGCTGGTGCTGAGCTCGCGCCAGTCGCTCACCGACCCCGGCGCCTATCTGATGGGCGATTTGCGCCGCTTCGGCGTGGAGGAAGAGACCAGGGAAGCCGTGGTGACCTATGACGCCGCGCTGATCCGGGGCCCGGAAACCGTGGTCGAGAAGCGCCGCTTCGAAGCGCGCGTGCCGGTGACCGAGATCGAGGCCGCGCCGGTCGGCGCCGCGCTCAATCAGGCGGCCAACCAGGTCGCGGCGCAAGTCGCGGAATGGGTCGGGAAATAACGGCTAGGGCGCGCGGCGGATCGGCGCCTGCGCGTTGCAGATGTCGGCGCCGCCGGCGGGCACGGTGAAGAACGGCGGCTGGCGGTTCTCGCGTTCCTTGAGCCACGCGGCAAAATGTTCATTGTCGGTCGCGCGATACTGGAAATGCGGGCGCTCGTCCTCGGGCAATTGGCTGGCGAGCCGGACCGAGAGGATCGGAACCCGCTCGGCCGGATTCTCATAGACCCCCAGCGCCCCGCCGCCGCGCGGCAGCGCCGAAAGCCACTGGATTCCCTCCACCACCCGACCGACCAATGCGATGTTGCGATCGAGATGGCGCGGGGCGTGGCCGATCACGGCGTACAGCTCGGCGCCGCTGCCGGTGCTCGGCGCCAGATCGCGCGCCACGCCGACCATCCCATAGCAATGCGCGAGCCAGCTGGTCTTGCCGTCGGTAGCGAGCGGCCAGCCATCGGCGCTGTGCCCGGTCTTCGCCGCATAGGAATCGGTGCGCGCGAGGCTGGTGACGCCGTCATAGCGGCTCCACTCATATTCGGCGGGCGGGTTCTCGATGACCAGGGGCGGCAGCGCGGTCTTGTCGTCACCGCCGCCCCATTGCGCGACATAATTGTCCTGGACGCGATAGACGCTGGTGCCATCCCACCAATGCGCCTCGGCCAGCTTGCGGATATTGGCGACATGCGCCGGGGCGTAACGCGGCGCGAGCCGGATGAAGACCTGATGGCCGCCGCGAAGCGTCATCACCAGCAGCTCGTTGTCGGGGATCGGCTGCCAATCGGCCGCGGCGGCATCGCCGGCGGATGGAGCGGCGGGCACGGTCTGGGCGAAGGCCGGAACGGCGGCGGCGAGCGCGGAGAGCGCGAGCAGAGGCTTGAGCATGGCGCGAGACTGGCACGCGCCGCAGTGCTTGCCTAGCCCGCCCGCACGGGCTAGGGCGCCGCCTTCCGGGTAATGCGGAGCGGTGGCCGAGTGGTCGAAGGCGCTCGCCTGGAAAGTGAGTATACGCCAAAAGCGTATCGAGGGTTCGAATCCCTCCCGCTCCGCCACTGGACGGTCTCCCGCGAACCGCGGCGGACCATCCAAAACCTAAAAAAGACTAGCAAAGTCAGGTGCTTGAAAAATATTTTCAGGCCGCACTGGTTCGCGACTAATCGCCCTAGATCGCAGCCACGATTGGGAACAGGATTGGGGCTGGATAACGCCTCCCGCGCTTCCCAGTTGAATGTGCGGAGGTCGTGATGGCACGCAGATTCAGCAACAAGCTGGTCGCCAAACAGGTGACCGCGATCACCAAGCCGGGCAAGCATTCGGATGGCAACGGCCTCTACCTGCTGGTGAAGCCCAACGGTAATCGGTCCTGGGTGCTACTCTTGATCGGTGGCGGGCAACGCCGCGAAATGGGGCTAGGCACACCCGAGACGGTGTCGCTCGCTGCCGCCCGCAAACTGGCGGCTGATGCGAAGGCGGCGTTTGCCGAGGGACGTGATCCTATCGCCGAGCGGGTCGAGGCGCGGCCGAAGCTGGCAGAGCCGGTTACGGTGATTCTGCCGGGGCCGAAGCGCCGCGCCCGTTCGCGAGGCGGCGTCACCTTCTGGAGCTTCGCGGACAAGCTGATCGATGAAATCGAAGATGGATTCCGCAACGACAAACATCGCAAGCAGTGGCGGGCCACCTTGAAGACGCATGCCGCGAAGCTATGCGAGATGGAAATCGCCGCGATCGTCACCGACGACATCGTCGCAACCCTGCAGCCGATCTGGCTGAAGGTGCCGGAGACCGCTCGGCGTGTGCGGGGCCGGATCGAGCGCGTACTCGATGCGGCACGCGTCGCTGGCCATCGAGAGGGCGAGAACCCCGCTCGGTGGAAAGGGCATCTCGAACTGATGATGCCGAAGCAGCGCAAGTCGACGGGGCACCACGCGGCCATGCCCTACGTTCAGGTCCCGGACTTCTACAGTAAATTGAATCGGCGGCCTGCTATCGCCGCCCGGGCGCTCGAATTCGCGATCCTCACGGCGGCACGAACGGGTGAGGTTATCGGGATGACATGGGGGGAGGTCGATTTCGAGAGTCGGCTCTGGACGATCCCCGCCCTTCGGATGAAAGCTGAGGCCGAGCATTCGGTGCCGCTGACGGATCGCGCCATGGCACTTCTGAACGCGCTGAAGCCGAAAAACCCGGAGGCTCATCGACTGGTGTTTCCGGCTCAGCGCGGCGGCAAATTGTCGAACATGGCGATGTCCATGCTGCTGCGGCGCATGGGGATCGAAGGTGTAACCGTACACGGCTTCCGCTCCTCGTTCCGTGACTGGGCGGGAGAAGAAACCAATTTCGAGCGAGAGACGGTGGAGATGGCGCTGGCGCACACGGTTGGGAATAAGGCCGAGCGCGCCTATCGGCGCGGGCGGGCGCTGGCGAAGCGCCGTGCTCTCATGGATGCTTGGCAAGCCCATTGCTGCGGGGCTTCTAGCAAGCATGCGGCAACGCAGCCTGAAATCCCCGCTCCAGTACCAATGGAGGCGCACGCGACTCTTGGCTCGTGAGCGTACGGCGTTTTTGCCCGCGGCGGCGCGACCCTATACACGCCAGGCGATCGAGCCTGACGAAAACTCTGCGTTGCGCGAGCAGAATGCGAATGAAACCGGGATGTTGAAAAGTGACCTTTAAGGTGTATATGGCATGACGGTAAAGCGGAAGCCCCACCATGATCTGGCAGCGATCCAGGCGAGGTTCGTCGATGTGGAATCGCTGGAGATCACGACCAAGGCGGTTCGCGATGCCCAGGCGATAGGCTATTCGCTGGAGGATGTAGTCGATGTGGTGCAAGCGCTGGAACCGGGCGATTTCGTGAAGTCCGAGACGGCGCACAATCCGGTCAATCACCGGGTCTGGCACGACAGCTACAAAATCCCTTGCGACGGTCTGTTCCTGTATCTGAAGTTTGCCGGCGAGACGCTGATCGATGTCGTGCTGACGTCGTTCAAGGAGGTGTGAAGTGAGCGAGACACGGATTCATCCGGAGACGGGCAAGGTGCTGCGTCGCGACGTGCGGCCGCAAACTGTCGTCGTCGGCTCGCTCGCGCGCACGGTCGATGTGCCGGGCTGGTATCCCGATGACGAGAGCGATGGCGTCCACAGCGGCGCCGATCTCAAGGCGATGGACGAGACGTACAAGGCGCTGCGCGAGGACTATGCCGCGCATGTCAAATCCGTGCGCAAGAAGCTGGGACTGACCCAGGAAGAGGCCGGGGTCATCATTGGCGGCGGCAAGCGGGCGTTTCAGAAATATGAGAGCGGCCGCACGCCGCCGAGCGACGCGGCGGTGGGCTTGATCGAGGTGCTGGCGCGCCACCCTGAAGAGGTTGCGACGCTTCGCACGTTCCGGCTGGTGCCGGAGAAGGCAGCAAGCAAGGTCGCCAAGCGCACCGCTATCCTCGGCCGAACGGGAGCGAAGCGTACCAAACGTGGTGTGCGAAAGGCGCTCGCCTAACCGCTTCGCCGACTGCTGAGGCGGTTGCCGATATTCCCAACCACTACATAGCGGCGGATGGTCATGCGAGAGACCATAGATAGTCCTCTCGGGACTGATGGCCCAGAGAACCGTTTGCCGCGTCGATCACCCCGACCACCACCTTGCGAGCAAGCCGTCGCGCCTTGACGCGATCAATGCTCGGGACCTTGCTGGCGATGGCCCGTCCGTGGACGAACTTGCTGCGGAGCTGGAAAAGTGCGCGGTAATCGTCTGCCAGCTGTGGATCGCCAAGCAAGGCTTCGATCCGCTGCGCCATGCGCTCGTGGACTTTGAGCTTCTTTACATGGGACGGACGCGGCCCAGTGAAATCCTCGTGCATCCCCAACGCTGCCTCGATCGTCGTCATATGCGCCATGATCTCGTCCATGCCCTCGCTAAAGAAGGCACGGACCAGAAAGTGTTTGATCGGCGTGGTGAACAACACGGAGGAAGACGCGATTTCCAACCGCGCCCACCATCTATGATCGAGCTGCGAGAGCTCAATCTCTGCCCGCTCGTAGAGGGAGACATGCAGCGGCACCTCGATTTCCAGCTGCTCGCCATCCTCCTCGACATAGAAGGGCGTCCAGCTTAGCTGGTCCGCGGACGGCACCTGCTTGGGCCGAATAAACAGATCGCCGGTCTCGACATGGATCCAGGGGATTCGAAACGCCCGCCAGTCACCGCTTCCATCCGAATGCCAAGCCTCCCACGGCGCTAACAGGAGTCCGAACAGCGCGTCGGTCAGCGCGGCACTATGGTCGCCGGCGTGCACGTCGATCTCGCCAAAGTCCTTCTGCATGAGATGCTTCATCGGAAAGGCTCGTTCCGCAAAGCCTTCGGTCAGCGGCACCTCCTCCTCGACGACAAACCAGTGAAATTGCGCCAGGCGACCAACGTCGAGTGTCTGCGCGGGGAACAGCCTCGCCAAGCGGGGCGCGTCGAAGAGCACGGCAAGATCTGCCCCTGTCGGCGATCGGACGAAGGCTCGACCGAATTCAATGTCGGGCAAGGTGTCCGCCCAATCGAGCGGGCACAGATAGCGTCGCGTGATCTTCGTCGCCTCTAACGCATGGACCAGACGCTCCGCAGCCTCGTCCAGCGAACCCGCGCGATTCGAGTTCGGCGGCTTGATCGAGCACGGAAGTCCAAGCGTTCGCAGCGCGTCGCCCAGCGCAAAGGTCGAACCGAGGCCCGGCTCAGCTGCTGGATAGGTTGCCTCGCAATAGGCCTTGAGCGCCGCGAAAGCGGGGTGTTGATACAAATTGTCCGGGCCTGGCGATTGCAACTCCCAGAGCGGCGCAAGGTTCACGCGCATCGCAACCGCCTTGGCTGCGATCGTCTCTTCCGTGGGTGCGCAATCTTGTGTCGTCGCTTCCATTATCACTCCTCGGGTACGGGGCCGCCGGAGACTCGCAGCTCTTGAGGACGAGATCGTTTCGGAGACCCGCATCACGATGCTACAGCCTCTCGATGGAGTCCGTGCATCTCTTCTATTCCTGGCAAAGCGATCGCGACAGCAAGCTATGCCGGAATTTCATCGAGGGAGCGCTCGAGGCCGCTAAGGAACGGATCGAAGCCGAGCGCGGCATCATCCTTGAGATCGACCGGGATACCAAGGGCGTCGCCGGTACGCCGCCGATCACTCCCACTATCCTGCGGAAGATCGATGCGTGCGATATTTTCGTCGCTGATATGACTTTCGTCGGCCGCGCTGAGAATGACGTCGCAAGTGCTGGCAAATTGATGCCCAATCCGAACGTCATGTTCGAATATGGCTACGCTCGCCACGTACTCGACGATGAGCAAATCCTCCTGGCGTTCAACGCTGCGTTTGGATCGTTCAAGGAGTTGCCCTTCGACCTGGCGCTCATGCGTCGGCCGACAGAATATTCGGCCGCGCCGGGAATCAACGACGCTGCCAGACGGAAGGCCCGTGCCGCCTATGCAGATTTGCTGGTGGATCATCTCGGCCAGATCGTGGACGTCGTGCTCGGCAGGCGCCTTCTCGCGACGATGGATGATGAGGCACTCCTGGCTCAGGCGCGAGCACGACTTTCCACACTCGATGCCAGTCGTCAGTTGGGCGAAGCGCCGGCTATCGTGTCCACGCCCTGCCTCAAACTGGCTCTCGTGCCTCTCGCGATCCCGCGCGAGCACGTCTTCGACAATGCCTTGATGAAGTCGCTACGGTCAGGTTTCGTGCCCGCCGGCTTCGCCAACAATCGCCGCGTCGATCCAGCGTCGTCGCAATACTGGGCGAGCCACGAGCCGCTCCGGGCAATACCGGAAAAGCCGAATGACGAGGCTCGTTGGCTGACCAGGATCCTACGCCCCGGCGTCTTCGAGACCGTGCTGACGATCGGCTATTTCGAGGGGGATGATCCCACCACCGGCCTCGAGTTGCACCGTCTGGAAGCCGAGATCCTGGATGCGGCCACCCGCCTCGCCCGTCTTTCGGTTGAGATAGGGTTTTCCGGACCCGCTCTCGTGGTTGCCAGCCTCCATGAACTGGAAACGGTGGTCCCCTATGCCGGGCATCGCAGCGGTACCTTCGGACGGCGGCGCGACCTGTCGCTCGGAGAATTGACGGTGCCGGCGCTTGAGAATCTTGATGCTCTCGCGCTCAAGACGATGCTCGATGGTCTCTGGCTCGATGCGGGCTTCGACGACGGATCGCCTTCTTTCTCTTCCGGAGCATGGGACGGCGCGCGCGGTGAAGGGCCCTATCGTCTCGAATGAGAGCAAGCACCTTGGCGCCACTTGCAGACGTTGCCGGCCCAACCGGCGTGGCGCGCAGCTAAACGCTTGCGGGGGTGGTCTGCGCCTCGGCAAGCCGTTCTCCAAGCCGCTCGCGGACAGCCCGGCGCAAGCGGATCTTTCCCAGATCGTCGAGGATCGAGACGGGAAGCGGCTCGGTCGCATCGAGGATCGCGCGCGCCGGATGGTTCGGCTCCAGGAGGTCGAGAACCCTGCGGGCTGCGTCGAGGTCTCTCGATGCAAGGGTCACCGCGCCGATCAATAGCAGCGCTCGACGCTTGTTCGAGCTGGCGACGCGTTCGAGGATGCGAACTGCCTCGGCCACCGGCGCATGGTTTCCGAGTAAAACGGTCGCGGGCACCGCCAGGATCGCCGGCAACTGAAGGAGCAGTTGGGCAGTGACTTGTGACACGATGTCGGGTTCGACGAGATCGGCATCGGCAAGCGCATCGAGCGCATCGAGGCGGATCCACCGAGACTCGGGAATATGGACCAGCGCCCAGATCCTAGCGCGTATGTCGGGGCCGCACGAATGTGAGGCCAGGATAAGCGCGAACTGGCTCAGCCCGCGATCAGGAGTCCTATCCGCGAGGGCAAGGATCTGTAGGCCGACGTCGTCGCTCAGCTTCTCATATTGCGCCAGAGCCTCGACCGCCTCGCGCGCGATCGGATAAGATTCGGGTTCGTTGTAAAAGGCTTCCGCGCTCGACCAGGTATCAGTGGTGAGGCTGATCAGCACGCGCTGGTGCTCGGGATGGAGACGATCCTTGAGAACCGAGACCAGCGCCCGGCGCACGCGGCTTCCCGGGTCGTTCGCCAAACCGAGAATGTCGGTCGGCAGGGGATCGCCCATAGTGGGCGCTAGCGCGAGCAATGCCAGGCGGCGCGCCTCAGCACGATTGTGGTGCAGCGCCAGCTGCAAAAGCGTGTGATCGCCGATCGCTTTCGCCGCTTCCGTGCCTTTGAGCGCAGAATCGTTATCGTCAGCCTCGGCCAACCACTTGCCAATGGCCTGCCTGGCGTCTCCCCCGCTCGCGATAACGATAGGGACAATCGCGGCAAGCGTATCGGTGGGCAGTGATCCAATTATCGCCTCAAGATGCGCGAGAGCGGCCGGACCGACGCCTTTCGCCTTTCGGTTTTGGAAACCCAAGGCGCCGACGATCTCCTCGAGTTCGGGAGACAGGGTCTTGGCGATCCGCTGCAGTTTTGCGGCTCGGCCCTTCGATGCCAACCGTCCTCTTGCCGCCCACACATCGACAAGCAGCCTGAGCTGGCTCGCCGGTTTCGAGGTAAGCGCAGCTATTGCTTCGCTGAGAGTCGTCGGTGAAGCGACGAGACCGCAAGTCGCGAGTTCAGAACGCAATTCTGTGCCGGAGGGACTCTCTACCAGGCGCGACAGGAGTGCCGGTGCGAGCACGGCGCGCCAATTCTCCCGCGCGGCCCACCAAGCCTGATGCTCGTATTGGTTGCCATGCGTGAGCTTCAGCACCGCATGGAGTTCCGCGTCGTCCGGTGACTTTGGGGACACCGCTATGGCTCGCGCCCAGGCTTCGAGCAACTCATCGACGCGGGGATGATCTGCGATTCTCTGCCATCGGCCTTCGCTGCGCAACTGCCCGACGTAGGCATCGACGAATACGCCCGAGGTGTAGCCGTCGCCCTCATGATTGGACTGGTGGCTTTCTTCGGCCGCATAGTCGCGCTCACCGTCCTGTATCGCACGCCATTCCTCGGCGCCTTCCTGTGCATGGCGACGTCGGAGTTGGGCGAGATCGTCGAGCGAAGCTGTCAGTACGGGCTCAAAGGCGGCCGGATTCCGCACGGCGCCTGTCGCGACGGTATCGGCATTGGATTCAAACCCGTTGCCGACCATCGTCAGTGCTGCGTCGACATACGCCGCCGTCAGGTCCGGCGCGATGCGGTCAAGCTTGGCCGGGAATCCGCGCCCATAGTGCCCCCGATCCCAGGGAAGCTCCTCGCGAACAAAACGGGCGGCGATCTTCGCCGACTGGGGATCGTGCACGATCCGATCATACCATTGATCCGTGAAGTTTGGCGGTGCCCAGTTCTTAAGGAACACGGAGGCGCCGCGCTGCACTCCAAGCAGCAGCCAGCGCGCGACCTCGCTCGGAATCGAGTCCTCAGATCCGACATCCGATGCAAGTTCGAGCAGTGGCGGAAAGTCCGATTTGGCGTCGAGCAGGCCTTCGTCCAACCAAGCGTCGATGGCGACGTGGTTGCTGCGATCGACATCGAACGGAGGATCGAGCCCCTCAATTCGCTGGCTCAACGCCTTGCTGACCTGGAGGGCGCGGGCTGCTGTCTCCATGCCCCAGTCCCGATACACGCCGCTCAACTTCACTAGCGCGGAGATCAGCATCTCGATCGCGGCTTCGCTGCGAGGCCAGTCTGACCTGACGAACGCCTCAAAGGCTTCACGGACGCTGGGATGGGCAAAGGCCACCGTTCGGGCGGGCTGCCGCAAATGGCGGGTAGCGACCAGGCGATCGACCATCTTTTCGAGTCCGTCGCCAAGCACAGGCGAAAGCCGGCGCAGGACGCGCTGTAGCGCCGTCAGTTGGGCACGGTCGAATTGCGAGCGCGCGGCGAGCAGCGCCCACACGACGGCGGCCAGACCGGAGGAGTCGATCTTCTTCAGATATTTGCCGACCACGTCCTGCACCGCGCCGCGATGCGCCACTGTGAGCAGCCGGCGATAAAATTCGTGATCTTGTTCGCCTTCTTCAGGGCCGACCTGCATTTGCGCGAAATAGAGGTCGATCTCGAGCGGCGTCTCAAACGCTTCCAATGCGTCACGACGAAAGGCGAACGCCTTCGCTTGCAGGTCAGGCGGGAGCTGATCCATCCGGTTGTCGTGGATCGCCATGAGCGGGCCATCGCTATACTGGTCGCCGTCTAGCTCGATCGACCAGCGGTTGAGCCCATCACCGACATCTGCGCTGCGCATCATGTCGCTACGGGAGGTGATCACATATTGATGATCCGGTCCTGCCTTTTCCAGCAGCCGTGGCAGTTGTTCGGTCCAAGCCTCCGAGCCGCCCCGCAGACTGTACTGGCCCCAGGGATCCTCGACATAGAACAAGGTTGGCCCCGTATCGATGAGCTTGCGGGTGCTTGCCGGAGCATCGTCGGGGCCGACGGTCACGATTTCCAGCGAACCGTCGCGTTCGCGGGCAATCTCGCACAGCTTGAGCGCGGCCTGTGTTTTGCCCGTTCCCGATGGCCCGCGAATAACGATCGCGCCGCGGTCGTTCAGCAGCTTGATCATCTGGTCGAAGTTTGCGGGCGGCACGAATAGCTCAAGGCTAGCCGAACTGGCGAGGAAGCCGCCATGTTTACGGACCGTCGCGAGCAGATCCTCGCGCGTCCATATGCCCGGCGTCGAGCCGCGCATGCGACGCTTGGCCTCTGCGCGAAGTTCGCCGAGCAGGTCCCGCTGCCGGGGTTTCGGGACATGGAGCAAATCCGACATCATATCCCGCAGATCGGACGCGAGTTGTTTTTCCGTGAGGCTGCCCCAGATCGCGACCCGGCCGGCAGGGTTTTTCTTCAGGGTGGAGTTCAGTGTTTTTGGAAACTTCCCCTTATCCGCGGGCTCCTCGAAACTCCCCACCAGGAGATCGCGCGCTACGCCCTTTGCGTCGGCGCTCGTCACGAGAAGATAGCGCGTATCCGGCTCGTCGAGATGATGCAGAGCGGGGCGGCGAACCTTGCCGTGCTTCAGGAGCGCTCGGAAATCCTCGATCGACCAAGGCTCGCCGCCACGCAGCTTGACCTGGACCACCAGCTTGTATCCGCCCGCCACCGTCGCGCTCGGCTGGACTCGCCCTGGCGTGGCCGGGGCGAGATCTGCTTCGAGATCCTCCTCGTTCGCCGGCTCAAGCACGATCCGGCTTGCGGCCTTGGTGATCAGGAGCAGCCGCAACGCCGCTAGGATCGACACGTCGAGTTGATAGTCATAACCGGCCTGGGCTGCTGCCGCACCCTTCAATGGTTGTTTTGCGACGACGGCTGTGGACTCGACGGTCTGTGTCATCGGTCAGCCTTGTCGTCAGCCGACCGTTTGCGGCGGCGAGCGGCAACGGCGTCGTCGACCATATTGTTTACGTTGACGCCAAGGCCGGCGATGTTCGGCTGCACCATGAACCAGCGCGATAGCGAACCAATCCAGTCGAGGAGGCGGCTCGATTTGGGCACAGGGGTTCCAGCGGCGATCGCCGCTCGGGCGCGTTCGATCGCGAGCTGATATTTCACATTCTCGTGCGCGAAATATTGGCGGATGGGCGTGACCGCCTTGAGTTTGGCCGCAGCGTCTTCGAGCTTGATCCCGTCGCGCAGCGCTATCGCGATGGCAGCGTAGGCGATTGCGAAGTCGGCGCGCTCGGGCACATCGAGTGTATCGAAATTGATGGCTTCGATAATCGCCAGAGCCTCATCCTTGCGGCCCTGCATCAAGCGACAGCTTGCCTCGAAGATCCGGCTGGCCGGATTGCCGTCGAGCGCAAAGCCGGCGGCATAGGCGAGCGCACCCTCTTCCCATTGGCCACTCAAACGGAGCACATCGCCCAGGCAGCGGTTGAGGTGACCGAGACCTGCGGGCGTCCAGTGGTCGGTTCGCGTGACAAGCGTCTGCAGACGTTTGCCAGCTTCGGCGAAGCTTTCGCGGTCAGGCTTCGCGATGCCCGCCACCTCCAGCAGTTTGCAGAACCACAATTCGGTGTCGGGTCCGAAAGGACGGTCCGCCTCCGATTCCCGCGCGATGCGGAGCGCCTCATCGGTGGTCGCAATCGCGCCGGCAGTGTCGCCCGCCAGCGTGAGTTCGACCCCTTTGGCAGCCGCATATTGGATGCGGTCTTTGCGGGACTTGGTGAGTTCGGCAACGCGGTCATAGAGCTTGAGCTTGTCGACCAGCGGGATGGTTTCGCCATTGAGATCGATGTGGAGCTGGAGAAGATCGAGATCGGCTTCTTGCGCCGTTATGGGGCCAAGTTTGGTGAACTCCCGCTGCGCGCCAGCGGGATCGCCAAGCAGATGCGCTGTCATTGCCTGATGGTAGGTTAGTTTGCGCTGCCAGCGCGGATCGTCGATGTTGCCGCGCAGCCGCTCAATGACCAACGGAAACTCAGCCAGCCGGCCGAGCTGAGAATAGATGCCCGTCAACTGCTCAACGGATTCGTCGAGGGCCTCGATATCGATGCTGAGTATCTCGATTTCCTCAGGTGGAAATCGACGCATCATCGGTACAGTGTTGGTGCGGTGGTAGATCGTATATTGAGTGAGATCGGCGCGGAACGCCCGGAGCACCTTGGGCCATTGTTCCTTGCGCGCTGGTTCGCGCCACGCTTCACCCATGTCATGGCCCGGCAAATGATCGCGGCAACATTCGCGGAACAGCTTGCCCGACCCGCAGAGGCACGAGTCGGTTCGCCGAGGGAGCGCGAGCGGGCGTAATCCTGGCACGGTCATCTCTTCGCGCTTCCGTCGCTCACGTGGGCTGAGGTCTGCCAAACAAAGTGAGCATCTCAGTCGGATTGAGCACCGACTTATAGGGCTCTCCTTGCACGATGAAGCCGTTCTCCTCCAGGATCGGCCGCATCTGATCGGTCTTCGTCGTGGCGTAGAGTCCGCTGGTTGCCGCGGCTTCGACGGCCGCGGCGACGAGCGTGCGGGCATGTCCCTGACGGCGATGATCCGGGTGAACGACGATCCAGCCGAGCTCGAGCGGAAAGGCAGCCGCCTGCTGCGGAACCATTGCCTTTTTGAATTCGGCCTGACGATGCGCCGCGAACGGCGTTTTGATTGCAGCGGTGCCGATGATCGCATCGCCTTCAAGGAGCATCACCAGCGCGGCGGCGCGATCGACAAGCCCGGGCAGCGTATCAACATCGACCTCTCCGGCGCTTGCAACAAACGCGACAAATGCTGCTTTTTCTGGCGGCGATAGACGAGCGGGATTTTCAATTCTGACAATCACGGATGGGTCGTGCGCTGGCGGCGCCATGAGTTGAGGAGGCTCTTCATAGGCTTCAAGTTGCCATGGACCCTGATAGTTCGCGATGATGCCGTCGCTCGGGACTGGCATGCCCGCAATCACGGCGATTTGACCCAGGCACCGGCTCAAATGCCCGCGCAGGATTTCGAGACCATCGAAATAAGCCTGGCGTATGTCCGGTGGTCGGTGAAATTCACCGAAGCGCGGATGGGGCGGTGCGTCCTCGTCGCGCCGCAGCAGTTCCTCGAAGGTCATAAACTGTCGGATGCCCGTCGCCATCGCGTCGAGCAGGAGGAAAAGAGGTCCGTCCTGGAGTTCGGCGAGCTCGACCTCCTTGTCCACGATGAGGTGCCGGATCTCCTTGAGCGATGCGAGCGCATTGTCGATGCAACCGTCGCAGCACTCCCAGGCCGACAGCACCCGGCGGTCGCGGAGCCGCAGAACGATCTCGCGAGCCACTTGGCGTTCGCGGTCCTTCGGGCTGACGGCGATGCTGACGAACGGCAGGTTCAACGTGACATCACCGATCCGTCCGGACACCTGCCGGCGGGCTCGCGCGAGCAGATCCGTGAGATCAAATTTGAATGGGATGTCGCCGCTTCTCATAGCCGGAAGATAGGTGCGTCAGGCCTCATCGGATAGGGTGATTGATGCAGCGAGCGCCGCGCCGATCGGTCCCGATCGGCGTTCGAGGAAATAACGGACGCGATCGTCGTTGCTGTCATCGAATTGCCGGCCCACCTGGCAGGTGAGCAGCAAGTCTGCCGCCCACGTTTCCAGTGGCCAATCGCGCGTTGCACAAGCAGATCGCAGAAGGTTGAAGCTCGGCGACGCTCCCTCGTTCAATCCGGACAACGCACGATGCACGTCGTCGGCGTCGACGACGCGATTCCCGACGGGCATTTCGTTAACCCTGATCCGCTGCCTGAGCGGGTAGCTAACAGAATATGGAAGCTGGGGCGGATTGTAGAGAAGGTAGAACACCGCCTTCCCGAATTCACGGTTGAGGTTATCGATCAGGCCCGTCTGCCGGTCGCCAGCATGAATGGCGGCATAGATACAGGTATCGTCAAAGCTGTAAGTCCGATGGAGGCTGGCAGCCGCCTGGTGGCCCTCACGGCGGATGAACGCATTCATGCCGTGAAGAAAGCCGATCTCATCCTCGTCATCGACATCCTGATTCGTCGGGAACAGGCGTTTCGATTGCAGGAGGCCGATCTTCTTGGCGACGAGGACGTCGCGGCGGTAGATAAAGACCAAGATTGCAATGTCGGCGGTTTCCCAGCGGCGGCGCTGCGGAAAATCCCAGTCCAAATGCGGCGCTCCCAGCCGTCGCAGTCCACCTATGTTATGCGTGTCCATGCGTACGATCGCGCCGGAGGGCAGGAGCGTCGGTGCACTGTCGGGGATCAGCGCTTCGATCAGGCCATCATCGAGCGAGGTCTCGCGGATGTTCGGAAGATTGACGAGGCGCTCGCAGACCGCCCGGTTAGCCTCGGCGAAGACACTGCGGAACCAGGTGACGACATCGTCAGGTATCGCTGGCCAAGGATTCAATGGCTTCCCCCGTATCGGTCAATCCAGTGCGTCGCGCGATCGCGGGAGGCCCCTTCGTTATGACGCCGGGGTGGCCCGGCCCAAATATGTCGCTGGGACGCTGAGAACACAATGATCATTGGTGGCGCCTTCAGTTGATTGTCGATGACGGATCATCACTATCGCTGTCAGGCCATTCGGCGAGGTGAATTCCAGCCGCCCGTGCCCGCCAATCACGGGCGACCGCGGCCTCGTCGGCCGGTGACGCCCCCGCGGCCACGAGAACCTGTGCCGGTCGATCTACGACTTTGTCGCGGAGCACCGAAAGGTCGCATCCAAGGATCTGCTGGTGAACTACCGTTCGAACTCGACGATCGTCGGGCTGGGCAGGTTCGCTGGGTATCCGGCCAGTCTCTGCGCGCACCTGCCCGATCTTCGGATCGCGACCGACGTACTGCTTCCCGCGACGCAACCCGCGGATTGGCCTCCGCACCTCGCCTTCTCGCCCGAGCTCGCCAAGCTGCTCAATCCCGCCGAGCCGGTCTCGGCATTCGTCTATCCCGAGGGTCGCAGCAGCCAGTGGAATGAGTTCGAGGCCCAGACCGTGGCCTCGCTGCTTTGGCTGCTGCGTGGGCATCTGAACGCTAGCCTGGAGAACGATCCGGACGCCACCGCTACCGGACTGCACACCCCGACGAAGTTCTGGACGCATGCTGTTGGAGTCGTGACGCCGCACCGCGCCCACAAGTCGCTGGTCGTCTCAAGACTCCAGTCGCTGTTCGCACCGCTCGGCGACGATCCGCATCTCATCCGCGAGGCCGTAAACACGGTTGAGCGGTTCCAGGGACAGCAGCGCGACGTCATCATCGCCAGCTATGCCCTTGGCGATCCCGACGCGATCGCCGACGAAGACGAGTTCCTGCTCTCGCTCAACCGCTTCAACGTGATGGCATCGCGTCCAAGGGCCAAGCTGATCGTCCTCGCCAGTCAGGAGGTGATCAACCATCTGCCAGGCGACATCGATGTCATGCGAGACTCGCGGCTGCTGAAATACTTTGCCGAGACCTTCTTGGATCAGCGCTGCGATATCGAGATCCCGTTCGTCGAGAATGGCGTGCCGGCGAAGCGGTCCGGCTCTTTCCGGTATAGGGCTTGAGCGGGTACGGCACCGCAACCGCAAACCGAAGATAGATGATGTCAAGATTGCCGTTCTGCCGGCCCCTCGATTAGCCGCTGCAGGCTGCGGTAAAGGATGAGGCGGCGTCGGCCCACGCTGGTTGTTTCAAGCGTTCCGTTTGCAATCAATTCGAACAGCTTGGTCTTGCCAATGCCGGTCAAGCGTGTGGCGTCTGCTACCCGCACAGCAAGCGGTCGCGGACTCTGCGGCGAAGGCGATGATGAGAGAGTATCCATGGCACCATAGTGTGACTCGGCGACCGCTCCGACAAGGCTCGTGAGACGTGCGCTCGCGCTAGCGGCTACGTATGCTCGGACCTTGCGCAGGATTGGATAGCAGGGGCAGAAATTTCCCGAAATCCTTGCCGTGTTCGGGCTGCTTCTGGTCGGTTCGCGTTGTAAAATCAGTATGTTTGTGATAGTTAAATTACGCCTAGAACTGAAGAGATAAAGTATCGATCGGGTGGTTCACCTTAGTTCGCAGTTATCCGTTCCGACGATTGGGAACGGAATTGGGAACAGAGCATAACTTAGGGAAAACTGGCATGGAATTTGGTCAAATTGGCGGACTCCCGCTCCGCCAAATACGCCCTTTTCAGGGTCCGCCGGAATCCCCAAAATTGCGCAAGCTCGGGTCAGAGTGCCGGCAATAGGGCCTTGATGATGCGGCAATCGGCGATGGTGGATCCGGAACAACTTTCGAGCCGCCGCACCAACTCGCCTCGCAAGGCATGCAGGTCGGCAAGTTTACGGTCGATTTCTACGACGTGCGCCGTCGTGATCGCATCGACCTCTGCGCATGGCGCGCCGCGATCATCCGCAAGGCGCAAAAGCGTGCGGACCTGGTCAAGCGTGAAGCCGAGATCGCGCGAGCGACGGATGAAGGAAAGTCTGGCGAGGTGGACCTGCTCATAGATGCGGTAGTTGCCGCCGCTACGCGCAGGAGCCGGAAGCAGCCCTTCGTTCTCGTAGAAGCGGATCGTCTCGACCTTGGTGTTGGTGGCACGGGCGAGATCACCGATCTTCATGGCTTGACCCTATAGTGGCTTCAGGGTGCATGGGTCCAGCCGCATGCGCGCGACTCGGGACTATGGCTTGGCTGACGATTGCTCTTCGAGGAAAGGCGACACCATCGCTGCCCTTGCCGGCAGGGCTGGGCAAAGGCGTACGCGCGTCGTCGTCATGGCAATCGAATTCGGGTGGTGCATGCTGGCCGAGGCAAGACCGGTGCGGCGTGACGCCTGGCCGCCGCCATCTGAAGTGTTGCGATGACAGCGTCGTCGCCAGCGGCTACCCGGACGACGATGTTTCGTCGTGCATGGCTCCTGCTTCTGTGTCTGGTAGCGTCGTCACTCGTGACGGCGACGACCCTGCATGCACAGGAGCGTTATAGCGCCGCGGAGATCGCCTGTGGCGGGGCGGAACATGCCGAGGGCACCGCCGGGCAAGGTTCCGCCGACGACGACCGATCCGCTACCCACCATCACGGCACGTGCCACGGGCACGGTCTGACTGCCCCCGCCGGCACCTCTTCGATTTCGACGGTCCCGATCGCTCGCGAAACGCTGAGCGGATTGGACACCGCCCGCCTCGCGAGGTGGACGATCGATCCCGCCCTCGAACCGCCGCGCGACTGATCTCGCGCGCCTGCGCGCTCGCCCAGATTCGAAGCTCGGCCGGCGCGCGGTATGCGCGGGTCCAGGGAGCCGGTTCATGACGATCAAATTCGCGGTCCTGCCGCTATTATGCATCCTGCCTGCCTGCAGCGGTGAGAGCCAACCCACCGAAAATCACAGCGAAGCCGAAGCGGGGCATGGCGAGGAGGCCGTCGTCACGCTCACGCCGCAGCAGATTGCCACCGCGGGCATCGAAATCGTCAGCCCGACGATCGGCGGTAATGGCGGCACGATCGAGCTGCCCGCCCTGCTGCAAAGCGATCCGCAAGCGACGCGGATCGTCGCCGCCACCCTGCCGGGCCGCATCGTCGAACTCCGCCACAATCTCGGCGACAGTGTCCGGCGGGGCGAGACGCTGGCGGTGCTCGAAAGTCGGGAAGCAGCGGGCCTGCAGGCCGAAGTGCAGCGGGCGGCCGCCGCCGCCGAATTGGCACGCACGACGCTTGCGCGCGACGAGGCGCTCTACGGCAAGGGCTTCCGGCCCCTGCGCGAGGTCCAGATTTCCCGCGCCGCCGCCCGGCAGGCAGACGTGGCGCTACGGCTCGCGCGCGAACAGGTTGCCGCCAGCGGCGGACGCGGCGGTAGCTACAACCGCATCGTGATCGCAGCGCCGATTTCGGGTCATGTCATCGCGCGGTCCGCGGTGCTCGGCCAGACTTTTGCCGCCGACGCCGCTGAGACCGAACTGTTCCGCATCGCCCGGCTCGACCGGCTGAGCGTGACGCTCTCCCTCTCCCCGGCCGATGCCGGGCGCGTACGGCCGGGCATCCTGGTGCAGATCACTGCCCCCGGACGCACCCAGACGGCCCGGATCGACTTCGTCTCGCCGGCACTCGACGCCGAGACGCGTCAGGTGCCCGCGATCGCAATGCTCGACAACCGTGGTGGCCAGTGGCGCGCGGGGGAGCCCGTCACTGCATCGATCCAGCTTCCCGGGACAGGGGACGACGCGCTCCGCGTGCCGTCGACCGCCGTGCAAACAGTGGCAGGCAAGAACGTGGTG
>Ga0247823_10001582_pt1 | contig 18940 bp, 16 predicted proteins | sample 13C_PalmiticAcid_2_FD_192426 | JGI IMG/M metagenome (GOLD analysis project Ga0247823, IMG submission 192426) | Soil microbial communities from agricultural site in Penn Yan, New York, United States - 13C_PalmiticAcid_Day30 | ecosystem: Environmental > Terrestrial > Soil > Agricultural land... | reverse complement strand
GCCAGGATGCCCAGCACGATCACGACGCAGCCGAGAAAGATCCCGAACTTTGTTCGTCGCCGCATGTCGTCATCCGCCCACTGGATCGAAGCTGAACGCCCTGGACCAGACTACGGCATGCGAAGATCGACTTCGAGCGGATCGCGGACAAAGGTCTCGGAATCCCGTGGCACGGGCTTCCAGCCCGTGCAGCCTGTCTCAAACAGCCTTCATTCGGCGCCACACGGCACATCGCACGGCCAGGATGGCAGCCAGGATGGCCGTGCCACATCGGAATCCCCAATCACAGCAGCGAATCGAACCCAACCACCCCAAGATCTTCCCGGCTCGCAAACGGCTCCCCATACGCCCGGTGAATCGCCCACCCCCAGTACCGGGCCCGGTCGCGAATGTCATCCAGCGGCGTCGGAAACACCGGCTGACGGCCTTCCGTGAACTGCGAGTGATAGCAGCCGACCGACTCCATCTTGGCGTCGATCGCCGAGGAGATATCGAGCACGAACGACGGCTTCGGATGGATCCGCAGGTGGATGCTCCAGTAGTGATACAGCCGCGGCGGCCAGTACGGTTCCCCTTCGAGATCGGTCCGGCTGAGCTTGGCCCAGAACCGGGCGCCGTCGACCAGCTGGCTCGCGGCGACGTGATCAGGATGGACGTCCTCGGGGTAAGGGCCCAGGATCACCTTCGGCCGCGTGATCCGAAACACCTCCGCCAGCTTCGCGCGGGAATCGAGGTCGTTCTGCAGCTTGCGGTTCGGCAGATTCAGGTTCTGCCGCCAGGTGATTCCCAGCGCCTTCGTCGCCGCCGCCGTTTCCTGCCGCCGCTTTTCGAGTGTCCCGAACGGCGTCGGCTCCCCGCTCGTCAGATCGAGGACGCCAACTTTCAATCCAGCCCGGGCCGACGTGACGATCGTCCCCCCGACGCTGATCTCCGCGTCATCCGGATGCGTGGCGACGACGAGAATGTCGAGCTGGTTGGCAGGGGGGAGCGGCATTTGAGATCGGATGGATGGGTCGCTGTGATTTTGTCGCGTCGGCAACGACTCGATGTGCCGCCCGTTTGGCTCGCGTCTACGATGGCGGTATTCTAGCGGCCCCGCCTGTCGCGTCCCGCCGCAGCGCCCGCCTGCGACTTCCTTCCAGCAAAGCATCACTCATGGCCGACGACCTGTCGAACACCTCTGAGCGCGGTCTCACGACAACCCAGTGGCTGATCTGCACGATGGCCGCCATCGGCTTCGCGTTCGACATCTACGAACTGCTGATGCTGCCGCTGATCATCAAGGACGTCATCAGCGCTCTGAAGCCGCCCGGCGCCGGACCAAGCTGGGTCCCCGGAGGGGAGGATTTCAATCACTGGGGGCGTCTGCTGTTCTTCGTTCCTGCCATTGCGGGCGGCATCTTTGGATTGCTGGGCGGCTATCTGACCGATCGCCTCGGCCGCCGGCGTGTTTTGACGGGAAGTATCCTCCTCTACGCGGGCGCGGCCACCGCCGCCGGGTTCGCGACCTCGCTGGAAGTTCTGCTCTTCTTCCGCTGCCTGGTCTTCATCGGCGTGTGCGTAGAGTTCGTCGCGGCCGTCGCCTGGCTGGCAGAACTGTTTCATGACCCGGTCCAGCGCGAAAAAGTCATTGGCTATACACAGGCGTTCTCGTCATTCGGAGGCATGCTGGTCGCCGCCGTTGCGGGCCTGATCAGTCGGTATGCCACCCTGCTTCCTGCCATCTATGACCGCCACGAAGCCTGGCGATACACGCTCATCAGCGGCCTGATTCCCGCGATTCCCCTGATCATCATCCGGCCGTTCCTTCCCGAATCGCCCGACTGGGAACGGAAGAAGGCCGAGGGAACACTGAAACGCCCGAGCATTGCCGAACTGTTCAGCCCGGCGCTGGCCAAAACGACGATTGTGACAACCCTGTTGTTCGCGTCGACTTTCGGCCTCGCCTTCGGCGCGATCCAGCAGACGCCTCAAATCCTGAGCGCCCATGTCGATGTGAAATCCGGGGCAGCAAAAACTGTCGACGGCCTGAAAGCCGCAGCCGAGAGCGCCGGCGAACAGTGGACCGAGAAGAACCAGACGGTCTCGATGGCCAATGCGGGCTCGAAAATCACCGCGGATGTCCAGTTCATCCAGGAAATCGGCGGTCTGATCGGACGATTCGCCCTGGCGTTCCTGGTCGTGAAGATTGTCAGCCGGCGGACGTTGTTCCGCGTTTTTCAGATTCCGTCGCTGATTCTGCTCCCACTGTTCTACTGGTGGCTTTCGAACAACCTGCAGACGGCCGGGACCCTCACCTTCATCAAGTTCGGAATGTTCCTCTGCGGCTTTTTTGTCATCGCCCAGATGAGCTTCTGGGGCAACTACATTCCTCACGCCTTCCCACTCCACCTTCGGGGCACCGGTGAAAGCTTCGCCGCCAACATCGGGGGACGTCTGATCGGCACCGCCGCTGCCTTCATCACGCTCACGCTCGCCGCGTCCAAGCCGCCAAACCTCAGCAAGATGGCCCTGGTGGGGGCATGCGTAGCAGGCGCCTACGCGATCGTCGGCTTCCTGTTGACATTCTTCCTCCCCGAACACGATTCCGGACGCCGTGTCGAGTCATAGGCAAAGGACAAACGTCATGACTCGCGTCGCGATCCTCGGAGGCACCGGCTACACCGCACTGGAACTGATCCGCATCCTGCTGCGCCATCCGCAGGTCCAGATCACCGCCGTCACCAGCCGCTCCGAAACGGGCCACGTCGGCGAGGTTCACCCCTCGCTCTACGGCCGGCTCGACCTCGGGCTCGAAAACCTGTCGCCCGCCCAGCTCAAGGAACGGGCCGACGTCGTCTTCGGTTGCCTGCCGCACGTCGCCAGCATGGAGATCGTCCCCCCGCTGCTCGAAGCGGGCCTCAAGGTCGTCGACCTCAGTGCCGACTATCGCCTGGACGACGCGGCCGTCTATGAGAAGTGGTATGGCCACGCCCACAGCGACACCGGCCGGTTGAAGTCGACCGTCTACGGACTGCCGGAACTGTTCGCCGACCAGATTCCCGGCCAGCAGCTCATCGCCAACCCCGGCTGTTACACGTCGACCTCCATCCTCGCCCTCGCCCCGCTGCTCGCCGGCAAGCTCATCGAGCCAACCGGCATCATCATCGATGCCAAGAGCGGCGTCTCCGGTGCGGGCCGGAGCCCTAAACTCAACACCCTCTTCTCCGAAGCAAACGAAAGCCTCACTGCCTATTCGGTCGGCAGCCATCGCCATACGCCCGAGATCGAGCAGGTGCTGTCGACGGCGTCGGGGCAGAAGGTGGAAGTGATCTTTACCCCGCACCTCATCCCCATGGACCGCGGCATCTTCGCCACGATCTACGCCACTCCGACGAAGCCCGTCGATCAGAAGACGCTCATCGAATCGATCCGCAGCTTCTACGCCGGGAAGAAGTTCATCCGCGTCACGGACCAGATCCCGAATACGAAATCAGTCTCGGGAACCAACTACTGCGACATCACCGCCCGCGTCGTCCGCGGCAAGGTGCTCGTGCTGGCCGTCCTGGACAACCTCATCAAAGGCGCCTCCGGCGTCGCCGTGCAGAACTTCAACCTGATGTGCGGCTTCCCGGAAGAGACCGGGTTGATCGCCTAGTGGTCTATCAATTCTGAAAAGTGGGTTGGGTGCCACTGGCTTTGCCAGTGCATCGCACTTGGAGATCACAACTTTGATCGCACTGGCGGAGCCAGTGGCACCCACAGTTCCATTCGTGACACAGCCCGCTCAAGGGCTCGCCGGCCGAAACCGCGGATCATCCAGCGCACCGGACAAATTCGGCGGCAGCCGCCGGTCGCGCCACGGAACGCGACTGAGTTCGACACCCTCATTTCGGCCGCCGGTCTGACCGTTCGGAACCGTGTTGACCGTCGGCGGCGGATCGACAGTGACCGCCGGTTCTGTGGAGCCTTTACCCGAGCCCCCTTCCGCAGCCGCATACACCGCCACTCCGCCGATCACCGAGCCCGAAGCGGCCGCCGTGGTGAGGGCCGAAGAGCCCAAGAGGGCCGGGGCGATCGCCACGGCCTGTCCGCGCACCACGTTGTCCTGGAACGTGATGCGATCAAGGACGGCATTGGGTGGCGCGGTTTCCGAAGTCCAGCAGCGGATCGGTCCCGCGGCCGCGCCGCACACGAGGCGGTACGACCCTGCCGGAACGTGATCGATCCGGAACGTCCCGTCCGCACGCGTCGTCGACCGCGCAATGACGTGTTCGGAATCCTTGAGCGTCACAACCGCCCCATCCACCGGGGCGCCGGCCGAATCGACAAACCGGCCGCGAAGCGTGTGGTCGTTGTCGAGCGCGATGTCGATCACCTGCGACCGCAGTTTCTGGCCGCCGAGAGTAGCCGTCGGAGATGCGGCCGTCGGCGTGAGCGTCGGAGGCGCCGCAGCGACGGGCGCGGCGCAGACGGCGAATGCCGCAGCGACTGCGAAACGCATCATGCGAGGCCGGTTCAACATCCTGTCCTGCCGTGGTCGTCCGCGATCGAAGCTGGCCCGCAAAGTCGACCGGGCTTGCCTCAGTCTCCTTATCGGCAGGATCGGACGCCCGGGTCAAGGAGCGTCGCGACGTTCCCGGCGTCTCTGGGCCTTTTCTGCCGCTCGGTCGATCCCCTTCTCCAGCAGATTCTGCAGGAGCCCGCCCGCCGCGTTCGCCCCGAGACGCTTGCCCCATTCGGCGATCGCCCGCCCATCAACCTGCGGCCGGTCGAGCGTCCCCTGCAGCGCGATCGTGAACACTTCCCCCTGCAGCGATCTCAGAACCGGCCCTCGATCCAGCCAGGCCTCCGGCATTGGAATCTCGACCAGCATGTCGAGCGAGTGATCAAGGCCCACGGACCCGCGGGTCATCACCACGAGGTCCCCGGCATGGAACCGGAGACCTTTGTGGTGGACGCGGCCATCCTGCATCCGGAACGCGATGTCCTGAGGCGGCAGCTCGATCTGCAAGCCCTGTTCGGCCCCCGCGGGCTGCTTCTGCGTGATCAGCCGGGCCAGCGCCGCGGCGGAATCGATCGCCTGCTGCGCAAGCGGTCCAGGCGTCACGTTGGCCGAGTGCAGCCGGACGATTCCCGAGATCTCGCCGGCCTGCGGGTTGGACAGCGGCAACTGCCCCGACTCGAGGATCAGCGTCATCTTCCCTTCAACGGCCGTGGCGTCGGCGACGACCGGCGAGATGAACTTCAGCCATTCGCGGCAGATCTCCGGCGTGATATTGACGTCGACCAGCATCGGGCCCTTCGGCGCCACCAGCTGGCGGTGGTCGACAAGCTGAATCTCCGGCAGCGTGACCAGCTGTCCATCGCCCACCCGCACCTCGCGCGGCCACAGCGCGACCCCATGCGGCTGGAACGCGGCCGTCACGGCCCCCGGCGTGGCGCGAACGCCATACAGCACCGCATCGGTCCACGTAATGTCGCCGGCGAACGTCGCGGGCGGCGGAGGCTGCTCCCCCGGGCTTTTCGCAACGAAGTCATCAGGCCACAGCGCGCCCGTCACGGCGACGTTCCGGACACGCAGGCCTTTCACGACGATGTGCTCGCGGATCTGCGGATTCAGGAGGTCGAGCATCCCGGTGACGTCCTGGTCGGCGGTGGTCCGCAACTCGACGATCCCGGCCCCCCGCGGCTGCTCGATGTGACCGACGCCTTTCAGGTTGACCAGCCCGGTCGTCGCATGGAACGAATGGAACGTGAGCCGGTCGTTCGCCCCATCCCATTGGGCATTGAGTTCGAGGCCGCTGGTCGGCACCGGCTGCGCCCTTGCTTCCCCATGCCGGCGATACAGCGCATCGCGAGGCTTGAACGCGACCTTACCAAGCACGGCCGCCGGCTCGGACGAAGCCGAGAGCGTCAGTTCGCCGCCGCCGGAAATCTCTTCCACCGTGGAATTCTCGGCCAGCCACGGCCGGAACAGCGTCAACGGCACATAGGAAACATTCCCAGTGACCGTCGCCGTCGGCAATGGCGCTTCGTTTTGCGAGTCGTCCCATTGTCCGCGGAGATCAATCGCCCCTTTGGTCTGGCCGTCATTGAGGTCCCCCGTGGCCTCGAACGTCCGCGACTTCGCCGAATTCGCATACCGGGCAGAGACATCCGTAATCGTCGACAGCCGCCGGTCGTCGGGATCGACGAACTCGATCGTTCCCTTTTCGATCGTGAGGTCGAAATTCAACGGAGCGGCCCGGCGCTTCCGCGCCAGGAACTTGCGGATGACCGGGTTGAGGTTCAGCCCTTTCGGATCGACATGCAGATAGGCCTTCGGCTTCTCGAGGACCCAGCCCCCCGGCGAGTTGGGCGAGGCCGCCATCTCCCACAGCGACTTCTGCGACGTCACATGGTCGCACTCGAGGAGCACGCGTCCATCGTCGTCGAGAATCTTCAGCCCCGCGAGATGCACGGGAGACATCCAGCCCAGCGACGGCTTTCCGATGTTCGAGCCCGGCGGAAGCCAGGGCAGGGCGGTCGCGGTCACCTGCTCGGCGACCCCGTTGATGCTGAGAAACCAGGGAGCCGCATAGACCGCGGCCGCCAGCAGCAGCAGCACGATCGGCCAGCGCCGTCGTCGTCTCCGCGGCGGACTGGGCGCTTCGTCGACGCTGCTCTCGGTCACTTGTTCCGCTGTCGCCACGCGCGTCGCTCCATCAGAGGCCAGGGTCGCCCGGGCATTTTACGAGCCTGTCGCGACGCGGGAGTAGTGCGATCCCTCCTTTCATCCGACCTTGCCACGAGGTCTTCCCGCTCTGGTACAACTCTCCAATGAGAACGGGCAGGGGAGCGCGGGCAGCCTCGGCCCCGCATTTCGCAACGCGAACGGACCGATGACTGGCATGGATGACGAACCTCTCAGCAGTCAAAAGCCGGCGTCCGCGGGCGGCGCGTCGCTCCCCGAAGGCAGCACGATCGAGGTCCTCGAAGACAGCAGCGAGCGGCTCGTCCTGTTCATCCCGGCCGGTCCGAAACGCGGCTGGGAACTGGGCTGCTTCGGGGTGATCTGGATCACGATCGTGTCGGTCATCACCGCCGTGTTCGTCTCCGGGATGAACAAGCCGGGCGGACCCGATCGCACGGTGATCCTGTTTCTTGTGCCGTTCTGGCTGGTCGGCCTGGGAATGCTCTACTTCGCGCTGCGGATGAGACACACGCGAACACTCATTCTCGTCGAGGCGACGCGCGCGGTCCTGCAGCAGACGTTTCTCGGGCGGACGAAAACCCGCGAGGCGGCTCTCTCACCCGGCGAGCCGGCGACGCTCGTGGAGTCCTACCGGCAGAATGACGTTCCGATCGACTCCGTCTGCCTCCGCGGCGAACCGCGTCCGCTGAAGTTCGCGACGCCGCTGGAACCGGCCGAGAAGAACTGGATCGTCGACCGGATCAACACGTTTCTCCGCATCACGCCGACCGATGACCCCGGAAATCCGCTGGCCGGGCCAATGCCGGGCTATCTGCTTCCGGACAAGTGCCCGGCCTGCGGCGGCGAACTCCCCGCCGCCGACGGCGACCTTCGCGAAACGACCTGTCCGTTCTGCAACGAGGTCGTGAAGGCCGAACTGAAACTGGTGCAGACCGGCCCAAGCGATACGCAAGCGGCCGTCGGAGATTTTCCGGCCGATCGGATCGCAGTCGTCGACCAGACCCCCGATCGCCTCGAGTTCACGATGCGTGTCTTCGAAAGCGGCGCCATGCGTCGCGGGGCCGCGACGGTCTTCGTGGTGTTGGCCCTGTTCTGGAACTCCTTCGTCGGCGTCTTCGTCTGGGCGACGATCTTCGGCGCCCGCTTCAATGCCGGGTCGCTGATCATGCTCGTGTTCCTCCTGCCGTTCGTCGCCGTCGGAGTGGCGCTTGCGGGAGTGGCCCTCTTCGTGCTGGCCGGCCGGCTCAAGGTGCAGCTCGATCGCGACTCGTTGCGGGCCTCCTGGGGAATCGGACCACTCAGGTACACGAAGTCATTCGCGACCGAAGCGATCACCCGCGTCACCGTCGAGAATTCGCCAATGGCCGCGAGAAGTCAGCGCCCGCGCACCGCCGATGCCGACACCAAGACGGCGATCGTCTGGGCGGGCGACAAATGGATCCCGGTCACGATGCTGCAGGGAGTCAACGATTGCCGCCACGTCGCGGAGCTGGTGCGACGTCAACTGGCCGACATGGGATTCCGGGTCGAAGACCGCCGAACGCCGGTCGTCATGACGACGACAATCGATGACGAGGACCTGGACGATGAGGATGAAGACGAAGACGAGAGCATCGACCAGTCGCCCGACAATTGACGCGTGTCACCGGCCGTCGCTCGCCTATGATTCGATGATCAGCATTTTCCTTCCGCACCCCTGATTCATGCCGACGATCGACTGGCAGACTGTGATCGCGATCGCCTGCGTGGCGCTGGCCGCCGCGTGGTGGGTCCGCCGTGCCGTTCGATGGGCCTCCGGCGACCAGTCGTGCGGAACCGGGTGCGGGAAATGCGGCACGTCCACACCCCTCCAGTCGCCGCTCGTCCAGATCGATTCCGGGATGAATGCCCCCGGACAGGACAGCCATCAAGGACACTGAGGACCGCATCCGACGTTCGCCGCACGCCGTTCGAATTGCCCCCTGTGGGAAACGACAAACGCCCGCAGGCGACGATCGCCTGCGGGCGTTTCAATTTTCAATCGGGTCGCGTAAGCCGATTACGGGCTCGCCGAACCGTTGTTGTCGTCGTTGTCATTCGCAATGACCAGGGCGCCGATGCCGATGCCCAGGGCGGTCGCGGCGGTCACGCCAATGATGATTTCGTCCGTTTCCAGGTAATCCCACTCGTCCTGGCCGCGAACCACCGGGCCCTGGACAATCGTCGTCTGGGCGACGGCCGACGGCGGAGCGACGTCCTGCGGCCACACGCGGACGAACTGCGCGGTGCGACCGGCCGAAACCTGGTACACGCCCGTCTTCAGCCCGGCGACTTTGAATTCGCCAGAAGCCTTCGAAACAGCCTTGGTCACCGCCTTGCCATTCTGGCTGATGGTCACCGCGGCGCCGTCAACGGCCTTGCCTTCGGCCGTCACAACTTTGCCCGTCAGTTCGCCGGCCGAGGTCAACTTGATGTCCTTGACCGACTTCGTGGCCGGCTTGGTGACCGGAGCCTCGGCGGCAAAGACCATCGCCTGCGGGATGGCGAGATTCAGCCCAGCGACAATCGCGGCGCCGCGAGCCCAATCCTTGGAAAAACGCATAACCCTCTCCCTTGTGGATGCGGAGCCTGATGTCCGTGCACTCAGATTTCGTCCGGACAACGGCGTCAGATATGCACAAAGGCTGCCGAAGGTCTGCTGGCTTCCCAAGATTATGAGGATGCTCCGCTACAATCGGTACAGTTTGCCAAAACTGTTCCGAATTGATCTAAGTCGAATCCCTGCAGGATTCTGCGCTAGGAATCAAGTCCACCGAATTGCCGGACCGCTTCGTAAATGACGGTATTGGCGGTGCTGGCGAGATTGAGACTTCTGACGGCCTCAGACATCGGCAGCTTCAGACACCTCGAGCAATGCTGAAGCCGCAATTGCTCCGGCAGACCCCGGGTCTCGCTGCCGAACACCAGCACGTCCCCGCGACTGAACGGCGCCTCCCAGACCATCCGCTCGGCGAACTTCGTCAACAGCCAGAACGTCCGGCCTGCAAGCCGTTGCTCAATGTCGGCCCAGGAATCCACAGCCTCCCAGTCGAGGTGCTGCCAGTAGTCCATCCCGGCCCGCTTGAGATAGCGATCATCGAGCTGGAATCCGAGCGGCCGGACCAGCCACAGCTTCGCCCCCACGGCCACGCAGCTGCGGCCGATGTTGCCCGTGTTCTGCGGGATGTCGGGCTGATACAGCACGACATGCAGCAAAGGGTCCCGCCGCCGCGCCGGCGTCCCGTCGTCCGCGGTCGATTGATCGCTCACGACTTCGCGTCCGCAGGAATGCTGCTGACCAGTGCCGTGGCATAGGTCACCAGGTCCCCGTTTCGACGGGCCGACTCGCGAAGCGCATCCGCGCGGTTGGCCTGCAGGCACAGCTCGCTGAACGAGACCCGGACGTCTTCGCCCAGGTTCGTCAGCCACCCGGACGCCACTTCCACCGCCTCATCCAGCCGGCCCACGCGCGTCAGGAGATCGACGAGCACGTACGCCAGGAGCGGCTTGTCCGAGTCATCCGGCTCATTGGCGAGCTGGTCTCGGAAGTACTGCAGCGACTTCTCGCGATCCTTATCGAGCAGCGCGCGGAAGAAGGCCGCGTGCGCCGCGTAATAGTCGACAAACGGCGGCTCGCCGGCGTACTGCAGCGGTGCAGCCAGACGCTGGCCGTACTCACACATCTGCAGCGCCAGATCGAGTTCCTCCGCCGGCGATTCGATGCTGCGGGCGAAACGAATGACGGCATGCAGATGGGAAACATCGACGTGGTAGTTGCCGCTCTCCAGCAGCCAGTCCCGGCCGGCAATCAGGCTTCGCAGCGACTCGCCCGGCGGCAGGCCCGGAATCCGGCGTTCGACGTCCCGCCTCACCGATTCAGTGAGATCGTCGTACAGGCTCCGGACCATCACCTTCGCGCACGCCTGCCGCTGCTCAGGAGCCAGGTTCTGCAGCGACTGGTCGAGCGTCGTGATCGTGCTGCAGGTGCCATGCGCCTTCAGCATCAGCGCCAGCCCCTTCGCAGGGTTCACCCCCTGGATCAGCGCCACGTGGATCAGCTCCTCGAGTCGCTCGCTCGATTCCGACATCGGCGAAACGGCCTCGATCGCCTTGGCGACCGGCCCCGGTTCACGCAAGACCTGGTAATAGGTCCAGGCCTGTCCGATCTCTCCGGCGTCGAGAAACTTCCGGCCCACCTCGCGGGCCGCCTCGACATACGTCGCCTCGACTTCTTTACGAAGCGGTTCAGGGACATCCGCCAGGGACGACGGTCGATTCAGCGGCAGCCCGAGCTCGTATTTCTTCCGTAGCATCCGGGCGTCGAACAGCCGGTGATAGTCCCGCTTCTCGATCAGGAGCGTCGCGAGCTGGTCGAACGTCTTCAGCGCGTCGTCGCGGCTGACAGGAGCCGTCAACGTTTCGAAATCAGCGTCGGTCGTGGGTGTCGTCGCAGTGCTCACAATGTGTTCCGCTTTCCGATGAACAGGTCCTGTATCGTCGGTCGCCGCGCCATCGGTCGCAACCGTGAAGCGGCAATCCCGTAGGCTCAGGGTGCATCCGTTGGACGGTGGTCCCGGAGATTTCGGGACAGCCGCCTCGCGTCCTTCTCCCCGCCCTGTGCATGATCCACGGGAAGATCTCTCCAGCGGGGAGAAGGTGGCCGACAGGCCGGATGAGGGGACTCCGTACGGCGTTGAACGCAATTTCGGCCCTCGCCCCGGCCCTCTCCCACAGCCGAACGGGTTGCTGAGAACGTTGCTCCATCTTGGGAGAGGGAGAACGCAACCGGCCCCCCCCACCAATGAGCGGATGCACCCGTAAGCTCACCCCGTTGAGCCGGGTCACCTGCGAACCGTCGCGCGACCCGCCGCCTACGTTCTCAACTCGTACCGCATCGCCACTGCCCCCGAATCGAACGGCCGCTGACTCACAAGACGCAGTGCGGCCGGCTTCGAAAGCCCCGCCAGCAACGTCGGCCCGCGCCCCGCGATCGCAGGATGGATGACGATCTCGTACTCATCGATCAGCCCCAATTCCGCCAGTGCCAGCGGCAACCGAATGCCTCCTGTGAGCACATCCCCGGTCGTTTCCCGCTTCAGCCGCTGTACAGCCTCATACAGGTCACCGCGGACGAGTTCCGAATTCCAGTCGACCCGCTCCAGCTTGCTCGACACGACATACTTCCTGGCCGCATGGATCGTCCTGGCAAACGACATCATCCAGTCATCCATCCAGTCCGCCTTCACACCCGTCTCCGCCGGCTCCCGCCAGGCCGACTCCATCATTTCGTAAGCGGTTCGCCCATACAGCAGCGCGCCAGCCTCCGCGACTTTCTCCTCCCAGTAGCGATGCAACTCCTGGTCGGGCACACCCGCCTCATGATCGCAGCAGCCATCCAGCGAGATGTTGATCGCATACCGCAGCAGACCCATGACTCTCTCCTTCAAGACGAACAGCCAGCATCAGCACCGCCGCGCGCGTCGGCGGTCACTTCTTCAATCGCTGAATCTTGAACCCCAACGGCGCCGTCGCAACGGTCATGTCGGTGATCGCGGCCTCAGCCAGATCGGGGGGGCAGGGGGCCGTCGTGTCACCCGTCTCGTCGTCCCTGGCGACGATCAGGTGTGGAGCCATCTTGCCGGTGCGCGCCCCACCAACGTCGGGCCCTTCAACCAGGATGCCGGTCGCAACTTCTTCGGCAGTTGGTTCGCCTTCGATTCTGTGCCAGCCGACGGGATGCACGCCGGCAATCCAGTCGAGCCCCAGCGCCCCCTGCCGGATCTCGAGCGCCCCCAGCGTCGAGTTGCCGAGCTTCTCAAGATCATCGACGCTCGTGCCGTGCTTCTCGGACTTTCCGCCGCCGAGTGGAGCGTATTCGATCTCGTAGGTTCGGAACACGAGATTGTGTGTCGTGTTCCAGTGCTGCGTGATGCGGATTGGCTCGTACGTCGGCTGGGTGTGATCAAAGGCCGCGTTGATGGCGCCGAGCGAGACGAACCCGGCGAGCAATCCGAAGACGCCGCCGAAAAATGCCGCCAGCGTCAAGCCGGCGATCTTCGACCCAGGGTGCTTTCGCTGCCTGGCGAGGGTCAGCCAGGCAGCCACGATAAAGCCGGCCAGAGCGCCTCCGCCCAGGAAGGTCAGACCCGTTGCCAGATCCGGCTCTTCACGAGGCTCGCAGTAGGTGAATACGTAGATGGCCAGAATGAGAAACCACAACGCGAGCAGTACGACCGTACTGATCAGCACCGCGGTATACGGCGAGACGCCCGTCAGCGGCCTGCCGTCTTTCGTGACGAAATCACGATCCGGATCGAGACCCAGAAATCCGTACAGCCGCACGCTGTCGGTCCCTTGGCCCGGCAGCTTGACCAGCGTCACGTACTCGCCGGCGTCGACTCCCGCGTCGTAATCGACCTGCTTGTTGTTGTTCCATTCCTCCTCGGTGAGCGTGCCGATCCGTTCGATCTTCTGCGTCTCGGGGTCGACATACTCGACGACGGCCAGGTACCGGAACGACTCCGAGACGACGTTGGTCTGTGGATCAACGGTCGTGGAGACGGGGGCAAAAATTCCCAGCGCGCGGCCGACGATCGGGTCGCCTTCGACGACGTAACGATAGCGGTCCCTGGAGAACCGGTTCGAGATCGCCTTGATCACGGCCAACGCGATCAGGCCGTAACCGATCCAGTGGAGATAGCCGAGCGGCAGCACATGCCACGACAGCCGTTCAATGAACGGAATCGGCTTGAAGATCACGCAGCCGATCCCGAGGACGAGCAGCGTCAAGACGGTGCTCCAGCGGCGGCTCCCGTACGATCCCCTCCTCAACCGGCCCGGCACCGGCCGCGGCTTCGCCGGCTCGAACTCCGGCCCGTGATCGAATCCCGCCGGCGGATTAAACAGCCCCTGCCGCTGTGCCAGCGCCTCGAAATCCAGCTGCCCGGCCTGATTGACAAGCGGCTTGCCAGCGTCGCCCGGCGGAGGTGTCGGAGACTGGTCCATCAACGCAGCCTTGGTGTTGAAAGTTCAGAGGGCGGGGATCAGGAACTAGGAATAAGAAAACAGGCGGCCCGGAACCAAGAGCAGTTCGAAGCCCCACAACATCATTCAGCGCCACCGCCCCCTGGCTAATCCCTGACCTCTGACCTCTCCCACCAAACGCAAACAAGGCCGGCCCGGGAAATCCGAGCCGGCCTTGCGAGAGGTCGAACCGATCGGTGGCGTCACTCACATCCCGTTACCCGCCCGCTGGCAGGACTCCGGGGTTCCGTGGCCGCCATCCGTGGCGTTGGTGACGTGTTTGCTCCTCACGCCGATTGGCAATCAACGCAACTTCCGCTTACTTGCAGGCGCCCACCGGAGCTGCACATTCCGGGGCACAGGCGACCGGGGCCGAGCACGTCGGCACGCAGGGGTCGACCGGGCAGCACGGAGGATCGCAGGGAACCTGGCGGCAAACCGTGTGAGGCACGCAGCGGGTCTTCTTGACCTGGATCGTCCGCGGCACGCAGTACGACTTGGTCACGAAGCAGGTCTCACAGACCGTCCGCGGCACGCAGTAAGGAATCCGGCGGGTCCGCACTTCCTGCGTGTAGCTGCAGGTCGTGTACGGAACCTTGCGGGTCCGGACTTCGCAGCTGTACGTGCAGGTCGTGTACGGAACCTTGCGGCTGATCTGCTCGCAGGTCCAGGTGCAGGTCGTGTACGGGACCTTCTTCGTCCGGCATTCACGAACCATCGTGCAGGTGGTGTACGGCACCTTGCAGGTCCGCTGCTCGCAGGTCCACGTGCACGTCGTGCAGGGAACCTTCTTCGTGCAGGAGACCGGAACCGTCCGGCAGGTCGTGCACGGAACCTTGCAGGTCTTCATCTCCGGAACCATCCGCGTGCAGCAGATCTGCTTCGAGATCGTCTTCGGGCAGCAGACTTGGCGGCACACCCAGCGGCCCGTCGGGCAGCACTCGGCCGGAGCGGCACAGGCCGGAGCTTCGCAGTTCGGGGCACAGGCCGGGGCGGCACAGGCCGGAGCCGCACAGCTCGCGGTGAGCGGAACGCACGGATCGCAGGGGATCCATTCCTTCACCGTCTTCATCTCGTTGACGGTCTCGCAGACCGTCTTCGTCTCCGTCACCGGCTTCATCACGGTGTAGCACACGTCTTTGTAGATCGTGTTGTACTCCGTCTTGTACGACGTGTAGCACACGTCCTTGTAGATCGTGTTGTACACGGGCTTCCGGACGGTGTAGCAGTGGTCGCGGTAGCAGGTGTTGTACACCGGCTTGCAGACCGTGTAACACACGTCGCGGTAGCAGGTGTTGTACACCGGCTTGCGGACCGTGCAGCACACTTCGCGGTAGCACGTCTGGTAGTGCGGAACACGCACCGTGTAGCAGCAGTCGCGGTAGCAGGTGTTGTACACCGGCTTGCAGACCGTGTAGCACTCGTCCCGGTAGCAGGTGTCATACACCGTGCGGGACCGCGTCACCGGCACCTTCTCACAGCAGATGTCGTTCACCGTCACGCAGTCGGTGTACTCTTCGGTGCACCAGACGGTCTCTTTCACCGTCTTGTACTGCGGGCAGCTGCAGACCCGGGCCTCGGTGTACTCACCGCAGGGCTCGCACGACTTCGACGGACAACACCGGTACCGCCCCATTCCGCAGAACAGGCCGGCTTCGGCGTCCGCGCCGAGGATCGCCAGGAGCATGGCGGCCATCAGCGGCGCAAGACAGAAGCGTTTCATGGTTCGAATCCTCTCTCAGATTCCACGATGCAACGGGCCCGACACGGAATCCCGTCCCCCTCATCGATCGGCCGGCAAACTCTGCCGACATGAGCCGACCTCTCCCCGTTGCGTGGGTTGCCCGGCTTTCCTGGTCACCGTGCGCGTCACACCCGTCACGTTCGATAATGGCTGTATTCTCAGCCACCTGGGCAGGCGCGCCAGAACCCGAACATTGAATCGACGGGCGGCCGGGCGAACCTTCAGAGCGTTCGCACCGCTTCGACCGTCACCATTCGTCCTCGCCAGCTGAAGTCGGTATCGTGCGCGCATCCCGAACAACCGGACCAACCTGAGAGGCCGGAGACCGGAGGCCGGAGGAGGAGAACTTGAGGGAATCTCCCAGGTTCTGATCCCAATCTCCGAGCTCCACCCCCTTCCTCCGGCCTACAGCCTCCCGCCTCCGGCCTCAACTTCTCCCGCCTCCAGCCTCGCCATGAAATACGCCCTCTGCCAGGAACTCTTCGAGGCCCGCACCTGGGACGACCAGTGCAAAACCATGGCCCGCCTGGGCTACACCGGGGCCGAGGTCGCTCCGTTCAGCATCTGCGCCCACCCCCGTGACCTCCTCCCGGCCGACCGGCACCGATTGCGCGAAACGGCCGACGTCCACGGGATCGAGATCATCGGCCTCCACTGGCTCTTGGCCAAAACCAGCGGATTCCACCTGACGGCCGACGACCCCCGCGTCCGTGCGGCCACCGCCGATTACCTGTCGCTCCTGGCCGACCTGTGCGCCGACCTCGGCGGCACGATCATGGTCTTCGGGTCCCCCGCCCAGCGGTCGCTGCGGGAAGGGCTGTCGCGCGCGGAAGGAATCGACCGCGCGGTCGAGACGTTCCAGCTCTGCATGCCCCGGCTCGCCGAGCGCGGCGTGACCCTGTGCCTCGAGCCGCTGACGACGAAGGAAACGAACTTCATCAACACGTGCGCCGACGCCGCCGAGATCATCGAGCGCGTCGATCATCCTTCGATCGCGCTGCACCAGGACGTGAAGGCGATGCTCGGCGAAGGCACTCCGCTGCCCGAACTGATTCATCAATTCCGGTCGATCACGAAACATTTTCACGTGAACGACTCGAACCTGCTCGGACCCGGCATGGGTGAAACCGATTACGTTCCGATCTTCCGCGCGCTGCGCGAAACGGGCTACGACGGATGGGTGTCGGTCGAGGTGTTCGACTACTCGCCAGGCGCCGATCACATCGCCGGCGAAAGCATCGAGTACATGCGCCGCATCAACTCGCAGCTCGATACGCAGAGCTGATGCGCGTCGTCGATCATCGATGACAGCAATGTCGCGCCGATCATCGCGATCGCATTTCGCACGTAAATTACAGGGCGCGAGCGACATCACTGTTCATCGTGACGACGAAGAACGCCATCGTCATCGTTCCACTTGATGAGCTCACGCTCGTCATCGTTCGCGCTCCACAGTCAGCGCGATCGTCGCCGCGGATGATCACTTTCAGAGTTGCCGCGCTCGATGCATCACGCGCTCGAAGCGCTTCGCGAACAACTTCGATGACATCGATCAAGAGCTGCGAGCGACGATGATGGCCTCAACAACTCTCGCGCCACTTGAAACGAAATGTTCAAACTCTGTTGAAAAAAGACTTGCGTCACTTTGAGCAATGCTTACGATGACGCCGTTCGATGTGTCCGTGAACGCAAGTCAACGGGCGTCGCACGAAAAGAGAAACGAATCTCTTGAAGTGAATGACGCAGACGAGTGAACACGACACGCGGCTCACTACGGTTGGTGAGCCAACGTTTCACAGGTCGTGATGCTCAAACCGAATTTGCCCGGTAGCAGCGGTTCGAACATCACACGGGGCTCTGACTAAGGAGTGATTCCCATGGCGAAGAAGAAAGCAGCTGCAAAGAAGGCTCCCGCGAAGAAGAAGGCCGCTGGCAAGAAGAAGTAATTCTTCTCCAGCATCGCAAGATGCCTGAAAGCGGTCGATCGAATCGACCGCTTTCTTTTTTTGCGCCACCACCAAAGCCCGCGGACTGCACCCCGTGGGCTTTTCCATTGCGCAGCCGCGTCCAAGAATGGTGAGTGAGCTTCGATCCGCCTGCTGTTTCACCTGCGAAATCCCATGCCTCCCGCCTTTGCCAACGCCGAATCCCACGCCGCCCGCGAACTGATCCGGCTGGCGCTCGCGGAAGACCTCGCCGACCGCGGCGACCTCACGACCGCCGCCGTGATTCCGCCCTCTGCGGCCGGCTCCGTCAGCATCGTCGCCCGCAAGCCGGGCGTCGTCAGCGGACTCCCCATCGCGCCGCTGGTCTTCGCCGAGGTCGATCCGCGAGTCCGTGTCGAGCTACACGCCGCGGACGGCGATCGCGTGACGAAGGGAACGGTCGTCGCTGTTCTTACCGGCGCGACGCGCTCGCTGCTGATCGGCGAGCGGACCGTGCTCAACTTTCTCACGCACCTCAGCGGCGTCGCGACGCTCACCCGGAAGTTCGTCGACCTGGCGGAAGGGACGCGGGCGAAGATCCTCGATACGCGGAAGACCTATCCCGGCTGGAGGGCGCTGCAGAAGTACGCGGTCCGCTGCGGCGGCGGGGTCAACCACCGCATGGGTCTCTACGACGGCGTCCTCATCAAGGACAACCACCTCGCCGCGTGGGTCGGGCTCGACAGCCGTCCGTCACTTCGCGAAGCCGTCGCGCAGGCGCGGAAGGTGTCGCCGAAGGATGTCACGATTGAAGTCGAAGTCGATTCGCTCGAGCAGCTGCGGGACGTGCTCAAGGCTCACCCTGACATTGTTCTACTCGACAATATGTCCCCCGCGACGATGTCGGAAGCGATCGCCATTCGCGATCGCGAGGCGAGCGATGTGCAGCTTGAAGCATCGGGAAGCGTGACGCTCGAGACCGTCGCCGCGATCGCCGCCACCGGCGTCGACCGGATCAGCATCGGCGCCCTCACTCACTCCGCCCCAGCCCTCGACCTCGCCTTCGACTGGGGCGCGCTGGCGTAGGACTCCTACGGCTGCGGCCGCAGGTAAATGAAATTCTTCCCCAGCCGCCCGCCGTAGTTCCCGGCCGAGATCTTCACGACGCCCGGGACGTCCTTCGCCGCCTCGATCGCCCGCATCGTCGACTCTTTCACCGTCTCGAGATCACGGCCGTTGATGATGATCTCCTGGATCGCTACGACGCCGGCCGGCACCTGCGAGTCAGCTCCCATCTTCTCGCGGAGAGTCGGGCAGAACGGATGATTCGTACTGGCGAACAGGAACGAGTACTTGCTTCCCGCTTTCGAACCGCTCGAAGCGATGCCGCCAGGGAAGGGGGTGATGACATCCGGCACGGTCAGCGCCGCGTCGCGCGCCTTCTCGGCCGCTTCCAGCGCCGCCTGCTGGGTCACGCCCATGAACCAGAGGTTGCCCCCCATGATCCCGTCCCGGAACCCGAACCGGCGGTCGATCACGAACTCGCCCGACATG
>Ga0247823_10001581_pt1 | contig 18947 bp, 14 predicted proteins | sample 13C_PalmiticAcid_2_FD_192426 | JGI IMG/M metagenome (GOLD analysis project Ga0247823, IMG submission 192426) | Soil microbial communities from agricultural site in Penn Yan, New York, United States - 13C_PalmiticAcid_Day30 | ecosystem: Environmental > Terrestrial > Soil > Agricultural land... | reverse complement strand
TGCGCTTCGAGCACGGCCGGAACCGTGAGCATGACGTGGTTGAGCCGCCGGTCATTGTGGATCTCATAAATGGATGATGTTGCCCCCGCTCTAGGGTCATAAGCGCCAAAGACGATGCGATCAATACGAGACAGCGAGAGGGCACCAGCACACATTACGCAAGGCTCCAAAGTCACCACCAGCGTGCAGCCGGTAAGGCGCCAGGACTTCAGGGCCTCCGAGGCGCGCCGGATCGCGATGATCTCGGCGTGGGCGGTGGGGTCCTTCAGGAGTTCGCGTTCGTTTTTGGCTTCGGAAATGACATTGCCGTCGATGTCCACCACGAGGGCGCCCACGGGCACGTCCCCGCAGGCCTCAGCTTCGCGCGCCAACACTAGGGCCCGCTCCATATAAGGGGTCCAATCGCGATCGAGAGACTTCTTTTGACGCATCCGACTTAACCTTTGCGCGAAACGGGCTCAATGCGCTCGAGTCCACCCATGTAGGGACGCAGTACGGCAGGTACGGTGATCGAGCCATCTTTGTTTTGGTAGTTCTCGAGCACCGCCACAAGCGTACGCCCAACCGCGAGGCCCGAACCATTGAGAGTGTGCACAAAACGTGTGCCTTTGAAGTCTTTGCCCTTGTAGCGAATCGCCGAGCGGCGAGCCTGGAAGGGACCGCAGTCCGAGCAGCTAGAGATTTCGCGGTAGCAGCCTTTTTTATTGTCGGCACCGAATACCGAGCCCGGTAGCCAGACTTCGATGTCGTAAGTCTTGCGCGACGAGAAGCCCATATCACCCGAACACAGCAACATCGTGCGGTAGGGGATCTCGAGTTTTTGCAAAATGTTCTCGGCATCCCCCACCATCGCCTCGAGTTCGTCGAAGGAGGTTTCGGGGGCGGAGAATTTCACGAGTTCTACTTTTAGGAACTGATGCTGACGAATGAGACCCTTGGTGTCTTTGCCGTAAGAGCCCGCCTCCGAACGAAACGATGGAGTGAAAGCCGTAAACTTCACAGGCAGCTCCGCATCCGAAAGGATCTCATCGCGGAAATAGCTGGTGAGCGAAACTTCAGCGGTGGGAATCAGGTACTTGTCCTGATCGTCGATCTTAAAGACGTCTTCTTTAAACTTGGGGAACTGACCAATGCCGTACATGGTTTCGGCCGAGACTAGGTACGGAGGCGAAACCTGCAGGTAACCGCGTTTGCGATGCTCATCGAGCATGAAGGAACCGAGCGCGTGTTCGAGCTGGGCCACGGCGCCCATCAAAAAGGCGAATCGCGAACCGGAGATTTTCCCTGCGCGGTCGAAATCAATGTAACCGTACTTGTGCGCGAGCTCATCGTGCGGCAGCGGCTCGAAATCAAATTTGCGGGCTGTGCCCCACTTGCGCACTTCTTTGTTGTCGTCCGAAGACTTGCCAAAGGGCACGCTCTCATTGGGAAGGTTCGGGATCATCTCAAGGATCGAGCGGAATTTGATCTCGACCTTTTCGAGTTCGGCGTTTTTGGCGTCGATCTCTTCACCGATCTTTTTGCCTTGAGCGATGAGCGCCTGGGCTTCTTCTTTTTTACCCGAGCGCATGAGCTGGGCCACTTCGCCGGAGCTGCGGTTGCGCTCTTCTTGGGCAAGGTTCAGGGCGCGCTGAACTTCGGCGCGGTCCTTGGCCGTGGTGAGAATTTCCGCAAGGGTCGACTGGATCTCGGACTCCGCGAAGCCGCGCTTCTGCAGAGCGGTTTTAAAGACTTCGGGATTATCATGAATTTCGCGCCAATCTAACATTACGGTGGTCTCCTGGACTCAAAGCTAATGAGCGCTCCTCCGGTTTTCAATCGGAATATGGGGGCTGCGAGAGCTTTTTGCGAATCATATCGGCGTCCGGCGCCTGGGGTAAGAGTTTTAAGTACTGCTCCAGGTAACGCTTGGCCGAGGGGTAATTGCCCTCGATGTCAGCGATCACGCCAAGGATGCGGTAGGGCTCGGGGTGCGTGGTGAGCTGGTTCTGGGCGTAAGCGGCCCGCTCGCGCGCCTTTTCGTAGTTTTGCAGGCCAAAGTACGCCTGAGCGAGGCGCAGCGCCACACGCGGATCCTCGCCCATCGAGGAGCGATACTTTTGGAACAAATCGATCACCGACTGAGGCGAGGAGAGCTCGAGCATGTACTCGGCCACGTCAAGGAAGGTTTGCATCACCGCGGGGCGAGCCTCGAGCTCCTTGCTGTAAGCAAAAAGAGCGTCGTCTTTTTTGCCAACTTCGCGATAGGCCTGCGCGGCCTTGAGCCAAATCTCGGGGTATTCGGGGTTCAGCTGAGCCGCCACACGGTAGTTCGCAGCGGCCTGATCGTGCCGGTCTTGCGAAGTGAGCAGGTCTCCGATCTTGATAAAGGCTTCGGCCGCATCCGGCCTAAAGCGTCGCGCGTTGTTGTAAAACGCAAGCGCCTTGTCGTATTCGCGCGCCTTAAGATACGCGTCGCCCAGAGCGAGGCGCAGTTCGTAGGAACGCGGAAATTTCTCTACCGCTTCACGACCCACAAGGATTGCGCGGTCCGTGAGCTGCGCCGCCGATAGGGAGCGAATGTATTCCACCACCGCCGCTGTGTTGCTGGGATCGGCTTGGTACATCTTTTCGAGATCCGCGAGCGCGCCCGAAACCTGAAGTCCTGCAAGAACTCGGCAGCGGAAAAAGAGCAGGCGCGATCGGAATCCAATCTCACCAACGCCGTTAGAGCCGCCAAGGAATGCCGCATTTGCGCAATCCACGTTCTTGCCCTGGGTTTCGAGAATACGTGCGTAAAAGTAATGCCCAAGTCCCGAGCCCGGCGCGACTTTCAGAAATCCTTCGATCTTGGTTCGGGCAAAATCGTAATCACGTGCGAAGTAGTGCAGGATGGCTTCGTAGAGATTGTTTTCGCTGGAGCCCTGAGAGTATCCATTCACTTTGGCGAGGGCCTCTAGCGCTTTGTCGAACTGAAACCTCTCCGCATAGAGCCAAACTTTGGCGCCCCAGGCCTCGAGCTTGGCATCCTCGAAAGTGGCTGCGTTTTCAAAAGTATCGAAAGCGCGGCGGTAATTCTTTTCAAAGATCCAGTAATACCCCACCTGCAATAATTTGCGACCACCGCGCCGAGACACAGTAAAGGCGAGGTTCTGCAGCGAAGCCAAACGAATGGGAGCCAGACGCTGCGAAGCGCCCGAGTCGAGAATCTCGTCGGTGAGCTGGTCGGTGTCGATCGCCTCGCCGAAGATGGGATGCCAACTTTTTACACGCCCCGCGATATTGCCCTCGGGAATTTGCTTCGAGTTTTCGGCGATCTGGCGGGCGGGCTCCTGACGGCCGAAGAGCTTGATGAGCGTCGACATCTGGTCGAGGTAAAGTGTCTGGTACGACGGGGGATAAAGCGAAATCGCGCCGAGGCCCGAAACCCAAAACAAATACGATTTCTGCAGAAAAGCCGACTGCACCCGCCAAAAATATTCGGCCGAAACAAACCACAGCGAAAACGACTCAGGGTCTTCCACAGCTATCTGATCGAGCCAAAATACCGTGTCGGGCGATTTTTCGAGGAATAGCTTTTTTACCTGGTGCGTGGATTCGAGCGAGGTCGAGGAGAAGGCTTCGTCTTTGAACGAGGCCATCCACGTTTCGGCTGGGATTTCGCCCTTCCAGTAGCGGAGCCAAGCAATCTCGGATTTTAACCAGCGCGAATATTCGTCGGTTGCGGGCTCGAGTTCGCTCTGAGCATCGGCGAGCTTGCCGCGAGCCACGTTTTCGATTTGTCCGTAGAGCTTTTCAAATTCTGAGGGCAGCTTGGTGCGTGCGGCGAGATCTTTGTGCACGCGTTCCGCGTCGGCGGCAAGTTTTTTGCCCAGGTCCTCGCTGTAAACGAGCATGATTTCGCTGAGCCATTTGAGGCTCCACACGAAACGTATCCAGGGGCCGGACTCGAGCCGGTGATCGGGTTCTGTGGCCACGAAACGCTTGATCTCGTCAGTAAAACTCTGCGCCCCAAAACCCTGCGGCAGGGCATACTCCGTGGATGCCTTCAGTGTGGCAGGCATGACGGGGACGTTGAGCGGAGAGATCGAAGAAAACCTTAGCAGCAGCGGACGAAAATACGCCGGCGCTTGCGCAATGGTCTGTGAGGTGATTTCCGTAGGGGCGCCCTTCTCCGAGCCAGGTTTTTGCACAAGATAGACACCGGCAATCACAAGCAGAGCCACGAGCAGAGGCACGGCTTTGGACTTGCGGGCCGGAGTAGCCCTAGTTGGCGCCACCTTTGCGGTTTCGATCACATCCGGCGACGAGGCGCCAAAGCGGTTCCCCTCCGGGGCTTCGGTGGGCTGTGGTGCGGGCTGCGCTGCCACGAAGCTATTGTCGATGGGCATTTCGAATTTGGTTTTTTCTCGAGGAAAACCCGCCGCTGCTCCGCGCGCGGCCGGAGCCAAATCGTCTCCGTCATCGCCGCTTTGATCGCTCACCCGAGTTGGATCGCTCACACGGGTCGCATCGTTCAAGTCTTCGCGGCGCGCGCGCGTGGGCTCGCCGCCGATGATGGTCTCCCCCTTGGTTTGCGTACGCGGATCGGCACGCTTGGCCGCCGAGGGCTTCACACCAAAGAGGACTTCCTGAAGGGCATCAAAAAATTCCGTGTCCGCGTTGATGGGCTTCCAGCGGTCGCTTCCCTCAAAGAGAATCGACTCGGAACCGTCGAGTTTTTTTGCGAAAATGAAACCGAGAATTTCGCGGCGTGAATAGGGCCCAAAAATCTTGCCATCTTTGCGCCGAATTTGAATTTTGAGATCCTGAATCGAGGTACGATCGTCACCGCGGGCCATACCCACTATTAGAACTCATTCCCCCACAAACGTAAAGGCGAGCCGGGTCGATCACTAGCGGGCGAAGAACGCTACGTAATCAACCCACTGGTTCACGCGGGAGAAGCCGAGCAGCACTGCGAGAAGCATCACGGTGGCCACCGCCGCAACAAAGGTGGGCGCTCCAAAGAAACGCGCCTGAGCGTCCACGCCCTCTTCGAGGTTCTTCATGAAGAGCGGCACGAGCGTGCGCAGGTAATAACCGATGCCGAGAATCGATCCGACGAGGATCAAAGCCGCGCCCCAAACAAAGCCGGCCGACCAAACCTGCGAGAGGATTTGGTACTTGGCAAGGAAGCCCGGAAAGGGCGGTATGCCTGCGAGCGAAAACATGGCGACCGTGAAGAGCGCCTTGGATGCGGTAGAGAGTCGAGGTGCCTTGGCATCGAGACCTGTGATTTCCACGTCCGCATGCGACTGGGCGCCCTCTTTGAGCGTCGCTTCTTGAGCAAAGGCAAAGCCGATGATCAGCGCAAGCGCGTAGAGCGAGAGAAAAGAAAACATGGGGCCGAGCGCCGCTGTGCCCGAGATCAGCGCGAACGTGGCATAGCCGGCATTGGCCACGCCCGAGTAGGCGAGCATGCGCTTGAGCTGGCTTTGGATGAGTGCCATCAGCGAGCCCACAATCACGGAGATGAGTCCGAGCGCGTAGAGACCCTGCTGAACATAGGTAAGTTTGATCAGACCCGTGGAGTAGAGCACCACGGCGAACGACGAAAAGAGAGCCACCTTGGTGGCAGTGGCGAGATAAGCCGAAAGGGCCGTCGGGCCGCCTTGGTAAACGTCGGGCGACCACATGTGGAAAGGCGCGAGACCCACTTTGTAGGCAAAGGCCACCATAACGAGAATGCTCGCCACGTGCATCATGAGGGGAACGTTCGGTCCGGCAGTCTCAAGGAATTTGCTTACGGCAGCGTAATCCAGCGAGCCCACATATCCGTAAATTTGCGCCACGCCCATGAGAAGAATGCCCGAGGCAAAAGCGCCCGTGAGCAGATACTTGAGTCCGGCCTCAAGGCTGAGCACGCGCTTGCGATCCGAAGCCGCGAGCAAATAGCCCGAGATCGAAGCGGTTTCGAGGAGCACGAAGAAGGTCACAAAATCCGAGCAAGCCGGAAGCAGCGCAAGCCCCAGGGTTGAGATGAGCAGAAAGCTGAGCCACTCCGAGTTCTCGTGATCCGAAGAGTAAGTGCGTGTGAAGAGCGAAACAACGAGCGCCAGGGCGCCGATCACGGCACCCACGAGGCGGGTCATGGGATCAATCGAAAGTGCGCCTCCGAAGAGCGACACCACTGGCATGCGCAGTTCGTAGAGCAAGATGCCCACGAAAGGCACCATCGTGAGAAAGGTCACCACGCGCAGCACGCCGCGCGAGGAACGGAATCCGGCCGCGATGACCGAAACCAAAATTCCGCAAGAAAGGATCAAGTACGGCAACAACGCCATTGCCTGCTTGGCATTGATGTGGAGCGCTTCGGCGATAAAGTTGGTGGATTCCATATTTGCCTATATTACCTCAATTACTTCAATTGTAAGAAAACCTGCTCGAGCGCTTGGTGGGCCTGGCCGAGGATGAGTCCGGGGCGCATGCCCAGCACGAGCATCGCCACAACGAAGGGAATGATCGCCGCCCACTCGAGTTTGGTGGGCACGACGGGATGGTGAGCCACGAGTTCCGAGGTCTGACCAAAATTCATTTTCTTGACCAAATTCAAAGTGTAAATCGAACCGAGCAGCACGCCGCTAAGAGCCACGAGCGAAACCCAGACCGAAACTTTGTAAGTGCCCGTGAGCACGAGGAACTCACCCACGAAACCCGGCAAGCCGGGCAGACCCACGCTCGCCATCGAAGCGAGCACGAATACTGTCACGAGCCAGGGGTTCTTAGAGGCCATGCCACCGTACTCCGAAAGTTCGCGGCTGTGGGTGCGGTCGTAAATGATACCAAAAACGAGGAAGAGAAGACCCGTGCTGAGTCCGTGAGCAATGTTCTGGAACATCGCGCCCTCGAAAGATTCTTGCACAAAAGAGAAAACGCCAATCGCCATGAAGCCAAGGTGAGCTACCGAAGAGTAGGCGATGCAGCGTTTGATGTCGGTTTGTTTCCAAGCAGCAAAGGAGCCGAGCACGATTCCGATCGCGCCGAGGGCCATCACCACCGGAGCCACGGCGTGCGCGGATTCGGGGAAGAGCGGCAAGCACCAGCGAGCGATGCCGTAAACGCCAAGCTTCAAGAGCACACCGGCCAGGATTACCGAGCCGCCCGTGGGGGCTTCGGTGTGCGCGTCGGGGAGCCATGTGTGGAGTGGCCACACGGGGATCTTCACGAGGAAGGCCACGAGGAAGCCCAGAAACACGAGCCCCTGGGTCGACCAGATGCCGTCAAAGGGAATGCGGTACGTGGCAAGGTCATGCCAGCCGAGACTCGGCACACCCTGATGGTGCACGAGCGCGATGATCGAAAGCAGCATCAAGAGCGATCCGCCCATGGTGAAAGCAAAGAACTTGAGCGCCGCGTAGACGCGATTCTTAGAACCCCATTTGCCGATGAGAAAGAACATCGGAATGAGCATGAATTCCCAGAACACGTAAAAGGTGAGCGCATCGGCGGCCATGAGCGAGCCCACGCTACCGACGTTCAAAATCGAAAAGAGACCGAGATAAGTAGAATTGATCTTCTCTTTGCCGATGTAATAAAACGAAAGGCAAAGGCTGAGAAACGCGTTGAGACCGATCAGCGGCAGGTTGAGTCCGTCGAGACCCAAGAGAAAACGGCTCTTGAGGGCTGGAAGCCAGTTCCAGTTGTAAAAGAGCGGGAACACTGAGCTGGAGGCTTCGCTATGGCTAGCACCCGACCACGCGAGAACCACAAGCACCATCCATACGAGCGACGACACTAGGAAGAACCACTGCGCAGCGGTGCGTGCCTTGCCGAGAGTGAAGAGTACGAGACCCGAAACGAGCGGCCACAAAATAAGAGATAAGGTCAAATTAGCCATAGTACCGCCATTCCCATCATCAGCGCGGCGCCCATTGCGATATACCAAGCGTACGTTTGTACGTTACCGGTATGGAATAACGCGAGCACTGCACCACCGTTTTTCGAAAAGTCACGGAGCCCGTGCAAGAAACCATTGATGCCGCGGATATCGACCCACTTGGTGAGCAGGTTCGCCAGGCACGAGAGAGGCTTCAATACGAGAGCGTTGTAGATTTCGTCCACGCAGAATTTCTTTTCGGAAGCGCGGATGAAAGCGTTCGAAGTCCAGCGAATCTTCGCCGGATTTTGGAATCGCTTGAAGGCGAGATAAGCCGACCCGAGCGAAAGCGCCGTGGTAATACCCATGAGCGTCCACTCCATCGCGTGCGACAAGTGGTGATGCCCAAGAGCCATCGGCTCGACACCGTACCACGAGCTCGAAACCCAAGTTTCAAACTGGTGAATGCCACCGATCACAACTGGCGTCTCGAGCCAGCCCACAAAGAGCGAGCCAACGGCGAGCACGGCGAGGGGGATCAGCATGAGCTTGTCCGACTCGTGCGCGTGCTTGGCTTTGTCGGAGCGCGCTTCGCCCCAGAAGGTCAGTGTGAAGGCGCGGAACATGTAGAACGCGGTGAGCACAGCGGCTCCCAAGAGTCCAAGATAACCGGTCCAGCCCGCAGATTCGAAAACCTTGGCCAGGATCATGTCCTTGGAGAAGAAGCCCGAAGTGAAAGGGAAACCGATGATTGCGAGCGTGCCCGCAAGAAAGGTCCAGTGCGTGGCCGGCATGTGGTGGCGCAAGCCACCCATATTCATCATGTCTTGGTCTTCGTGCATGCCGTGAATCACGGAGCCCGACCCGAGGAAGAGCAGCGCCTTGAAGCAGGCGTGCGTGACAACGTGGAAGAGAGCCGCGGTTGGCGATCCAGCGCCGAGGGCGACGAACATGAAGCCCAGTTGCGACACTGTGGAGTAGGCCATGACCTTTTTGATGTCGTTCTGTGAGACTGCGATCAGGGCGCCGAGCCAGGCCGTGGCCATGCCGCCCCAGAACATGAACTCGAGCACTTCGGGAGCGCCCGCAAATAGCGGCCAGAGACGGGTCGTGACCACCACACCCGAAGTCACCATCGTGGCGGCGTGGATGAGAGCCGATACCGGCGTGGGGCCAGCCATCGCGTCCGGAAGCCAAACGTAGAGAGGCACCTGTGCAGACTTACCGGTGGAAGCCCAAAAGAGACCACCAGCAACAAGCATTAAGATCCACGGCGAGAGAGCGCCGTCTTGTACGAATTTTAGAATCTCACGAATTTCGGTCGTGCCGATGGTCGCCAGAAGCACCATCAGGGCAAAGAAAAAGCCAAGATCCCCGATACGGTTTGTGACGAAGGCCTTCATGCCCGCGTCGGCATTCGGCAGGTGTTTGTACCAATACCCGATGAGCAGGTACGAGCAGAGACCCACGCCTTCCCAGCCGAGGAAAACGCCCACGAGGTTCGAGCTCATGACGAGCGTGAGCATCGCAGCGAGGAAGAGGTTCAGGTAGGCGAAAAAACGCCAGGGGCTATCGTCGTGCGAGATGTACGACACCGAGTAGAGGTGAATGAGCGTGCCGATACCCGTGATCACCATAAGCATGATCGAGGTCACAGGCGTCACTTCGAGGTGGAAGGGAATGCGGGTCGAGCCCACCACAATCCAGTCGAACCAGGGATCGAGCAGCCAACCGCCATGTTCGCCGAGCACGTTGATAAGCGCAAAAGCAAAGGCCGAGAGCGAGGCGAGCGTGCCCACGATGCCCGAAACCTTGGCGCTCTTATTGCGCAGAATGAGTCCGTTCAAAATGGCTCCGATGACCGGAGCGAGCAAGATCCAGCGTAGTGCGATCATATCAACCTTTTAAACCTCTGAAATCATCGAGCGACACCGATCCGACACGGCGGAACAAGGTCACGAGAAGTGATAGCGCGATGGCCGCTTCGGCCGCCGCGACGAGTACGATGAAAAGCACGAGGGACGAACCTTGCGGATTGCCGTGCGATCGCGAGAAAGCCACGAGGCATAGGTTCACTCCGTTGAGCATGAGCTCTACGCACATGAGCGCCACGATACCGCTGCGTTTGAAGAGAAAGCCCGTAACGCCAATGCCAAAGAGCAAGAGCCCAAGGATGGAATAAAATTCTGTAGGATTCATGATCGTCTACCGCCTTATCCGTACTGGCTCGTCTTCTCGGGACGACCGAGAAGGATCGCGCCGATGATGGCCGCGAGGATGAGAAAACCCGTCATTTGGAACGCCACCATGTATTTCGAAACAAAGAGACGTGCGATCTCGATGGGCGAGAGCGAAGCCACCGCCACCGGATCGTTGGAGCCTACCGTGATCGAACCACCCGATTTTACCGTCGCAACCACAGCCGCCGCCACAAAGAAGACGCCCGCGAGACAGCCGAGCGCGATGATCGCCGTGCGCCCTGGAATGCGTGTGGTGAGGGGTTTGACGTCGAGAAGCATCACGATAAATACAAAGAGAACCGCGATCGCACCTGCGTAGATGAGGATTTGCGCCGCACCGATGAAGTACGCACCCATCGCAAAATACAAACCACCGGTGAGAAAGAGCGAGCCGAGCAGGCCGATGGCCGAAACGATGGGGTTCGACGAGAGCACCACCATAAGCGAACTCAACAGAGCTAGCGCGCCGATCACAATTTCTAAATTCGTTAGGGTTTCCATCGTTTCCTCACCTCAAGTCCTTAACCAAAAAGTTACCACCATGGTGACGATCACGTTGAGCACACCCAGGGGTAAGAGAGTCTTCCAGCCGAGATCCATCAGCTGGTCGTAACGGAAGCGCGGCAGTGTCCAGCGCACCCAAACAAAGACCCACATAAAAAAGAAAATCTTAGCGATCAGCGCCGCAGCCTGCGCGCCCACAGTGAGGAGCGAAGCCATGGTGAGATCGTGTCCGTGCGACATAAAGAACTCGCGAAGTCCCGCTTCGCTGATGAAGGGTACATTGTAGCCACCCAAAAAGAGCGTCGCCATGAAGGCCGAAGCGAGGAACATCGCCGCGTACTCGCCAAGAAAGAAGAGTGCGAACATCAGTCCTGCGTATTCGGTGTGATAACCAGCCACAAGTTCGGACTCCCCTTCGGGCAAGTCAAAAGGCAAGCGGTTGGTTTCCGCAAAGACGCAAACCCACATGATCAAAAAGCAGAGTGGTTGTAGGGCCGCGCCCCAGAGCGGCAGCGAAGAGCCAGCCTCTTGGAGTTTCACGATCTCGCGCAGATCTACAGTACCGTAAAGCATCACGAGCGACACGACAGAGATGCCAATGGCGATCTCGTAGGAGATCATCTGCGAAGAGGCGCGCAGCGCCCCCAGCAGCGAGAATTTGTTGTTGGAGGCCCATCCAGCGATGAGCACCGAAAAGACGTGCAGGCTCGTGATCGCCATGAGGAAGATGAGGCCCACGTTGAAGTTGGCCACCTGAAGAGGAATTTCTTGGCCATCCCAGTGGATATATCCCCCGAGTGGAATCGCCGCGAAGGCGAGGAACGGAGGCACCACCGCGAGCACGGGGGCAAGGATAAAGAGCGCCTTGTTGGCCTTGGCCGGGATGCCCTCTTCTTTAAAAACAAACTTCAACGCATCAGCTAGAGCTTGCAGCAAGCCCCAGGGACCTACGCGGTTCGGACCCGAACGGCGCTGAATCCAGGCGGCACCGCGACGCTCGATGGTAAGGATCACGGGTACGGCCGACAAAATCGCCACGCCGAGCACCGGCGCCAGCACTATGGGAAACCAAAACGCAATCATCGCTGCTGCCTTTCACGCACGAGCTTTAAGAGCGAGCTCATCTGACCCGAAACCTTAGGCAGGACGGGAGAGATTTCTTCTTCGCTACGCGCGAGGGCTTCGAACTCCTCGCGGAATTTATGAATCATCGAAGTCACAGGCATCGCGCAGGCGTCCGAGAGCACGCAGATCGTCTTACCGGCCATGTTGCCGCAAGCGTCGAGCACGTTTTGGATGTCTTTGCCGCTACCGCCGTGCTCGCACAGGCGTCCGAGCATTTTGTAGACCCACTTGGTACCTTCGCGGCACGGAACACACTGGCCGCAGGATTCGTGCGCGTAAAAGCGCGCCGTCATCATGGCCAGCTCAGGAATCGAACGCGTGTCGTCGAGCACGATGATCGCGCCCGAGCCCATCATAGTTTTCTTGGAGGCGAGGTTGTCAAAGTCGAGGGGCACATCGAAGTCTTCGGGCTTCAAGAGCGGCGACGAAGATCCGCCGGGATACACGGCCTTGATCTTGCGACCTTCCAGAGGGCCACCGCAAATGTCGAAGAGCACCGTCTTGAGCGGAATGCCCAAAGGCAATTCGTAGAAGCCGGGGTTTTTGATGTCGCCCGACACGCTGAAGATCATCGTGCCCGCACCACGGGGAGTGCCATTGCCCTGCTTCTGGAACCATTCGGCACCGTCAAGCAAAATGCGAGGCACGTGCGCCAAGGTGGCCACGTTGTTCACGATCGTTGGGCAGCGGAAGAGGCCTTCGACGGCCGGAAACGGAGGTTTGATTTTGGGTTCGCCGCGATCCCCTTCGAGCGAAGACAGGAGTCCCGTCTCTTCACCGCAGATATAAGCACCAGCACCGGGATGCACGGTCATGTCCACCCGGCGGCCCGAGCCCATGGCGTCCTCTCCGAGATAGCCCTTTTCGTAGGCTTCCATGATGGCGAGGTTCAGACGTTCAATCGCGAGGCGCAGCTCACCGCGCACGTAGATGTAAGTGGTTTCAGATTTGATTGCGAGCGCGGCGCAAATCATGCCTTCCACGAGGCGATGCGGAACGTGTTCCATGATCTGACGATCTTTGAAAGTGCCGGGCTCTCCCTCGTCCGCATTGCAAACGAGGTAGATGGGCTTCGTGGTGTCCTTAGGAAGGAATCCCCACTTCACACCGGCCGGGAAACCCGCACCGCCGAGGCCGCGCAGACCAGAGTCTTTGACAGCGGCGATGATCTCTTCGGGCTTCATCTTGGCAGCTTTTTTAGCGCCCTTGTAGCCACCAAATTTCTTTTCGTACACGTCGATGGTCCACGAGTCGGGCTCGCCATAACCTTCGAGCAAGATATGATTCTCAAGCGGGTGCTTGGGTTGAATTTTTTGACTCACGCGATACCTCCCTCGGCGACGCGATCGTCGTAGCTGGCGTGTGCGCACTGATCTTTGCGCAGGGACTGAACGATTTTTTCGATCTTCTCGGGATTCAACTCTTCGTGGAAATCCCAAGTGTTCACTTGCATCACAGGAGCGGTGCCGCACGAAGCGAGACACTCCACGCGTTCGATCGTAAAGAGACCGTCCGGGGTCGTCTCACCCTCTTCAATGCCGAGCACATCTTTGACCCTTTTGATCACGTCTTCGGCGCCGCGCAGATAGCACGAGAGCGTGTGGCAAAACTGCAGCACATACTTGCCCGAAGGGTTCATTTTGAACATGGTGTAGAACGAGGCCACTTCACGCACGCGCGCAGGAGAGAGATCGAGGCGCGAAGCCACGTATTCCATCACCGCGGGGCTCACGTATCCGGCCTCGTCTTGAGCGAGATGCAGGATCGGCAGGAGCACAGCATCCTTTTTGGGATAGCGGCTGAGAAGCCATTGAAATTTTTCTTCAACGGCGGGAGAAAATTTATAAGACGCCATAACTAATCTCGGTTTCCTTTGATGATCGAGGTGCTGAAGGGATCGAAAAGGTTTTGATCCGATTCGCTGCCTTTGTAGCTTTGGCGGTAATCCACCAAAAAGTCTTTTTGCAGAGGGTGACCTTTGAACGACGGCGGCAACAAAATGCGGCGGTGGTCGGGGTGATCGTCAAAGTGGACGCCCATCAAGTCGTAGACTTCGCGCTCGAGCCAGTTGGCGCCCGACCAGAGGGGCACGACCGACGCAATGTGGGGATTGTTGTCGTCGGGGAGCTGCGCGATCACCGCACAGCGCTGCTTGCCCGACATGGAGACGAGTTCGTAGACCACGTGAAAACGCGGTGTCGAAGCGGTCTCGTCATAGCTAGTGAGATCGGCGAGGTGATTGAAGTCCCCTCCGTCCGCGGATTTCAAAAAGGTGAGCACGTCGAGGATGGCTTCGGGTTTTACCATCAACTCGGCTTCGCCGGGAGCCGACTCGCGGTCTCGCAAAATAACATCCTTAAATTTGGTACGGAACGTTTCTAACCAAGCCGACATGACTACCTTTCCCACTCAAGCGCGCGGACTCGGAACTCGTACCACAATCCCACGAGGAAGAAGACAAAGAAAAAGCCCATCAGAACGAGCACGATGGGACCGACCCCTTTGAGGTCGTTCCAAGCGAGCGCCACGGGCAAAAGAAACGCCACTTCGAGGTCGAAGAGCAAAAAGAGAATCGCAACCAGGTAGTACTTCACGCTGATCTTGCGATTGGCGTCTTCGAGGGGCTTGATACCGCACTCATAGGTTTCGTACTTGACCTGATCGTAGCGGCGGGGGCCCAAAACGCGACCGAGCAGCAGTGCGCCCGCACCCACGACGCACGCAAATCCGAGCATCACTAAAATAGGAATGATTCCAATACCGGGTTCCATTCATTCACCTCAAAAAAACGTTCATCGCCCGAGGGTCTAAGCCCACGGGCGTTAGCATCACTTCGCGCCGGTAAAGAGCGAGATGGCGCCTTTGGCCAACTCCATTACCGGTTCCCAATAAACGATGAGCACGACGTTGGGCAGGGCCAGGAGACCCAGAATCCACATCGCAGGCTTCGAATGAATCGATAACGTCTTGGTTTCGCTGAGCGGCGTTTCGGCTTCTTCGAGGAACATCGCCTTGGCGATTTTAGCGTAATAGTAGAGCGAGATCGCCGAGTTGATGGCGGCGATCACCGCGAAGCCGTACATCTCGCGGCCGAGCACGGCCGAGAAAAGGTAGAGCTTGCCGAGGAATCCGGCGAAGGGCGGCAGACCCACGAGCGAGAAAAGGAAAACGGCCATCATCACGGCGATTACCGGCTTCTGTTTGCCGAGTCCGCGGAAAGCGCCGAGCGAATCGCTGCCCTTGGCGTCTTCGACCATGCCGGCCACCCAGAAGGCGCCCAGGTTCATGGTGCAGTAGAGTACCGCGTAGAAAAGGATCGCCGCGATGCCCAGCTCGTTCTGCGCGGCCATGCCCATGAGCATGTAACCGGCGTGCGCGATCGAGGAGTACGCGAGGATACGTTTCACCGAGGTCTGTTGGAGTGCCGCGAGGTTGCCCATGAACATCGTGAACACGGACGAAATCATCAGGAACTTCGGCCAGTCGAAGGGTTTCACGGTGTGGAAACCGAGCGACGAAGCGGTGCCGCTGACGATCGCGGCGGTGCTGCCTTCGAGGGGTAGCGAAAAGCCCACCACGAAGAAACGCACGAGGAGCGCGAGGCCGGCGGCCTTGGGTGCTACCGAAAGGAAGGCCGAAACGGGGGTCGGAGCACCTTCGTAAACGTCGGGCGTCCACATGTGCATGGGGGCGGCGGAGATTTTGTAACCGATACCGGCGAACGAGAGCAGCGCGCCCACCCAGAGGATCATCGGAATCTGGTCGGCGGGCGTGGTCGCGAAAAACTCACGCAATCCGGTGAGTTGCATCTGACCGGTGACGCCGAAGACGAGGCTCATGCCGAAGACCATCAGGGCCGAGGCCATGGCGCCGTAAACGACGTACTTCATCGAAGCTTCGATGGAGGCGGTTTTTTCGCGGTTAAAGCCTACGAGCGTGAAGCTGAGGATCGAAACGGTTTCGATCGCCAGGTAGATCATCAGCAGGTGATTGGCGATGCCCATGAACACGAGACCCGTGGCGAGCGCCAGCATGATCGCGTAGAACTCGGGGCGACGGTCTTTGCGGATCTGTTTGGACTCGGCACCGGCCACGAGCGCAAGGCTAGTTGCGATGATCGAGAAGATCGCGAAGAACTTGCCGAACGCGTCGTGCGCGATGAAGCCCGAGAAGGCTTCCTGGGCGACCGAAGCGTCGAGCCCCAGGTACATCAAGCACGAACCGACGAGCGCGACGAGCGACGTGCCCAGCAGGAAGCCGTTGTTCTGCACCCACAGACCGACCATCAAGACGAAGAGCGACCCGAAGGTCAACAGTAACAGCGGTGAAGCAACGAGCATCGATTGCATGTGATTATCTCAATACCTGTAATAGCCCATCGAGACCCGTACGCATGAGGTCGAGCATCGGTTGGGGATAGAGACCAATAACGAGGCAGAGCACGCCCAGCGGAATGAGCACCACCCACTCGTTCATCTTGAGGGGTACGAGCTCGTCGGTAGCGGGGTGCAGGTGACCGTGGTGATCTTTCACGAGCGTGGTGAAGGGCCCGAGGAACACGCGCTGAGCCATCCAGAGGAGGTAAGCGGCGCCGAGCACGATACCGATCGCGGCGATCGCGGTTTCGGTCTTATAGACCGGGAAGGAACCCAGGAAGACCATGGCTTCGGAGATGAAGCCGTTGAGACCGGGGAGACCGAGGCTCGCGAAGATCGCCACCGTCCAGACGGCGGTGATGACCGGAGCCTTTTGCGCGATACCACCGAAGCCGAGGCGGCCGTCGGGGGTGACGAGGTAGCGATGGTGCAAACGATCGTAGAGCACGCCCACGAGCATAAACATCATGGCGGCAGACAAGCCGTGGTTAAAGAGCTGCAGCACGGCGCCGTTCATGCCCACCGTGGTGAGCACCGACATGCCGAGCACGCAGTAACCCATGTGCGATACCGAAGAGTAGGCCACGAGTTTCTTGAGATCCTTCTGCGCCATCGCGCAGAGCGCGCCGTAGATGATGTTGATGATCCCGAGGATCGCGAAAGCGTAGGCGAACTTTTGCGTCGCGTGCGGCAAGATCGCGAAGTTGAAGCGCAGGAATCCGTAGGGACCCATTTTCAGCAGCACACCGGCCAGGATGACCGACACGGCCGTGGGGGCCTGTACGTGCGCCCAGGGCAGCCACGTGTGGAAGGGGAAGATGGGCACCTTCACCGCGAAGCCCATGAACAGGAGCCACCAGATGGTCTGGTCAAAGGGCAACGAGTAACCGAAGAGGTTGATCGTGTACTGCGACCAGTCTTGGCTCGCGAGCTTGAGAATGTTAAAGGTCGCGGGCAGGCTGCCGTCGGGACCCGAGCTGTAGAAGTACAGCGCGAGCATCGCGATGAGCATCAAAACCGAACCGAGGAAGGTGTAGAGGAAGAACTTGATGGCGGCGTATTCTTTTTTCTCGCCACCCCAGATACCGACGAGGAAGTACATCGGCAGGAGCATCACTTCCCAGAACACGTAGAAGAGGAAGAAGTCGAGGGCGCAGAAGACACCCACCATACCCACGTGGAGCATGAGGTAGAGGGTAAAGTAGCCCTTGGGCATCTTCTTCACGTTCCAGCTGGCGAAAACGCCGAGGAAGCTGAGCATCGGCGCCAGGAGCAGCATCAGTACCGAAACGCCGTCGGCACCCATATGGTACTCGACGTTCAGGGATTTGATCCACAGGGCTTGTTCGACGAACTGGAAGCCCGTCGCCGCGCGGTCAAATGCGGTGAAGAGGTAAAGCGAAAGGGCAAAGGGAACTGCCGTCACGCCCGCCGCGATCCATTTGATCAGGTTCTCTTTGTCTTTGGGTACAAACAGAATGGCCGCAATGCCTAGCAACGGAAAGAATGTGATCCAACTCAATAGATGACTCATGTTTTACAGTACCCCTATCAATAAGAAAATAACCGAGATCGCCGCCACGGCTACCAGCACATAGCGCTGAACCCGTCCGTTTTGCAACGACCTCAAACTTGCACCGATCGCGTTGGGGATGCCTCCACCTACGCCATCGACTAGCACACCGTCAACCACCACGTCGTCCGTCACGCCGGTGGCGCGCTGGACAACCATGGTGACATCCTTGGTCCCATCCACGAGCACCCGGTCGATCGCGAAGTCGTCAAACTTCGCCATCTTCTCGCCCAGGGGCATGAGACCTTTTTGGATGAGCACCTTGATGTAGAACCAATCAAAGTAATACAGATTGTCGATCGCCCGTTGCACGAAGCGCGGCCAGAGGCGCTCCAGCTTGTCGGCCGAAATGACTTTCGAACCGAAAACGAGGAAGGAGAAGAGAATCCCGCCCATGGCGAGAATCACCGAGAGGATCATGCCGGGACCGTGGGCGACGTGCTCCCAGTGCGCGAGACCGTGCTCACCACCGTGGGCCGCGGCACCTTCGATCACCGGGGGTACCACGAGGTGGGTAAACCAGTTGTTCGCGGCGCCGAGAATGTAATCCGCCTTACCGACGAGTCCGCCCGTGAGCGAGCCCGAAAAGATGAACGAGAACGAAAGACCGGCGAGAATCACGAGCGGTGTCCACATGTACCAGGGCACTTCGTGGGCTTCTTCGTAGTGGTGATGGTCGTGCGGTTCACCGAAGAAGGTCATGAAGATGAGGCGGAACATGTAGAAGGCCGTCATGGCGGCCGTCGCGAATCCGAGGATCGGAATCAGGATGTGCTGGGGGTGCATGTAGTAGCCGTAGGCCAAGGACGACACGAGGAGCATGTCTTTGGAGACGAAACCGCTGAGTCCCGGCACGCCCGAAATGGCCATGGTCGCGACGAGCATCGCGACGAAGGTGATCGGCAGTTTCTTGCGCAGGCCGCCCATCTCGCGCATGTCCTGGATGTGGTGCATGGCGTAGATCACGGCGCCCGAGCTGAGGAAGAGACAAGCCTTGAAGACCGCGTGGGTGATGAGGTGCATGAAGGAGGCGGTGTAAGCACCGACGCCCACCGCGAGCACCATGTAGCCGAGCTGCGAGAGGGTCGAATAAGCGAGTACCTTTTTGATGTCCGTCTGCTTGATGGCGAGGATCGCGGCGAAGAACGAAGTCAGCGCACCGACGTAGGCCACCACCACGAGCACGTGGCCGGCTTCGAGCAGCGGGAACATTCTAATGATGAGATAAACGCCCGCGGCCACCATCGTGGCGGCGTGAATGAGGGCCGACACAGGCGTGGGGCCTTCCATCG
>Ga0247823_10001580_pt1 | contig 18956 bp, 20 predicted proteins | sample 13C_PalmiticAcid_2_FD_192426 | JGI IMG/M metagenome (GOLD analysis project Ga0247823, IMG submission 192426) | Soil microbial communities from agricultural site in Penn Yan, New York, United States - 13C_PalmiticAcid_Day30 | ecosystem: Environmental > Terrestrial > Soil > Agricultural land... | reverse complement strand
CGGTGTCGCCGTTGATGACGAGATCGGTGAAATGCACCTCGGCCGAGCCCGGCTTGTTGGCCGGGATCGCGGTCATCCAGATGCGGCCGCGTGTCGGTTCGCCCGAACGTATCTCCAGCTTTGCTTCGACGTCGACGCCGACCGCGATCCGACCGCCTTCGGCGCCATAGATCGTCGATTTGCCGAACTTCACCATCATCGGGCCGACCTTTGGCAGTTCGAAAGGCCGCAGTGACCGTTTGGCGAGCGCGCGGTCGACGACGGGCTGAAGCTGTGCGTAATCGGCGATGACTGGCACGCGCACGTCGAGATGCGGTTTCGGAATCTCACGAACCAGCCGGGGTAGCGGCGTGGGGGTGGGGTCGGCCGGTCGGTTCGACACGAAGGTCTCGGTGACCGCTTCCAGCCCGAGATTCAGATTGATCCGCTGCCCATCCACTCGATAGCCGCCATAAAGGATACGCTGCGGTGTCACGCGCATCCACACCGGCGGATTTTCGCGGTTGAGTTCAAGCGACGTGAAGCTCTGTCGCCATACGTCGGCGGCCTGTTTACGGATATCGATCTTTGCGATCTCGCGGTTTACCTCGCGTTCGACGTCCGCGACGACGGGCTTCAGCTTCGCATCGGCTTGATCGGTGAAGGTAATGCGGCGGCCCAGAAAATCGATCCCGGGGGCCTTGGTCCAGCCATAGGTAATGCGCGCCTTGCCCCGCGTGCGCCAGTCGGGAGTAAGCTCGATACGGATGCGGGCGTGCGCCATCGCGGCACCGGTTGCCGTCTCGCCCTTGAGCACCCCTCCGACGTCGCGTGCCGCGATCGTGGCCCGAAGCGGAACGTCCACGACGATCTCGCTCCCTTCGCCGCGCAGTCGCAGCGGACCGCGCGTCACTTGGCCGACGATCGTGCAGGCGATCGGCGGCGTGACCTTGACCTTCTTGCCAAAGACTTTGACCCGTTGGGGCTGGATGCAAGCGCGTTCGCGCTGGTCGATCGTCCACAGCGTCCTCGGGACCGCGCGTTCGAGCGCCTGCTTGAGCGACGCCGTGTTGGCGTTGATCGGCACCGCGATCAGCGACTTTTGCGTCGGAGAGGGCGCCTTGTCGGTGGCGCGCGGTGGCGCCGCGACCTCGGTCTGACGGTCGCAGGCGGATAAGGCGGCGGTTAGCAGCAATGTCGCAATCGTCAGTCGAACAAGACGCATATGGTGCCCCTGATGCGGTATCTGCCCCTTATAACAGCGGAGATGTTAAGCCGTTCCTTGCGCTGGCGCGGGTAAGGGAAATGGCGAAAATCTCCGCAACTTCACTCGGAAACGGCGTTTCATAGGCAAGCCGTCACCCATCTTCGTCACCCGAGACTCGATCCAGGCGCGCGCTGGCCGTGCTTGAAAAGCGGGATCCCGGATCAAGTCCGGGATGACGAAGAAAAGAAATGGAGGCAACTTTTGAAACCGCAGAAAACTGCGAAACTTCACTCGCAATTCGCTGTTCGGAGGGGCGGGCAGGCGTCATCGTGCAAGGCTATGCGGCCCGCACAATGTAGGACAGCGATTTTCGCAAACGCTGGTTAGACGACGACCCCGAACAGGTCATGCTCGTCGGCGTCTTCGATCGCGACGTCGACGATATCGCCGGCCTTGAGGCTCGCCGCGACGTCGCGAAGATAGACATGGCCGTCGATTTCGGGCGCATCGGCCTGTGAGCGGCCTGTGGCCCCGATGCTGCCGTCTTCGTCGGCTTCACCGACTTCGTCGATGATGACGGGCAGCGTACGGCCGATCTTGGCTTCGAGCTTGGCGGCGCTGATCGCGGCGGTCTTTGCCATGATGCGCTGGTAACGCTCTTCCTTGACCTCTTCGGGCACCTGATCGTCGAGCGCATTCGCTTGCGCTCCCGCGACGGGTTCGAAGCGGAAGGCGCCGACGCGGTCGAGCTGCGCTTCGTCGAGCCAGTCGAGAAGATATTGGAAATCGGCCTCGGTCTCGCCCGGGAAGCCGACTACGAAGCTCGATCGGATCGAGATGTCGGGGGCGATCTGGCGCCAGCTCTTCAGCCGTTCGAGCACCTTCGCTTCGTTCGCGGGGCGCTTCATGCGCTTGAGGACGCTCGGGCTCGCATGCTGGAAAGGGATGTCCAGATAGGGGGTCAGCAGCCCTTCGGCCATCAGCGGGATTACTGCGTCGACGTGCGGATAGGGGTAGACGTAATGGAGGCGGACCCATGGGGCATGGCCTTCGCTGGTCTTGAGCTGTCCCAGTTCGCGCGCGAGGTCGGTCATATGCGCGCGGACTTCGCGGCCGTGCCACTGGCGCGGGTCGTGACGAATGTCGACGCCATAGGCCGAGGTGTCCTGGCTGATGACCAGCAGTTCCTTGGTCCCCGCGGCGACAAGCTTTTCGGCCTCGCGCAGCACCGCGTCGATGCGGCGGCTGACGAGTTTGCCGCGCAGATCGGGGATGATGCAGAAGGAGCAGCTATGGTTGCAGCCTTCGGAAATCTTGAGATAGCTGTAGTGGCGCGGCGTGAGCTTCAGCCCGCCCTCTGGGACGAGGTCGATGAAGGGGCCTTGCGTCGGCGGCGCGGCGTCGTGGACAGCGTCGACGACCTGTTCATATTGGTGCGCGCCGGTGACCGCGAGCACATTGGGGAAGCGCGCGCGAATAACCTCGGCTTCGTTCCCCATACAGCCGGTAACGATGACGCGGCCATTCTCCGCCATCGCTTCCCCGATCGCCTCGAGGCTCTCTTCCTTCGCCGAGTCGAGGAAGCCGCAGGTGTTGACGAGCACGACGTCGGCGCCAGCATAGTCGGGCGACAGGCCGTAGCCGTCGGCGCGCAGCTTGGTCAGAATCCGCTCGCTGTCGACCAATGCCTTGGGGCAGCCGAGCGAAACCATGCCGACCTTCGGCTGGGTGGGGAGGGTTTTGACTGTCATGATTGGCGGGGCGCATAGGGGATTTTTTGGCGTTTGTCACCATGGCTGTGCTTGGCACGGCCCACATCCTTCTTCATCGCCCCTGATTTGATGCAGGATCGCGAGGCATCGCCTTCTCCCCCTTGTCGCCCTATAGCGCGACGCATCGGCATGGCATTGCAAGGGTGGTGGAGCATGATTGGCGTATTTGCGGCGATTTCGGCAGCGATTGCGGTGGCGGCGGGCGCATTCGGCGCGCATGGCGCATCGGGACCACAGGAAGCCGAATGGCTGCGCACCGGCGGGCTGTACCAGTTGATCCACGCGGTCGCGGCGATCGCGATCATGGGCATCGCGCGCGGGCCGGCAATCATGTTGCTCGTCGGGGCGGCGCTGTTCGCCGTCACCCTCTATGCCATGGCGCTTGGCGGGCCGCGTTGGCTGGGCGCGGTGACGCCGATCGGAGGGACCTTGCTGATTGTCGGCTGGCTTTGGGCCGGCTGGCTTTACTGGCGGAATTAATCGGCTTCGCACGTCTCGCAGTTGACGACCTCGACGATCATGTCGCCCGCCTGCAGCATGTTCGTTTCCTCTTCCCAAAAGCCATAGGGCTTGCCGCCGCGATAGATGCGCAGGCCGCGCCCGCCGCTGGCGAGCCGGTCTAGGCTGCCGCCGATTTCCTCGCCGCTGACTGGACGCTCGCGCAGTTGCACCTTGCCCCCGATTGCGGCGAGGTCGGCCATATAGTCGGCGACATGCTCGCCCTGCGCCGATCCAGCGAGGAGCAGGCCGGTGAAGCTGACGGGATTGATGACGTTCGTCGCCCCTGCCTGCCGCGCGAGCAGCTCATTGTCCTGCGCGCGGATGACGACGCTGATCGGGACATGCGGGGCAAGATGGCGGACCGTCAGCACGATCAGGATCGAACTGTCGTCGCGTCCCGCCGAGACGAGGACGGTGTGCGCCTTGGCGATCTGGACGTCGATTAGCGTGTCGTCGTTCGAAGCGTCGCCCTGCAGCACGTTGCAACCGACGGCCTCGGCCGCCTGGATACGCGGGCCCGACTGGTCGATGACGACGATGCAGGCGGGATCGGTGCCGCGCGCGATGAGTTCGCGGACCGCCTCCGCTCCGCTGGTGCCGTAACCGAGCACGACATAATGGTCGGTGAGCTTTGCCTGGATGCGAGCCATGCGCCATTTTTCCCATGTGCGTTTGAGGACGAAATTATAGGCGGTGCCGACGAAAATGAAGAGCACCATGATGCGGATCGGGGTGACGATCACCGCCTCGATCAGCCGCGAACGGTCGGACACCGGTGCGATGTCGCCAAAGCCCGTCGTCGTGACCGAAATCATCGTGAAATAGACGACGTCGAGGAAGCTGATCTGCCCGTCGTGGCTGTCCTTCAGCCCGGCGCGGTCGATCCAGTGGACGAGCACGACGATCGCGATCAAGAAGAAAGCCACGCCGAGCCGCGTGATGACGTCGGCCCAGATCGGCCAATTACTCGCGCGCTTCAGCGGGCGAAATATATGCGGCATTTTCAGCTTGTCGGACGGCCGACGGCTCATCGGGGCGGCAACTGCTTCATCGGATCGACTGGTATGCGATTTTTGCGGAGCTGGAAATGGAGTTGCGACGTCCGCACCTGTCCCGTCGCCCCAGCGCGCCCGATGACGTCGCCCATGCGGACGCTCTGGCCGCGTTTCACGTCGATCCGCCCCGCATGGCCATAAGCGCTGACCCAGCCGCTGCCATGGTTGATCAGGATGAGCCCGCCATAGACGCCGATCTGGTCGCCGGCATAAGCGACGACGCCGCCCGCGGTCGCGCGGATCGGGGTTCCGACCGCGGCGGCGATGTTGATTCCGTCGCTGCCTCCGCCGGATGCGGTGGGGCCGAAGCGCGTCAATATCGGTCCGTTGAGCGGCCATTCGAAGCGGCCGGCGAAATAGGCGGGTTCGGCGATCGCGGTGGTGACCGGCTGGCGCGGCGCGGCGCTGCCCGCGGTCGGTCGGGCCGCTTCGGCGAGTGCGGGCTGGCTGCCGGTCAGGATGTCGTCGATGTCGAGGCGGAAAGCGGCGGCGCGGGCACCGACATCGACCGTATCGCGCGGAAGGGCACGCGCGTCGGAGGGGAGGCGGAGTCGCTGGCCGATGCGCAGGATATAGGGTTCGGACAGCGCGTTGATCGTGATGATCTCGCCCCAATCGACGCCATAGGCCGCGGCGATGCCGATGCCTGTCTCGCCCGCGCCGACGCGGTGATAGAGGCCGGCGGGGACGCGGAGTTCCTGGCCGAAGCGGAGCGTGTAGGGCGGCGCGAGGTCGTTCTCGATCGCAAGCGCCTCCGACCCCACGCCCGTTTTCTCACCGACCGCGCGGAGCGTGTCGCCGGGGCGGACCGAATAGACGCCGGCGTTCACGCGCACGGCATCGGTCGTGACGGATTTCAGCGTCCAGGTCGGGCGTTCATAGACGCCCGAGGCTTCGCCGAGCGGGCGGCGTTCGACGTCCGGTGTTGCGGGCGGCTGAGCGGGCCATGATGGCGGTGTCGGCGCCGCCGGAATACATCCGGCGAGCGATGCGGCGCAGAGCATCACGGCGATATGATATCGGAATTCCCCCATAGCCTGCCTTTGCCAAAGCGAGAGCGCGGTGGCTAGACTTCTGTATCACTGTGGGACGGAATTTCCGGTCTGGTGGGCTGGAGCCGTCAGCCGCCGTAGGCGCCGCGCAATGCCGCCAGCGACGCGTCATGCGTCAGGTCGAGCTGGAGCGGGGTGACCGAGATATAATTGTCGTCGATCGCCTCCAGGTCGCTGTCGTGGCCGAGGCTGTGCTCAATCCCATGGAGGCCGAACCAATAATAAAGATAGCCGCGCGGGTCGGTGCCCTCGACGATCGAGCCGCGGCCATAGTCGTGGAAGCCCTGGCGGGTGACGCGGATGCCCTGCACCTCTTCGGCCGGGATCGCGGGGAAGTTGATATTGATCAGCGTGCGCGGCGCCATCTCCATATCGAGCAACGGGCGGAGGACCTTGGAGCCCCATGTCGCAGCGGCTTCGAACGGCACGCTGTCGCCCATGCCTTCCTTGGCATAAACCTGGCTGAGCGCGATCGAGGGGATGCCCGCGAGCGCGCCTTCGATCGCCGCCGAGACCGTCCCCGAGTAAGTGATGTCGTCGCCAAGGTTGGCGCCGCGGTTGACCCCGGACAGGATCAGGTCGGGCTTTTCGGGCATCAGCTTGCCGATCGCCATCATCACCGAATCGGTCGGGGTGCCGCTGCACGACCAGCGGCGCTCTTCGTGCTGGCGGATGCGGACGGGGCGCGAAAGGGTGAGCGAGTGGCCGGCGCCCGACTGTTCCTCGGCGGGGGCGCAGACCCAGATATCGTCGCTAAGCTCGCGTGCGATCGCTTCCAGAACCGCCATGCCGGGGGCGTGATAGCCGTCGTCGTTGGTGAGGAGGATGCGCACGTTTCTGGTCTTTCTCTTTTCGTCACCCCGGATCAAGTCCGGGGTGACGATGGTTTAGGTGGCCGGCGTCAGGCGGGTGATTCCGCCCATATAAGGTAGCAATGCCGCCGGGATGGTGACGCTGCCGTCGGCCTGCTGGTAATTTTCCAACACCGCGACCAGCGTGCGGCCCACGGCGAGGCCCGAACCGTTCAGCGTGTGGACGAACTCGTTGTTCTTCGCGCCCTCTCGGCGGAAGCGCGCGTTCATGCGGCGCGCCTGAAAATCGCCGCAGGTCGAACAGCTCGAAATCTCGCGATAGGCGTTCTGGCCGGGCAGCCAGACTTCGAGATCATAGGTCTTGCGCGCCGAAAAGCCCATGTCGCCGCTGCACAGCAGCATCTTGCGATAGGGGAGTTCGAGCGCTTCGAGAATCACCTCTGCCGCGCGCGTCTTGCGTTCAAGCTCGGCGTCCGAATCCTCGGGCCGGACGATCGAGACAAGCTCGACCTTCCAGAACTGGTGCTGGCGAATATAGCCGCGCGTGTCGCGCCCGGCCGACCCTGCCTCGGAACGGAAGCAGGGAGTCAGTGCGGTCATGCGGATCGGCAGATCGGCCTCGGGCAGGATTTCCTCGCGCACCGCATTGGTCAGGCTCATCTCCGACGTCGAGATCAACCAGCGTCCGTCGGTGGTCTGGAACAGATCCTCGCGAAACTTGGGAAGCTGCGTCGTGCCATAGGCGGCTTCGTCGCGGACCATCAGCGGGGTCGCGCATTCGGTGTAGCCGGCCTCGACCGTCTGCTTGTCGATCATGAACTGCCCGATCGCGCGTTCGAGGCGCGCCATCTGGCCTTTCAGAAAGGCGAAGCGCGCGCCCGACATCTTGGCTGCGGTTTCGAAGTCGAGACCGAGCGGGGGGGCGAAATCGGCATGTTCCTGCGGAGCGAAGTCGAAGCTGCGCGGCGTGCCCCAACGCGCAATCTCGACATTCCCGTCTTCGTCTTCGCCTTCGGGGACGTCATCAAGGGGGATGTTCGGGATTGCGGCGAGGATGTCCTGCAGCGCGGCAAGCTGCTCGCGCTCGGCGTCTTCCTTGGCGGGGAGTGCGGTCTTGAGGTCGGCGACTTCGGCTTTTAGCGCCTCGGCCTTGTCCTTGTCGCCCTGTGCCATCGCCTGGCCGATCAGCTTCGACGCTTCGTTGCGGCGCGCGAGCGAGCCCTGAATTTCGGTCTGCAACGCGCGCAGCGACGCATCGGCCGCCACGATCTGAGCGGACAGGGGTTCGAGGCCGCGGCGCGCGAGGCCGGCGTCGAACGCTTCGGGATTTTCCCGGATCAGGCGGATATCGTGCATGCGCCGCGCTATGGCGTTGCCGCCCGCGCGGCGCAAGCCTGTCTTAGCGTTCCACCAATCCGGCCAGCTGGCCGATCGCGGTGCCCCAGCCTTCATAGAAACCCATCTCGTCATGCTTGGCGCTGTCCTCGGGCGTCTTGTGGAGGACGCGCGCCGAATAGAGGGTGCCGCCGTCCTTCGCTTCGAAGGTCAGGATCGCGGTCAGCGCCAGCCATGGCTCGGCCGGCTGCCAGCCTTCGGTCAGGACGGTGGTGAAGACAAGGCGCTCGTTCGGGACCGCTTCGAGGAAGCAGCCATCGACATGCGGCTGGAAATCGGTGCCGCCAGCCTCGCGCATCCGCGTCACGAACCCGCCGCCGGGCCGGAGGTCGAGTTTGACGACCTGGCATTCGATCGGCGTGGGGATCCACCATTTCGCGAGATTCTCCGGCACGCTCCACGCGTCCCAGACCGCCGACGGCGGCGCGGCGATCAGGCGGGAGATGGTGAGGGTCGTGTCGTTGGTCATCATGCTTGCTCCGGGGGTGTTTGCGATTCGACGAAAGCGGCAAGGCGATCGGTGCGGCCCTGCCAGATGGCGCGTTGCCGCGAGAGCCAATCCTCCGCCGCCGCGAGCCTTTCGACATCGAGGTGGCAGGTGCGGACGCGGCCGTGCTTTTCGCTGTGGATCAGCCCCGACGTTTCTAGCACCGTCAAATGTTTGAGGAAGGCGGGGAGGCCCATTTCGAACGGCTCGGATAGCTGCTTTACCGGCGCGGCGCCTTTGAGAAGGCGGCTGACGACAGCGCGGCGCGTCGGGTCGGCGAGCGCATGGAACAGCGAATCGAGCGAGGCCTGTTGGTTCACCATATGGAGAACTATATTGATAGTTTCCTATATGGCAAACTGATTCGCGGCGGGCATAAAAAAGGGCCGCCTCGAAGGGCGGCCCTTAGTTCGGTGGTCAGGGTTAGCCCCCCAAACCGCCAGTGGATCCGTCAAGCCGCGTTGGCGTCTTCGCTGTTGCGGTTCGCCGCGCGGCGCCGTGCGACAAGCGCAGCGGCTGCAGCACCGAACAATAGCATCATCGGCGGCGCGGGAACAGGGGTCGGATCGCCCGACGATCCGCCATGGCTGCTGCTGCCGCCCGAGCTGGACGACGAGCTGCTGCTCGACGACGAAGAGGATGACGACGAGCTGGTGCTGCCGGTCGAACCGAAGCTGCTGCTGCCGCCGGTCGCGCCCGACGAGGTCGCCCCGCTCGACGTGCTGCTGGAAGACGAAGAGGAGGAAGAACTCGAGGACGAGCTGCTGCTCGAGCTGCCGCCGCGCGACGAGCTGCCCCAGCCCGAACTGCCGTGCGACGATCCGCCCTTTGACGAACTGCCCCAACCCGAACTGCCCTTCGACGAGCTGCCGCCCGACGAGGATGAGCTCGACGACGAAGAGGACGATGACGATGACGATGACGAGCTGGATGACGAGCTGCTGCTCGACGAAGAGGTGCTGACGTTACCCGATGAGGTCGAGACATTGCCCGACGAGGTCGAGGTGCTGACGCTGCCGGTCGAGGTCGAGACACCGCCCGTCGAGGTCGATGTCGAAACGCCGCCGGTCGAGGTGCTGACGCCGCCCGTCGAGGTCGACACGCCGCCGGTCGACGTGCTCACGCCGCCGGTGGACGTCGACACGCCACCGGTCGAGGTCGAGACGCCCGACGAGGTGCTGGACGATGTCGAGACGCCGCCGGTCGTCGTCGAGGTGACGACGATGCTGCCGCTGCTGCCACCGCCGCTGCTGCCGCCGAAGAAACCACCGAAAAAGCCGCCGCCGAAACCGCCGCCAAAGCCGCCACCGATGACGGTCACGCCGCCGCCGCTGCTGCCGCCTTCGAAGCCGCCGCGCGGGAAGGGCGCATAGGGGATCGGGGGCAGCGGGATCGTCTGCGTCACGACCTGCGTTTGCGGGGTCGCGGTGCGGATGATGCGCTTGGTCGTGACGACGCGGCGTACGCGCTTCACCGGCTTGCGCGCTGCATGACGCTTGCGGACGACCTTTTTGCCAGCGCAGGGCGAGCAGGACTGGACCGTCTGGGCGCGTGCCTTTGGAACGTCCGCAATCTGCATTGCCCCGCTACCGATGATTGCCCCGCCGCAAGTGCAGGCGCAAAGCTTGGCAAGGGCCATTCGGACAGACATAGACTTCTCTTTCTTTCCCGTTGCAGGTGCGACGCGCCAATCGACCCGGCACCCCCCGTTCACTTTCGCTATACCGCAAAAGGACAAAGCTTTGTGAACGCGGCAATTGTGTTAACCGCGTTTGCCTGTCCGAGAGCGGGAATTGCGACGCGGAATCAACAGAAATCGCGTTAACTGTCCCAAAACAGTACGTAAAATGCAGCAATTCTATGCAATTGGTTAACCTTCGGACCTAAATCGCCCTGGCGTGGGCCGCCTTTCGGGCGCCGATCAGCCATATAGAATCGCGATCGCTATGCTGTTGGTTCATCGCCGCTTCACGGGTTGCCGCTATCCGCAGCTAAGGCGCTTGTATCGTCGCCAGCGGCTGGTTATAGGCGCGCCACTCCCTGCACCGCTTGGCGGCCCGCGGGGTGACAGGAAAGGACGCGAGAGCCCCTCATGCCGACCAAGATTGCCGACGTTGGCGCAGACGCGCTTCGCGAAGCCAAATCCAATCTCGATTCGGACTATGTCCCCAACGACGACGAAGAGTTTATGAACGAGCGGCAGCAGGATTATTTCCGCGGCCTGCTCCTCGCTTGGAAAAAGTCGATCCTGTCCGAATCCGAATCGACGCTTGCGCATCTTCAGGATGGTCCGCTGCGCGAACCCGACCTTGCCGACCGCGCTTCGAGCGAGACCGACTGGGCGATCGAACTGCGCACCCGCGACCGCCAGCGCAAGCTGATCGCGAAGATCGATTCGGCGATCCGCCGCATCGACGAAGGCGAATATGGCTATTGCGCGGTGACCGGCGAGCCGATCTCGCTCGCGCGTTTGCAGGCTCGCCCGATCGCGACGATGACGCTGGAGGCGCAGGAGCGCCATGAGCGCAACGAACGGATTTCACGCGAAGATTAGTCGTAAGGGAGTCCGATCCCATTTACGATTCCGCAATGGCTGGGTTCTAGATTCCGTCCCTCGACATTCGAGTTATGGGGCGCAGCAATGGATTCACAACGACCGACATCGGTGGACGAGGAAGTCGCGGCGCTGTCGCGCAGCGCCGATCGCGACAGCCTGTTCCTGCAGGCCGGCCTGATCATCCCCGGTTGTGCCGATCCCGTCACCGTCCGTGTGCGCAACCTGTCGCCGGGCGGCATGCTGGCGGAGGCAAAGGTCAAGGTTGCGCAAGGGGCCGTCGTTGAGGTCGACCTGCGTAACGTCGGTCCGGTCGTGGGCCGGGTGATCTGGGTGGGCGAAGGTAAGTTCGGTATCGCGTTCGACCGTCCCGTCGATCCGCAGGCGGTGCGCCGCCAAGTGGTTTCGCAATCCGATCTGCCGCCGCATCTTCGGCGAACGGGGCTCGAAACGGGCCCCCTCTATCGCCGACGCTGATGCGTCCTTGAACAGGGTAGCATCAGCGGGGCGATAGCGCTGGCGATCAGGCGATCGCGAGCATCTCTTCCTTGAGTTTCAGTTTCTGCTTCTTGAGCTGCGCAAGCACACCGGTATCGGGGGCGGGACGGCGCTCTTCATTCGCAATTTTCACATCGAGGTCCGCATGTCGGGACTTCAGGGTGGAAAGGTGCGACGTGCTCATTGGCATTCTCCTTTTCGACTCGATGGGCAGGGCGGAGTAAAACATGAATCGGCCGGCATGTCGTGACGATTCGGTCAGCCGGTCCCCGTTGCGGACCAGTGGTGAACGTGGCAGGGAGGCCGTGTGAACCCAGAGGAAATTACCCAGCGCCTGGAACTGCTTCGCGTCGAGCATCGCGATCTCGACGCTGCGATCATTGCGCTTGGCGAGGCGGCGGTGCCAGACCAGTTACAACTCGCGCGGCTGAAGAAGCGCAAGCTCAGGCTGCGTGACGAGATTAGCTGGTGCGAGGATCAACTGCTTCCCGATATCATCGCCTAACGGCTTGAATCAAAACGGGACGATTTGTCCGCCAACTTTAATGGTTACCGTCATTGCCGAGGAGGCGGGGGACGTGGCATCTCCGTTTCGATAGTCGGCGGGCGAATGAATATGATGGCAATCGATGTGCCGGTGCAGCGGGCACAGGTCGAAAATCTCTATGTCGAGGCGATGTTGCTCGCCGATGAGGCGCATGCGGCCTTTGCCGTGCAGCGCGACCTCGGCGCTGCGCAGGGCAATGCGGCGGCGCAGATCGGCCTAGCGTGCGAATCGCTGAAGACGACGACACGGCTGATGCACATCATCGCCTGGCTGCTCCATCGCCGCGCGATGTTCGCGGGCGATCCGGGGGCGGGGCCGCACGACAGCGCCGCACGGATCGGCGATCCGGTGCGCGCCGACTGGGACGTTTGCGCGGGCTTCGAGGCGTCGACCGGTCGGATCATCGCGGCGAGCGAGCGGCTGTTCGAGCGTGTCGCGATGCTCGAAGCCGGGTGGGAAGCACCCGCGGTGGCGCCCGTGCAGCAACTTCTCGCGCGGCTCGAAGCGCGGCTTTGACGAGGCTTTCGTGGGAGGAATGGCTTCGTCCGACCGATTGCGGACAGATTCTCTCCTCGTCACCCCGGGCTTGACCCGGGGTCCCGCTTGAGGTCGAAGCCAGTGAGTGCGTCAAAAAGGCGGGATCCCGGGTCAAGCCCGGGATGACGGAAGTGGGGGACGGGATGTCCGCTCCCCACCCCAAAGCCGCCTTCTACGCGCCGACCCTAACCCAGCCACTCCACCCATGCGCCATGGGCATGGGCATGCGCCAGCTTCTGCGGTTCGCCGCCGGCCGGCCAGTAGCGCACGACCAGTTCATGATGATGCACCGTACGATTAGCCTCTAGCGCGATCCATGCGAGCGGGCGTTCGGGCGCCGCGCGCGCGCCGGCCGACTCCATCGCGGCGGTGATCCGCGCCTGCTGGTCGGCGGGCACATATTGCCACACGATCGAATGCATCAGCACGCGCGTCGTGCCTGGGGCCTGCGGGCGCGCAAGTTCGGCCTCGACGAAATCGGCGGCATTGGCGTGGATCAGTTGCGGCGGTTCTTCGGTTGCCGCTGCAATCGCGGCCTCGATGCGCGCGAAGCGGATATGATGCTCCGGCCAGATATAGGCCTTCAGCCGTAGCGCCTGCGCGGGGTCGGTCAGGTCGACGGGCGCGACGTCGCAGCCCTTGAGGCCGGCGAATTCGATTTCATGCTGTGGCGGATGATCGCCGCGCCAGTCAGGGTTGAAACTCATCACACCGGGCTGCGGTCCGACATGCACGCCGCCGAGGTTATAATGATAGCGGTCGATCATCAGGTTGATCCCCGCGCTCGATCCGATTTCGAGGCAGTCGAAGCGCGGCGGCAATCCCCGGTCGGCGAGCCAGAGCATCGCCGCGATGAAGTTTGACGAGCGTCCCGCCTCATTGGTCTGCGGCGGGCCGTCGAGCCAGGGGAGCAGCACCGCCTCGTGCCGCGCGACGACACCGGCGACGATTGCATCGTCGTTGATGTCTTCGGAATCGGCATAGATGGGGGCGAGTTCGTGCGCGGTTCCCGACAGGTGGAGCGCGTGGATGCCGCCGGCGGCGCGCAGCGGCAATGCGTCGGCGAGCGGCGGGCCTTGCCATCCAGCGATCCGGCGCGCGAATTCGCTCGCCGGCTTGTCGAGCAGCTTGGCCAGCGCGCCGACGACGCGCGCCGTGACCCGCGCATCGTTGGCGCGGCAATAGGCGACCTGATTGGCAAAGGCGGTGCGGACGGCTTTCGGGCCGATTTCGGCCATGTCGATGAACTGGTATCGCTCGCTCATTGCCCTTTTTCCTCTCGCCGCTTATGGGCGCGCAAGCTTATGCCCGAACCGATCATCTTTGCCATCCCGAAAGGGCGCATCCTCGACGAGGCGTTGCCCCTGCTTGCGCGCGTCGGGATAGAGCCGTCGGACGAGTTTTTCGACAAGAAAAGCAGAGCGTTAGTTTTTGGGACAAATCAGCCGCATGTCTCGCTGATCCGCGTGCGTGCGTTCGATGTCGCTACCTTCGTCGCGCATGGCGCGGCGCAGCTCGGCATCGTCGGATCGGACGTCGTCGACGAGTTCGATTATAGCGAGCTTTACGCCCCCGTTGACCTGGGCATCGGCCATTGCCGGCTGTCGCTTGCCGGGCCCGAGGGGAGCGCGCCGCCGGGACTCGGTGAAAGCCACATCCGCGTCGCGACCAAATATCCCGGAACGACGCGCCGCTGGTTCGAGGCGCAGGGCATTCAGGCCGAATGCATCAAGCTGAACGGCGCGATGGAAATCGCGCCGAAGCTGGGACTTGCCTCGCACATCGTCGATCTGGTTTCGACCGGACGTACGCTCGTCGAAAATGCGCTCGCCGAGCAGACGATCATCAGCGAAGTATCGGCGCGGCTGATCGTCAACCGCGCGGCGTTCAAGCTGCGTTCGGCCGAAGTGCCGGCGCTCGTCGAAAAATTCCGTCAGGCGGTGGGGCAGGGCAATGCGGCGGCTTGACGCCTCCGCGCCGGGCTTCGCGGCCGAGTTCGACGCGCTGGTCAACGATCGGCGCGAGAGTGCGTCTGATGTGTCGGCCGACGTGGCGGCAATCATCGCACGCGTGAAGGCCGAGGGCGACGCGGCGCTCGCCGACTATACCGCAAAGTTCGACCGCTTCGATTTGGGCGCGCGCGGCTGGAGCATTTCAAAGGAAGAATGCGCCGCGGCATATGATGCGCTGGCGCCCGGGCTACGCGACGCGCTGAACCTCGCCGCCGACCGCATTCGCGCCTATCATGCCGCGCAGCTTCCGGAAGATCGCGATTATCGCGATGCCGCCGGCGCCCGGCTTGGCGCGCGCTGGCGCGGCGTCGATGCCGCGGGCGTCTATGTGCCGGGCGGGCGCGCCGCTTACCCCTCGTCGGTGCTGATGAACATCATCCCCGCCAAGGTCGCAGGGGTCGAACGCATCGTGATGATGACCCCGACCCCGGATGGAGAGATCAATCCGGTCGTGATGGCCGCTGCGCATATCGGCGGGGTGGACGAAATCTGGCGTATCGGCGGGGCGCAGGCGATCGCGGCGTTGGCCTATGGTACGGATAAGATCGGTCCGGTCGATGTCGTCACAGGTCCGGGCAATGCGTGGGTGGCCGAGGCGAAGCGCCAGCTCTACGGCGTTGTCGGAATCGATATGGTCGCGGGGCCCAGCGAGATCGTCGTCGTCGCCGACGCGAAGAACGAACCGCATATCATCGCCGCCGACCTGCTCAGCCAGGCCGAGCATGATCCGACGAGCCAGTCGATCCTGTTCACGGATGATGGCGATTTCGCCGATGCCGTCGCGGCCGCGGTCGCGTACATCATTCCGACGCTGTCGACGGCAGCGACGATGCAGGCAAGCTGGGCGGACAATGGCGCCGCGATCATTGTGCCGACGCTGGCTGATGCCATTCCGCTCTGCGACCGGCTGGCGCCCGAGCATCTGGAACTTGCGGTCGATCCGGCCGAGGCTGATGCGCTTTTCGGCAGGGTGCGTCACGCCGGTTCGGTCTTTCTGGGCCGCCAGACTCCCGAGGCGATCGGCGATTATGTCGCGGGTCCCAACCATGTCCTCCCGACCGGCCGCCGCGCACGTTTTTCGAGCGGGCTTTCGGTTACCGATTTCATGAAGCGCACCAGCTTCCTCGCGCTCGACGAAGCAAGCCTCGCCGCGATCGGCCCGGCTGCGGTCGCGCTCGCGGGCGCCGAGGGGCTTCCCGCCCACGCGCTCAGCGTCCAGAATCGTCTAAAGTAGAAAAGCCATGAACAAACGCACCCAGTCCCGCTCCGCCGCCCGCCTTGCCGCCGTCCAGGCGCTCTATCAGCATGAGATGGAGGGCACGCCGGTCGCCAAGCTGATCCACGAATTCCATCAGCATCGCATCGGCGCGACGATCGAGGACGAGGAATATGCCAACGCCGACACCGCCTTCTTCGACGACATCGTGAAGGGTACGCTGGCGCGCGCGGAAGAGATCGACGCGGCGATCGTAGCGCGGCTTGCGAGCGGCTGGTCGATGGACCGGCTCGACCGCACGATGAAGGCGATCCTGCGCGCGGGCTCCTATGAACTGATGGCGCGCGGCGACGTGCCCGTCGGTGCAGTGGTCAGCGAATATGTCGACGTCGCGAAGGCGTTTTTCGATACGCGCGAGGCGGGCTTTGCGAACGGGCTGCTCGACGCGATCGGCAAGGATGTGCGCGGAACCGGCGCTTAACTTATCCGTTCGCATCGAGCGAAGTCGAGATGCTCTCGGCTTGGCGCCATCTCGATGGGTGTCTCGACTTCGCTCGACACGAACGGAAGTCACCCCTCATCGGACGAGAGGGTCATATGAGCGAAACCGATTTCATCGCCCGTCTGCGCGCCATCGCGACCGATCCTGCCGCGCGCGGGCTTGCCGACGACGCCGCGGTGCTGGGCGACCTTGTCCTCACCCACGACATGATCGTCGAGGGCATCCATTTCCTTCCCGACGAGCGGCCTCAGGATGTCGCGTGGAAGCTTGTCGCGGTGAATCTCTCCGACCTTGCCGCGAAGGGCGCGGCGCCGCTCGGCGTGCTCGTGGGCTATAGTCTGACCGGTGACGAATTTTGGGATGCCGCTTTCGTCCGGGGGCTTGGAGAGGTGCTGCGCCGATACGAAGTGCCGCTGCTGGGCGGCGATACGGTGGGCATTCCCGAAGGCGCGCCGCGGACATTCGGGCTGACCGCGATCGGCAAGGCGCCCGCGACCGGCGCGCCTGCGCGGAGCGGCGCAAAGCCTGGCGACCAGATATGGGTCACCGGGACGATCGGCAACGCGGGGCTCGGTCTCGCGATGCGGCTGGGCCAGGTTGAACCGAACGAGACCTGCCTTGCCGCTTATGGTCGTCCGCATCCGCAGTTGGCCTTTGGGCAAGCGGTGGCGCCGCACGTCCACGCGATGATGGATGTGTCCGACGGCCTGCTGATCGACGCACAAAGGATGGGCGAGGCCAGTGGGTGCCAACTTGGCATCATGCTCGAAACCGTGCCGCTTTCGGCCGCGCTGCTCGCGGTGCGGCCCGATGTGCTCGACACCCGGCTCGCCGCAGCGAGCGCGGGGGACGATTATCAACTGGTGTTTACCGCGAGCCCCGAAGCGGCGGGCGCCATTCGCGAGATCGCCGCGTCGCTCGATGTCGCGGTGACGCCGCTCGGCCATGCCGGTGTCGGCGAGGGGCTCATGCTCACCCACCGGGCGCAGCGCATCGCGCTGCCCGACCGTCTCGGCTTCACGCACTAGGCCCGCTCCGGGATGACCGTCGCGGGATATTTTGCTTTGAAATCCGTTTGATGGCAAAGCGAGCGCGTTTCGGCGGGATGCGTCCCGCCGACAGATGCGACGAATCTGAAGGGCGGATATGATCGACGGAAAGAACGGACGCTGCGGTTTGGCCAAAGCGGTGCTGGCGTTCTGTTTCTCCTGTTTCTGCTACCCCGCACCGGCCGCCGCTTTGCCCGACCCGGTCGATGTCATCCTCGTTCCCACGGTTGCGGCCGACCCTGATCCGCCATCGGTCGAAGCGTCGCCGGACCCGGTCGCGGCACTCGCCCGCGACTGCGAAGGGGGCGATGCAGAGGCGTGCACGCGTCTCGCCTATCACCATCACGAAGGCGACGGCGTTCCCCGTGACGACGCACGCGCGACCCCGCTTTTCGCTCGCGCTTGCGATCTTGGCGACATGACGGGCTGCACGATGGCGGGCTATGCCCATAGCGAGGGATGGGGCGTGGAACGCTCGCACGAGCGGGCCGCGACCTATTATGCGTTCGCCTGTTACGGCGAAGAGGCGACGGCCTGTTCGAACCTTGGCCTCTCCTACGTCGGCGGGGATGGCGTTCCCAAAGATCCGCAGCGCGCGATAAAGCTGTTCCGACAAGCTTGCGATCTGGGAAGCGTATCGGGCTGCGCGAACCTTGGCGCTTCTTATTCGCTGGGCAAGGGCGTCGCGCCGAACCAGCGCCAGGCGGCACGGCTCTTCAAACGCGCGTGCAAGGCCGACGACCAGCACGCCTGCTATAATCTTGGCGTTCTCCATCGCGACGGGCTCGGCATGCCGCGCGACTACAAGCAGGCCTTTGCGCTGTTCGAGCAAAGCTGCCGCGCCGACGACGCGTCGGCCTGCGGCAATCTGGCGATGCTGGTGAACGACGGTCGCGGCGTCCGGCGTAATCGCCAGCGCGCGCTCGAACTGTTCGACAAGGCGTGCGGACTGGGCGAGGCCGAAAGCTGCTTCACGCTGGGGCGGGCCTATCAGACCGGCAAGGGGATCGAGCGTAACAATGCGCGTGCGATTGAACTACTTGAGCGGGCGCTGAAGCTCGATCCCGAAACCGAATCTGCCGCCGACGCGCGCAAGGCGCTGGCGGCGGCGCGCGGCGAACCCGCGTAGGCGGGTTGGCTTGGCGGCGCGGAAGTCACGGTAAACTGCCGAATAAGCGGGGTTGCGCGGGGCTTTCTTTCTTCCCATAACTCGACGTCCAAATTTGGGGCGGTCGCATCAGGGGAGAGAGCGAACCGGCATCAATAAGTCGGACGTGCTCGACTGCTATCTTCTGCGTCGCCCTTCTCATGGGGAAGGAATAGTCACGCATGAATCCGGTTTTGATCGCGATAGCGTGCGGCCTTTTGGCTGTGCTCTATGGATTCATTACCTCGCGGCAGGTGCTCAGCGCCTCCGCCGGTAATGAAAAAATGCAAGAAATCGCCGCCGCCATTCAGGAAGGCGCCAAGGCCTATCTCGGCCGCCAATATCGCACCATCGCTATCGTCGGCGTCGTCGTCGCCATTCTGGTCGGGCTGTTTCTTGGCCCGATTTCGGCCACCGGCTTCGTCATCGGCGCCGTGCTGTCGGGCGTCGCCGGCTTCGTCGGCATGAACATCTCGGTCAAAGCCAACGTCCGCACCGCGGCGGCGGCGCAGACCGGGCTGCAGGCGGGCCTCACCATGGCATTCCGCGCCGGCGCGATCACTGGCCTGCTCGTGGCGGGGCTTGCCCTCCTCGCGATCTCGGTCTTCTTCTGGTATCTGATCGGTCCCGACGG
>Ga0247823_10001579_pt1 | contig 18957 bp, 12 predicted proteins | sample 13C_PalmiticAcid_2_FD_192426 | JGI IMG/M metagenome (GOLD analysis project Ga0247823, IMG submission 192426) | Soil microbial communities from agricultural site in Penn Yan, New York, United States - 13C_PalmiticAcid_Day30 | ecosystem: Environmental > Terrestrial > Soil > Agricultural land... | reverse complement strand
CCGGTCGATCGTTCGAACAAATTGTCCGACGCGGGAATGATCCGGCCGATGGTGTGATCTAATCCTGGACGAAGCGGGACGGGCCGGTGGGCCGCCGCGATTCTGAACCGACTGCGCCGATGCCGAACCCGACACCGACCGACGAGGAACTGATCGAGCGTGCGCGCCGCGGCGAGCGCGATGCGTTCGGCGTCCTCGTCGAGCGCTACGAGGCGAAGGTCGCCGCGACCGTCGTCGGCATGCTCGGCCGCGGCGCCGACGCCGACGACGTCGGACAGGAGACGTTCATCCGGTTCTTCGGCGCGCTCGATTCGTTCCGCGGCGAGTCGTCGGTCGGAACGTACCTGACGCGCATCGCCATCAACCAGTCGCTCAAGGCGATCAGGCGACGGCGCACGTGGAGCGAGCGCTTCCTCAGCCGCGATGGCGATCGCGAGATCGATCACCCGACCGTTCACGGATCCGTCGCGATCGACGAGCGCGAGCGCGCGACGCTCGTGCAGCGGGCGCTGACGACGCTCGCGCCGGAGCACAGGGCGATCGTCGTGCTGCGTGTGATGGAGGGATATTCGACGAAGGAGACGGCCGAGATGCTCGGCGTGCCGCAGGGAACGGTGATGTCGCGACTATCGCGCGCGCTCGAGAAGCTCGAGCCGCATCTGGCCGAGCTCAACCCGAAGATCGATGGAGAACTGCAATGACTGACGACCGCGAACACCTGCTTCGCTTCCTCGAGGGCGAGTGCTCGGCGCAGGAGGCCCGCGCGCTCGAAGCGCGGCTGGCTGCCGACGCCGAGCTGCGCGAGCGGCTCGCGTCGCTGCGCTCGATGCGCGATGCGATGCGCGCGAGCCGGGCGGAGTCGTTCTCGCTCGGGTTCGCGGACCGTGTCCTCGAGCGGCTCGATCCTGCCGCAAGCGGCGACGACGCGCTGTACCGCGCGCTCGGATGGGTCTTCCGTCGTGCCGCGATCGCGAGCCTGATCGCGGCGGTGCTGTTCGGCGCGCTGAACATCGCGCACTACCAGGACTTCGAGGTCAGCTCCTCGGTGATCGAATCGATCTTCGGTCTTCCGACGGTGACGCTCGAGGACGCGCTCGCGATAGAATCGGATTGATCGCTCCCCCACTGCACATTCGAGGCACCTGACGTGATGACCACACGTGTGAAATCGGCGCTGATCCTCGGCTCGACGCTGCTCATCGGAATGCTGCTCGGCGGCGTGCTCAACGCGTGGCTGGCGGAGCGCCGTTTCGAGCGTGTCGGATACTTCCGCTCGGAGCAGGGCTTCACGCGCCACATCGAGGAGGCGATCGGCCCGACCGACGAGGCGCAGGCCGCCGCCGTCCACGAAATCCTGCAGCGCTCTGCCGCGCGCATGCGACAGCACATGGACAGCTCCGGCGCCCGGGGCCGTCGCATCCTCGACTCCACGCGCGCCGAGCTCGCGACCGTGCTCACGCCCGAGCAGCTCGAGCGCGTCGACCGGATCATGCGCCAGGCGCGCCCCGGTCACGGTCCCCGCGGACCGGGCCCCGGTGGTCGCGGCATGCGCGGCGGACCGATGCGTCAAGGCCCTGGCGCCGGCCCGGCTGACTGACGCCGATCACGCGCCCCCGCGCGCCAGTCGCAGCACGCGCGCGTCGGCGTCGGCGGCGCCGTGCGGCATGCTGCCGTGGTCGCCGTGACGGGAGTCGTCATCGCCGTCGCCGCGCAGGTCGAGGCGCGCGACGAGGCGCTGGGTCGAGTCGACCATCTCCTGCGAGCTTCGATAGCGCAGCGTTCCCTGCGGACCGGCGAGGTCGACGCCGCGCGAGCGAATCGATCGCTCGAGCGCGGCGATCCTCTCGTACTGTCCGATGCGCGCCAGCGGCCAGTGGTTCTCCAGGACGACGCCGCCCACGCGGCGCGCGACGCCGTCGAGAAAGCGCAGTGTCGGAAGCTGCCGCTCGAAATCCCACGCCACCTCCTCCAGACTCTCCCGATCGACCGACTGGCGAACTCCTTCGACGATGAAGTAGTGCTCGCCATCGACGCGCCCGTAGTAGCGCGAGAGCACCACGATCCGCCGCCAGCGTCCGTGCCGCGTGAAGTTGTAGAAGAACTGTCCGGGCTCGGCGATGCCGCCGCGCAGTCGATAGAACAGCGTCACGAGCGACGCGTGCTCGATCGGCGAGGCGCCCGCCTGTGCGGCGATGCCCATGGCGGTCGCGGTGGTCTGCGTCGGGAGCGTGGAGATGATTCTGTCGTAGCGTCGCGTGCGGCCGCCGGCGGTCACGTCGAAGCCGCCTCCGACGCGCTCGATCGCCTCGACGGTCGCGCCGAGCCGGACGGTGACGCCCTCGAGCCGCAGGTCTTCGGCGATGTGCCGGTAGACGACGTCGAAGCCCTCGCGCGGCCGCACGTAGCAGCGCCACGGCTCGGGATCGCCGCCGTGACCGACCGCGCGACGGAGCATCGCGACGAGGTTGCGCCCGACCGATGCGGACTCGGCCAGCGCGATCAGGCGATCGCTCGCGAACGCGAGGTCGAGCTCGCGCTCCGGCACGACGAACAGACGCTCGAGATACTCGCGCAGACCGCTCTGCCGGTACAGCGTCTCGCCCAGGTAATAGCGCACGAACTCCGGCACGCTCGCGCGCGGCCGATGCCGTGCCTTCGCCGCGAGCAGATCGAGCGCGGCACGCGCGGTCGCCCTCGCGCCGTGGCGGACGATGTAGCTCTCAGGGGTGGGCGGCGAATCATCGATCGCGCCGGATGGCGAGAGGATGCGCGGATTGTGCTCGACCTCGACGAAGCGCTCGGCGAGGCCCGGGAACATCGCGAAGAGCGGGTGGTGAAGTCCGAAGAGCGTGGCGGAGCTGTCGAACAGCGCGCCGTCGATCGCGGTGCTCGCATGCGATCCGCCGAGGCGTGATCGGCGCTCGAGCAGATCGACCTCGATGCGGCGCATCGCGCCGATGCGTCGTGCAAGCACGCAGCCGGCGAGTCCGCCGCCGAGTATCGCGACCCGTGTCGGATTGATCCCCATTGTGAAGCGCTGGTATCGTCGCGGCGTCGCGAGCCCGCTCACGCTGAGCGGAGCACGGCGGCGCACATGGTACGACGGAGCTACTGGGATCGATACGGGTCCTCGGCGTGTGTAGTCCGGCAACACGGAGCGCCGCGGGTTTGTTAGTCCGGACCCGGCCCCCCGCCCGCTTCCGGCACGGGGATCGCGCTGCATTCCGGGAGTGGCGGATACCGGGAACCGACGAACGAGACGATGAGCGAGGCGATGCATGAGCGGCGGTCTTCGAGATAGCGACGGTGAGCTGGCACGTGGCGCGAGGCTGAGCCGGCGCGGACGGCTCCTGCAGAAAGTGACGGAGGATCCCCTTCCGGCCGAGGAGCTGCGAACCGCGCTCGACGAGCTGACCGAGAGCGACTTCGATCCGTGGAATCGGATGGCGCGCGGCAAGGAGACGCTGCGCGAGCTCTGCGCGCACCTCGCGCTGCTGCCGACGGCCGAGGCCGCGCCGATGATCCTCGAGTTCATCGAGCGCTTCGCCAGTCCGACGCGCTTCGATGCCCGCTATGACCTCGGCACGCCCGGTCCCCTCGTCAGAACGCTCGAGAGCCTCCCCGGCTACGAATCGTTCCTCGTCGAGTCGATCCGGCGCGCGCCGGCGCCATTGACGATCTGGATGGTCAATCGCATTCTGAACGAATCGCGTGGCACGATGCGCTACTGTGTATTCCTCGGAGTGCTCCGCGGTGTGCTCGATCACCCGTCGTCGCCGCCGGAGATCAAGGAGGAGGCGTTGAGTTGTTTGTGGGGGCAGGGGGAGGGGGCTTAGGGAAGGGGATTATCTTGGCGCATTCAGCCTCTCCTCATTAGCCTGCCGGTTGTGGAATACTCGCTTGCCTTTCTCGCCATTGTCCTGTTGGTCGGACCGCTGGTCGGCGTCGTCGTGCTGTTTGCTCGCGTGTCTTCGCTTCGGCGTCGGCTCGAGAGCGCTGAACATCAGCTTGCGATGCTGGGCGGCGAGCAGCCAGCATCGTCCGGTGCCGTCGGCAATGTCGCCGTGAGCGGTGGCGCTGTCGCGACGAGCGGAGGTGCTGCCGCAGAGACCGGAAGTGCTGCCGCGGTGAGCGGCCGCGAACGCGCGGCTGTTGTCGACGCACGGATTGCCGGTGCATCGGCGCAGAGCGCGCCGTCTGAGAGCTCCTCGTTCGAGAGCGCCTCGCCGGAGAGTGTCTCGTCCGAGAGCAACTCGCCCGAACCTCGCCTTGATGCGCGCACCGCGGCGTTCTCCGACGAGACGCCATCCACCGCGGCTCCTCAATCCGATGTAGCACCCAGCACCGCGGGCGCAGGGTCGGGCCGTCCGCTGGCGCGACGGCCGGCGCCGGGGGCTGGTGCTCCGGGGACGAGTGCTTCGAACGCGAGTGCTTCGGGCACGAGTGCTTCGAACGCGAGTGCTTCGGGGACGAGCGCGTCCGCGGGGTCGCGTGATGCGCGGCCGCATGCCGGCGCGCGCACGGCGTCGGAGTGGGAACAGCTCGTCGGCGGGCGCCTGCTCAATCGCATCGGCGCGCTCGCGCTGATCATCGGTGTCGGGTTCTTCCTGAAGTATGCGTTCGATCGCGCGTGGATCACCGAGACGATGCGCGTGCTCATGGGCGGCGGCCTCGGGCTCGTCATGCTCGCGCTCGGCGAGCGCTCGCATCGCAAGGGCTACGACGTCTTCGGCCAGGGACTCGTCGGCGCGGGAATCTCGATCCTCTACCTCTCGATCTATTCCTCGTTCAACTTCTATCACCTCGTCCCCCAGATCGCCGCGTTCGCGCTGATGTCGGCGGTGACCGCGACCGCGGTCTTCTTCGCGCTGCGACGCAACTCGCTCGCGATCGCGCTGCTCGGTTGGGCGGGAGGATTCCTCACGCCGATCATGCTGAGCACCGGCTCGGCCAACGAGGTCGGCCTGTTCACCTACCTGCTCGTCCTCGACGCAGGCCTGATCGCCGCGGCTTGGCGCCGTCCCTCGTGGAGCATCATCGAGACGCTCAGCGTCATCGCGACGTGGGTCATCTACTTCGCGTGGCACGAGGAGTACTTCGCGCCTGTGAAGCTCGCTCCGGCCGTGCTGTTCGCCTCGCTCTTCTGGGCGCTCTTCCACGCGCTCGATCTCGCGCGCATCCTGCGACGACCCGCAGCGGATGCGTCGTCGGAGGCGTCGTCCGTAGCGGATTCCGACTCGCATGCGGGACACGTGATCGTCGCGCTGGCATCGGCCGGCGCGATCTTCGCGGCGCTCTTCATCTCGATCATGACCGCCGGATGGGGTCCGCAGATCGCCGGAAGCACGAAGGGCGAATCGGGTGTCATGATCGCCTCGATCGTGCTCGGCCTGGCGTATCTGGCGTCTGGGGCGCTCCTCGAGCGGCGCGGCGCCGAGGCCGGCGGTCGCGATCGCTTCTACACGACGACCCTCGCCGCGCTCGCCGCGGGACTCGGCATCGGACTGTCGAACTACGTCGCGGTCCTGACATGGATCGGACTCGCGTCGGCCGCGATCGTCTTCGCGCGACGACGCCCGCTTCCGCTGCTCGGCGGCTCGGGATTGATTCTTCTATTCCTCGCGGCGGCGCACCTGACGTTCGTCGACGATGCGCTCGGCTCCGACTTCGCGGCGGAATACACCGCGCTCGTTTCGCTTCGCACGCTCACGTGGCTGACGCTCGCGGCGGCCTTCGGCTTCGCCGCCAGGCTGCGCGACGACGCGCGCGAGCCGCTCGCGATGCTCCTCGACGTCTCGTGGACGCTCGCGCTCTTCGGGCTCGTGACCGTCGAGCTGCAGGACTGGGTGTCGTTTCGGATGCCGGGCAGTGTCTTCGGCGGCTGGGCCGCGTTCGCACGGATCGAGGCCCTCGTCACCGCGGCGGGCTGGGGCCTGCTCGGCCTGGCGATCACCGCGATCGCACGGCGCGGCGGTCGCGTCGCCGCGGTGTACACCGCGCAGGCCATGGTCGCCCTCGGCGCGATCTGGATCGCGATCACGGGACTCGAAGTCTACGACGCGCCGGCGGTCTCCGCGCTGCTGAACATCCGCGGCGCGTCGCTGGTGCTGCTCGTGGCGATCCTCGTGCTCGACGCACGGTTGCTCGCGCGGCTCGGCCTCGACGACGAGTCGATCGGCTGGATACGGGCGTCGGTGCGCGTGGCGGTGATCCTCGCGGTGCTGGAGCTCGCCTCGGTCGAAGTGCGCGATCACTTCGAGCGCCGCATCGCCGCGCGCGGTGCGACCATCACGCCGTCGATCGAGACTCCGCTGCGCAACGCACAGCAGCTCGCGCTCTCGGGCGTGTGGCTGGCGTATTCGCTGCTGCTCATCGGCCTCGGCATTTGGCGCCGCTCGCGCCCGGTGCGCATCGTCGCGCTCCTGCTGTTCGCCGTGACGATCCTGAAGATCTTCCTCTACGACCTCTCGTTCCTCGAGACGCTCTATCGCATCGTCTCGTTCATGGGCCTTGGAGTCATCCTGCTGATCGTCTCGTGGCTGTTCCAGCGCTATCGCGACGCGATCCTTGGAGGCGACGCCGCGGAGCCGCCGCCGGCGTAGCCTCAGCGTTTGATGATTGCCGAGGTCGCGATGATCGCACCGCTGCGATCGAAGATCGTCAGGAGATACGCGCCGGTCGGCCTCCCGCCACAGCGCCAGACGACCTCGCCGCGATGATGATCGGCCGCGCCGGAAGCGACAAGCCGGCCGAGCGCATCGTGGACGACGAAACGTTCGGGCGTGCGCCCGAGGTCGCCGCGCCAGGCGATGTGCACGACATCGGTCGCCGGGTTCGGCCAGACGCTGATCGCCGCACGTCGGCCGTCAATGGCAATGTCGCGGATGGCGCTCAGCGGCATGGAATCGCGCGGGATGTACGGACCGCCGCCGAAGACCACCGCCGCGCCCTCGCCGTCGGGGTTGCCGCACAGGAGATCTCGCCAGCCGTTGCCATCGACGTCGCCGAGCGGCGCATAGTTCTTCATCGATCCCGAGTTCCAGGCATCGTACTCAGCATCGGGTCCGCTTATGCCTCCGGAGAAGTCGTAGTCGACTCCGTCAGTTCGCCCGGAGCTGACTCCGAACATTTCATAGCGATCTGCGCTGTCGTTTAGCGGACCGATAACGAACGTCGAACCGCCACTACCGAGGAAGCGACGATCAGCGTCGATACCATCGAAGGAACGAGTACGTGCTACTTTGCCGCTCGTGGAAAGATGAATGTACGGTCCGAGCCAAAGCAGGTCCGATCGCCCGTCGCCATCGGAGTCAAGGACATCGAGAAAGCGATTGACCGTGCCAACGACCCGGTCCGGCGCGCGGACGAGTGCAAACAGATCGGCGCCACCCCACCGAATGCGAGCCCCATTGCGTGTCACGCAAAACAGATCGGGGTACTCATTGTCGTCGAGCGTTCCAATGTGCAGATCATAGAAGTTCCCGTTGTCGCTCTCATCGCGAATGATCACCGTCGGCGTGTCGACATGGAAGTCGGGACCGCCCCGGTAAATCCAGATCTCGCCCGTTACGCTTATGACGTCGCCACACCATGATCCGGCCGCGGAGACGATCAGCTCGTCAGCGCCGTCGAGGTCGAGGTCGCAGGCAAGCACGCGCTCCACTCGAAGCAGGCAGCCCTGCGCCTGTGCCTGTCGCGTCATGCTCGGCGTATCGGCGATGCGGCCCGAGTCAGCGTCGAAGAAGTCGAGCCAGTAGAGCGTGCCAAGGGTGGGTGAATTCTGCGAACGCGGATAAACGAGCGTAATGCGACCGGCGCCACGAAAGTCGCCGTGAACGAGAGGTTTCGCAGACAGCCCCGGTCGCTGCCAGATAACCGATGTGCCTCCCAGTGAATCGAGCGAGTAAATGCGCCAATCGCCGCGATAGTCTTCCACGGCGAACTCCGATCGGCCGTCCTCATTGATGTCCCACAGACCCGCCACGACGTTGCCCGTCTGATTACCGTAACGAGACCAGATAGGTCGCAGCGCCACCGCATCCGCGCGCGCGCGGATCGAATCGACCTGCGCCAATACGGGAGCCGTCGACGTCAGCACTGCCGCCAGGGCGGCAATCAGCCAATGCAGTCGGGAACGTCGTAGGCGAGCGTGTTGATCTGACATGCCGACTCCGTTGGTTGGTGCGCACCACGGCGCGTCGATGCGAAGTGCTCCAAGCTACGCGCTCTCGATCAGGGGACCGTCGGTGTGTCAACGAGAGTGACCCTTTGGAGGTCACTCCCGTTGCGCATCGAGGGTCCGCCTACCGCCGCACGAGCACCTTGACCAGCCCGACCTCGTCGCCGGCGTGTACCTGCACGACATAGCGGCCGGGCACGAGCGTGCTCGTGTCGATGTCCAGAGCGTAGCGGCCCAGCTCCATCCACTCGTCGAGAAGCGTCCGCGCGAAACGCCCATCGTGATCGGAGACGATCACACGGACGCGCCCGGCTACGTCCACCGTGAACCGCGCCTCGGTCGCGTCGGTCGCCGGATTCGGTTGCGCGGTGATGCGCAGATCCGAAATGCCGCGATCGGGAAGACGCCGCGGACGGTACAGAGGCAGCGTGTCGACGACGTCGATCTGGATCTCCCCGATCGCGTAGCGGGAGTCGTTCGCGAGCGCCGGCACCGTCACGCCCACCGTGTCAATCACCGTTCGAATGTAGTACCGTGAGCTGACAAGGTCGAGCGTGTCGACGATGTTCCGGACCCTCGAGCTGTTGACGGTCGTGATCACAGACGAGTCGAGCAGGTGGACGCGCTGGTTGGTTGCCGAGTCGATGAGCTCGACGACGTAGGCCATCGCCGTTCCACTGAAGCCAGCCGTGTCACCTCGGAACGCCGCCGACAGCGCGATGCCGATCACGGTGCTGTCGCCAGCGTCGAACATCCGCGTGCGCAAGAGTGACGTCGCCGCGCTCAACGCCCCAATGATCCGCAGGGTCGAGTCCCGCTTGTCCATCGTGATCGGGAACGACGTGTCGGCCGTCGCCGCCCACGGATCGGCCATCGAGAACGACAGCCCGACGCCGGGTGCACCGAACAGCCGCATCGCCAGCACGCGACCCTCGGCCGTGTACCCGAGCGGGCGTCCGCGACCCAGGAAGAACTGTCGGCTCGTCAGCAGGTTCGGATTCGCCGACGTGTCGTTCTCATAGAGCAAGGCATGGTTCTCCGGCTGCATCTTGGGAGTTTCCGAGCTCGCGTGCCAGTGCCCGCTATGGGTATACGTTCTCGATGCCTTCAGCTTGTCGTCGGCCCACTGGAAGCCCGTCTCGAAGACAGTGATTGGCGACGTCACCTTGGTCCTCGCGCGGTGTGCGATCGTTGAGATCGCCTCCACCGTGCCGTTGGTGTCGCGATAGGTGACGCTGGCGACGGTGGGATAGAGCCAGTCGAGGCCGTTGAGTCGGTAGAGCTTCGTCGACCAGCCCCAGAGCTCCGGTCTGCCCGAGAGAGTGTCCGGCTGATCGGTCGTGTTGAAGACGCGGGACTCGAAGAAGACGCTGCGAACGTTGATGAAGTTCGCAGGCTGGCCTGCGACCGGCGCGGCAACCGTCTCCCAGACGACGACGTCCTGCAGCCGGCGCCAGGCGTCCTGGTGCTGGCTGACTGATGGGTGGCGGTGAATCCCCGGCTCGTTGTTGACGACGGCGAGCGAGGAGTCGAGCGCGATGAGCGTGTCGTTACCGCCGGCGCGGGTGTGCTGAAGGCGCTGGTAGCAGATGAAGGCCGGTCGCATCGGACCCGGGGCCGACCAGTCTGGCTGCTCCCAGACGAGCGCGACGTTGCTGTCGCGCGACACGATGTGCGCAAATGTCGGCACCGCGGGCCAGCGGCCGCGCGTGTCGTCGCCGGCCCATCCGAACATCGAGCTGACGTGAATCGAGTCGGTGTACACGGGAGCCGACTTCCACCAGTTGCCACCCGTTCCTGGATTGGGGATCACCCGCGCGCGAGCCTTGATGCCGTCGAGCGAGTCCGACCAGGCAATTACATCGGCTCCGTCGAGCCGTGCGACGACAGGCGTGCCCCACTGATTGGTCGGATGTCCGTAGAACGCACTGTCGACGACTTCAATGAACGTTGAGGTGTCGAAGGGCATCGGCTGATCGGGCGATGCGCCGACGCGCAACAGGACCTGGTGCGCCGGGTACGGCACGGGTGTGCGATGCGCCGTCCAGACGACGGTGACGACGGTTCTCGGAATCCCCGGCGCGCGCCGGATCGTCAGCGCGGGATGGCGATTGAACACCATCGAGTCCATCATGCTGCGCGGCCCCGAGAGCACGTACTCGCGCTCCCAGAAGATCGAGCGGTTTACGGTGTCCATGACCGACGATCGTCGGTAGCAGACCTGATCGAATCGGCTGTTCGCCGTGTCGGGTCGTCGGTACACGGCATGGTAACGCCGCTGGTCGGGATCCCAGACGACCTTGCGTTGATTCGTATACTCGATTCGCGCGGGGATGATCTCGCGCTGCCACGGGTCGTAGGTGATGCGCAGCAGGCTCGCCCTGCCGCTGCCCAATGTCAGCAGGAATACGCTATCGGCGGCCAGTACAGTGTCCAGGGCAGCGCGGGCGACGGTCGCGCCGGGAATTCGAGCGGTATCCGCCTCGATCTCCTCGACGTGGCAGAAGACGAACTGCCCCTTGTTCATGAGATTGAGCTTCAGCCCGATCGTGCGCGTTCCCGCGAGCGCGACCATCGACGCGCGACGCGCGGAATCGGTAATGTCCGAGGTCGGCTCGAAGACCCGTCTGTTGGCGACCCATACGAAGTGGGTGTCCATCATCGCGTCAGGCTGCCACGCCGAGTTCGTGTCCGGCCGCCACCGTCCTGGCTTCACGTCGAATAGACCGAGCTCGACGTACGTCGCGGAGTCCGGGTCGAGCTCACCGACGGGATTGCGCGTTGTCACTCGTGTGATGATCTCGTTCGCCGGGAGTCTGCGGGCGGTCGTCGAGTACGCAACGTCCGCTGAGGGACAGCCTTCGTACCAATGCCGATACGGGATGCTGTGCTGCGCATGGATGCTGTACGCGTCGCGCCAGCGCAGCTTCATCAGCTCGACGCCGACGCGGCGCAGCCAGTGATTGTACTCCCGAACGGCATCGCTGCGTACGCGCCAGCCCGTCCAGAACGTGTCCGGCATCGTGTACGTGTGCGCTCCATCCTGCGTCGTGATCTGGAATCCGAGGACCCGGTCCTGCGTAATATCCGCGGTGGTGCCACCACTGATCGGCCAGTCGAGCAGGTGACCGAACGGCAGCCCGGATCCGCTGTCGAGCTTCAGGAAGTTCATCGGATGGGATAGGATCTGCCAGAAGACCCCGGTGGCACCCATCGAAACAGCGATGTTGGCCGCGCTGCGGATCTCGGCCGGCTCCAGGATCCGGTCGCAGCCCATGGAATCGGGCGAGTTGTGAAACGCGTCGCCGAGCATGCGCGACTGACGGACCCAGATATTGTTGCTGACAAAGGGCACCGCGATCAGCCGCTTGTGCTCATCGCGGGCCAGCCGCGCGGCCCGGGCGACCTGTGTCTGAAACGGAAACAGCTCGCTCTCGCCGGGCAGATACTGCTGCAGATGGCGCAACTGCACCTGCCGCTCGAAGCGCTCCACCGAGTCGGGGTGGACGATCAGTTCCGAGAGCATGAACTTGCCGCCGTTGTGCTCGAAGATCGCGCCGCGGTCGTACTGGCTGCCACCGACGGTCCAGGCGCTCCCGGGATCCTTGCGGTCCTGCGGAACGGTGTGCTCCGGCGCCAGGGTCGTCATGCGGCCGCTCGTATCGGTGTTGGTCGCCTGATGAAATGTGCCCTCGCGATAGAGCCCCTCGAGCCACAGGTTGAGCGTATCGGGACGATTGGCGTTGCGTCGATCGGTGAGCCGATAGATCACCTCGTGCAGCCAGCGATGAACGCGCTCGACCGACGTCGCCTGCACCGGCGATTGCTCGCCACCGGCGGCGATGCCGATGATCGAAGGTCGCACTGTGTCGTTGCGCACGATTCGTTCCCTGAGCAGGCTGCGCATCGCATCGCGAAGGGCGAGCCCGTTTGCGTTCTCGGTCAGGACCGCGTGCGCGATCGAGTCGCGCAAAGCAATGCTTCGAATCGCGACCGTCGCATTGCCGGCGTAGCGGACGCGCAGATTGATGCGCCGCGAGACGCCGGCGCTTGGATGCAGCGGTCCGCCGAACGTCGGCGTGCACCACCGCGTGCTGAACGGGAGACTCGCGACCCTGTACCGGTCGTAATCGTCGTCATCAGGCGCCAGATCCCTGTGCCTCACGACGAGCGTCGTGCAGTACTGCGAGATGTTTGTCGTCGCTGTGTCCCTGACGCCGTTCTCAAAGTACGCTTCGTCTCGGCCAACGTCGTAGAACAGATCGATCCAGAGGACTGTCGAGTCGGGATCGGCCGGAGGCTGTTCATTGATAAGATGACCCGTGACCGCGACGTAGTTCGTGTCGCCCCACTGTTCGCGACCGCCCTTGTCGTAGACGCTCCAGAACTCGCCGAGGAAGCGCTCGGGCCGGCGCTGCTGCTCGGGCTCGGGAACCGAACACCACGATCCCCCCTGCTGTAGCTTCGACCACCAGCTCGTGCGCGCCGGCAACCAGTCGATCACGATGCTGTCGGCGATGCGAGTGTTTGCCGCGACGCTGTTTCGACTGAATACGCGTTCGGCGGCAGGCTGTCGCCAATCGTCTACCTCAACGTCACTCGAGTCATTCACACCGCCATTGAGGTACAGGAACTTGCACTGCCAATGCTTATACGGAACGCTGTCCGGGATGAGGTAGAATCTCGCCTCGCGGCCCCATGACGCAACGTCGCCGACGGCCTGGTTCGTGAAGAAGAACCGGATATCATCGGTCGTATCGGCGGCGCTCATCAGGGAATCGACGTTCGCGTAGCCGCTTGTGGCGTTCCAGTAGTAGTAGTTGGGCAGGCGGAAGACGTTGACACCCATCTGCCGCGCCCACTGGATTGAGCCCTGCGCCCGGAGCAGGGGGTCGGTGGTACCCGGTGGCGGTGGTAGATTCCATCCTCCGATGAGGAACTCATCGTCCCCGATGCCGAACACCGGCTCGGTCGTATCCGCCTGCTGGGCAGAAAGGCCGAATGGCATGACGCCAAGGACGAGGAGCGTGACGCGCCAAACCAGACGCGACAGGCGCAAAGGCGGGAATGACCATGGAGTCTGTGGTGACCTCATGCGGTCCTCCGAGAGGGGTGAGATGATGAAGAATGGAAGTGGGGACGTCGTACTCTGAATTGATGAATGGAGAAAGGTCGGCGCTCGACGATTGGGGGAGTGTGCGCCCATAGGGGACACGTTGGGGCAGCGCTGCGATCCGAATGGAAATCACGATCAGCCGAGGGTGACGGCCTGCGCGAGGTGTGCCTATGTCGAAATGTATGGTGGCAGCGATAATCGAAACATGACGGCCGTCATGGAATCACGGAGAGAGCAGAGGTGTGCGCGGGGAGTTTAGGAGGTTCCCCGCGCAAACTCTGTCGCATCGAACGCACCGTTCGATGCCCGCGCTCCTTGGGTCCATCACGTGGGCCGCAGCCGACAGTCCTCATGCCGTCGCCTTCTCGACCGGCAGCCAGATCTCCATCTCCGAGTCATCGGCATTCGTGAAGCGCGCGTCGTAGCGCTCGAGCTCGATGCCGCTCGTCTCGCGGTACCCTGACGACGGAAGCCAGGTCGAGTAGATCGAACCGTAGGTCTTCGCGAGATCGGAGACCCGGCCCTTGTGCGTGAAGATCGCGTAGGTCGCCGTCGGAATCGTCACCGCCTCCATGCCTTCGGGCAGATCGTCGGCGCTCGTGACCGCGGCGCCCGCGATGTACTTCAGCTCCTCATCGTGCGAGCGCTCCTCGGCTGCCAGCGGCAGGCAGATTCCCCAGGAGATGTCGTCGGCGCGGTTCGACAGCTCGCGGATCCGCGTGATGAACTGATCCCAGAGCAGGGGAATCCGATCGAGGTTGTTCGCATCCGGCGACAGGATCGAGATGAACGTCGTGCCGAGACCGGCGACCGTGAATCCCTCCTCCTTCCTGATGACAGGCTCGTCCATGGCAATCGAGTAATTGGGTTTGGTTCGGGCGCCCACGACCGGGCACATCTGCGAAGATAGAGCCGCGGAGTGCCTCGTGCGAAACGGTGCGGCGCAGACGACCGATCGTCGAGTCCACCGTAACTCATTGTGAGAGATCCCTGCGGAGATGCGTCTGGCCGGCGCAGGTGGTAGATTCAGCTCCCGACGAACCCTCCCCTCAACCAGTCGACACCATGGCCTCGAACCCCGCAGTCGCACTCGACCCGCGCCGCGATCGCCGCTTCCGCAGCGTCGCGCTCGTGACGCTCGCGCTCGTCTACGTCGTCATCATCGCCGGCAGCGTCGTGCGCTCGACCGGCGCCGGCATGGGATGTCCGGACTGGCCGAAGTGCTTCGGGCACTACGTCCCGCCGACCCATGTCTCGGAGCTGCAGTACGAGCCGGGACGCGCGTTCGGCAAGGGACACTTCATCATCCACGACAACGCGTTGTGGAAGGCGAAGCGCGATCTCGTCGCGACCGGCGCGATCGACATGGCGGACTGGGAGAAGTACACGAAGCACGACTATGCGGTCTTCAACGCGGCGCACACGTGGACCGAGTACGGTAATCGTCTCAGCGGAGTGCTGCTGGGAATCTCGTCGATCGTGCTGGTCGTCATGGCGTGGCGGCGGCGTTCGTGGGATCGCGCTTCGGTGATCGCGACGGTCGCGGCGCTGCTGTTGATCTCGTTCGAGGGATGGCTCGGCGCGCTCGTCGTCGAGTCGAATCTCGCGCCCGTGAAGATCACGATCCACATGGCCCTGGCCCTGGTGATCGTCGCGCTCGTCGTGTGGATCGTCGATCGCGCCAGGGGACGCTCCGACGCGCTGCCACCGCTGACGCGCGGCACCATCGCAATCCTTCTGCTGTGCATAGCGCTGACGGCCGTGCAGACGGTGCTCGGCACGCAGGTGCGCGAGCAGATCGACACCGTCGCGCGCGCCATGGGCGAGGCTACGCGCGGCACGTGGATCGCGGAGCTTGGCGGACAGTACCTCTTCCACCGCTCGTTCGCGTGGGTGCTGCTCGCGGCCAATGTGCTACTGGTGATGCGGATGATCCGCGAGGCGCGCGGCTTCGTCCGCGCGCAGCGTCGCGCGGGACTGCTCGCGCTGTTGGTCTTCGCCGCCGCCGTCAGCGGCATCATCCTGCAGGAGCTCGACATGCCCGCGCCGGCACAGCCGCTGCACCTGCTGCTGGCCGCGCTGACGCTCGGACTGCAGTTCAGTCTCCTCTTCGAGCACATCCGCCGACCGCACTCGCCTGCGGCGCAGATTCCGGCACAGTCCGACCGCGTCCCGCTCGAGCGGATGGCGTAGCGCATCATCATGTCCAATCCACGCACCGCTCACACGCGCGACGTCACGTGGCGGCTCGCGACGTTCGCCGCGCTCTCGACGGCCGAGCTCTACGAGCTGATGCGGCTGCGCCAGCTCGTCTTCGTCGTCGAGCAGGCCTGCGCGTACCTCGATGCCGACGGTCGCGATCCCGAGGCGTTGCACCTGCTCGGCTGGCGAGTTGTCGACGGCGAGCGTCGCGAGCTCCTCGCGTGCGCGCGGCTTTTCGCGCCGGGTACGAAGCATGCTGAGGCGGTGATCGGCCGCGTCGTCACGCATCCCGCCGTGCGCGGCCAGGGCCTCGGCCGCGAGCTCATGCTCGAAGCGATCGCGGCGGTCGAGCGATCGTTCGCGACGACGACGATCCGGCTGTCGGCGCAGCGCTACCTCGAGCAGTTCTACGCGTCGCTCGGATTCGTCGCCGAGGGCGAGCCGTACGATGAGGATGGGATTCCTCATATCGAGATGGTGCGGCGGTGAGTAGTTCCGGTGCGCGGGCGGCTGCATGCGGCTGCATGCGGCTGCCGCGCTCGAGAACCCGCAGTGCTCCTATCACCACATGCGGTGATGCGCACCCAGGGAAAGATCCCCTTCGGCGATGACAGGGGCGCGGTGGTTCTGGAGAGTCGAGAAACCGAAGCGCGCGACGCGCGCTTCGGTTTCTCGACTATTCAAAGGCCCCCAACTCTGTCTTTCCCGAAGGGAATCCTTCCTTGGTGTCGGATCACCGCATGTCGCGATGGGGGCGCCGCGTGTTCTTCGTTGCGGCGGCCGCAGTGGCGGCCGCGCGCACGGCGCACTACGAGGACAAGGGCGATCCCGCCGCTCGCAGCGTCACCACCGTCACCTCGCTCCGCGCTCCAACCCTCACGGGCGGTCCCCAGTATCCGGTTCCCTTGCTCACGTAAATCCACTTCCCGTCGGGCTTGTGGAGTCCCGAGAGATAGGGCTGATCGAGCGTCGTCAAGAGATTCCACGGGAAGAACTGTCCGCCGTGCGTATGCCCGCTGAGCATGAGATCGAACGCGACGTCGTCGGTCTGGCGGAGTGTCTTCGGCTGATGCGCCAGGAAGAGGCGCACGAGATCGTCGGGCGCGTTGCGAAAGGCGGCGACCGGATCGGAGCGATGCGACGTCAGGTGCTCCGCGGCGGTGAAGTCGGTGACGCCGCCGAGGACGAGCTTCGCGCCGTCGCGCTCGACGATGCGGTGCTCGTTCATCAGGACGTCGTAGCCGATGCGCTCCATCTCGCGGACCCACGCCTCGGCTCCCGAGTAGTACTCGTGATTGCCGGTGACGAAGAACTTCCCGAACGGCGCCACGATCGACGCCAGCGGCGCCACGTCGTCGCGCAGGTTCGCGACGGAGCCGTCGACGACGTCGCCCGTGAAGGCGATCATGTCGGGGCGCAGATTGCGTACCTCCTCGACGACGGTCTCGACCCACTCGCGACCGACGGTGAGGCCGGCGTGGATGTCGGTGATCTGCACGATCCGAAAGCCGTCGAACACCGGCGGCAGGCGCGCGATAGGCACGTCGATCTCGACGATGCCGGGCGTGCGCCGCGCCTCGTAGACACCGTAGGACGTGAGCACGCCGGCGGTGGCGATGACGCCGACGTTCGTCATCTGCAGCAGGTGCTCGCGCCGTCCCGCGTCGACCGCCACGGCAGCCTCGGTCCGCTCTCGTCCCATGCGTCGCAGCGCCGCGATGCCGCGGCCACCGAGCCAGACGATGTCGCGGATGATCAGCAGGAAGAACAGGAACGAGAGCAATCCCAGTGAGACGTAGGTGTACCACGCGACGAAGCCGCCGGGAGCCGCGGAGTCGCGCATGAGAATCGTCAGCGCGATCACCGAGACGACCCATGCGAGGTAGGCGATCCAGGCGATGCGGCGGCCGCGCCGCTCGAGGCCGGCATGCGAGATCAGCCGGCGGCCGATGGTGAAGATTGCGAGCGCGAGGATCGCGAGGACGACGAGAAGGCGAATGATCATGGGCACGGTGTTGCGTGAACGGGAGCCCAAACGTAGCATCGGGCGCGGGAATCTGGAACGCAGAACCCACGCGCGGCGCTGATCTGCGCGACCGCTCGTGCAGCTTCGCGGCGCCCCATTGCCGCATCGACTCCCGGTGGTGTATCTTCCCCGCCGTTCGTCCCCCGCTCTCCTTCGTCTACTCTTCTCGCCATGAACCGTCGGGAGTTTCTCTCGCTGCAGGCGCGCCCTGCCGCGGCCTCGCTCGAGCGCTATGACGGACCGTGGGACGCGGCGCGCGTCGCGCACCTGCTGCGTCGCGCCGTCGGGTCTCCGAGCGTCGCGGAGCTGCGCGCGGCCTCGGCGATGTCGATGGATGCGCTCGTCGACGCGATCCTTACCGCGCCCGCCTCGCTGCCGTCGCCATCGGGATGGCTCGGCGATGTCGTCAACGCCCAGGGCTTTCCGTGGTACGACCGGCGCTTCGATCTCAATGCCGAGTACTTCGTCGAGCTGCGGCGGTGGTGGTACGCGCAACTGGTCAACGGCGGCCTCTCGGCGCGCGAGCGCCTGACGCTCTTCTGGCACAACCACTTCGCCTCCAACGGCAACCTCTTCGACGACCCCCGCCTGCTCTACCACCAGAACCAGCTTCTGCGCCGCCATGCGCTCGGCAGCTTCCGCGACCTCGTGCGCGCGGTGACCGTCGACAAGGCGATGCTGATCTTTCTCGACGGCAAGCACAACAAGGCCGCGACCGTCAACGAGAACTACGCACGCGAGCTGCAGGAGCTCTTCACCGTCGGCGTCGCCGACAACGACGGCGCGCCGAACTATTCGCAGTCGGACATCATGGAGGCGGCGAAGGCGCTCACCGGGTGGGATTGGATCGGGTTCGGAACCAGCGGCGACGTCACGAGCAATCCGCTCACCGGACACGACTCGAGCACCAAGCAGGTCTACGGACAGTCGATCGCCGGCGCTCTCGACGGCGCGCCGGAGCTCGAGCGGCTGCTCGACATTCTCTTCGCGCACGAGGCGACCGCGCGCTACGTCGTGCGCAAGCTCTATCGCTTCTTCGCGCACACCGACGTGCCGCTGACGCCGGTGCATCCGATCGCGGAGGAGATCGAGACGAACATCATTGCGCCGCTCGCGGAGACATTTCGCTCGAGCAACTGGAGCATCGCGGCGGTGCTGCGACGGCTGTTCACGAGCCGGCATTTCTACGAGGAGGACATCGTCGGCTCCGCAATTCGAAGTCCGGTCGATTTCTACGTGGGGATCCTTCGCTCGACGATGACCGCGCCGATGACCGGCGACGCGGGCGATCGATTCTTCGACGTCGCACAGCGCCGCGCGAAGACGCTCGGCATGGATCTGTTCTTTCCGCCCGGCGTGCAGGGCTGGCAGTTCCATCGCTCGTGGATCAGCACGACGACGCTGCCGCAGCGCCACGCGTGGGCCGCCGAGAAG
>Ga0247823_10001578_pt1 | contig 18966 bp, 13 predicted proteins | sample 13C_PalmiticAcid_2_FD_192426 | JGI IMG/M metagenome (GOLD analysis project Ga0247823, IMG submission 192426) | Soil microbial communities from agricultural site in Penn Yan, New York, United States - 13C_PalmiticAcid_Day30 | ecosystem: Environmental > Terrestrial > Soil > Agricultural land... | reverse complement strand
CTGCTTACGATGCCGAAATCATTATTTTCAACCACGCGCTTAGTCCGGCCCAGCAGCGCAACCTGGAACGCTTTACCGGCCGCTACGTGCTTGACCGTACCGGGCTGATTCTCGATATCTTCGGTCAACGCGCCCAGAGCCACGTTGGCAAGGTGCAGGTCGAGCTTGCCCAGGTGCAGTACCGGGCCTCCCGCCTGGTGCGCGCATGGAGCCACCTGGAGCGGCAGAAGGGCGGTATCGGCATGCGCGGCGGCCCCGGCGAACGGCAGATCGAGCTGGATCGCCGGATGCTCGACGAGCGCGCCAAGCGCCTGAAATCCGATCTCGCCCGTCTGCAGCGGCAGCACGATACGCAGCGCCGCGCGCGAACCCGCAATGAGGCCTTCAATATTTCGCTGGTAGGCTATACCAACGCGGGTAAATCCACGTTGTTCAACAGCCTGACCAAGGCGCGCGCGTACGCCGCCGACCAGCTGTTCGCAACGCTCGATACGACGTCTCGCCGCCTGTACCTGGAAGGGCTGGGCAATGTCGTGCTGTCGGATACCGTCGGATTCATCCGCGATCTGCCCACCCAGCTTGTTGCGGCGTTCCGCGCCACGCTGGAGGAAACGGTGCATGCCGATCTGCTGCTGCACGTCGTGGACGGCTCGAGTGCCGTGCGTCACGAGCAGATCCAGCAGGTCAACCGCGTGCTGGAAGAGATCGACGCACTCGGCATTCCCCAGATCGTCGTGATCAACAAGATCGACGCGGCGCCCGAGTTGCTGGCCCAAGGGCCGCGCCTGGAGCGTGATGAAACCGGCTTTCCGGCGCGCGTATTCGTCAGTGCGCGCGATGGACTAGGGCTGGAACTGTTGCGCGATGCCATTGTCAAGGCTGCTACGCGCCTGCGCGAAGAGGCTGCCGCAGGCCGCCCGCCTGCTGTGCCCGATCCACGATTTATGCAGCAATCTCCGCTTTCTGACCACGCAATCCCCGCTATTCCCGGCGAGGACTGATAGAATCGAACCCGTTTCACTATCCGGACACGCGCTTTTCATGCCCCAGTTTCTACGGAACATTTCCAGTTTGTCTGCCCGGCGCCCTCGTGCACCCCGCACCAATCGCCTATGGACCGGACTGCGCGCGATCCTGTCGCTGAACGATCCCCGCTGGGGACGCGGTGACAACGACTCGCAAGACAAGAACGAGCCGATGCGCCAGAATCAGCGCCCGAATGGCGGTTCCAACGGTGGGCCGCCGGATCTCGATGAGCTCTGGAAGGACTTCAACCGCCGCCTGAACGGCCTGATTGGCCGTAAGGACAACAACGGTGGCGGCAATAACAATGACAATGGCAGCGACCGCGGACCGTCGGGTTTTCGGCCAAGCGGGCGCGGTACAGGCATTGGTGCCGGGGCGTTGCTGATTGGTGCGGGCGCCGTCTGGCTGGCAAGCGGCTTCTTCATGGTGCAGGAGGGGCAGACCGGCGTGGTGCTGGAATTCGGTCGCTTCAAGTACACGACGGGCGCCGGTATCAACTGGCGCATGCCATGGCCGATCCAGAGTCATGAGGTGGTCAACCTGTCGGCCGTGCGGACCATCGAAGTGGGTTCAAGCACACTGATCAAGGCAACCAACCAGAAAGACTCGTCGATGCTGACGCAGGACGAGAATATCGTCGACGTGCGGTTCACCGTGCAGTACAACATCGAGAATGCTACCGATTTCCTGTTCTTCAACAAGACTGACCGGAATGGCGATCAGGAGCTGGTGGCGCAGGCCGCCGAAACCTCGGTGCGTGAAATCGTCGGCAAGAACACCATGAATTCCGTGCTGTACGAAGGACGCGACCAGGTCGGTATCGATCTGGCGCAATCGATCCAGCGCATTCTCGCCAGCTACAAGAGCGGCATCCGCATCCTCAGCGTCAACGTGCAGAGCGTGCAGCCGCCCGAGCAAGTCCAGGCCGCCTTCGCCGACGTGACCAAGGCCGGTCAAGACCGCGAACGTGCCATCAGTGAAGGGCAGGCCTACGCCAACGACATCATTCCGCGTGCACGTGGTACCGCCGCACGTTTACTGCAGGAGGCGGAAGGTTACAAGTCGCGCATCGTATCGCAGTCTGAAGGTGATGCCGCACGCTTCCGCGCTGTACAGACCGAATATGCCAAGGCGCCGCAGGTCACGCGCGACCGTATCTATCTGGAGACCATGCAGCAGGTTTACAGTAATACCACCAAGGTGCTGGTGGATTCCCGGCAAGGCAACAACCTCCTGTATCTGCCGCTCGACAAGCTGATTGCACAATCGCAGGGCGATGGCCGTGCGGCTGCACCTGCAGCGTCGAGTGAACCCGCGGCCGAGCCACCGGCCCAATCGGATCCCCGGTCGCGTGAAGCGCTGCGCAACCGTGATCGTGAATCACGTTAAGGAGGGCGCGACATGAATCGTCTGGTGTCTCTTGTCGTCGGCCTCTTCATTGCCTTGGCCGTGTTGTCGTCTGTTGTGTTCGTGGTGGATCAGCGGCAGTACGCCGTAGTGTTCGCCTTTGGTGAAATCAAGCAGGTGGTGCGTGAGCCCGGTCTGCATTTCAAGCTACCGCCGCCATTCCAGAACGTTGTGTTCATGGACCGCCGCTTGCAGACCATTGACGTCTCCGGCGCGGACCGCTTCATCACCGCAGAAAAGAAGAACCTGCTGGTTGACTGGTTCGTCAAATGGCGCATCGTCGATCCGCAGACGTTCTATGTCAGCTTCAAGGGCGACATGCGCTCCAGCCAGGAAAGCATGACGCAGAAAATCAACTCCATTGCTCGCGACGAATTCGCCAAGCGCACCGTGTCCGACGTCGTAGCGAGCGAGCGTGAAGAAGTCATGAAGAAGATCCGTGTCGGCATGGCCGATTACGCCAAGTCCATCGGTGTGGAGATCATCGACGTGCGTCTCAAGCGTGTCGACCTGCTCGCCGAGATCAGCGAATCCGTGTATCGCAGGATGGAGGCTGAGCGCAAGCGCGTAGCCAACGAACTGCGCTCCACCGGCGCTGCGGAGGGCGAGAAGATCCGTGCTGATGCCGATCGCCAGCGTGAGATCATTCTGGCCGAGGCCTATCGCGATGCGCAAAAGTTGAAGGGCGAGGGTGACAGTCGCGCGACAGCGATTTACGCCGAGTCGTTTGGCCGTGATCCGCAGTTCGCCCAGTTCTGGCGCAGCATGGAGGCTTATCGCGGCAGCTTCCGCGACAAGAAGGACCTGATCGTGGTCGATCCCTCGTCGGAGTTCTTCAAGAACATGAAAAGCCCGGGCGGCAGCGGCCGCTGATCTTGCCTGGTCGAGAGCGGCGGCAACGCCGCTTTCTGTTTTTGCTTTCCGTTTTATTCTGCTCCCGTCCGATGACGGGAGCTTTTGATTTGATCTGGTTTCAACATGCCTACCAATTGGCTTCTGCCTGAAAACATCGCTGATGTCCTGCCGTCGGAGGCGCGCAAGATCGAAGAGTTGCGCCGGCGCATGCTCGACCTGTTCCGCACCTACGGTTATGAACTGGTCATGCCGCCGATGCTCGAGTACCTCGAGTCGCTGCTCACCGGCACGGGCCATGACCTGGACCTGCGCACCTTCAAACTGGTCGATCAGCTGTCGGGCCGTACCATGGGATTGCGTGCCGATATCACGCCGCAGGTGGCGCGCATCGATGCGCACCTGCTCAACCGTGCCGGCGTTACACGGCTCTGCTACGCCGGCAATGTGCTGCATACCCGTCCGGCCGGCTTTCGTGCGACGCGCGAGCTGATCCAGGTCGGCACCGAAATCTACGGCCATGCCGGGCTCGAAGCGGATCTGGAAATCCAGGAACTGATGCTGGCCGCATTGGCTGCGGCAGGCATCGACAATGTGCGCCTGGATCTGTGTCACGCTGGCGTGCTCGAAGCCCTGATGGAGCAGGCAACCAGCCTGCGGGGCTTGGAGGAGGCGGTATTCGCTGCGCTGGAATCCAAGGATCTCCCCGAACTGCGCAACCTGACCCAGGCGCTCGATGCACCGCTGCGCGATGCATTCCTGGCCTTGCCGACGCTGTATGGTGATGTTTCCGTGGTCGCCCGCGCCCGCCAGGTCCTACCGGCCAGCCCGGCGATCCAGCGGGCTCTGGACGATCTGGAAGCGCTCGCGCGTCAGCTTCAGGGCGCCGAGATCAATGTCGATCTGGCCGATCTGCGTGGCTACCACTACCATAGCGGCGTGATGTTCGCTGCGTATGTGCCAGGCTTGCCCAATGCAGTGGCGCGTGGTGGGCGGTATGACAAGGTGGGCCAGGCTTTCGGCCGCGCGCGGCCGGCGACGGGCTTTTCGCTCGATCTGCGTGAAGTGGCCGCCATTTCACCGATCGAGGTACGTGCCCATGCCATTCGCGCGCCGTGGGAAACCGACCCGACCCTGCGCGATACCATTGCTGCATTGCGGGCCGCAGGCGAGATCGTGATCCAGTCCCTGCCAGGACACCCGGGCGACCAGGATGAGTTCGCTTGTGATCGCCAATTGGTGCGTGCCAACGGAGTCTGGCAGGTCGAGCCCTGCGCACCTGGCGCGTGACTCGCAGCACAATTCTTGTACTTTTCGTCCCAGTCGGTGTACTCGGGCACGTTCCTGTACTACGCCTGTTACTGTGCCGGTTGCCGTGGCCGCCAGCTGCTTCTGGCGGGGATGCTCCCGCAGTTTGCTTCAGTGCCCAGCACCCTCCCGGAGATGCTCCGGACGGATCCGGCCGAATTTCGTCTGTAACAGGGTAGAATACGTTTTTAACCCAGCCGTGAATTGAACATGTCCGCACAAGCAGTTAGCCAAGGGCGCAACGTCGTCGTGATCGGCACCCAGTGGGGTGACGAAGGAAAAGGTAAGATCGTCGACTGGCTTACCGACCACGCACAGGGCGTCGTGCGTTTCCAGGGCGGTCACAACGCCGGGCATACGCTGATCATCGGTGGCAAGAAGACCATCCTGCGCCTGATTCCCTCGGGCATTATGCGCGCTGGCGTCGCCTGCTATATCGGCAATGGCGTGGTCCTGTCTCCGGAAGCGCTGTTCAAGGAAATCGACGAGCTCGAGGCGGCTGGCGTTGAAGTCTGCAACCGCTTGCGCATCTCCGAGGCCACGACACTGATCCTGCCGTATCACGTGGCCATCGACAAGGCGCGCGAAGTGCGCCGCGGTGCCGACAAAATTGGTACGACCGGTCGCGGTATCGGCCCAGCGTACGAAGACAAGGTGGCGCGCCGCGCGCTGCGCGTGCAGGATCTGTTCTTCCCCGAGCAGTTTGCCGAGCGCCTGCGCGAAAACCTGGAGTTGCACAACTTCGTGCTGACGGGCTATCTCGGTGCCGAACCCGTTGATTTCCAGGAAACCCTGGACCACATGCTGTCGTACGCCGAACGCTTGCGCCCGATGGTGACCGATGTCTCGGCCGAACTGTTCGCCATCAATGCCGCCGGCAAGAACCTGATGTTCGAAGGTGCGCAGGGCACGCTGCTGGATATCGACCACGGCACGTATCCGTTCGTCACTTCGAGCAACTGCGTCGCCGGTAACGCGGCCGCTGGTGCCGGCGTCGGCCCGGGCAAGCTGCACTACATCCTTGGTATCACCAAGGCATACTGCACGCGTGTTGGTTCCGGCCCGTTCCCGAGCGAACTGTACGACCACGACAACCCGAAGCGTCAGGATCCCATCGGCGTGCAACTGGCCAATGTGGGCAAGGAATTCGGTTCGGTTACCGGCCGTCCGCGCCGTACTGGCTGGCTCGATGCGGCAGCACTCAAGCGTTCAATCCAGATCAATGGCGTATCGGGCCTGTGTATGACCAAGCTCGACGTGCTTGATGGCCTCAAGACGCTCAAGCTATGTGTCGGCTACAAGCTCGATGGCAAGGTGGTTGATGTTCTGCCACGTGGTTCCGAAGCTGTGGCGCGCTGCGAACCGATCTATGAGGAATTCCCGGGCTGGAATGCTTCGACTTTCGGCATCAAGTCGTGGGATGCGCTGCCGGAAGCGGCGCGGAATTATCTGAAGCGCGTCGAGGAAGTGGCGGGGATCCCGATCGCCATGATTTCGACCGGCCCGGATCGCGACGAAACCATTTTGCTGCAGCACCCCTATACCTGCTGATACACGTATCCAGCACAGCTCCCAGGAAGGCATATGCCTTATCCACGCTCATCCGCGACGGCATACTGATATTTCTGCCGCAGGTGAGCTACCTGATGGCAAGCTGCTGCATACCCGGTGAGGAGGACCACGATGGTTGATCCCCGTAATGATGACGCCAATCTGTGGGTGTCCTGGGAAACATATCACCGTTTGATCGAGCGGCTCGCACTGATCGTGTACGAGTCGGGCTGGCAGTTCGATCAAATCCTCTGTCTGGCACGCGGTGGCCTGCGCGTTGGCGACCAGCTAGCGCGTATCTTCGATGTGCCACTTGCCATCCTGGCGACCAGTAGTTACCGTGGCGCGGCCGGCGCCGTGCAGGGTCGTCTCGATATCGGCCAGCACATCACCATGGCTGATGGCCGGCCGGCAGGCCGCATCCTCTTGGTGGACGACCTTGTTGATTCCGGGCTGACGCTCGAGCGCGTCGGTCAGCATCTGGCCGAAAGCTGTCCCGAGGTGACCGAGATCCGTACCGCTGTACTATGGGCAAAAGCGTGTTCGCGTGTCACGCCGGATTACTACGTCGAGTTCCTGCAGACCAACCCGTGGATCCATCAGCCATTCGAGACGTACGATACCTTACGTCCGCATCGTCTGGCGGCGTGGTTGCATCGCGGCCAGTTGGCGCCGGGTGTGGCTGAGTGAGTGTGTTACCGCGGTGCGCAGATGTGGCGGAAGGCTGGACCGAGCACGCGGTTCGCCGGTTGTGCCATGGGTTGCGATGACCCGATATCACGCTGGTGTCCGAGATGGATGGCAGGTCGATTTTCTGCGGCATCACGGTTGCGCGTTGTGCAACCGTTCGGTAACCTGAGGAGCATATGCTACGCACCTGCCCGCCGCTGAATCCATCGCAGAATTTGCTGCTGCAGAATTTGCCATTGATTTCACCGCTGCTTCTGCGCCTTTCATTGTCGCCACATATCGCGCCTGCCAGCTTTGTGAAGCCATGTGTCCGCCTGTCAGGCGGAGTGCGGGTGGCGGTTTCGGCTTCCCTGGTACCCGGGCGGTGTGTTCAAGCGAGTCGTGCCGGGAGGGTGGGATGGCAGTGGCAGTAGGGCTTGCCGCAGAGAAAGTCCATGCAGTTGAAGTACCCAGTACGCATGCAGCAAGCAGGCATGCTGCAACAACCGAAAACCCAAAAGAAAAGCGGCGCAACCGTGAAGTTGCGCCGCCTTGATCTTGGTGCCCAGGAGAGGACTCGAACCTCCACAGTGTTGCCACCGCTAGGACCTGAACCTAGTGCGTCTACCAATTCCGCCACCTGGGCTAGGTGTGAAACCTGAAGCCGTGATTATAGCGAATCCGGAATACTTGTCAAACGTTTAGAAGAAAAAATTGAGTCAAAACACATATCCCATCCCGAGCCGTGAAGAAATCCTCGGCGTGCTGCGCACGTCAGGTACGCCGCTGGCCGCGAATGACATCGCCAAGGCCCTAGCCGTGACCCGCAAGGAGCACGATGGATTTCTCAAGCGCCTCGGCGCAATGGAGCGGGATGGCCAGATCGAGTTGAACCGTAAAGGCTTGTTCGAGCTGACGCATCAGCCCAATTTCATCGAGGGCCGCGTCCAGGGACACCGTGACGGATTCGGCTTTGTGATCCGTGAAGACGGCGAGGGCGATATCTTCCTCTCCGAGCGCGAGATGCAGAAAGTCATGCACAACGATCGTGTGCAGGTGCGAGTTACGGGCCTGGACCGGCGTGGTCGCTCGGAGGGCCAGATTGTCGAGGTGGTCGCGCGCGCCAACAAGATCGTCATCGGCCGCCTGCTCAATGAGAATGGTGTGCTGGTGGTCGCGCCCGAAGACAAGCGCATTAGCCAGGACATTCTCATCCCGCCGAAGTCGCAGGGCAAGGCCAAGGTCGGGCAGATCGTCAGCGTCGAGATCATCGAATACCCCGACCGCTATGTGCAACCGGTTGGACGTGTGATCGAAGTGCTCGGCGAGATCGATGACCCCGGCATGGAAATCGAAATTGCTGTGCGCAAGTACGGTGTGCCGCACCTGTTCAGTCCCGCTGCCTTGGAGGAAGCCGACGCCTTGCCCAATGAAGTGCGCGAGGCGGACCTGAAGCAACGCATCGACCTGCGCGACGTACCACTCGTCACCATCGACGGTGAAGACTCGCGCGATTTCGATGATGCAGTCTATTGCGAACCGGTGAAGATCGGCCGTACCAAGGCATACCGGCTGATCGTGGCGATTGCTGATGTTTCGCACTATGTGCAGACTGGCAGTGCGCTCGATCGCGACGCGTTGGACCGGGCCACCTCCGTTTATTTCCCACGGCGCGTGATTCCGATGTTGCCGGAGAAACTTTCGAACGGTTTGTGCTCGCTCAATCCAGGTGTCGATCGCCTCTGCATGGTGTGCGATGCCATCGTGACCGCCAAAGGCGAGATCAAGGCCTACCAATTCTATCCTGCGGTGATGCACTCTGCTGCACGGCTGACCTATAACGAGGTATGGGCCGTTCTGTCGAATACCAAGGGACCGGAAGCCGCACGCCTCGAGACACTGGTGCCGCACCTGCAGAATCTGTACGAACTGTTCCAGGTCCTGCTCAAGGCACGGCATGGGCGTGGTGCGATCGACTTCGATACCACCGAGACCTATATCGTCTGTAATGCCCAAGGCAAGATCGAACAGATCCTGCCGCGCACGCGTAACGATGCGCACCGGCTGATCGAGGAATGCATGCTGACCGCCAACGTCTGTGCGGCCGATTTGCTCATGCGTCACAAGCAGCCAGCGCTCTATCGCATCCACGCGGGGCCGACCGAGGAGAAGCTCGAGAACCTGCGAGCCTTCCTGAAGACTGTCGGTCTCACGCTCGGCGGCGGCAATGCTCCGCAAGCAGCAGACTACGCCGAGCTGATGAATCGCATCAAGCCGCGGCCCGATGCCGAACTGCTGCAGACCATGATGCTGCGCTCCATGCAGCAAGCGGTTTACAGTCCAGACAATATCGGTCACTTCGGCTTGTCGTATGAAGCCTATGCGCACTTCACCAGCCCGATCCGCCGGTATCCCGACTTGCTGATCCATCGTGCTATCAAAGCGGCGCTGCACGGCAAGAAATATGTGCCGGTGTTCAATGCCGATGTGACGCTCAACACGGCCATTTCGCCGAAGGCACGCAAACTGCATGCTGCCAATGAGGCGGCAGCACGTTCCGCGGGACGCATGCCGGCCAAGAAGCAGGAAGGTATCTGGGAAGAACTCGGCCTGCACTGCTCGGCCAACGAGCGGCGCGCCGATGAAGCCTCGCGCGATGTCGAGTCGTGGCTCAAGTGCTACTTCATGCGTGACAAGCTCGGTAACGAATATGCGGGCACAGTCAGCGCCGTGACCTCGTTCGGCATCTTCGTGCAGCTCGACGAACTGTATGTCGAGGGACTCGTTCATGTGACCGAGCTGGGCACGGATTATTTCCAGTATGACGAAGCTCGCAACGAGCTGCGTGGCGAGCGTACCGGCATTCGCTTCCGCCTGACCGACCGGGTGCGTGTGCAACTGCTGCGCGTCGATCTCGATGCCCGCAAGATGGATTTCCGCCTGGTACCTGAAGTGTCGTTACGCCCCACCGGCAAGGGCAGTGGGGCGCCTGCTCCGGTCTCCGCCAAGCCGGCGCGAGAGGTTCCTGAGGCTGCGTCGATGCCTGTGTCTGCCTCCCACAAAAAGCCGCGTCAGCTTGCCGCTTTGCTGGGCGGCCGGCCGCAGCATGATGCCGAGCAGGATGTTGTGCCGGGGGTATCTACAAAAGGCGTGCACTATGCGGAAAAACGGTCAGCCAAAGGTAGCGCAAAAGGTAGCACCAAGGGGGCTTCGACCAAGAGCGCAGGCGTCGCAGGCGGGGCGAAAGCCAAGCCAGCGGCGAAGGCTCGCAGCACCGGCAAGGCAACACGCGGGAATGTCGGACGTGGTACCCAGGCGCGCAAGGGACGTTGAACAACCACGTCCCTGCTGGGGCGGGTAAGTCATTGGGGCCATTGAGTGCTGATGAGGCATCGGTAACTGTTTGCCGTCATCCATCTTGAGTGAATGTGTCGTGCCCATGTGTTGGGCAGACAATTGCATCCAAGGCGGCCAGGCCCGCGAGGTACAATACGACATGTCGAAATCCAAACTTCTCGTCGGCTTTCATGCCGTGACCGCGAGGCTGCGTCAAGACGCTGCCTCAATCTCCGAAATCTACGTCGAAGCCAGTCGCAAGGACCGGCGCATGCAGGATTTCATCAAGGCAGTGGAAGCCGCCGGTGTGCGCCTGATTCCCGCCGATGTCGCGCGCCTCAACGGCCTGTGCGGCACCGACCGCCACCAAGGCGTGGTCGCCAAGGCCGAGCATGTGTCGCTGGCCCGCACGCTCGATGAGCTGCTGGATGCCATCGATGGCCCGCCGCTGCTGCTGGTGCTGGATGGCGTAACCGATCCGCATAACCTTGGTGCTTGCCTGCGCGTGGCAGACGGCGCCGGCGCGCATGCCGTCATCGCGCCCAAGGACCGCAGCGTGGGTATCAATGCCACGGTAGCCAAGGTCGCCAGCGGTGCAGCGGAAACGGTACCCTACATTACCGTCACCAATCTGGCGCGCACGCTGCGTGAACTGCAGGAGCGTGGCGTGTGGGTGATCGGCACAGCTGATGAGGCAGACAAGTCGATCTACCAGGCCGACCTGAAAGGCCCGATGGCACTCGTCATGGGTGCGGAAGGCGAGGGCATGCGCCGCCTCACGCGCGATACGTGTGATGCGCTGGTGCGCATTCCCATGGCCGGTGGTGTCGAGAGCCTGAACGTCTCGGTGGCTAGCGGCGTGTGCCTGTATGAGGCGGTGCGCCAGCGCGGCATTTGATCGGCTTGAGAGGGCTACCAGTCTCTCCGGGTGGCTCCATCTCTGATCTTCCCCGGCCGTAGCGGCCGGTATAGTACATCCGCGCTATTTGCCGTTCCTTTCCACTCGCCCATCCTCCCGACCTTGATGGATGCCTCGACCGAATCGCTTGCCCGCCAATGGCTCCAGGCCGCGCGGCATATGCTCATTCTCACGGGAGCGGGTGTCTCGGCCGAATCCGGCGTGCCAACCTTTCGCGATGCCTTGACGGGCTTGTGGGCGCGCTTTAATCCGGAAGACCTGGCAACCGAGGCTGCGTACCGTGACCATCCGGGGCTGGTGTGGGACTGGTATGAAATGCGGCGCGATATGGTGCGTGCAGTAGCGCCTAATCCGGCGCATCTGGCCATCGCCCAATGGGCGGCAGCCCGTCCGGACAAGGTGACGCTCGTCACGCAGAATGTCGATGGCCTGCATCAGCAGGCCGGCAGCGAGCATGTGATCGAATTGCACGGCAACCTATTTCGCAACAGCTGGCTCCATGGGTGCGGGCGTTGCGAAGCGCATCGCTCGGATGTCACGCATCCACCTTCATGCACCGCTTGCGGCGCGCTGCTGCGGCCGGCGGTGGTGTGGTTTGGAGAGGACCTGCCACGCGTGGCGCTGTATCGTGCCCAGCATGCTGCCGAAACGGCGGATGTGTGCCTCGTGGTCGGCACCTCGGGTCTGGTCTATCCGGCGGCAGGCTTGCCAGGGCGGGCAAAGGCGGCAGGTGCCAGGGTCATTGTCGTGAATTCCCAGCCCAGCGCGCTCGATGCGACGGCCGATGCCGTTCTGCAGGCACCAGCGGGCGAGTGCCTGCCCCGCCTGCTGGCCCTGTAACCCTCAACGTACGTGTTTGCGGCCAGCTTCGCGGCGATCGTTGCCAGTGTACGCCGGTCGCCGTGACAGGCAACCCTTGCTACTGGTCCGGTCATGCTCGGACTCCAGCATGTCGCCCAGCCTGTCATCCGTTGCCATCAGGCCGTACGCAGCGCACCGATCAGCGTTTCCAGCTTGATGGCATCCGCGGCGAACAGGCGGATCCCTTCCGCCAGTTTTTCGGTAGCCATGGCGTCTTCGTTCAGTTGCCAGCGGAAAGCCGGTTCGCTGGTGTCGAGCCGCACGACATTGGCCGCATCGCCCGTGGCCTGCGACAGCTTGCGCTCCAGCGGGGCATCGCTGGCATGCAGCGCCTGCAGCAGCTCCGGGCTGATGGTCAGCAGGTCGCAGCCTGCCAGCTCGCAGATTTGCGAGGTATTGCGGAAGCTCGCACCCATCACCTCGGTGGCATAGCCGAACTTCTTGTAGTAGGTGTAGATGGTGCGCACCGACTGTACGCCCGGGTCGTTGGCACCGCCGTTCTTGACCTCGTCCCACGCGCTGCCCGCGTGCTTCTTGTACCAGTCGTAGATGCGGCCGACGAACGGCGAGATCAGCTGCACCCCGGCTTCGGCACAGGCCACGGCCTGGATTAACGAGAACAGCAGCGTCATATTGCAGCGGATGCCATCCTTCTGCAGCACCTCGGCGGCGCGGATGCCTTCCCAGGTGGAGGCGATCTTGATCAGGATGCGTTCGCGCGGCACACCACGGCGTTCGTACAGGTCGATCAGGTGGCGCGCCTTGGCGATCGTCGCATCAGTATCAAAGGACAGGCGCGCATCGACTTCGGTCGAGACACGGCCCGGCACGATCTTGAGAATCTCCTGGCCAAAGGCAATTAGCAGGGCATCGACCACGGCATCGACCGAACCGTCGCGCTGGTCGCGCACCGCCTGTTCCAGCAGCGGACGGTACTCGTCCTTCTGCACGGCCTTGAAGATCAGCGAAGGATTGGTCGTCGCGTCGCGCGGCGTGTATTGCCGCATGGTCTGGAAGTCGCCGGTGTCGGCGACAACGGTCGTGAATTGCTTCAGTTGCTCGAGCTGGTTCATGGCATTCCACAGAGGTAGGCACGAAGGGATAGGTCCCATTGTACTCAAGGCGGAGCGCGGGAATGCAGGCTGATCCGGTACACTATGATGTTTTCGACCAGCAGGGCGCACGACCATGACACAGGATGAACTGAAGGGGCTGGTGGCACAGTCCGCCGCGGACTACGTGCTCAAGCATGTGGAGGCCGGTGCGGTGCTCGGCGTGGGAACGGGTTCGACGGCTAACCTGTTCATCGACGCCATCGCCGCCGAGCGCGGCCGTTTCGCTGGCGCGGTCTCCAGTTCCGAGGCCTCGACGCGGCGTTTGCAATCGCACGGCTTCGAGGTGCTCGATCTCAACGATGTCGATGTCATTCCCGTGTATGTCGATGGCGCCGACGAGATCAACGCTCAGGGCCACATGATCAAGGGTGGCGGCGGCGCGCTGACGCGCGAGAAGATCGTCGCGTCGGTGGCGACGACCTTTGTGTGCATTGCCGATGGCAGCAAGCGGGTGCCGGTGCTTGGCGCATTCCCGCTGCCGGTGGAAGTGATCCCGATGGGGCGTGCCGCCGTGGCGCGTGCGCTAGCGGCGCTCGGCGGACAGCCGCGCCTGCGCATGAACAAGGAAGGTGGCATTGCGCTGACCGACAATGGCAATGTGATTCTTGATGTCGCCGGGTTGCAGTTGCAGGATCCGGTGGCGTTCGAGCATGCCGTCAACCAGATTCCCGGTGTCGTGACGGTCGGCCTGTTCGCCGCGCGCGGTGCCGATGTGCTGTTGCTCGGCACGGAAAACGGCGTCGAGCAGACACGCTTCTGACCTGCAAGGCATGTTCCGGTCGTGGCGCTCCTGCCAGCATCGCGGACTGCCATCGCCGACCAGTCATGTGAGCCGGCTGGGTGCCAGAAGGTGTCAAAGGGGTACCAAGCCGGAAGACGGAATCGGGCTGAGCGTGCGCCTCAGTCGAGCAGCGCAGCGTAGGTCATGTTCCGGGCAAGCGCCCAGTAGGCATGACGCTGCGCGGGCGCTTGCATCATCCACAGGCCGATCAGCCTTCGGGCCGGGTCGCACCAGGCATAGGTGCCGGCCAGACCGCACCAGTAGTAGTCTCCCGCGCTGCCGCTGACGGCTGCGCCACCATCTGCCAGCCGCACGGCGAATCCCAGACCGAATCCATAGCCGTCGCCCGGCAGATAGTGCGGGCCGCGCGCGATGGGGCCAAGATGATCCGCCGTCATCCAGCGCACCGTGTGCGGCGACAGCAGGCGCACGCCATCGAGCATGCCGCCATTCGCCAGCATTTGCATGAAGCGCAGATAGTCATGGGCCGTCGAGACCAGGCCGCTGCCGCCGGCTTCGAAGGTGGGTGGCGTACATGCATCGGCGACCTTGATCGGTTCGCCGCTGTCCGGATCGTTGGCAAACGGCTCGGCAATGCGATGTTGCTGGCTGGCCGGCACATGGAAACCCGTGTCGGTCATGCCCAGCGGCGCCAGGATTTCTTCCTGCAGGAACGTACCCAGCGTGCGGCCAGTCACCCGTTCGATCAGCGCGCCGAGGACATCGGTGGCACGGCTGTACTCCCATGTCTCGCCGGGCTGATAAGCCAGCGGCACTTTCGCCAGCCGTTCCAGCAATTGCTGGTTGGTCTGGCGACGGCTGTCCACGCCGGCAGCGAGATAGGCGTCCTTGACCAGTGATTTCTCGAAGATGCCGTAAGTGAGTCCCGCCGTATGGCGTAGCAGATCATGCAGCGTCATGTCGCGCCGCGCCGGTTCGAGCATCAGCCGGCGGCCATCCGGCGCGCCGGGGTCCGGCACTTCGACGCCGACCTGCAGGCCAGCGAAGGCTGGCACATAGGCATGCACCGGCTCATCGAGCGACCAGACGCCGCGTTCCACGAGCATCATCGCCGCCACCGAGGTGATGGGCTTGCTCATCGAGTACAGGCGGAACAGGCTGTCGCTCGCCATGGGCGTGCCGGTGGCGGGATGCTGTGCGCCCCAGGCGCGTTCGAAGGCAATCTCGCCGTCGCGTGCCAGGAGCATGACCGCGCCCGGTATGCGCTGCGCCTCGATGGCGTGGCCGACACGTTCCGCCAGCCATGCCAGCCGGGTGGGGCAAAAACCGAGGTCGAGGGGCGAGCGCATCGCGCCGGATCAGAAGGTAGAAGTGGTGGTGCTCAGGCGTCTTTCGATTCCGCCGGCGGCACGTAGCCGGCCGCGCTGTCCGCACCTTCGCCGAAGAAGTACTTTTCGGTCTGCTTGATCAGGTACTGGCGTGCGCGGGTATCGGCCATGTTCAGGCGGTTTTCGTTGATCAGCATGGTCTGGTGCTTGAGCCAGCCCTGCCAGGCTTCCTTGGAGACCGATTGCCAGATCTTCTTGCCGAGTTCGCCGGGCAGTGGCGGGAAATCGAGGCCCTCGGCTTCCTTGTTCAGTTTGACGCAGTGGATCATGCGAGCCATGATGTATTTCCTTCTGGACATGCCGCCCGCGGAGAGGCTCCGGCGGGCGGCAGGTTGGGCATGTGGGGTGAATGCGTATTGTACGCAGAGTCGCAAGTCGTCCGTGGATAACCCCGCAGGCCATGCGGCAAGAGGCGCGATCGGACGGCATCTCCTGACAGCGGGATCAGAGCTTTTTCATCAGCACCATCGAGCGGCGCTGCCAGTTGTAGAGCTTGCGCTTGTCCTGCGGCAGATCGTCAACGGAAGCGTGCACGAAGCCGCGTTTCAGAAACCAGTGCTCGGTACGCGTCGTCAGCACGAACAGCCGCTCCAGGCCGGCGGCACGGGCGCGCCGTTCGATGCGCTTGAGGATCCGGTCGCCATCGCCGGAGCCCTGGGCTTCCGGGCTCACGCTGAGGCAGGCCATTTCGCCGAGGCCTTCGCGCGGGTAGGGGTAGAGCGCGGCGCAGCCGAAGATCACGCCGTCGTGTTCGATCACCGAGAAATTGTCGATGTCGCGCTCCAGCAGATGGCGGCTGCGCGGCACCAGCGTGCCGTCTTGCTCGAGCGGCTCGATCAGCTGCAGGATACCGCCGATGTCATCGAGCGTCGCCTCGCGCAGGCTTTCCAGATCGGTATCGGACACCATGGTGCCCACGCCATCGTGCAGGAACAGTTCGAGCAGGATGCTGCCATCGAGGGCGAACGGAATCAGGTGCGCACGCGGTACGCCGGCCTTGCTGGCGCGGATCATGTACTCGAGATAGAACGCCATCTCCGGCTTCACATTCGGATCCTGCAGGCGTTCCGCCGCCGTGCGCAGCGACAGGTCCTGCATGACCGCGCCGCTGGCATCCGTGATGCCGGACAGTTCCGAAATGAAGATCAGCTTGTCCGCCTTCAGTGCCGTGGCAACTGACGTGGCGACATCTTCCATCGCCAGATTGAAGGCTTGACCGGTCGGCGAGAAGCCCAGCGGAGAAACCAGCACGATCTTGTTGTTCGAGAGCGAGTTGCGGATCGAGTCAGCGTCGATCTTGCGCACCAGGCCGGTCTGCTGCAGGTCGACACCATCGACGATGCCCACCGGCCGCGCCGTCACGAAATTGCCGGAAACCACCGAGACGTGCGCGCCGGCCATCGGCGTATTCGGCAAGCCCTGGCTGAAGGCGGCTTCGATATCGAGACGCAGCTCGCCCGAGGCTTCTTTGGCGCATTCCAGCGCGGCATTGTCGGTGATGCGCATGCCCTCGTGGAACTGCGATTGCACATTGCGTAGCGCCAGCTGTTCCTCGACCTGCGGCCGCGAGCCGTGCACCAGCACCAGGTTCATGCCCATGGCCTGCAGCAGCGCGACGTCGGTGACGAGCGCGTTGAGCATGCCGGCCTTGACCAGTTCGCCGCCGAAGCCAATCACGAAGGTCTTGCCACGGAAGGCGTGGATATACGGTGCGACGGTACGCAGCCAGTCGACGAACAGTTGCGGGCTCACCCCTTCGGGCGTGGAGACCGTGGCCGGCATGGTCGCGGTGGCGATCGTGGAGGGCGACGGTGGAACAGGAGCAGGGGCGGGCGCGTCGGGCGGCGCTTGGTCGGGTGCGTTCATTCGCAGATTATAATCGCGGGCGATGTCAGAACAACGTTCTTCCGGGCGCAGACCCGTACCTTCTTCCTCCGCGCCGGCCGCTGCCGCGACGCGATCTTCCGGACGATCCGCCAGGCCGCGCCCCTTATCTGAGCGCGGAGGCCGCCCGCGTGCCGCCGAGATGCCGCCACGGCCGGCCAATCCCGTGCCACCGCTGACCTTTCCGGAAGCCTTGCCCGTGTCGTCGCGGCGCGACGATATCGCCGCCGCGATCCGCGATCATCAGGTGGTCATCGTGGCCGGCGAAACCGGCTCCGGCAAGACCACGCAACTGCCCAAGATCTGCCTGTCGCTGGGCCGCGGCCTGGGCGCGGGCGGGACCGGGCTGATCGGCCACACCCAGCCGCGCCGCATTGCCGCGACCTCGACGGCGAAGCGGATTGCGCAGGAGATCGGTTCGCCGGTCGGCGAGCACGTGGGCTACCAGGTGCGCTTTCACGATGCATTGTCGGCTGGTGCCTCGGTCAAGCTGATGACCGATGGCATCCTGCTGGCGGAAACGCAGAGCGATCCGCTGTTGCGGGCATACGACACGATCATCATCGACGAGGCTCACGAACGCAGCCTCAATATCGATTTCCTGCTCGGCTACCTGAAACAGTTGCTGCCTAAGCGGCCGGACCTGAAGGTCATCATCACCTCTGCCACCATTGATGCCGAGCGGTTTGCCAGCCACTTTGCGTCGGCCAGCGGTCCTGCGCCGGTGATCGAGGTCAGTGGGCGGCTGTATCCGGTGGAGATCCGCTACCGGCCGGTACAGGCCGATGCCGCCGACAAGGGCAAGGATCGCGATCTGTACGATGCCATCGTCGAGGCGGTGGAGGAATTGAGCCGGGCCGGCGACGGCGACGTGCTAGTGTTCCTGCCGGGCGAACGCGAGATCCGCGAGACGGCCGAGGCGCTGCGCAAGCATGCCTTTGGCGGCGCCCGGGTGCATCCGGAGATCCTGCCGCTGTTTGCGCGCCTGTCGGTGCAGGAGCAGGAGCGCGTATTCAAGCCATCCAATGGTCGCCGCGTGGTACTGGCGACCAACGTGGCCGAAACCTCGCTGACCGTGCCGGGCATCCGCTACGTGGTCGACACCGGGCTGGCGCGCGTCAAGCGTTACTCCTACCGCAACAAGGTCGAGCAGCTGCAGATCGAAGCCATCGCCCAGTCAGCCGCCAACCAGCGCGCCGGGCGCTGCGGCCGGGTGGCCAACGGCATCTGCATCCGCCTGTATGAGGAAAGCGATTTCCAGGCGCGGCCGCGCTTCGCCGACCCCGAGATTCTGCGCTCCTCGCTAGCCTCGGTGATCCTGCGCATGAAGGCGCTGCGGCTTGGCGATGTCGAGGACTTCCCGTTCCTCGAGCCGCCGCCGGGCCGGGCGATCGCCGATGGTTATCACCTGCTGCAGGAACTCGGCGCGGTGGACGATGGCAACCAGCTCACGCCGATCGGCCGCCAACTTGCGCGACTGCCGCTTGACCCGCGCATCGGCCGGATGATTCTCGCGGCACGCGACTATCATTGCCTGCGTGAAGTCCTGGTGGTGGCCAGCGCGCTGTCAGTGCAGGATCCGCGCGAGCGTCCGCTTGAGGCGCAGGCCGCCGCCGATCAGGCGCACCGGCAGTTCGTCGACGAGAAATCCGAATTCCTCGGCTGGCTCAAGCTGTGGAAGTGGTTCGAGGATGCCGTCGCGCACAAGAAATCCAACCGGCAATTGCTCGATACCTGCAAGGCGGCCTTTATCTCGCAGGTGCGCATGCGCGAATGGCGCGACGTGCACTCGCAGTTGCTGACGACCGTGACGGAGCAGGGCTGGAAGCTGAACGACAGCGAGCCGACCTACGAGCAGCTGCATCTGGCGTTGCTGACCGGCCTGCTCGGCAATATCGGTTGCAAGAG
>Ga0247823_10001576_pt1 | contig 18986 bp, 21 predicted proteins | sample 13C_PalmiticAcid_2_FD_192426 | JGI IMG/M metagenome (GOLD analysis project Ga0247823, IMG submission 192426) | Soil microbial communities from agricultural site in Penn Yan, New York, United States - 13C_PalmiticAcid_Day30 | ecosystem: Environmental > Terrestrial > Soil > Agricultural land... | reverse complement strand
GGGCATAAAGAGGCGGGAAAACCGGGGAGGTCTGCAGAGGAGGGAATCAGGGAATAAAGCGTGCGAGGCAGCGGACGGCAATGGCCCATTCGGCATAGGGGTGAGCCGAGGGGGCCCGGAGGCCGCATTTTCCGCAGGCGCCGGATGCCGGGCGGATTCTAGGCAGCAAGGGAGCGAGCGTCCTATTGGCCGTCGGGAGTCGCGTCAGGGAGAGGGATGGCGCCTGGCGCGGGCTTCCCTTTTCCGGCCCGGATGTACGCGGCCCGCTCCGCCTCATATTGGCTTCGCGAGAGGGAATCAGCGGTTTCTTCGCCCCGTCGCGTTGTCTCGAAATAGCGTTTCAGAGTCGAAATGCACCACCCGCAACCGGTTCCCGCCCCTCCGCAGCCGCTGAGCTCGCTTGCCACGCGCGGCCGGTGGACGCGCAGGTAGTTCAGCACCTTGCGCTTGGAGATGTGGAAGCAGTAACAGACAGGGTCATCGAGTTCCATAACGACCGGATTGTACCCTCATCCGTCACGCCTTCGCACCAGCGTGGCTGGGCGCACCATCAGCCCGTCATCGTCCGGACGAACGCCAGGTAATAGAACGCCAGGCCCGTGACGGAGGTCATCACGATGTCGATCACCGACAGCCAGCCGAGCTTCTTGTGCAACGAACTGTGTGGGCCGGGGAGCAGCGGATTCGGAAACCGCTTCAGGGCCAGGTAGATCGTTGCGCCCCACAGGAAGGGAGTCGAGATCGCAAAGAACAGGTGAACGTAGAGCAGGTTGCGGACCTGGTCGAGTGCTTCCCCCGTGAGCCGTGGATGCGCCGGATCGCGATTGACGATGTTCTGCCAGCCCCCCTGCAGACGCATATCAATCTCGAACAGCAGAACAGCGACGAGCAGCACCGCAGCCAGCGTGAGCTGGATGTTCCGGTGCAGCGCGTAACGCCGCTGCACCTTCACGGCGTACAGGCCCCACAGCAAGAGCGGCACGACCGCGACGAGAGCGCACACGACGACGTCCAGCATGAAGGACGCATCGTAACCCAGGAATCCGCGGGTCATCTTGGACTTGTCCGTGAAATCATCGGCATGTCATTTCCAGCCAGATCAGAGCGAGAGACCCACGGTGGAACCAATGGTCGGAACTGAACGACGACGGATTATAGGAGTCACGATCCGTCTCACAACATGAGGGTCTCCGTGCCGCGGAACCCCGTTCCGTCGCCTTCCGCGATGAGCGGTCGCCTCAATCGACTTCCACCTCGTCTGATGTCAAACGAGGTGGCGAGATTCGATTGTCGTTGCGGGCGTCTTCCGGACTCCAGACTACGGAGCGGCTTTCGGGCCTTCCGGAAGCGGGCGGTCGCAGGTCATATCGCACTGGTTGTTGTCGCAATTGTCGACTGTGTCGACAAAGATCGAGCCGAACGTAGCGGCGTGCAAGATGCCGTTGTCGATCTTGTGGAAGCCGGATGTGAAGTAGCTCTGGTTGAGAGCACCGATGGCATCAGCAATGTCATTCAGTTCGGCGTTGATCGAGTGCTGCACTTCGCTCAGTCCGACGACGAGTCCGATCACGCATAAAGAGGCAATGAGTACGAGCTCGGCCGAGACAATGAAGCCGCCTTCGTCACGCAGGAGTGGTGTCAACATGGCAAGTCTTTCCTTTTTGTTGTATGCCGCCCTGAGAGATAATGACGCCGGCCCGGGTGGCTGATGGCAGGCGTTGTCGTTGTTGAAAAATGAGAGGCCGGCGGCTGCAACCGGCCGGCCTCACACGAAGGAATGTGAATTCGCGGGTTGCGATGGGCTTTGCTTTGTCGGCCGTCGCCGACGTGGGCTCAGCTATCGCTGGCGGCCTCACACCGCCCCCTCCGAAGTCATCACGATGGCCGGCTCCCGCATGGCGAACCAAGTCGCCGTGTTCACACCGGGAGCCAACCCACCAGGTGTCTCGATCCCACCAGATCGCAGAAGCCATGCCACCGCTATAAGCCACACGGTCGTCAGATCGCGTTGTTTCCACACAATCCTCAGACGCACAAAGCACTTGCGAGTGAGGTTCGTAGCGGAATTGTCCAATGCGCCCGACAGAACGGTTATGCCGGATGTTGTCGGGCATTGGCATCGGATGTTCAGGCTGTTCAGGTCCCTGAGCATTTCACTGCAGATTCTGCCGTTTGCACCGACTTGAGCACGTGGAGTTTGACGCCTGCGCCGGCTGTGTGGGCGGTGACAATTCGTCTCAAAGTGAGGGAAAGCCCGTCCGATAGAGAAGAATGGGTTATTCCGCAGGGAGTGCCACCGGCGAAATTCGGCCGAGCCGAAAGTCACCGCTGACGGAAATCAGGGGTTTGCAGTCGAGGAGCGTCCGGTGCAGAACACCACGCAAGTCTTGGATCGTGCAGAAGTGGAACGGATCGCCTACCGGGCAATCGGACATCAGTTCCGTCTTCCCTCGTTGTTCTCGATGCTGCTCCTGATCGTTGGCTTCGTTCTCGGGCACTACGTCGCCGCCCGCCATACCGGCGAACTCGCCGACCGATTCGAACAGCGAATGACTGCATTGCAGGAGAAAATCGCGGCCCTCGAATCGGGAAGCGCGGTCCTGCAGGGAACTGTCACCAGTTCTGCGGCGGCGACCACAGAGACCAGGCTCATTGTTTCGGATTCTGAAACGAGCCCGTTCGATTCGGAGAACTCGACGTTTCGGCTGGCCGGAATGGCCCGGACGTTCGATTCGCCCGCGACCGATTTCGCGGTGATGTCGGTGCTGGGCGACGCCGATCCGACGGGAACCGCCTCGCGTGACGCCGTCGAAAGCCTGCGTCACGAAGCCACGGGAGAGCGTGACGCCTGCCTGGCCGAGCTAGCGCCCTACGCCGAGAAACGCCTGAGCGTCGCGGCCGCGACCGTCGTTCACGTCGTCGAGTCGATCTACAAGGAACAGGATCGACGCCTCGCATCTGCGATGAATGATGCGGCGGCCAAGGCGACGGGAATCGACCCGCGGGATACGTCGATCAAGATCTTCCCGCCGATGGCTGACGAGGCGGGAGCGGTCGAGAAGGCACCGGCCGACGAGGCGCCGCTGAGCTATCGCTTCTTCCCGAAGCCGAGCGCGCCGAAGTCGATGTTCTTCGCGCCGACCGCGAATCGAGTTCCGCCGCCGGCAACGTCAGCCCTTGAACCAGACACGATCGTGCGGTGATGCCCGGTGGGCCGGCTCGCAAGCGAGCCGGCAGGATTACGTTCACGTAAGGAACTCTGAGCAGAATCGTTACAACCGCGCCAAGCGGTCTGAACAAGACAATCGCTTCAATCGCTTCAACCGGCAGAATTGCTACAGCCGGGCTGGCCTCCTAAATCTTCTGGAGGCCGAGACTTCCATCTTCAATGACGTCGCGCGCCGAACGCTTACGTGTTCCGATGGTACGGACAGTGCCAGTTGTATGGATTGTCACGATCGCAGGGATTTTGCGGGATGTGACAATTCGTCCAATTGTCCCTAGGGGAGAGCGTATCGAATCGAGAGCGGCGCAGCCGATGGGCCGCGTCGAGTGCGACACCGTGTGTGGCGACCTGAGAGACCGCCACGCTGAGAGCCTTTCGGGGTTCTCAGTCCGCCGCGAATCCGGAAGCAGAGCGAAAGCCGCGCGCGTTGCCGTGTCGGCAGCGAACGTCAGGGGGCCGGCAAGTCCCCCGGATGCTTCCCGCAAGAGCCCTGCAAGGGTCCGCTTCCGGGTTCGCTGTGGATCACATCCTGCCGCCCTGTCGTTTCCCGATCACACGCGCTCCTCACCATTTCCTGGAGTGCAAAATCATGTCTGCGACCTGGCGAAGTCTGCTTCGCGATGAACGCGGGTTCGTCATCACGGCTGAACTCATTCTGATCTCGACTGTTCTTGTCCTGGGGCTCATCGTTGCGCTGAATGCCGTGAAAGTGGCAGTTGCCGGCGAGCTTACCGATGTGGCCGGCGCGATCGGCTCGCTCAACCAGTCGTATTACACACACGGCTTCAGTGGCTGCCGAACCGCATGTGGACTCCCCCGCGCAAGGACCTATGGTTCGGCCTATCTGGACTGCGAAGACAGCACGGACGATCAGAAGTCCGACTTCGCGACGGGCGTGAGCACGGCATGCGTCACGGCCGCGCCCTGTGAGACGTCGTGCACCGCTCCATGCCAGACGCCATTCGCCGCGCCCTGTGGTTCTTCCTGCTCGGTGCCGCTGACCAGTTGCGGACCGTCGGCCCAGGCGGAGTGCGGGCAGAGTCCCTGCGGAACGTGTGCCTCCTCAATCCCGCCGGTCATTTGCCCTCGGGGACTTGAACCGTTCGTCGGAACAGATCGATTTGCCCCCGGGGCTGTGAGCCCAGAGAACATGCTGCTCTCCGGGATCTCCCACGGCGGATTCTGTGCGTCGGCGATGCCGGCTACGGACTCACCACCAGCAGCAACACCCGGCGAACCGCTGCCATGTACTGGATGCCCTTCGCCTGATCTGCAGAGGCCCACTGTTGGCGAAGTCGCGTCGCCGTTTCCCACGACTCAGCCCTAACCGGCGAATATCATTCGGCGACAACGAGTTCAGGTTTTGCCGCAAAACCGATGTTGCCCGGGATCGACGTCCCCGCAACATCGGTTTGTTCGTTCAGTTTGTTTTGCGCCGTGCATGCCAGGATGTTGCCATCCTTCAACGGGAACTGAAAGTGTCCGTTCAGCAGGTGTTGATCGGAATCAACAGCAAACTTGATCGCAATTCCCATTCTCGCAATGGTTTGTGATTTCAGGCATCACCATGCGAGCTCTAGTGGTTTTACTAATGGCACAGGTTCTGCGAAGTCTACCGTCGTGAGACTCGCCGGCAACACGCGACCGATTGAGCGACGGCCCGATATGGCCGCGGCAAAGTCGGCGACCTCTCTCGAACCTGCGGCAACGGCGTGAGACCCGTTGGCTTCTGGTTTCGCTTCCGGCGACGGCTGACGCGAAACACGACCACAGAGGCAAGTCGCAGGATCGACCCCCTTTTGCGAGACCGGACGGCTTTCGCCGTCCGGTCTCGGTGCGTTTCACGCGATCTTTGACCCATCACACGGTCACGAGATGACGCGCTAGTATAGGCGGCTCGTTCTTCCTGCAACTTGGAACGATCTGCTGATTTCAGGTATCCTCACGAAGGAAACGTTCCATGTTGCGCACGCTTCTGAATGACGATGACGGATTTATCGTATCGGCTGAACTGATCCTGATCGCAACGCTGCTGGTGATCGGGCTCATCGTAGGTATGGCCGAAGTCCAGCACGCTGTGAACGCTGAACTCAACGATGTTGCCGACGCCATTGGCGACATCAACCAGAGCTATTTTTACTCGGGCTTCCACAAAATCGACATCGGTGTCTTCCACGCCTTGTCCGTCGGTTCCTTCAATACCGACCGCGAAGACAGCCGCGATGGCAAATCGACACGGGGCGAGGATATGGCGTGCGATGCCCCGGTTCGTGAAGGCTTGCGTGGACTTCCCTGACCTCTGGGCACGACTCGCTATGGGTTCTGCAACAGGCGGCCTTTCGAAGAGGCCGCCTGCTTTCGTTGATCACGAAACTAAATCTGGCGTGCCGCAGCACCTCGCTCAATCGCTTCCAGCGGAACGAAGTCTCCGGTCCCGATACCCGGACAACCCTCGCTCGCCCGCGCCCAAGCCTCTGGAGACTCAATATTGCTCCTCCAGAAGGGCCATGTTCGACACTGGATCGGCCGGGCCTCGTAAATCGAGCAGCCTCGAGTCTTGGGATCGAAGAACGTGCAGTCGCCGTTCGCGAACTCCGACAGCGACAATCGGCCGGCGTACAGGCGGGTGTGCATCAGCCGGATCTCTCCGATCGATTTGCCGGTGTGTTCGGCGATCGCCCGCAGCTCGTCGTCGTTGACCCACACGAACCCCGGGAATCCCGAGCAGCAGTTGCCGCACTGCGTGCAGCGGAACTGCAGGCCGTCTTTGTACCAGGGGGCATCGGCCGGGGCCGTCATCGTGATCCTTTGCGACATTCTCAGCGGCCGGGGGTCTCGCGGCCCGGCAGGGGCGTTATAGACGTCCCGCGATTGTCGATCCACGATCGCGATGGATTGAGGGGGGCGGACGCGGTTGCTCGCAATTTCAGTCGCGTCGCGTTCGGCCGGGTGAATAGAATAGGAGACATCTTCACTGACAGAACCGTTAACAGCCGGGAAGTCGTCTGAGGCGTTGCCTCCACGGCGACCCGCCTGAACGCAACGATCGACATAGACACGGGAACCGGCGCCCGACACGACACAACCGGCGCGTTCAGCAAAGTGCAAATCCCGCACGTGGACGGATTGCCCGGTGCGATGCGTTTCGTCACCACCCCGGACTACCGAATCGCAGTTTCTGCCGAAGCAGACCCTGGCGATTGTGGTGTAGCGTTCACTGACCATCCGATGCGTGTAGAGCAGGACGAACCGCTCAATCGCAGGAGGGGATGTTCGCACGAGGCTTTCCACAGAGGGGCGCGGTCATGTTGGTTTTGAGCCGTAAGCAGGACGAGAAGATCATCATCGGCGATTCGATCACACTGATGGTGGTGTCGATCCAGGGGGACAAAGTCCGCCTCGGCATTGAAGCGCCCAAGCATGTGAGCATCCATCGCGAAGAGGTGTACCAGGCGATTCAGCGCGAACGCCAGACGCCTCCGACTGCACAGCCGATGCAGTGAGTTGAGCTGACCGGTGATTGGTCATTGGTCATTCGTCGATGCTCATTCGTCATTGAAAGAAATGACTGATGACCAATGACTACTGACCAATGACAAATCTCGAGCGTCGCGCGCAGTCGGCTCTCACGCGGGCTCCCGCCGGCGATATACGATCCCGGTATCGACCCGCTCGAAGCCCGCTCCTTTAACGGCCCGCATGGCCGACTCGTTGGTTTCCGGCGAGTGAACCTCGGCGCAGCCCGCCAGATCCTGCCGCAGCTGTCGGATGACTTCAATCAGAAGCGTCATCCCGAACCCCTGGCCGCGGTATTCCGGCGTGACCACCAGGTCGACCAGCCCGATCGCCCGCTGATTCCAGACCGGGATGTACTGGTCCAGCCCGACCGCCGTCAGCACAGCGACCGTCTCCTGCGACTTCTTGAATTTCAGCTGGTACTGCAGGCAGTCGAGACGGCCGAACCGTGTGAACCACCACCACGTCGGCCGCTGCGGCTTTTCCGAGACCTCCAGCGTGGTCTGACGGCGGATCATCACGATTTTCGCCGACGTCGGATCCTTGCCGGACGACATGTCGCGGATGAAGACGCCGTGGCGTTCGATTTCGTCGTAGCCGACGGCATTGAGAAACGGGCGGGCGAGCGGATCGCTTTCGAAGAAGCCCGACGGCCGTGAACCGCCGTACAGCCCGAAGTAGAACGGATCGTTCAAGAGGCTCGGGCCGGCATGAATGATCGTGCTGCCGCGTTCGCGCAGGTACTGCTCCGAAAGCCTGACCAGCTCACGGCCGATGCCTAGCCGGCGATACTCCGGGTGCACGATGACGGCGCAGACGATGCCGGTTCCCGGATCGAGTCCCGACTGGTCGGCCTTCGTTCCGAATCCGGAGTGGGCCAGGCCCACGACTCGATCGCCGTCGCAGGCCAGGATCAGTCCCCTGGGGTCAAAATACGGCTGCGCGTAATTCGAGATCTCAAAGGGTTCGGTCGAACGCCCCTGAATCGCGGCTCGCCCCAGACCGCTCTCCACCCACAACTGCAGGATGCGGGGAGGATCGGCATTCTGAAACGTGCGATAACTGAGCACTACTGCCGTTCTCGTCGGACGACGGGGCGGCCATTCCGGCCTTACGAGCACTCGCAAAGGCGGTCACCGGCCAGCCCGGAAGACTCGCGACCCTCGGTTACTTCCGCTTGACGGCCTTCTTCACCGCCTCGGCCACCTTCTCAGGCGTCAGGCCGTACTTCACAAGCAGACCGTCCGGATCGCCCGACTCGGCGTAACGGTCGCCAATGTTGACGAACTCCATCGGCACCGGCTTCGACTCGACCACCGACTGGGCGACGACGGAGCCCAGCCCGCCGTGCGGCAGGTGTTCTTCAACAACCACGATGCAGCCGGTGTCCTTGGCCGCCTTCGTGATGGCGTCGGTATCGAGCGGCTTGATCGTGTGCATGTCGATCACGCGGCAGGTCACCCCTTCGGCTTCGAGGGCCTTGGCGGCGTCGAGCGCACAGGCGACCATCAGGCCGTTGGCGATGATGGTGCAGTCCTTGCCGTCGCGGACCTGGATCGACTTGCCGATGGTGAACTTCACGTCGGCGGCGTGAATGTCGGCCACCTTCTGGCGACAGACGCGGAGGTAGGTCGGGCCCTTGTGGGCGATCATGGCTTCGGTGGCGGCTTTCGTCGTGTTGGCGTCCGAGGGGACGATGACCACGACGCCCGGCAGCGAGCAGGCGAGGCCGACGTCTTCGATGCCCATCTGCGACGGGCCGTCTTCGCCGATCGAGATGCCGGCGTGCGAGCCGACGAGCTTCACATTCAGCTCGGGGAACGCGACCGACATGCGGATCTGGTCGAAGGCGTTGTCCAGGAGGAAGCAGGCGAAGCTGGCGACGACCGGGATCTTGCCGCAGGCCGCGAGTCCGCCGGCGACGCTGACCATGTTGCTTTCGGCGATGCCGACGTTGACGGCCCGGTCGGGATAGGCCTTGGCGAAGATTTCGGTGCGGGTGCTGTTGCCGACGTCGCCGTCGACGGTGCAGACGAGCGGGTTCTTGGCGCCGACTTCCTTGAGGGCGTCGCCGAACGCGTCGCGCATTGCTTTGCCGAGCTTCAATCCGCTTTTTTCACCGAGATACATGGCGCTGCCGTCTGAATCGTTGGAAGAGCTGCGTGAGCTCGCCCGGTCCCCCGAAAGAGCCGGCGAGTCGAGAATCGGGAGAATATCGCTTCGGACGGGTCACGCAAAGCAAGGGGATGGCCGGCGGCGGTCACGCGCTGCCATCCCATGCCGCGCCGGTGTGGTTCGTATCCGCGGAGGGGGCTGGTATCGTATCCGTCCCTCCTGAACGCTCCGCGATCCCGCCTCAGAAAACGGAACGATGCCCGACTCTTCCTCGCCTGAAGTCGCCGTCATCCCCTCCAACCCCAGCATGCGGACATCCGAAGACTGGTGGGCGATTTACTGCGGAGCGTTCTTTCTGGTGGTCGCGTTTCTGGCCGTCTGGTTCACGAAGCCCTCCGACCTGGCGGAGAAGCTCGGGACCAAAGGGTTCAAACTGACGAGCCCGATCGCGAAGTTTCTCGCCGTCCCGGGAGACTGGACCAGCGATCCCGCCGAGGCCTTTGTGAAGCCTGCGGGTGTCGACAAGAAGGGAAAGCCGGTTCCAGCGCGGAATGCCTTCCCGGGAATGCTGGGAGCCTTTCTTTCCATCGGCGCGGTGTTCGCGTTCGCCACGCAGATTCGCGGTGTCGGTGCCGCGGCATTCCTGAAGGCCTATCCGATCCTGTTCCTGCTGGCGGTCCTGTCGTTCATCCTGGCCGGCCAGAGCCTGATCAAGGCCTACAACCTGGAATACGCCTTGTGGGCGCTGTTCGTCGGGCTCCTGATCTGCAACACCGTCGGTACTCCGGCCTGGCTGAAGCCGGCCGTGGCGACCGAGTTCTATATCAAGACCGGCCTGGTGCTCCTGGGAGCGGAGGTGTTGATGAGCCGGCTAATCGCGCTGGGCGCGCCGGGCGTCTTCATCTCCTGGGTCTGCACGCCGATCACGCTTGTCGCGACGTACATTTTCGGCCAGCGGATCCTGAAGATGGAGTCGCGATCGCTGAATCTGGTGATCTCGGCCGACATGTCGGTCTGCGGCGTTTCGGCGGCGATCGCGACGGCGGCGGCCTGCAAGGCGAAGAAGGAAGAACTGTCGCTGGCGATCGGACTGTCGCTGGCCTTCACCGTCGGGATGATGGTGGTGATGCCGGGGTTCATCAAAGCGGTCAAAATGGATGAGACGATCGCCGGCGCCTGGATTGGCGGGACGATTGACTCGACGGGGGCGGTGGCTGTCGCCGGCGAACTGGTCGGCAATCAGGCCCTCGAAGTGGCGACCACCGTCAAGATGATCCAGAACATCCTGATCGGCGTCATTGCGTTTGCGGTCTCGTTCTACTGGGTCACCTTCGTCGAACGCGATCCACACGGTCGGCGGCTGGGCATCGGCGAGATCTGGCGGCGTTTTCCCCGTTTCATCATTGGCTTCTTTCTCGCGTCCGTGATTTTCTCGATCCTGTTCAGCACGCTGACCGGCGGCCCGGAACTGATCGACGCCATGACCAAGGGGACGACGGTTCCCTTGCGGAGCTGGCTGTTCTGCCTGGCCTTCGTGAGCATCGGACTCGAGACCAACTTCCGGGAACTGGCCCCGTACTTCAAAGGCGGCAAGCCGCTGACGTTGTACGTCGTCGGGCAGACGCTGAATCTGTGCCTGACGCTGGCCATGGCCTGGCTGATGTTCCGTGTCGTTTTTCCGCAGGGGGACGCGACGCCATGAACCGCGGCCGCATCGCCCTGGCCGCCTGGTCCGCCGCCGTGGCCGTCGGCTGGCTTGTCATTCTGCCGTGGCTGTCGTCGCTGCCCGGGCAGAAGGCCTACATCGACTGGCTGCGTGAGAGCCGGATCGACCCGAGTGCCCGCTACTACACCGAGGTCGAAGCGATGGAGCCGATCCTCGAACGACTGAATGCGGAACTGACCGGGCGAACTGCGACGGCGGCGAGTTCTGGGCGGACGCCGCTTCAGCCCTGATTGCGAATCCATTCCCGGCGGAGCAGGCCGTAAAACACGGTGTCCTGGACGCCTCCGCCGACGCTCCAGCGCTCCCTGAGAAGGCCTTCTTCACGGAACCCGAAACGTTCGAGCAGCTTTCGGCAACGGGCGTTGCGAGGGTCGACGTCGGCTTCCAGGCGACGGAGATTCCACTCGTCGAAGACGTGCGCCAGCATCCGGCCGACAGCCTCGGTGGCCAGGCCCCGTCCCCACTGTGAACGGTTGAGGACGAAACCGATCTCGGCCCGGCCGTTCGTCCAGTCGGGACGAAGCAGGGCGCAGGAGCCGATGAGGTTTCCCGACCAGCGGTCGGCCACGGCCCATGGAAAGACCTGTCGGGACGCGAAGCTCTGGCGGGCATGCACCAGGATGCCCGCGGCCTGGTTCATTTCCCGGATCGGAGTGATGCTGAAATAGGCCATCGTTTCCGGGTCCGAGTAGATGTCGAACATTGCCGGCAGGTCGGCATCGGCGAATGCGCGGAGCACGATGCGGGGCGCCGTGAGCGTCGGCAGGCCGGTAGTCCATCGGGAGTCGGGTGCGGTGTCCATGCGGGTCGGGGTGGTTCGAACGATGAAGAAAGGCCGCGCCAGGTGACCCCGGCGCGGCCTCTCGAGTTCAGAACATCCGCGAAAACGGATGATTAGCGATCGTAATCGACCACCAGGTAGTCACCGCGCTGCTTGATTTCCACTTCGTACTTGCCGAAGTCGTAGACGACCCCGTTGCCGCAACGGCGGCAGCGGATCTCGGCGACGTCACAAGGCGGGACGCAGATTTCGACGCAGACCTGGCAGCAGGGATTGCAGGGGTCGGCGACGGTGACGAGCATCGGGACGGCGCAGGGATGAGCCTTGCGGGCCTGGCGAACTTTCACGTTCTGGGCCATGGCCGGGGCGACATGCAGCGTCTGCACCGGAACGGCGACGGCTTCCGGAGGCGCGGCGGGAGCCACGATCACCGGGGCCGGCGACGGCATAGGCGCCAGCGCGGGCATTGGAGGCAGGTCGGCCGGCGTCGGCTGCTGCTCGTAGGCGACCCGCATGCCGTACTTCTGGCTGGCCCGCAGCACATCGGCCGACGGATCCGTGTTTTCGACTTCAGTCCGGCTGACCGGGCGGACGCGAAGTCCGAACAGCCCGGCCTGGGAAACATTGGCGGCCATCGAAAGGCCGGCCACCGTGACGATCAACAACTTCCGCATTCTCAAATCCTCCAAAGTGCAGACGCCGACGAGTCCGACCGCCAGCGACGGGCTTTTAGAGCCCACCCTGATACACGCAGCGAGCCCCCCTGAGGGACCAGCCCGAACAAAGCGCAACGGCGCCCTGTCCGTTGTCAGAACTGTAGCATGCGGAATCAATGCCAGTCACGCGAAAACTGCGAGCTCTGGCGAGACTGGGTTGCAGGTTTCGGCCCGATCGTTCCAATCGCAGGAGTCGCCCGGAGTTGGGCCGACACCTCTCGGACAGGGTGGTTCGGGAAAATCACCGTCGTCCGAACTCCGGGAACGGCCGATCCCGCGAATCGCACGCCCGGAATTCGGCAATGCGGCCGGCCGGGCGTCTCCCTACAATTCTGACATGTCCACGACTTCCCTCCCTAACTCTGAACGCGCGGCCGCGTCCCCGCCGCGAGACTCCTCGATGCCTGAAGAAGAAGTCAAACGCAGCAAAGTCGAAGTCATCAAGGAAACCAGCCGCGCGCTGCGGGGGACGATTGCGGAGGAGCTCTCTCCGCAGTTCGCCGCGATCAATGAGGACAACGCCAACGTCCTCAAGCACCACGGCAGCTACCAGCAGGACGATCGCGACTTCCGCGGTTCCGACGGCAAGCACTACATGTTCATGGTCCGCTCCCGCATTCCGGGCGGACGACTCACCGCCCAGCAGGTGCTGACTGAACTCGACCTCTGCGAAGAGTACGGCAACGGCACGCTCCGGATCACCGATCGCCAGGGCTTCCAGTTGCACGGCATCCTGAAAAAGGACCTCCGTTCGGCCATCAAGGGCATCAACGACGCCAAGCTCACGACGCTCGGCGCCTGCGGCGACGTGAACCGCAACGTCATGTGCTGCCCGGCCCCGTACCGGAACAACAGGATCCACGCCGAGATGCAGGACCTGGCGAACCGCCTCGCCAACCACCTTCGTCCGCGCACATCAGCCTACTACGAAATCTGGCTCAAGCCCCAGGACGGCGAAGAACAGGAAGCCCAAAAGGTGCACGAATACCTGTGCACCGTCCCGACCGGTCCTGATCACGTCGACGAGGAACCGATCTACGGCAAGGTCTACCTGCCGCGCAAATTCAAGATCGGCGTGGCTCTCCCGGAAGACAGCTGCATCGACCTCTACGCCCAGGACCTCGGCTTCCTGGCGGTCGTCGAGAACAACCAGATCATCGGGTACAACATCCTTGTGGGCGGCAGCATGGGCATGACTCCGGCCAACAAGAAGACCTTCCCGGCCGTCGCCAAGCGGATGGCGTTCTGCACGCCGGACCAGGCGATCCAGGTCGCCGAGGCGATCGTCAAGGTGCAGCGGGACAACGGCAATCGCGAGGACCGGAAGCTGGCCCGCATGAAGTACCTCATCGCCAACAAGGGCGTCGAGTGGTTCCGTGCGGAGACCGAAAAATACTGCGGCTTCCCGCTGCAGGATCTGCACCCGGCCGACGTCACGGGCTGCGACGACCACATCGGCTGGCACGAGCAGGGGGACGGCAAGCTGTTCCTCGGCATCAATGTCGACAACGGCCGGATCAAGGACGAAGGCGATCTGCGTCTCAAGACCGGGCTGCGGGCCGTCCTTCGCAAGTACGGAATGGACTGCCGGAACACGGCTCTGCAGGGGATCATCCTCTGCGACATCGATCCGTCGGAGAAGGACAACATCGACCGCATGCTGGCCGAGCATGGGATCAAGAAGGCTGAGGACTGGACGATTGCCCGCCGGCTGTCGATCGCCTGCCCGGCCTACCCGACGTGCGGCCTCGCGGTGACCGAAGCGGAACGGGCGATGCCGTCCGTGATGGATGCGATCGAGAAAGTTCTCGCGGAGAACGACCTCAAGGAAGAGCGGATCGCCATCCACATGACGGGCTGCCCGAACGGTTGCGCCCGTCCGTACTCGCCGGATATCGGCCTCGTGGGCAAGGCCCGCAACAAGTACACGATTTATCTCGGCGGCAACACGAACTGCACGCGGATCGGTTTCCTCTGGCAGGACATGGTTCCGCAGGAGGAGATCGCACCGCGCCTGGCACCGATCATCGCCCGGTATCGGCGGGAGCGCGAGGCCGGCGAGTGCTTCGGGGACTTCTGCCACCGTGTCGGCAAAGAGGCCCTGGCCGCTTCCTAAGCACTTTCTCGATCCGCGTCTCCTGTGACCCGCCCCCATGACCGCACCGGCGGATTTTGACCGCGACGGATATCAGCTCGTTCCATCGGCCGTGGGAACCGCCCCGGTCAACGAATGGCTGCGGGCGGCATCGCGCCGCATGGAGACGGCCCCGGAAGGGCAGGTCACGCGGCATGGCGAACCGTACGCCATGCGGGGGATCGTCGCGCAGTGCCCGTACATCGCGGCCTGCATCCGGGAGACGGTGCTGCCGCGGCTCATCCGGCCGATTCTTGGCCCTGACGCCCGGCTCGTCCGCAGCCTACTGCTCGACAAGACGCCCGAAAACAACTGGGGCGTCCCGTGGCATCGCGACATGACGATCGCCGTCAAGCAGAAGGCCGATGTCGCCGGGTTCTCCGGGTGGCGCGAGAAGGGGGAAGGCTGGTATGTCGAGCCTCCTGTGCCGCTGCTCCAGGAGATGGTCACGGTCCGGGTGCATCTGGATGACTGCCTCGAATCGGACGGGCCGTTGTCGGTGATTCCCGGTTCGCACCAGTGGCCGGTGACTCCCTGGGAGGAGCTGGCGGAGCGCGCGCAGGCAGGGCCGGTCGTCGAATGCCATGCCCGGAAGGGTGACGCCCTGGTGATGCGTCCGTTGCTCGTTCATTCGTCGAACCGCGCCCTGAAGCCGAGTCATCGACGGGTCCTGCACCTGGAGTTCAGCGCCCAGAAGCTGCCCGGCGGGCTGGCGTGGTGCGACTAGTAGTCGCCGCCGTGACGGGCTTGCGTGTGGCGGGGAAGTCTCGGCGGGGAAGCGAGTCTTCGCGGCTGCCCGGGCGAAGATTTTTCTGGAATTGCAGCGGCACTACTCCCCCGATGATTATGATGGCGGCGAATCAAGGACCGGCGAACGATCGACGATCGTCGCCGCTGGTTGGACGCGACAATGCTGCAAGGAGAGGTCGATTGAGAGAGCTCGTTTCTGATCACCTTTTCCGAGGCCTCCCGCAGCTCGCCTGGTCGCTCCCGGTTCGGTGTCGGAAGCTCTCTCCTGGAAACTGAACAGATGGTTCCAGCGAGCGAACCACCAGGCACGCACACGGGAGTCAATATGCCGGGCCATACGGCGTCCCCTCGTCGCCCTGTCGACATTCTGCTCGTTGAAGACAGCGCGTCCGACGCGGAGCTCACTCGCAAGGCGTTCCAGCGGCAGCCGATCGACATGCGGCTGCATCATGTGTGGGACGGCGTCGAGTGTCTCAAGTTTCTCGAGCGTCAGGATGCATTTCAGGAAGCCCCGCGGCCTGACCTGATCGTGCTTGATCTCAACCTGCCGCGGATGGACGGGCGCGAAGTCCTGCGGCGCGTGAAGAGCAGTCACGATCTGTCGCCGATCCCCGTGATCGTGCTGACGACCGGCGGCGAGATGTCGGACATCACCGAGGCGTATCGGGCGCACGCCAACTCCTATCTGATCAAGCCAGTCGACCTGCAGCGATTCTTCGCGGTGGTCGACGAGATTCGCCGCTTCTGGCTCGAGACCGCCGAGCTTCCCAGCAATGTCTCTCGCCGCTGGACGTGACCTGACTAGAACTGGGCACACAGCAGCAACTAGCGGCAGACAGTCGATGTTCAATCCTGGCGAGCATGATGCGGAGAAGCGGTGCCTGAGCCGCCTGTCTGTCGCCGCCTGCGCGCTCGACGCCAATCTGAACATCCACCAGATGAATTCAGCCGCCGTGGGCCTGCTGCGACTGCAGTCGCCGCTTGACGATGTTCCGCGCCTTCTTGATCACGTTCATCCGCAGGATCGTGCATCGACGGAAATGGAGCTTCGCGAGGCGCTGCAGAAGGACGCATCCATCGTTCTTTGCTGCCGCGTGGGGGACGCTCACCAATGGGTTCTGACGGACCTGCACCTGGGGCATGCAGCGGGAGACGGGCCCCGGCTGGTTGTGATGACTCCCAACCGGGTCTTTCCCTCGACGGCGAAAGGGGCCGCTGACCCCCGGGCCGCCGGGGCCGGCCGTGCGGACGATCAGGCGGAAGAATGGCGGCGTTTCGCCTATACCGTCGCCCATGACCTGAGAGTCCCTCTGGTCACGATGGAAAGCAATCTGCGGCTGATGCAGCAGGACCTCGCGGCCAGTCGGACGGCCAGCCTGTCGGAGGATCTCGCCGAAATCGACTCGGCCGTCCGGAAAATGAAGCGGCTGGTGGTCGAGTTGCTCGACCTGGCCCGGATCGGTCGTCTTGATCTCATCGCCGCCTCACATTCTCATGCGGTCGACGACATCGATCTCAACGAGGTCGTCGACCAGGTGATTCGGGAGGTCCTGTCAGGCAACCCAGGTTGGAACGGGTTGCTGCGGCGACTCAACCGCTTGCCGACCGTTCGCGGCCGCACGACTCAATTGACCGAAGTGTTCCAGAACCTGGTCGACAACGCCGTGAAATACACGGCCGGGATCGACAATCCGCAGGTGGAGGTCGACTGCCAGGTTCAACCGGAGGGGGCCACGATTGTCGTCCGTGACAACGGACCTGGCGTTCCCGTCGGCGACAGGAGTCGAGTTTTCGACCTGTTTGTCCAATTGCGTCCGGATGCATCGGGAGTCGGAATTGGCCTCGCCATCGTGCGGAGTATCGTCAGCTCGCATGGAGGCCGGGTCTGGATTGAGGATGGACTGGACGGCCGAGGCTGTGCATTCTGCGTCTTTCTGAATTCGCCCGTGTGTGCCCCATGATTGATGTGATCGATCGACCGCAGACTCTGTCTTCCGAAATCGCCGGAGAGGCAGGCCGTCCGGTGCGCGTGCTGCTCGTCGAAGACGAAGCGGCTCACGTCCGCATCGCGCAGCGGGCGTTCTCCTCGCGGGACGGCTCGATGTTCGAGCTGAAGACGGCGGAGACGATCGCCGAGGCCCGCCGCACAATCGACGCCGAAGCGCCGGACCTGGTGATCGCCGACGTGATTCTTCCGGACGGCCGGGGCATCGACCTGATCCCGACGCCGGAAAGCCGGAAATACGGCGTCGTCATCATGACGGCCCAGGGAGATGAAACGACGGCGGTCGAGGCGCTTAAACGTGGCGCCCTCGACTACGTCGTCAAGTCGGCTGACACGCTGGTGGGACTGCCGGACGTCGCCCAACGGGCCATCCGGGTCTGGGAACACGTGGAGGCGCGTCGCCTGGCGGAACTGCGTCTGCGCGATGAGGAGCAGCGGTTGCGAGCCGTCCTGGACGCCATCCCGGATCTCATCCTGATCATTTCCCGGGAGGGATGTTTCACCGAATGCCGCGGTGGTAAGTCACTGTTCGGCGCCGCAGCCGCCGACCAGCTGGTTGGCAGGCCGTTGCCGCACGTGGTGGGGCAGGAGACGCTGGACTCGCTGCGGTCGAACGTCGACGAGGTGTTGTCGACGCAGGAGATCCGGACGGTCACCTTCGAGCTGATGGTCAGCGGCCAGCGGCGGGTCGTTGACGCCCGGATTGCCCCGTACAATGCGGGTCTCGTACTGGCGATCGTTCGCGACGTCACCGATCGCCACGCCATCTCGTCCCGCATGGAAGCGCTGTCGGAGCGGGAGCGGGAAGTCCTGCGGCTGGTCGCGGGCGGGGCTTCGAACAAGCAGATTGCCGCCCGTCTCGACCTGAGCATCAAGACGGTCGAAGCGCATCGCTCGAGGCTGATGAAGAAGCTCGGCGCCCGGAACATGGCCGAACTGATGCAGCTGGCGATGACGGTCAAGGACGAGCTGTAGTCCGGAAGTTTAGTCCGGGGACGGGATCGAGCGCAGGACCCGGTTTGCGGCGGTCCGGGTCTGCGGGTCCGCGGAATCAGACAGGCGTTCGAGTTCGGGCCGCGCGGGCGCGGCTGCTATGCCCATTGCCATCAGCGTATCGGACGCCGCCTTCTTCACCTGACGGTCGTCGTCCTCCAGCAGTCGGACGAGCCGATTGAGGATCGGCTGCGGTCGTCGTGCCAGCCGCCAGTACGCGTCCATCGCGCGTGCGGCCACGATCGCCGATCGATCATCGAAGACTGGCGCCAGGCCTTCCGCGAGCCGGCTCTGGTAAGCGGTCACCCGCCCCGCTCCGTCGATCGCCAGGAGCTGGACTTCGACGTCGCCGGAACGCACCAGCTGCAGCAGGATTTCGATTCCTCGCGGACCGACCTGGGCCAGCGACCGTGCGGCGGCTACACGAACGATCGGGACTTCGTCCGACAGGACCAACGACCCGAGTCCCTCGGCGGCTGGCTCGGCATGACTTCCGAAGAAGCCGAGCGTTGTTGCCGCGGCATAACGGACACGTTCCGACGGATCATTTGAGGCGGCGATCAGCACCGGGACGGCCGAAGGGGGCTTTGCCAGCTGCAGCGCTTCCAGCGAAGCGATTCGAAGGTCGAGGTCGTCCCCCAGCCGCCCGGCGGCGCCCTCGATCAGCTCGGCGATCCCCTCGGCAGAGGCGATGCCGATCCGGCCGAGCGTCTCGGTGGCTGTCATGCGCAGGATGATCGGCCGCTGCTCATCGTGCAGGATGGCGGCGGCGCGCGGCGCAGCCTCGCGAGCCAGCGGACCGAAGAGCGCCAAGGCCTTGAGCGCCCACAGGGGCGGAGCCGTCTCGACGGGATCCGCCTTTTCGTCGAGCAGGCGGGCGAGGTCCTTCACGACGTCGCCGCCTGGAGCGCCGATCCGTCCCAGCGTCAGCGCCGCCTGACGACGGGTGAACCATGGGGCCTCTGGATCCAGGATGATCTCTCGAAGACCCGGAACGACCGCGGCTCGATCGGGCGACTGGAAA
>Ga0247823_10001574_pt1 | contig 18999 bp, 19 predicted proteins | sample 13C_PalmiticAcid_2_FD_192426 | JGI IMG/M metagenome (GOLD analysis project Ga0247823, IMG submission 192426) | Soil microbial communities from agricultural site in Penn Yan, New York, United States - 13C_PalmiticAcid_Day30 | ecosystem: Environmental > Terrestrial > Soil > Agricultural land... | reverse complement strand
GACGCATCACCACTTCCGCGACCGCGAAGCGCGCGTGTGGATGTGCCAAAAGTTCCATGTTTTCCCGCTTAATTTATGTACTGCTCAGTTTGATATTCAGGGCGCATTGAGGGCGCTAACGGATAATTCACATCACCAGCTGCGAACGGGCGACGCCTTCAGCGCTGGATACCAACTACAAAAATCGAGGTTTGAGCGTATGAAGAAGTCCTTGCTTGCCCTGACCCTGCTGGCCGCCCTGCCGTTCGCCGCCTCCGCGGCCGATGGCGTCTCCTACAACTACGTGGAAGGCGGCTACACCAAGACGAATATCGATGGTCCGGATTCCGACGGCTGGGCGCTGAAGGGTTCGGTGGCCATCCACCCGAACTTCCACCTGTTCGCTGATTACAGCCAGCAGGAAGTGGACGACGTGAAGGTCGATTTCGACCAGTGGCGCGTCGGCGTGGGCTACAACCACGAGCTGTCCAAGCGCGTGGACCTGCTGACCCGCGTGGCCTACGAGAAGGTCAAGACCGATCGCTTCACCACCCCGTCCGGCATCCGCGTTCCGGGTGTCAGCGCCGATGGTTACAGCGTCGAAGTGGGCGTGAACAGCGCGCTGACCAACCGCCTGAACGGCTATGCCCTGGCCGGTTACGAAGACGGCGACGACTACGACGGTGACTTCTACGGCCGCCTCGGCGCGCAGGTGAAGTTCACCCCGAACTGGAGCGCCTCGGCCGACGTGAAGATCGTCGACGGTGGTGACACCCAGTGGTTCGTCGGTCCGCGCTTCAGCTGGTAATCCAGGAAGCGAACCGCCTCCCGCGACGTGTCTCTCTCTCCCCACGTCGCGACCCGAAGCCCGGCCACAAGCCGGGCTTCTTTTTTTCGGGTTCGCGTTTGATGGCACCGCGCTTGCTCCCCTCCCCGCATCGATGATGAGCATGCAGGGAATCCTGGCTTTCACGGCAGAAGCAAATCCCCCGTCACCTGCTTCGCAGGTGCCCGCCCCCTTTTTGAAAGGGGGCTATTGCCGCCCAGCCACCATGCAGCCTCCGCCTCCCCCTTCGAAGAAGGGGGACCGAAGGAGATTTGCTCTTGCTCTTGCTCGATCGTGTTCCTGTGCTGCTGCATCACCGACACGTCGCGGCGCTCCTGCAACACACACAAAAAGCCCGGCCATTGGCCGGGCTTTCTGGTCTTTCAACTCAGCGACGCGTTACTTGAACAACGTCTCCGGGTACTCCGGCTTCTGTTCCCGCGACAGCAGTTGCTGCAAGCCAAGCGTGGGCGTCATTTCGCCGTGCAGCACGGCGCGGACCGCGCTGGAGATCGGCAGATCGATATCGTGCCGCTCGGCCTGGCGCATGACCTCGTCGGCGGCCTGCATCGACTCGACCACCTGACCGATTTCGCGGACGGCATCCTGGATCGGCTGACCACGTCCCAGCGCCAGGCCCAGCCGCCGGTTGCGTGACAGATCGCCGGTGGCGGTCAGGACCAGATCGCCCAGTCCCGCCAGCCCCATCAGGGTTTCCGGCTTGCCACCGATCGCCGCCGCCAGTCGCAGCATTTCGTTGAGCCCGCGGGTGATCAGGCCCGCGCGCGCATTCAATCCCAACTGCATGCCATCGGCGACGCCGGTGGCCACGGCCAACACGTTCTTCATCGCGCCGCCAAGTTCGGCGCCGACCATGTCGTCGCCCGTGTAGGCGCGGAACGCCGGACCGTGCAGTACTTCGGCCATCAACTGGGCGAAAGCGGCGTCATGTCCATGCACGGTCACCGCCGTGGGCAGGCCGAGCGCGACTTCCTTGGCGAATGACGGACCCGTAACCACCGCCAGCGGCACGTCCGCGCCCAGGATCTCCTCGGCCACCTCGTGCAGGAAACGACCCGAACCCGGCTCGAAGCCCTTGGTCGCCCAGGCCACGCCGGCGCCGGCCGGCCGCAGCGGCGCGATCAGCTTCAGCGTTTCGGTGAAGGCGTGCGACGGCACCACCACCAGCACCAGTTCGGCGCCCTGCATGGCGACAGCCAGATCGGTGGTGGCACGGAGGCTGTCCGGCAGCGCGATGCCCGGCAGGTAGCGCGGATTTTCGTGCTGCGCGTCGATGGCGGCCGCGACTTTCTCGTCGCGGCCCCACAGAACGACGTGATGGCCGTTACGTGCCATCAGCGTCGCCAGCGCGGTGCCCCAGGAGCCCGCGCCGAGGACGGCAATCCTCAGGGAATCAGCCATGCGTCGCCCCCATCGGCGCGGTTCGCGCCACGACGGGATTGTGCCTCATGAATCAGGCGTTGCCCGCCGGTTCCGTGTTGGCCAGTTCGTCCTCGCCGCCCTGCTGCGCGGCGCGCTGGCGCAGGGTTTCGGCGTACAGGGCGTCGAAGTTGATCGGCTGCAGGAAGAACGGGGGGAAACCGCCGGCCTGGACCAGGTCGCTGACCAGCTGGCGCACGTACGGGAACAGGATGTTCGGGCACTGGGTGCCGAGCAGCACGTCGACCGCCTGCGGCTCCAGGCCGACCAGGCCGAAGATGCCCGCCTGCTGGACTTCCGCCACGTAGGCGGTCTTGTCGCCGGCCTTGCAGGTCAGGGTCACGCCGAGCACGACTTCGAATGCATTCTCGTTCAGGCGCTGCACGCGCTGGTTGAGGTTGAGCTGCAGGTCGGGCTGCACGTTCTCGGTGAAGATGGCCGGCGCGCCGGGGACTTCGAACGAAACGTCCTTGACGTAGATCTTCTCGACGGTGAACGCGGCGCCAGCTTCGGCCGGCGCGACGGCGCCATTGTTGGTTTCTTCGGACATTTCGGAACTCCGGGAATTCGGTTAACGGAAGGTAAAGAGGGTGATTATGGCATGTCTTGGCGGCGCGACCGCCCGGAATCAAGGGCGGCTCAGCGGCCCTTGACCAACGGCAGGTCAGCCTGCTGCCACGCGGCGATGCCGCCATCCAACCAGTACACCTGGGTGAAGCCGGCCTTCTTCAGGCGCTTCGCCGCATCCGCGGACGCCTGGCCATTGCGGCACACCATCACCACCGGCAGAGCCTTGGCCGAAGCCAGCAGCTTGCTCTCCGGGTCGAACTGACTGGGCGCGACGTTGCGGCTGCCGGCGATGTGTCCCTTGTCGAAGTCGCCGCTGGCGGACAGATCCACCACCAGGGCGTTCTCACGATTGATGAGACCGGTCAGCTCGGCCGGCCGGAGGGCCTTGTAGCCACGGAACAGGCGAGCGATTTCGGTGTAGAGGATGACCAGGGTCAGGCCGACGAGCAGCAGCGACAGGACCGGACTATGGGCGACGAACGCCTGCAGTTTTTCGAAACTCACGGGAAGAATACGCGGGTCGGGGAAAACCGCGATTGTCGCATAGCGAGCGCGGACTGCGGCGGAGGGTCCTACTGGTCTTCCCAGAAGTCCGGCAGCCCTCCCACCAGCCACCAGCGCTTGGCCTCGGCATCCCAGCGCCAGCGCTCGCGGTAACGCAGCGTCCGCTCGGCCTGCGTATGGCGGTTGATCACCCGGACCTCGATCAGCCGCACGACCACATCGTCCGGCTCCACTAGGCTGGACAGGTCGCGATAGCCGGATACCTGGATCTGCTCATAACGGCGCAGTTCGAATTCGCCCATCGGGTGCGCCCCGGCGTAGGCGGGTTCAACGAAGGTCCAAGCCCCTTCGAAATCCCCCCAGCGGATCGCCGCCGCGTAGGCGTTCTGGGTCTGCTCCAGTTTGGCCCGTTGTCGCGCCCCCGCGGCCTGCGCGCTGAACGCGACCAACGCCAGGACCAGCAGCAGCATCCACCGCAGACTCATCGGCATCGGCTTTTCTCCCCCACAGGTCTCCCCATCCTACCGCTTGGCGATGGCCACGAAGCGACCACTCAGGGTGGTGGCCGCGCTGCCGTCGGGCAGGCGCACCGCGGCCTCGACCTGGATCCGGGCACGTCCGCGCTGGCGCAGGGTCGCCAGAAAGTCCTCGAAGGATTCCCCCGGCGCGACCCAGGCCTCCGCGTGCAGATCCGAGCGCAGCGGCGCGAGGTAGCGGATGCTGCTGTCGGCCACGTAGACCTCGGCGACCTCGCCGGCCATGTCCAGGCCCAGCGTCACCCGCCCCCAGCCGGCCACCGTCATCAACGAAGTCAGGCTGCCACCGAAGGCGGTGCCCTTGTCGTTGACGTTCGCCGCCAGCGGCGCGGCAAGGCGCAGCGTGCCGTCCGCGTAGCCGGCGACCTCGACCTGCATCGCGGCCACGGGCGGCATCCCGCGGCAGTACGCGCGCAGGTGCTCCAGCGCAGCTTCGACATTCATCACGGATAATCGGCCCATGGCTTCCGGTAAAGACGCAGGATGGTACGTGATCTCGTTGCGGCCGCAGGGCGCGCATGACGCCTTGCGCCGCGCGGCGGCCCGGCGTGGCGCGGCGCTGCTGGCGCTGTCGCCGTGGCGGATCGCCGTGCGCGACGACGACGACGCACGCGCCGCGCTGGCACGCGCGCTGGATGCCGGCCTTGTGCTGTTCACCAGTCCCGCGGCTGTCGCCGCGGCCGCGCGCCTGCGCCCGCTGCAGGCCAGGGCGGATCAGATCTGGCTGGCGGTCGGCAGCGGTACCGCACGCGCGCTGCATCGCCAGGGAATTCCCCGGGTCAGCGCTCCGGCGCGGATGGACAGCGAGGGCCTGCTGGCCCTGCCAGAGCTGCAATCGATCGCCGGCCGGCGGATTGGTTTCGTCACCGCGCCATCCGGTCGCAACGTGCTGGCGCCAGGCCTGGAAGCACGCGGCGCCGAACTGGAACGCGCCGATGTGTACGCGCGGGTCGACGTGCCCCTATCGCATCGCAGCGTGCAGGCACTGGACCGGCTGCGTGCGCCGGCATGCGTGCTGATCAGCAGCGGCGGCGCGCTTGAACGGGTCATGGCGCACCTGCCTGCGGAGGCGCGCGCGAAGTTGCTGCGCATGCCGGCGATCGCCGCCAGCGAACGCCTGGCGGAACAGGCGGCGCTGGGGGGCTTCAGCCGGATTGTGCTGGCCGCCGGACCGCGCAACTCACAGTTGCTGGACAGCGCGGCAAGCGCCGTCATGCGGCGTGATCCGCTAGCATGAGCACACGACGCCCGCCAGAATGAACGACAAGGACGGCCGAGTGAACGACGAAACAATTTCCCCCTCCCATACCCGCACCGGCCGTACCGGCCGAGGCGCCTTCATCTGGCTGCTGGTGTTGATCGCGCTTGCCGCGATCGCCGCGTTGGGCTGGCGTGGCTGGAAGGCGCGTGACGCGCAGGCGCAGGCACGCGCCGCCGATGCCGCGCAGCATCTGGCCGCCATCGAACAGCGGCTGGAATCGGTACGCCGGGATCAGCGCACACTGACCCAGCGGGTTCAGGATGCGGCGGCCACCAACCGGATCCTGCGCGACGAGGTGCTAGGGCTGGGGCAACGCGGCGCGTTGCTGGAGGAAAGCGTCGCCAAACTCGCCGATCCCAGCCGCCACGGCGCGCAGGCGCTGCGCCTGGACGAAGTGGAGATGCTGCTGTCGCTGGCCGGGCAACGGCTGAGCGTGGCCGATGATCTGGACGGCGCGCGACGGGCCTATGCCCTCGCGGCAGGCGCGCTGGAAGGTATCGACGATCACCGCCTGCTCAACCTGAAGCAGACGCTCGCACAGGAACGCCAGGCGCTCGATGCGCTGGGCGTGGGTCCGCGCGCGCGCCTGAGCCAGCAGCTCGACACCTTCGCCGCCGGGCTCACCGGCTGGCCGCAGCGGCCCGCATCCCCGGCGGCGGGATCGGAGCAGCGTCGCTGGCAGCGCTGGTTGGCCCCGCTGGTGGACGTGCGCCCCAGCCGTCAGGCCGCATTCGTCGCCCCGTCCGATCGCAATGCGGGCGAAGCGGCACTGCGCATCGAGGTCAGCCTCGCTCATGCCGCTCTGGAGCGCGGTGACGCCGCCGGCTTCCAGTCCTCGCTGAACCGCATCGAGCAATGGATCACCCGGTTGTGGCCGGATTCACCGGCCCTGCGTCAGGGTCGCCAGCAGTTGGTCGCCATGCGCAGGTTGCCGCTGCGCGGTGACAACCCGCTGCTGGGCAGCACCCTGGAACAGCTGCGCGGCCTGCGCAGCGCCGGCTTCACCGCACCCTCGCCCGCTCCCGCGGCGGCCCGACCGGAGGTCACGCCATGAAGGTGTTCCGCACCACCGTCGTCCTGCTGATCCTGCTCGCGCTCGGCGTGTTCGCCGCACAGTGGCTGGCGCAGGAGCACACCCGCGATTTCGGCAGGGTGTTCGTGGAGTTCGGTGGCAACGACTGGGAAACCGACGTGCCGCGCGCGCTGCTGTCGCTGCTGCTGGTCGCCGGCGTGCTCTGGTTGTTGTTGAAAGTACTGACCCTGCCGTTCCGCGCCTGGGCGCGGCATCGCCGCAAGCAGGCGCGCGCGCGCCTCATCGAAGGCCTCGACAGCCTGCATGGCGGACATTGGAACCGGGCCGAGAAGCTCCTGGAGCGGGCCGCCGAAGACGACGAGGTCGGCGCGATCGCGCGCGTCGCCGCGCTGCGCGCCGCCGACGCGCGCGAGGACGATGCGGCCGCGCGTCGCCATCTGGAGGCGCTGGCGCAGCGCAGCGCCACGGCGCATGCGCTGGCCATCGCGGATCGCGCGCTGGCGCGACAGTCCCCGATCGAAGCCCTGACCGCGCTGGAATCATCCACGGCGCAGCCGCTGCCACCGCGCGGCCTGGCGTTACGCGCGCAGGCGCTGACCCGGCTCAATCGCAGCGGCGAGGCGTATGGCCTGCTGGGCGCGATGAAGCAACAGCAATCCCTCTCGATCGGCCAGCTTGAAACCCTGGAAAAGGATCTGGCCGCGCGCGCGGTGCGCGAGGCGAACGATGCCAATGTTCTGGCCGAACGCTGGGAAACGCTGCCCAAACCGCTGCGCAACGATCCCGAGGTCGTCGCCGCCTACGCCGAGCGCGCCGCCGCGATGCGCTGGGAAGACGCCGCCATCCGCAGCCTGGAGTCGGCGATCGATGCGCGTTGGGACGAGTCTCTGGTCAACCTGTACGGGCGGCTGCCGGTAGGCAAGGCCGATTCACGTCGGGCCAGCGCGCAGCGCTGGCTGCAGGCGCATCCGGCCAGTTCCGCGTTGCTGGTCACGTTGGCGCGGCTCGCCCGGCAGCAGGGCCAATGGCCGCAGGCGCAGGAATTCCTGCATCGCGCGCTGGCGCAGGGCGCCGGTGCGGACGCTTGGGAAGAATTGGGTGACGGGTTTGCCGCTGCGGGCGATGAAGCCAGTGCACAACGCAGCTACGCCAACGCGCTGCGCGCACAACGCGGAGACGCCCCGGTCGAACTGCCGGGGCGCGACATGAAGCAGAAGATCTTCGACGCCGCGGTGGTCGAGGAGCGCGATGAACACGGCTTGCCGAGGTTGCGCGGCTGACAGCCGCACCCGACGCACAAGCGCGGGAAGCGGCCTCCGGCCGCTCGCATGCCTGGGAGAAAACGCTCGCGCGCGTCGGGACAACGCGCGCGCCGCCAGGCGATTCAGCGATCAGCGTTCGATGATCGCCACCACGCCCATGCCGCCGGCGGTGCAGATGGACACCAGGCAACGGCCGCCGCCACGCTGCTTCAGTTCCTTGGCCGCGGTGGCGACGATGCGCGCGCCCGTCGCGGCGAACGGATGCCCGGTGGCCAGCGAGGAGCCATTCGGGTTCATCTTCTCCGGATCGATCCGGCCCAGCGGCGCATCCAGGCCGAGACGGTTGCGGCAATAGTCCTCGCTCTCCCAGGCGCGCAGCGTGCACAGCACCTGGGCGGCGAAGGCTTCGTGGATTTCGTAGAAGTCGAAATCCTGCAGGGTCAGGCCATGGCGCTTGAGCATTTCCGGCACCGCGACCGTCGGCGCCATCAGCAGACCCTCGCCATGCACGAAGTCGACCGCCGCGACCTGCGCGTCACGCAAGTAGGCCAGCGGCTCGTGTCCGTGCGTGCGCGCCCATTCCTCGCTCGCCAGCAACACGGCGGCGGCGCCGTCGGTCAGCGGCGTGGAATTGGCCGCGGTCAGGGTGCCGCGTCCGGAGGTCTTGTCGAACGCCGGCTTGAGCGTGGCGAGTTTTTCCAGCGAGGTGTCGGGACGCAGGATGTTGTCGCGCTCCAGCCCACGGAACGGCGCGATCAGGTCGCTGAAGAAACCACGTTCGTAGGCAGCCGCCAGTTTCTTGTGCGAGGCGACCGCCAGTTCGTCCTGCGAATCACGGGAGATGTTCCACTCCTTCGCCATGTCCTCGCAGTGATCGCCCATGCTCTTGCCGGTACGCGGCTCGGCCACGCCGGGGAACTCGGGCTTGAGCTCGCTGAACTTGAAGCCCTTCACCAGCGTCTTGATCTTGTCCTGCGTCGTCTTGGCGCGGTTGGCGGCGAGAATCCGCGCACGCAGCTTCTTGCCGTAGACGATGGGCACGTCGGAGGTGGTGTCCGAACCGCCGCCGATGCCGGATTCGATCTGGCCCAGCGCGATCTTGTTGGCGATCGTGATGATGCTGTCGAGACTGGTGCCGCAGGCGCGCTGCAGGGTGATGCCCGGCGTCAGCGGCGACAGGCCCGAGGACAAGGTGGCTTCGCGGCCCAGGTTCCAGTCGCTGGAATGCTTGATCACCGCGCCCATCGCCACTTCGCCGAGTTGCTGGCCATGCAGGCCGAAGCGCTCGACCAGCGCGCCCAGCGTGCGCACCGACATGCCCAGGTTGCCCACATCCGCATAGGCGGTGTTCTGCCGGCAGAACGGAATGCGGACGCCACCGAGGATGGCGACGGGACGGGCGGCTGGCATGGAGGACCTCATCACGGATTGATGGTTCGGAAGCCGCGGCGGCGGCAGGCATAATGCGAGAGTGTAATGCCCCCCTCCATCGCCGCCAAACCGAGATATGACCTCATCCGCATCGACCGCCGACGTGAAGGGATTCCTGGCGCTGGAACTGTCCGCCGGATCCGTTCCCGCGCAGGCCGCGCTCCGGCCCGCCGACGCCGCCGTGCTGGTGGAACGGATCGGACGGGATCTGGCCGCGCTCGTGCCCGCCATCCGCGATCTGGATCTGACCCTGGCGGCCGCGCATTTCGATCCCGCGGAGGCGCTGCGCCCGGGCTGGCCGCTGCATCGCCGCCTGCAGGAACTGCACCAGCGCGCCCCGGGGCGCAACAGCGGGCCGCGCATGATCGCGTTCGGCGCCGACGAACAGGGCGAAGTGCCGATGCCCTTCGTCGCCGATGACGAGCTCGCGGGCGGCCCCTTGCGCCTGCTGCCCTTCACCCTCAGTGGCGAGCACCATACGGTTTCCGAAGTTGCCGAACGGTTGGAAGCGGTGCTGCTGGAAACCGGCATGGCGCAGGCCGATACCGCATTGCTGGCGCAGCAGGCCTTCGGCACGCAGATCGAACATGCGCGTTACCTGACCCTGCACGATCTCGCCGCGATGACCGCCATGCAGTACGGCCATGGCGGTCTGGACGCGCTCTGGCCGGTCATCGAGACCGCGCTGCTGGCGCCGGAGCAGGAAGAGTGGCTGGATGCGCCACCGGAACCGCTGTTGCGCTACCGCGATGGCGAAGTGCACATCGCGCTGTTCGAGCCGGCCAGCTGGCGCGCGCGCTACGCGCCGCAGGAGTCGACCGACGAACGACTCGAACGGGCCTACAACCATTTCCTCGCCCGCCAGCAGCAGTTCGCCGCGGTGCTGGAGGCGCATGGCATCCCGGTGGTGTTCGCGCACTGCGGCGGTGGCGCGGACCCGCGCCAGGCCCTGGACCAGGCCTAGGCCCGACGATCCCGGGAGCGATCGCGGCGATCGCTCCCGCGCCATCGCGTTGGCTTACTGCGTGACCGTGATGATTCCGCAGGCCACGCGCGCGCCGGCGTTGCCGGCCGGCTGGCTGGTGTAGTCGTCCGGAGAACCGTGCACGATCAGCGCGCGGCCGGCGATGTCGTTGGGTGCGCCTCCGCCGAGGGTGACCCCGGTGAGATGGATGTTGATGCGCGCCACGCCTTCCGCATTGGCCGCGACGTTGTCCATGTCGCCGGCATGATGCGCGCCGCCGCCGGCCTTGCCGTGGGCGCTGCCGGTCGGGTTGAAGTGCGGGCCGGCGCTGCTGGCGTCCACCGCGCTGCAATCGCCCTTCTCGTGCACGTGGAAACCGTGGGTGCTGTTGGCCGGCAGGCCGCCGACTTCGCCGGTGAGATGCACGCCGTCGGCCATGGGCACGAGGGTGATCTTGCCGCTGACCAGGCTGCCCGACGCCGAGGCGAGGTTGGCGACGCCCTGCTTGGCGGTGCTGGTGGCGGCCGGGGCGGCGGGCTGTTCGGCCGGCTTCGGATTGCTGCCGCAGGCGGCGAGCGCGACGGCGGTGACGGTGGCAAGCAGTGCGGTACGCATGGTCATCTCCTGAAAGCGTGAACTCGCAAACGTAACCCCAGCTTCATTCAGGTGCAATGAACTCAGCGGCGCTTGCGCCCCGGCCCGAGCTTGCGCGTCACCGTATTGCGGCCCACGCCCAGTCGCGTCGCGGCTTCGGCCCGCCGGCCCTGGGTGAATTCCAGCGCCACTTCCAGCAAGGTCCGGTCGAAACGTTCGCGAGCCTCGGCATGCAGGCCATCGGCGCCTTCGGACAGACGCGCGCGCGCCCAGGCCGCCAGCGCTTCGTCCCATCCCGTGGCCGCGGGCGCCGGCGAGGTCCCGCGCGGCAGGACGGCTTCCAGGTCGGCGCCGGTGATGACGTCGCCGGGGGCCAGGGCGGCCAGCCGCCAGCACACGTTTTCCAGTTCGCGGACATTGCCCGGCCAGGCATGCGACTGCAGCAGGGCCGTCGCCGCGTGCGAGAAACGTTTGGGCGCGATGTCCAGCTTGTGGGTGGCCGCCGCCAGGAAGTTCTCGGCCAGTTGCGGCACGTCGGCGAGACGCTCACGCAGGGGCGGCAGTTGCAGGCGCACCACGTCGAGCCGGTGCAGCAGGTCCGCGCGGAAGCGTCCTTCGGCGACCAGCGTTTCCAGATGCTGGTGGGTGGCCGCGATTACCCGCACGTCGACCCGGATGAGCTCGCGTCCGCCCACCCGGAAAAACTCGCCTTCGGCGAGCACGCGCAGCAGGCGGGTCTGCAGCGGCAGCGGCATGTCGCCGATTTCGTCCAGGAACAATGTGCCGCCATCGGCCTGCTCGAAACGGCCGACATGGCGCTTCTGCGCACCGGTGAAAGCGCCGGCTTCGTGCCCGAACAACTCGCTCTCCAGGAGCTCGGCTGGAATCGCGGCGGTGTTGAGCGCGACGAAAGGCTTGCGCGCACGCGGTGATTCCTGATGCAGCGCGCGCGCGACGAGTTCCTTGCCGGTACCGGTTTCACCGTTGATCAGCACCGACAAGGGGGCCTGCGCCAGTCGGCCGATCGCGCGGAACAGCGCACGCATCGCCGGAGTGTCACCGATCAGGTGCGGTGTGCCCTGCGCCGACGTGCCCGGCTCCGGCGAAGGCGCCGCCTCCTGTTCGGCATCCGGCAGCGCGCGCGCGGCCAGCGCGACCGCGTCGTCCAGATCGAACGGCTTGGACAGGAACTCGTGCGCGCCGCCGCGGAACGCGCCCGCGGTGCTGGCGACATCCGTATAGGCGGACATCACGATCACCGGCAGCTGCGGATGCGAGGCCTTCAGCCTGTCCAGCAGGACGAGGCCGTCGTCGCCCGGCATGCGCACGTCGGTGAACAGCAGGTCCGGCGCTCCGCGCGCGCCCAGCGCCTGCAACGCCGCGGCCGCGCTGTCGAAGCCGTCCACGTCGTAGCCGGCGTCACGCAGCGCGGTGGCCAGAACGAAGCGCACCGAGCGGTCGTCGTCGACCACCCAGATGCGTTGCGCGGGGGGCGGAAAGGCGTCAGTGGACATGGCGTTCCTCTTCCCCGTCGCCACCCTGCGGCAGAAGCAGGGTGAAGACGGTATGTCCGGGACGGGAGCGATAGGTGAGCGTGCCGCGGTGTTCGCGCGCGACCTGCTGCGCCAGCGCGAGGCCGAGCCCGCTGCCTTCGGCGCGTCCGCTGACCAGCGGCAGGAACAGGTGTTCGGCCAGTTCCTCGGGCACGCCACGGCCGTCGTCGATGATTTCCACCCGCAGCGCCATCGCGTGCAGATGGTCGTGGATGCGCAGGCCATGCTCCACCCGCGTGCGCAGGATCACGCTGGCCGCACCGGCCTGGATGGCGTTGCGGACCAGGTTCCAGACCGCCTGGGTCAGCCGGTCGGCGTCGCCGGGCAGTTCCGGCAGGCTGGGGTCGTAGTCGCGCTGCAGGCGCACCGACCAGCCGCCCTCGGTTTCCGCCAGGCGCAACACCCGCTCCAGCACCACGTGGATGTTCAACGGCGCGTGTGGCCGTTGCGGCGCCGGTGACAGCAACTGATCGAGCAAGGTGTTGAGGCGGCCGATTTCGGATTCGATCAGGTCGATCAGCTCGCGCTCGTCCTCGTTGTCGGCGCGTTGGCCGGCCCGCCTCGCGAGCAGTTGCGCCGCGCCCTTCAGTCCGGCCAGCGGATTGCGCAGTTCATGGGCCAGGCCCTTGAGGGCGGCGCCCAGCGCGCTCGGCAGCACCTGGGTGGGGTCCGGCGAGGGGAACTCGTCCACCGGATGCGCCTCCAGCAACCAGCCACCGCCTTCCCGCCGCGACAGCCAGCCTTCGGCGAAACGTGGCGCCTCGCCGGGCATGCCCAGCGCCATGCGGTGCAGGCGCAGGAGCTCGTGTTCACTGTTTTCCAGGAAGCGCGCCATCGCGTCGCCCTCCATTTCCAGCGCCGCCAGCGGCTGGCCCTGCAAGCGCCGGGCACTGACGCCCAGCCAACGGGCGAAGGCCGCATTGACCCCGTCGATATGGCCGGAGGCGTCGGCCCAGGCCACCGGCGTACTGAGCGCATCGGGGGTGGGTGCGGGAAACATGGGAAAAGTCACCGGGGCCGACATTGCACCAGTTTAGTGCAAAGCCGGCCCGGTGGCGGGATCAGGCCTCGTAGGCCGATTCACCGTGGGAGGTGATGTCCAGGCCTTCGCGCTCGGATTCCTCGGGCACCCGCAGCCCGAACACGGCCTTGGCGATCAGGAAGGACACCACCGACACCACGCCGATCCAGACCAGGGTGATGCCCACGCCCAGCGCCTGGATGCCGACCTGGCTGGCGATGTCGTAGCCCTCGCCCTTCACCCCGCCCAGCGAGGCCGCACTGAACACGCCGGTGAGGATCGCGCCGACGATGCCGCCCAGGCCATGCACGCCGAATACGTCCAGGCTGTCGTCCGCGCCCAGCAGGCGTTTGAGGCCATTCACGCCCCACACGCAGATCACGCCGGCCGCCAGGCCGATGACGATCGCGCCGAACGGACCGACCGTGCCGCAGGCCGGGGTGATGCCGACCAGGCCGGCGACCGCGCCGGACGCCACGCCCAGCGCCGAGGATTTGCCCTTGGTGAACTTCTCGGTCGCCGCCCAGCCCAGGATCGCCGCGGCGGTGGCGAGCAGGGTGTTGAGGAAGGCCAGCGCCGCGCCCGCGTTGGCTTCCAGGTTGGAGCCGGCGTTGAAGCCGAACCAGCCCACCCACAGCAGCGAGGCGCCGACGAAGGTGAGGGTCACGTTGTGCGGCTTGAGCGCTTCGCGCCCGAAGCCCACGCGCTTGCCGACGAAGTACGCGCCGAGCAGGCCGGCGACGCCCGCGTTGATGTGCACCACGGTGCCACCGGCGAAATCCAGCGCGCCCTTCTCGAACAGGAACCCGCCCGCCGCCCACACCATGTGCGCCAGCGGCAGGTAGCCGAAGGTGAACCACAGGACCGAGAACAGCAGCACCGCCGCGAACCGCGCGCGTTCGGCGAAGGCGCCGACGATCAGCGCGCCGGTGATGCCGGCGAAGGTCGCCTGGAACGCGACGAACACGTACTCCGGCAGGCTCACGCCGGCGCTGAAGGTCGCCGCCAGCGATTCCAGGGTCACGCCCTTCAGCAGCGCCTTGTCGAGATTGCCGATCCACGGTCCCTCGCCCGAGAACGCCAGGCTGTAGCCATAGAACACCCACAGGATCACCAGCAGCGAGAACACGGTGGCGACCTGGATCAGCACCGACAGCACGTTCTTCGAGCGCACCATGCCGCCGTAGAACAGCGCCAGGCCGGGCACCACCATCAGCAGCACCAGCAGGGTGGAGGTGAGCATCCAGGCGACGTCGCCCTTTTCCACCACCGGCGCGGCTTCGACGGCGGGAGCGGCTTCGGTGGATGCAGTGGTTGCGGGTACGGTTTCGGCGACCGGCGCCGCGGTGTCCTGCGCCGGTGCGGGCGCCGGATCCTGGGCCGAAACACCCGTCGCGAATCCCATCGTCATCACGCCGCACACGGCGGCCAGGCACAACGCTTGCGCACGGGCTTTCCACCCGTCGAACAGTCGAGTCTTCATGTGGGGGCTCCGAGTGTTAGAGCGCGTCCGCGCCGACTTCGCCGGTGCGGATGCGGATGACCTGGTCGATGGTGGTCACGAAGATCTTGCCGTCGCCGATCTTGCCGGTGCCGGCCGCCTGCTGGATGGCCTCGATGACGGCTTCCAGGCGCTCGTCGGTGACGACGGTTTCGATCTTGATCTTGGGCAGGAAATCGACGACGTACTCGGCGCCGCGATACAGCTCGGTGTGGCCCTTCTGCCGGCCGAAGCCTTTGACTTCGGTGACGGTGATGCCGGACACGCCCGCCTGCGACAAGGACTCTCGGACCTCGTCGAGTTTGAACGGCCGGATGATGGCGGTGATCAGTTTCATGCGCATACCCCGATGGTGGATGGAACCGGCCGGCCGCAGCCGGCCGGTGGTTTCAGGACACCCGTGCGCGCAGCCCCCTGGCGGCGTACACGTTCTCGGTGCGGAACAACCCATGAGCCGCACCTGCCATCGCCGCGATGCATCGCGGTGACGGAAGGTGACGTGGGAGGGAGTGGCGGCTCATGGATCTCTCCTGTGTTGCTCTGTGTTGCGTTCCCCTGTGCTGCCGGTGTTGCGATCTCCTTGAAGCGGTGTGGCTCCCCGGCTCCCCAGCCGGGTCGAGGTGCGGCGATGGCGACGGGTGGGAGGGGTTTCCGTCGCCATCGCCGCGGTTGCTCAGTTGCCGTAGTACAGCTGGTATTCCAGCGGATGCGTGGCCGCGCGGAACTTGGTCACTTCCTGCATCTTCAGCGCGATGTAGCCGTCGATGAAGTCGTCGCTGAACACGCCGCCGGCCTTGAGGAAGTCGCGATCCTTGTCCAGCGCTTCCAGCGCCTGGTCGAGGCTGGAGCAGACCTGCGGGATGTTCTTCTCTTCTTCCGGCGGCAGGTCGTACAGATCCTTGTCGCTGGGCGCGCCCGGATCGATCTGGTTCCTGATGCCGTCCAGGCCGGCCATCATCAGCGCGGCGAAGGTCAGGTAGCCGGTCTGCAGCGGATCCGGGAAACGGATCTCGATGCGGCGCGCCTTCGGGTTGGACACCCACGGAATGCGGCAGGAAGCCGAACGGTTGCGGGCCGAGTAAGCCAGCATCACCGGCGCCTCGAAGCCCGGCACCAGGCGCTTGTAGCTGTTGGTGCCCGAGTTGGTGAAGGCGTTGATCGCGCGGGCGTGCTTGAAGATGCCGCCGATGTACCACAGCGCCATTTGCGACAGGCCGCCGTAGCCGTCGCCGGAGAACAGGTTGGTGCCGCCCTTGGCCAGCGACTGGTGCACGTGCATGCCGCTGCCGTTGTCGCCGACGATCGGCTTGGGCATGAAGGTCGCGGTCTTGCCGTTGCGGAAGGCCACGTTCTTGATGATGTACTTCATCGTCAGCAGCTCGTCGGCCTTCTTGACCAGCGAGTTGAACTTGGTGCCGATTTCGCACTGGCCGGCGGTGGCGACTTCGTGGTGGTGCACTTCGACTTCGATGCCGACCTGTTCCAGGGTCTTGCACATCTCGGCGCGGATGTCGTGCAGGGTGTCGGCCGGGGCGACCGGGAAGTAGCCGCCCTTCACGCCCGGACGGTAGCCGCTGTTGCCGCCTTCGTACTTGGTGCCGCTGTTCCAGGCCGCTTCCTCGGAATCGATCTTGAAGAAGGTGTGGCCCATTTCATTGGCGTAGCGCACGGAGTCGAAAATGAAGAATTCCGGTTCCGGGCCGAAGAACGCCTGCTCGGCGATGCCGCTGGACTTCAGATAGGCCTCGGCGCGCTTGGCGACGCCGCGCGGGCAGCGCGAATAGCCCTGCATGGTCGCCGGATCCAGCACGTCGCAGGTCAGCACGATGGTCGGATCGGCGGTGAACGGATCCAGGAAGGCGGTGCTGGCGTCGGGCAGCAGCACCATGTCGGACTCGTTGATGCCCTTCCAGCCGGCGATGGAGCTGCCGTCGAACATCTTGCCGTCCTCGAACAGCGAGGGCTCGACGATGTTGACCGGGAAGGTGACGTGATGCTGCACGCCGCGAACGTCCGCGAAACGCAGGTCGACGAACTCGACCTTGTTGTCCTTGATCAGCTTTTCAACATTGTCCGCAGACATCTTGGAACCTCGGGTTGGTAGGAGCGTGACCTGTCTTCAGCAAACAGTGTGCCAACCCTGGGAACTTGATAAGCCATTGTTTTTGAAAGGTCTGAACTCCCCTCACTTCAATGTCGCGCACTTATTTGGTGCATTTCTCAGGCCGATTGCACCAATTTGAAACATCGGGAATCCTCTATCCTTGTCGCTTCCCGCCCAGCCACCCGCGTCCCATGACCGACCTGCTCGCCGCGCTCCTGCTCGGCATCATCGAAGGCATCACCGAATTCCTGCCCATCTCCAGCACCGGTCACCTGCTCATCGCCGAACGCTGGCTCGGCCACCGCTCCGACTTCTTCAACATCGTCATCCAGGCCGGCGCCATCCTCGCCATCACCCTGGTGTTCCGCGATCGCCTGTGGGAACTGGCGCGCGGCTGGCGCGAGCCGGCCAACCGCGACTACATCGCCAAGATCATCACCGCCTTCCTGGTCACCGCGCTGGTCGGCCTGCCGGTGCGCCTGGCCGGCTGGGAATTGCCCGAAACGCTGACCCCGATCGCCTGGGCGCTGATCATCGGCGGCGTGTGGATGCTGGTGGCCGAACATTTCGCCGGCAAGCGCGGCGACCAGCCCAACATCACCTGGAAAGTCGCGGTGCTGGTGGGCCTTGCGCAGGTGGTCGCGGGCGTGTTCCCGGGCACCTCGCGTTCTGCCGCGGCCATCTTCATGGCGATGCTGGCCGGCACCAGCCGGCGTTCGTCGGCCACCGAGTTCGTGTTTCTGGTCGGCATTCCGACCATGTTCGCGGCCAGCAGCTACGCCTTCCTGGAACTGGTCAAGGACGGCGCCATCGGCAGCGAGAACTGGAGCGAGGTCGGCCTGGCCTTCACCGCCGCCACCCTGACCGGCTTCATCGTCGTCAAATGGCTGCTGGGCTATATCAAGTCGCACCGCTACACCGGCTTCGCTTTCTACCGCATCGTTTTCGGCGCGCTGTTGCTGCTGTTGATGCCCGCCGGAAGCTGAGCCACACCAGCGCCATGCGGTGACCCGGGGATCGGCGCTTCCCCGAACGGCACCTGAGCGGAGTGGGCCAAGGGTCCACCCCATTCCGGATCGTCATTCGTTTGCATTGGTCACCCTCAAGGAGAACCCCATGAAACGACTCATCCTGCTCGCCCTGCCGATCGCCCTGGCCGCCTGCGCCAAACCGGCCCCGGAAGCGACTCCGCCAGGCTCCACCGAACCGCCCGCCGCAACGGCTCCCGCCGCCGCGACGCCGGCCGCTCCCACCGGTGCCGCCGCGCTGGGGGCCTATCACTGGCGCCTGCAGGACGCGAAGGACGCACAGGGCAAGCGCATCGACGCGCTGTTCGCCCGCGCCGATCATCCGCTCACGCTGGACTTCGCCGAAGGCCGCCTGGGCGTGAGCAACGCCTGCAACCGGATGGGCGGTGGCTACACCCTGGAAAGCGACAAGCTGACCGTGTCGCCGATGGTATCGACCCAGATGGCCTGCGCCGACAGCAAGCTGATGGCGCTGGACGGTGAAGCCGGCAAGCGCCTGGAAGGCGCTTCCACCCTCGCGGTGCAGGGCGGCGACGAAGCCCGCCTGACCCTGACCAACGCCGCCGGCGATGTCCTGACCTTCGCGGGTGAACCCACCGCCGAAACCCGCTACGGCGGTCCCGGCGAACAGGCGTTCCTCGAAGTCGCGGCCGAAACCAAGCCGTGCAGCCATCCGCTGATCCCGAACAAGCAGTGCCTGCAGGTGCGTGAGATCCGCTACGACGACAAGGGCGTGAAATCGACCGAAGGCGAGTGGCAGAACTTCTACGAGGACATCGAGGGCTACACCCACGAAGCCGGCATCCGCAACGTAGTGCGGGTGAAGCGCTTCAAGCGCAACCCGGTGCCCGCCGACGCCTCCGACACCGCCTATGTGCTGGACATGGTGGTCGAGTCGGAGAACGTGAAGAAGTAAGCATTGGCGATGCCTCGCCAATGAAAAAAGCCGGACCGCGAGGTCCGGCTTTTTCTTTACTCAGCGCAACCGCAGGTTGAGCGTATAAGTACCATGCACTTCCGCCTCGGCCAGCGTGTGCCCCTGCACCGCGCGCCGCACGTCGGCGGCGGTGAAGCGATCCGGCAGATCCAGCGAGGCCTCGTCCAGCGCGTAGAGGCGGAAGAAATAGCGGTGCACGCGCTGATCGTTGAACGGCGGATAGGGACCGTCATAACCGAGGTAATCACCGCCCATCTGCGCGTCACCGGCGAACCATCCGGTGTAGTCGTTCAATCCCTGGCGCGCGCCGGCCGGGCCGGGCGGCGACGTCTTGCCGCGCGCGGTGACGCCACCGCTGCAACTGCCGGCGGCGATTTCGCGCACGTCGGCGGGAATGTCGATCATCGTCCAGTGGACGAAATCGGCGCGCGGCTGATCCTGCGGAATCTCCATGT
>Ga0247823_10001573_pt1 | contig 19001 bp, 15 predicted proteins | sample 13C_PalmiticAcid_2_FD_192426 | JGI IMG/M metagenome (GOLD analysis project Ga0247823, IMG submission 192426) | Soil microbial communities from agricultural site in Penn Yan, New York, United States - 13C_PalmiticAcid_Day30 | ecosystem: Environmental > Terrestrial > Soil > Agricultural land... | reverse complement strand
GCGCGCGGCGGCGGCCTCGCCGATGGCGGTGCGGACCGCGTCGTCGAGGGTGCCCGCCTCGATCTGGGTGATGGCGCGGGCCAGGGTGCGCTGGTCGCCCGCGAGCAGTGCGTCGGCGGTCGCGGGGGCGGCCTTGCCGGGGTCGGTGTCGCAGGCCTCGATCATCGAGTTGATCATCTTGACCAGGCCGAGCGTCTGACCGTCCTCCGGCGAGAAGATGCGCTCGACGCCGCGGGAGTGCAGCAGTTTGATCTCGTCGGGGACGATGACGCCGCCACCGCCGCCGTAGACCTTGATGTGGCTCGCGCCCTGCTCGGCGAGCAGCTCGACCAGGTAGGTGAAGTACTCGACGTGCCCGCCCTGGTAGGCGCTGATCGCCACGCCCTGGACGTCCTCCTGGATCGCCGCGGCGACGACCTCGCGGACCGAGCGGTTGTGCCCGAGGTGGATCACCTCGGCGCCCTGGGACTGCAGGATCCGGCGCATGATGTTGATCGCAGCGTCGTGGCCGTCGAAGAGACTGGCCGCGGTCACGAAGCGGACCGGGTGCGCTGGGCGATGCAACTGGGCGGACATCGGATCCTCCTGAGGGGCGGTGACGGCGGCGCGAACCGCCTCCCATTTAGTTTGGCGTCCTACTATCGGAAGGGCAAGCGACGTGTGACTGGATTAACCCGCACTATGCTGACGACCAGCCGAAACCGCATCGAGGAACCGTGACCACTGAGCCAACATCGCCGAGTGCGGCGCCCCACACTCCCACGGCGATCGCCCGCATGCTCGCCGACGACCTCGCGTCGTCGGCGCTGGGCATCGAGCTGCTCGACGCCGGGCCCGGCCGGGCCACCATGCGCATGCGGATCACCGAGACGATGGTGAACGGACACGCCATCGGCCACGGCGGCTACGTGTTCCTGCTCGCCGACACCACATTCGCCTGCGCGTGCAACAGCCACGGCCCGGTCACCGTCGCGGCGGGCGCCGACATCACCTTCGTCGCCGCCGTCCGCCTGGGCGACGAGCTGGTCGCGGTGGCCGAGGAACGCACCCGATTCGGCCGCAGCGGCATCTACGACGTCACCGTGCGCCGCGGCGACGAGGTGGTCGCCGAGTTCCGCGGCCGGAGCCGAACCCTGAAGTGACAGGAGGTGTCGCCGTGCTGACGTGGCTGACCGAGGTCGTCGACCTCGCCAGGAAGAACGTCGCGGAAGGCGGCGGCCCCTTCGGCGCGCTCATCGTGCGCGGAAACGAGGTCATCGCCCGAGGCACCAACCAGGTCACCACCGACCTCGACCCGACCGCCCACGCCGAGGTCGTCGCCATCCGCCTGGCCTGCAAGGCCATCGGCGACTTCCGGCTCAACGGCTGCGTGCTGGTCTCCTCGTGCGAGCCGTGCCCGTTGTGCCTCTCGGCGGCCCTGTGGGCCCGCGTCGACCGAGTCGTCTACGCCGCCGACCGCCACGACGCGGCCAAGGCGGGCTTCGACGACCGCCGCTTCTACGACGTGTTCACCCAGCCCAGGGCGTCATGGCCGGTCGCGGTCGACCACATCCGCACGGGTGCGGAACTCGACCCGTTCACCGCATGGGAAGCCCGCCCGGACCGCGTCGACTACTGACGCGGCCCGGACTTCGGGCTCAGAGCGCGATGCCCAGGAGTGCGTCGATGGCCGCCTTGGCCTCGCCCGGCGCGGTGACGTCGGTGCCGGTCTGGGCTGCCCACGCGTCGATCGCGGCGATGGCCTTCGGGGTGTCGAGGTCGTTGGACAGGTGGTCACGCAGTTCGGCGATCAGCGGCGCGGCGGCCGGACCGGTGGGCGAGTCCACCGCCGCTCGCCAGCGGCCGATCCGGGCGAGGGCCTCGTCGAGCACGCTCTGCGTCCACGTGCGGTCTGTGCGGTAGTGACCCGATAGCAGGCCGAGCCGGACCGCCATCGGGTCGACGTTGTCAGCCCTGAGCCGGGAGACGAAGACCAGGTTGCCCTTGGACTTCGACATCTTCTCGCCGTCCAGGCCGATCATCGCCGAGTGGCCGTAGTGGTGGGCGAAGGGGTGCCTGCCGGTCAGCGCCTCGGCGTGGGCGGCGCTGAACTCGTGGTGGGGGAAGATCAGGTCGGAGCCGCCGCCCTGCAGGTCGATGCCCATGCCCAGCCGGTTGAGCGCGATGGCGCTGCACTCGATGTGCCAGCCGGGGCGGCCCGCGCCCAGTTCGCTGTCCCAGCTCGGTTCGCCCGGGCGGGCGACCCGCCACAGCAGCGCGTCGAGGGGGTGGCGCTTGCCGACCCGGTCGGGGTCGCCGCCGCGCTCGGCGAAGAACTTCGCCATGGTCGCCTCGTCGTAGCGCGACTCCGACCCGAAGTGGCCGCTGGCCTTGTGGTCGAAGTAAATGTCGGGGTACTCGGGGTCGTCGGCGTGGTAGGCGGCGCCGTTGGCCAGGAGCTTGGCGACGGCCTCGACGACCTCGGGGATGGACTCGACGGCGCCGACGTACTCGCGCGGCGGCAGCACCCGCAGCGCGGTCATGTCCTCGCGGAACAGGGCCGTCTCGCGCATCCCGAGCACGACCCAGTCGTCCTGGTCGCGCTCGGCGCGCTCCAGCAGCGGGTCGTCGATGTCGGTGACGTTCTGCACGTAGTGGACTTGGTGGCCGTTGTCCAGCCACACCCGGTGCACCAGGTCGAAAGCGAGGTAGGTCGCCGCGTGCCCGAGGTGCGTGGCGTCGTACGGGGTGATCCCGCAGACGTACATGGTCGCGGTCGGACCCGGGGTGGTCAGCCGGATCTCGGCCGAGGCGGTGTCGTGGAGCCGCAGTGGCTTGGGCGTGCCGGACACCCGCGGCACCGGGTGTGATTGCCAGGTCTGCATGACTCCGACCCTAATCGCCCGGCCCGTGGCGACCGGGTGAATTCAGTGAGTGGAACATGACAGTGCGGCCGTTCGTGTGATCCACGTTACATTCGTTTCGGGCGGTTCGATCAAAGAGAGAGGCGGGCATTTGACGGAACGGGGACTCTCATGACCAACCCACGCCAAGGCGGGACCACCGGGCGCTACCTGGTGCTGATGGCGGACGACTCGGTCGCCGCGGCCACCAGGGAACTGAGCAACGTGGCGGGCATCAACGCCGTCAGCACGGCCGACGCGGGCGGCACGGATGTCGACTTCGGCGTGCCGGACGGCCTCGTGCTGCACCAGCTCGGCGTGGCCGTCGTCAACGCCGACCCGGACCAGGTCCACGCGCTGGCCCAGGCCGCGGCCGGGCACGGTCCGATCGAACTCCTCGAAGCCGAGCGCCGCGTCTACGCCATCAGCGCCGAACCGGCCCCCGACCCGGTACCCGCGGCCGACGAGAGCCTGTTCACCTGGGGCCTGCAGGCCGTGGGCGCCCAGCTGAGCACCGCGACCGGTGAAGGCATCCGCCTCTGCGTCCTCGACACCGGCTTCGACGTCGACCACCCCGACTTCGCCGGTCGCGCGGTCACCACGAACTCGTTCGTCCAGGGTGAGACCGTGCAGGACGGCCACGGCCACGGCACGCACTGCATCGGCACCTCCTGCGGCCCGCGGGAGCCGTCGACGGGCCCGGGCTACGGCGTCGCGTACAAGGCGGAGATCTACGCGGGGAAGGTGCTGAGCAACCGCGGCTCCGGCTCCGACGGCGGCATCCTGTCCGGCATCGCGTGGGCGATCACCAACGGCTGCCCGGTCGTCTCCATGTCCCTCGGCGCCGCCACCCGACCCGGCGACGCGTACTCCCAGACCTACGAGACCGTCGCCAAGCGCGCCATGGCCCAGGGCACGATGATCATCGCGGCCGCGGGCAACGAGTCACGCAGGCAGAACGGCCAGATCAACCCGGTCGGCCACCCGGCGAACTGCCCGTCGATCATGGCTGTCGGCGCGGTGGACGTGAACATGGCCGTCGCGTGGTTCTCGTGTGGCACTGTGGACAGGGTCGGCTCGGTGGACATCGTCGGCCCCGGCGTCGACGTGTACTCGTCGTGGCCGACCCCGCTGGGTCACAACCGAATCAGCGGCACCAGCATGGCCACCCCGCACGTCGCGGGCGTGGCCGCGCTGACCGCCCAGGCGACAGGAGCCCGCTCATGGGAACTCTGGGCCCGCCTCTCCCAGACCGCCCGACGCCTCCCACTGCTCTCGACCGACGTCGCCAGCGGCCTCGTCCAAGCTCCATGACCCACCGCATCCTGGTGACCCTCGACGACGCGGGCATGTCCCGCGTCGACGAGGTCGTCGCCTCGCTGCGGGCGGCCGGGATGGAGATCGAGCAGGTGATCGAGCCGGTCGGCACGATCACCGGCTCGGCCCCGGACTCGGCGTTGGAGGCGGTGCAGGAGGTCGAGGGAGTCGACTACGTCGAACCCGAACAGGCGCCGTACCAGCTGCCAGACCCGGACAGCGACGTCCAATGAAATGATCTTTGTCGGCGGGTCGAGGCGGCGGGCGAGATCTGCACGAACTCCGCAACCCGGTTTCGCCGACAACCTGTAGGGCAGGTGGATCTGACGGCTGCGACACTCGCCGGGTGCGATGGATCAATTCGAGGGCGTGGCCGTACCCGTTCCGGCTCATGGCCTTGGACGAGGTCGCCAAGAGGGCGCGTGAGTTCACGGAGATGAATCCGGAGCTCGGTGTCCTCATGGAGGTGATCGACAGTGTCCGCGACTGCGGGGGCCAGGAGCGGCTGGCGGCTGTCTGGACGCTGGAAGGTCTTGTGGTGACGCCCTTGCCGATTCCGGACGAGCCACCGATCGAGGAGGTGATCGTGTCCTTGCCACTCATGGGCTGGGGGGCCGACCGGCGAGGAGGTTCTTATCGAGCACCGTGCGATCACAGGCTACGACGACCGCATCGTCCGTCCGTCCGTCCGCCGAGGCCGTGCCGCTGTTCTGGCGATTCATGATCGAGAAGTTCGGCATCGCTCCGGTTTGGCCTGCCTCCGCTGGTGACTCCGGTGTGGCGCGGGCTATGAGCGTGGAGGGGCAAGGTCCGGCAGGTCCTTGTGCGCCCCCGCCCGCACCGCCTCTCGGATCTGCTCGATGTTCTCCCTCAGCAAGTCCGAGATCAGCTCGTCGGTCCGCGGGTCGGCCAGCATCTCCAGGATGACGCGCAAGGCCGCGTCGGAGACGGTGCCGACTATGTCGTCGTGGAAGGGGAGGCGGCGAAGTCGGCCGAGGTCGGGGTCGTGTTTGATCTTCTCCAGTACCATCTGGCGGATCTCGGCGCGGTTCTCCTCCAGTGCGCTGGCCAGGTTGCGGGCGTAGTGGCCGGTCCGCAGGACCGAGACGACCTCCTCCAGCACCGCCACGGTCAGCGGCTTCTTCACCACATCGATCAAGACGCCGCCGAAGCGGCCCATCGCCCGGTGGGCCAGTTCCTCGCCGACCGAGCGGTTCACCGGCATGCGCAGGCGGGTCATGATCACCGCGATCCGCCAGAGGCGCAGCAGCCGGAACGCGCGGAACCACAGACTCGACACCGGGACCATGCCGACCAGGTCGTACCAGTTGACCTTGATAAACCTGCGTGAAAAGCCCGTGGAGCGCCACCGCCACAGGAACTCCACGGCGAACACGCCACACAGGCCCCAGTCGATCCGAGTGATGAGCCGGGCGACGTCGGCGGGCGGGTGCCAGAACGTCCGGTAGGCCAGCATGGCGACGGCGACGATCGCCAGGAGCAGCATCAGCCAGTCGTCGACGCTGACCCGATGCTTCTTGGGCGTACCCGCCGGCGTCGTGACCATGGGGGCCAAACTATCGCTATTCCCGCACCTCGCCGGGTCGGGCGGGCGCGGGTACCCTTTCGCTGGTGCAGGCAACGTGTGACGGTCCCCGGCGTCCAGGTGTTCAGGACGACGCCCAGCCCTGCCCGAGGACGTGGACCCCAGAATGAACACCCCTGACTTCGTGCACGAGGCACTGGTCTATCGCGACGAGGCCGGTTTCCTCGACGGCACCGTCGAGTACCTCCGTGAGGGAGTCCGCGCCGGTGAGTCGGTGTTCGCGATCCTGCGGCCGGAGAGCATCGAGCTGGTGCGCGCCGAACTCGGGGCCGACGCCGAGGCCGTTCAGTACTTCGACATGACCGACGTCGGCCGCAACCCCGCCCGGATCATCCCGCTGCTGCGCGGGCTGGCGGCCGCGGGCCCGGCGCGCGGCGTCGGGGAGCCGGTGTTCGCCGAGCGGTCGGCGGCGGCCAACGCGGAGGCGCAGCTGCATGAGGCGCTGATCAACGTCGCGTTCGACGGGACCGCGCTGCGATTGCGCTGCCCCATCGACGCGGGCCTACCCGGCGCCGCGATCGAGGCGAGCGCGGCAGCCCATCCGCTGGTCGTGGCCGACGGCGCGGGCGGCCCGAGTGCCGCGTTCGACCCGAAGTCCGCCGAGGTGGACTTCGGTGGCGCGCTGCCCGCCCCGGACGCGGTCTCCGACGTCGCCCACTTCTGCCTCGACGACCTGCCCGAACTGCGTGACCTCGTCAGTGTGCGGGCGGGTGGGTTCGGCCTGAGCCGGGCCAAGGCATTGGACCTGACGCTGGCCACGAACGAGATCGTCACCAACAGCATCTGCCACGGCGGCGAGCGCGGCACACTGCGCGTGTGGGACGAGCCGGACACGGTGGTGTGCGAGGTGTCCGACAGCGGCCACATCGCCGACCCGCTCGTCGGCCGGACCGTCCCGGTCCCGTCGGTCCCCGGCGGGCGCGGCGTGTGGCTCGCCAACCAGCTCTGCGACCTGGTTCAGATCCGCTCGTCGGTCACCGGGACCGTCGTGCGCCTGCACATGAACCTGTCCTGAACACCCCCGCCGCCCATTAGGATCTTGGGCAGGGGGTGCCCACATGCGGACCATGATCATCGCGGTGCTGCTGCTGGCCGCCGGGTGCTCGCAGGAGGTCATCGGGTCCGCCACGAGCGCGCCATCGGCGGTCGTCGCCGATCCCGAGTCGCTGCCGGACCGGTCACCCCCGTCAGACCAGGCGGTGGCCCTCACCTTCATCAACGAGACCGAAGGTCCCGTCGACATCCTGTGGTTGGACTTCGAGGGTGACCTCACCCGGTACACGTCGCTCGCGCCCGACGGCGAGTACCTGCAACCGACCTACGTCGGCCACATCTGGATCGTGCGCGACGCGGACGGCCGGGAGCGGATGCGGTTCGCCGCGGCCAAGACCAGCCAGGTCGTCATCGGGTAGCGAGCGCGTCCAGGTACGACTCGATGGCCGCGAGCGCTGACGGCGCCTGCCAGAGCGCGGTGACGCGCGGGTCGTCGACGGCGCGGGCGGCCTCGATCCGGGTACGGGCGGGTCGGTGCAGCTGCTCTTTGGTCAGCGCGAACGCCGCGGCGGGGATCTTGGCCAGTTCGGACGCGCGGGCCAACGCGGCCGGCAGCAGATCGTCCGGCGCCACCACCTCGTCGGCGAGGCCCACCAGCAGCGCCTCGGCGGGCTCCAGCACGACGCCGGTGTCGACCAGCCGCGTCGCGTGCCGACCGGTGACGTGGCGGAGGATCTCCAGCGCCACGACCGGGAACGGGACGCCGACCAGCAACTCGGTCAGCCCGATCCCACCGCCGCTGACGACCCGGTGGTCAGCCGCGGCGGCGAGGACAGCGCCGCCCGCGATCGCCGGACCACCGATCGCGGCCACGACGGGTCGCGGGCAGTCGAAGACGGCGAGGAACGCCTTGCTCAGCGCCGGGAGGAACGCCGCGACGTAGTCCGCCCCGCCGTCGACGACGCGGCGCAGGTCGACCCCGGCGGAGAACGCGCGGCTCGCGCCGGCGAGCACCACCGCGTCGGCCTCCAGCGCGACGATCGTGCGGCTCACCGCGTCGCAGAGTTCGAGATCGAGTGCGTTGACCTTGCCGTGGTCCAGGCGGAGCACCGCGAGGTCGCCGTGCGGTTCGACGAAGATCATGGGCCCTTCCCGGCACCCAGCCGCACAGCCGGGTCACCGAGGACAATGTAGTTCCGCGCGTCGGTGTTGGCTGTCCACAGCGCGGCGAGGGTCTGGTCGTCGATCTTGCGGCCGGTGCGGCGCAGCGCGTCGACCCTGGTGACCAGTTCGGTCGCGATCGCGGCGTAGCGCTGGTTCAGGAACTCCATCGCCGAACCGAGCCGCTGACCGGCCAGCACGGCGCGCAGGGTGCTCGCCATCGCGCCGATCTGCGGGTCCATCCCCTGCCACAGGAACGAACAGCTCCAGACCCGGTCGACGTGCCCGACGAAGGCGAGCGCCCCTTCGGCCAGCAGGCGCTGCGGCAGCCGGGCGACAAACGCGCGGCCCGCGTCGTGGCCGTCGGGGAAGTCCGACGCGGCCGGGGTTCCCGCGCCGTAGCAGGCGAAGGAGAACACGATGTCGGGCGTGGGCGGCCCGGTGACGTCGGTGCCCGCGAAGTAGTGGTCGGCGGTCAACGGCGCCGCGGCCATCGGGCCGGGCCAGTCCTGACACAGCAGCGCGCCCTGGATCTCGCGCGCGTTCGCCTTGGCCGAACCGATGCCGTGCGACGCGGTGAACAGGACCCGGCCGGGGTGCGGCTCGTGCAGCAGCGCGGCCAGCCGTGCCTTGGTCGCCTGCTCCCCCACGTCGGCGGCGACGGCGACGCCGTGGTCGGCCAGTTCCTTGTGCAGGGGCTCGATGAGCTGGGCGGCGCTCAGCGACGTGGCGCGGTCGTCGGGATTGCGCACGCCGAACAGGTGGATCCCGGGTGGCGGCGGCTCAGCGTCCTCGGCTGCGATGACCGCGCCGGCGTAGGCCGCGTACTCGTCGAGCGTGTCGAAGTGCAGGCGCCCGACGGCGTACTGGACGTCGAGCTGGTACTGCAGCGTGAACGCGAGATCGGTCGGGTCGCCCGCGAACAGCAGGTAGTACGGGATCTTCGCGGGCTCGGCGGGCCCCGGCGCGGCGCCGTGGCGACGGAGGAACGCGCTGTCGTCGTCTCCGGGTTCGACCACCAGTTCCCGGTACAGCGCGCCCGCCTGGGCCTTGCGCCGGTCGAGCAGCGGCCGCAGCGCGTCGAGCACCGGGCTGCCAGGCGTGGTCACGACGGCCCAGCCGACCGACGCCAAGTCCTCAGGGTCGAAGCCGTACATCACGCCGAACGTCGGTTCACGCTCCTGGTCACGCCTGCGCAACGCCCGCGCGTGCCGCTCGTCAGGCGTCTCACCCCGCGCCACGGCCGCGACGTCCTCAACCGTCGTCGGCGGGAAGAGGTATCCCCCGGTGTCCGCGTCGACGCCGTTGACCGGCAGTTCGGCCGTCACGTCAGCACGACCAGCAGGACCGCGAGCACGACGATCACCACGGCCTCGGCGGCGGCGAGCAGCGCCAGCCGGTTGGTCGCGCCCCGCGCGTCGGCCAGACCCGCCTCGTCACGGGACCGCACCAGGAACTCGCGCTCCAGGTCGGCCAACCCGGCCGCCGCGGGTTGCGGGGCACGCCGCAGCGCGTCGCCGGTGAGCAGGAACGCGCGTTGCCGCTGGTTGCGACGCCACTCGTAGGCGGCGACCTGCCACGGGTCCAGAGTGGCGTGCCGCCAGGCCTGGTTGGCGTCGAGCACGGCGTTGATCAGCCTGTCGTGGGCCAACTCGTACCATGGCGTGCCCGCCCGGTTGTCCACGCGGATCAGGTAGGCGTCCTCCAGCGCGTCGAGCACCCGCGCGCCGAGGTCGCCGGGCACCGGGGCGCGGGAGGTCTGCGCGCGGAAGCGGCGGCCGGTGATGAGGTCGCGCTCGAACCAGTCGCGAACGGCACGCTGATCGACGCCCAGTTCCTGTTCCAGTTCGCGCAGCGCGTGGGTGTAGTAGCGGCTCAGCGCGCGGTCGATGTCGACGCGGTCGACGTCCTGCGGGCCGATCTCACGGAAGCTCTCCCCCGCGCGCGACGACGCGACCCGCCACAGCGTCCGGCATACGACCTGGAGCTGGAACGGCTCCACGTAAGGGGATTTGAGCCAGTCGTCCCCGCCGCCCGGCCGGTCGACCCTGGCCCGCGCGAGCCGGTCGACCAGCGACTCCGCCGCGCCATCCACAAAGGACACCCGCTGCTCGCCCGCCGGGGTGCGCACGGCGGCGAGGGCCTCGCCGTGATCGAGGAAATCGAGCCGGAACCGCGCGCGCAACCTTCCGGGCAGGAACCGAAGGTACCGCTCCAGGCCGCCAAGGTAGTCCTCACGGACGGCCAGAAGCGTCCACAGTGTGCCGTCGGCCAGCGCGGCGCCGAGCTGCCGGAAGAACTCCTCCTTGGCGGGCGCGTCGGTCGGGTCCAGCGCAAGGATCTCTTCGAGCTGGTCGAGGACAAGGACGCGGGCCCCGCCGTCGAGCAGCGGCGGATCGAGCCGCTCGATCATGTCGGAGATGGTCATGTCGGCCAAGCCGGGGGTCTCGGCGCCGAGCAGGTCGACCCCGACGCTGTGCACATACCGGTTGCCCGTGCCCGCGGGCGGCTTGTCGACCCGGGCGGGCGTGGTCGGCTGGAAGCCGTCCGACCGCAGCATCCGCGCGACCGCCGCCTGGATCAGCGACGTCTTGCCCGCACCGGACGGCGCGTGCAGCAGCACCACCCGCTCGGCGATCACCAGGTCGGCCAGTTCGCGGGCGGCGCGCTGCCGGTTGGGCAGCCGCTCGTCGCGGCGGAACGCGCGCGGGCCGACGTAGGGATTCGTCGCGGGCAGCACGATCGGCGCGGTGTCGGCGCTCATGACGCACCCGCCGCGTTGGCCCGCAGTTCGCTGAGGAAGTCGCGGGTCGCCGCCCAGAACAGGCTGACCCGGTCCTCACCGAAGTACGACTCCAGATACCGCTGGGCCGCCTCGGGCTCGATCGTCTGGCTCTCGGGCCGGACCTGGACGCCGACGTGGGTGTTGGCGCGCAGCCGGGAACTGCCGCCGAAGCTCTTGATGCCCTGGAACACCACCCGGAAGTCCCAGTCGTCGAGCCGGTAGCCCAGGAACATCAGCGAGTTCTTCATCAGCGACGCCGACACCGCGGGCGGGATCGACGGCCGCTGCTCGATCCACGCGGTGAGCCACTCGAAGTGGTCGTCCTCGGTCAGCACGACGGAGTCAGGGTTATCCAGCCTGCCGAACAGGTGGTAGACCCATGGTTTGGCGACTGTCGGCGGTTCGAGTGTGTGTGGGTCGACCTGCGGGATCGTGTCGTTCCAGGGGAAGCACAGCGTGGTCGGCGTCTTCGGCTGGTCGTGGGCGCGCAGGGCCTGCTGGAGCAGATCGGTCCAACCGGTCGTCACGTAGACCTTGACCGGCAGGGCCGCCGCGGCGCGATAGGGCTCGTCAGGATCGTTCGCGCGCAGCAGCCTGCCCAGCTCAAGGATCACCGGCTCCGGCTCGGCCGCGTCGAGCAGGTGCTGCGGAACCTGGGCGATCAGGTCGGCCGGATCGGCGCGGCGCCTGCGGTCGCGCAGGTCGCTCATCAGGTAGTCGACCAGGAAGGCCCGCACCTCCCCCGGCGATCTGCCGACCCGCAGATACTGGGCGACCTGGGCGAAGTTGCCCCGACCCGCCGGGTTGATCGGCATCTGCCAGCGCCGCGCCCAGCGGCGGGCGATCTCGATGCGGGACCCGACGATGCCGTCGGCGAACCCGGGGCCGAGCACCGGGGTGAACCGGCCGGTGCGCATCATCAGCGCCAGCGAGCTCCACGTCTCGCCGCCGACCTCGGTGCGGTAGTAGGTGCGGCCGGACCGCAGCCGGGAGAACAGGACCGGCACCCACCAGTCCGGCCGGTTGCGGATGACCCCCCTGGCCACGGCGACGGCCCGGTCGACCACGCCGTCGTCGGCGAACTCGGCGAAGAACCGCTCGGCGAAGGTCTGCGCGCTGGCCATCGTCACGTCGCCCTGCATCGCGACCACCGCGGCGATCCCGGCGGCGGCCAAGCGAGGCCCGAGCGCGGCGAGCGCGCCGCTGTCGGTGGACGCGGTCGGCGCTGACCGGCACGACATCAGCATCGCCAGCGTCGGCTTGGTCTCCAGATGCTGGAACGCCTCGACGAGCCTGCGCGCGTCGACTGGATCGGCCTTGCCGTCCGCGGTCTCCAGGAACAACAGCGGCACATCGTCGGTCAACGCGCCGTGCGCGACGAGGTAGAGCACGTCGATCGGGTCGTCGGGATCCTGCAGGCGGGCGGTGATCGCGGTGAGGGTGGCGTTCGACAGGACCTCGGTGCGGTAGCCGGCCAGGGCCTTCTTCGCCCGGTCGATCTCGCCCGCGCTGTCGACCGGTGCGAGTTCGCGGCCACCAGGGGCGTAGTCGGCCAGATCGGAGGGGGCGGCGACGACGGCGAGCGCGACCGGGTCGCCTGCCTTGCGAACGGGGACGGGCCGCCAATCGGAGCCGGAGAGATAGCGCGAGAACAGGACGGTGGAATTCGTGGCAATGGGCAGCCCGGTTATCGGATCGCGCAGCAGTTCCCATCGAATCGCATGGAAGCGGCCGGGTCCGTCGATGTGCAATCGGACATGGATCGGATCCTCGTGCGCGGCGGCCATCGCCTTTTCGTAGAAACGGGAGATCTCGGCGTCGCCGAACACCATCCTGGTGAGCGCCTCGGCGTAGGCGTCCTCGTCATCGAGCACGTCGGCGAGCGCCGCGAGGTCGAGGTGCAGCAGGTCAGCGGGGTGTTCCGGCCAGTCGACGGTGTCAACGCCGGTGAACCGCAGGCTCACGTCGAACGCGTCCCGCGCCTTGTCGTACACCAGGCCGAATTCCAGATCGGCGTAGTCGCCAGCCACTGAACGGTCACCTCCGTCCTCACTTGGAAGAGGCGCGCACCCGCGTTTCAGATACTGAAATTGTAAGAATCGCAGGATACGCGTTGTCACGCAAGGGTGATGGCAGTCGCTCAACCGTGAGCGGGCCTGGCGTCGTACGCTCGGAGCCGTGAAAGATGAACCACTAGAACCCCGCGTGACCGCCTTGGAGCGCGAGGCCGCCAGTACCCGAGAGATCGCCGAAGACGCTCACGCCAACGCGGCGACCGCCCGCGCCGTGGCAAGCGCAGCCAGCAGGGAGGTAGGAGAGGTGCGCCAGGAGCTACGAGCACACACAACCGTTCTCAACGCCCTACGAGAGACCCAATTGGAGCAGGGTCAGAAGATCGACAAGTTGCGCCAGGACTTCGACTTCTTTCGAATCGAAATCCGCGAGTTCCAGCTTGAGACGCGCGTGTTTCAGGCGGATATGCGCGACTTCCAGGTCGAGATGCGCGACTTCCAGGTCGAGATGCGCGACTTCCAGGTCGAGATGCGCGACTTCCAGCAAGAGACCCGGCAAGGGTTCGCCACGATGGCGGCCGGGATGCAGCACATCACCACGCTGCTGACTCGGCCAGGCGAAGGGTCTACGGGTTCAGGGCCTGGATCGCCTTCATGATCCGCTTGTCCGAGATCGGGACCGGGGTGCCCAGGGTCTGGGCGAAGTAGCTCACCCGCAGTTCCTCGATCATCCACCCGACAGCTCGCGCCTCCTCTGAGTCACGGGCAGCGGGGCGCAAGAGATTCAGTGTCTCGTGGTAGGAGTCCTCTAGATCCTGCACGATGTGCATCCACGTCGTATCCCGGTCAGGCCGTTCCGGAAGCTTGTCCAGCCTGCGCTCGATCCCACGCAAATAGCGCTCTACATCGGACAGACGACCCATTCCTGTCACAGTGATGAAGCCGGCATGGATCAGCCCAGCCATCTGCTCTCTGATATCGGACAAAGCCTCAAGGTAGATCGGCCCTGACGTCCGCGCCAGTCGTGTCTGCACGTCGTTCCACGCGATGACCACCTTGCGCACCGCGTCGAGCACATCCAACGTCGCTTCAACCAATCCCTTGCGGACCGCCTCGCGCAGGCGGGTGAACCCAGCCTCGTCCCAGGCTGGGCCGCCCGCCTGCGCGATGAGGTGGTCGGCCGCGCAGTCGACGCAGTCGGCCAGCAGCGCGGGAACGCCGCCGTGGGGGTTGTGCGACAGGGCGAGTTTCGCCTGGTTGGACAGCGTCCGCACGACCTGTTTCAGCGGTGACGGCACGTCGAGCAGCACCAGCCGCCGGGTGCCTAGCCACATCGCGTGCCGCTGGTCGGTCTCGGTGTCGAGCATGCGGACCGCGACCGTCGTGCCCTCGTCGATCAGCGCTGGATACGCGGTCACGACCAGGCCGTTCTGCTCAGTGCGCTGGACCTTCGGCAGCTTGCCGATGGTCCACGCGGTCAGGCCGCGGCGTTCCAGGTCGACCGACGCGGCGGCCAGGGACTCGCGCAACCGGGACTTGAGCTGGTCTTTCAGCGCGACCAGGTCCTTGCCGGTCGCCAGTGTCTTCTCGCCGTCGACCACCTGGAATGTGGTGCGCAGGTGCGCGGGGACGGCGTCGAGTTGCCAGGCGTCACGCGGGATGGTGACGCCGGTGAGGTGTCGCAGTTCGCGGCCGATGGCGTCGGGCAGCGACTCCTCGTCTTCCTTCAACCGGGCGACAACGGCGCGCGCCACGTCCGGGACGGGGACGAAGTTGCGGCGCAGCGGCTTGGGCAGCGACCGGATCAGCGCGGTGACGATCTCCTCGCGCAGCCCCGGCACCTGCAGCGCGAACCCGTCGCCGCTGAGCTGGTTGAGTACCGCGATCGGGACCTTGGCCGTGACGCCGTCGTCGCTGCGGCCGGGCTCGAAGCGGTAGGACAGCGGCAGCGACAGGCCCCGCTGGGTGAGCTGGTCGGGGAAGTCCTGCTCGGCGATGTTCTTCGCGGTCTCGTTGACCAGCATGGACTTCGAGTACGTCAGCAGGTCCGGCTGCTCGAACCGGGTCTTCTTCCACCACGTGTCGAAGTGCCGCCCGGACACCACCTCGGCCGGGATCCGCTGGTCGTAGAACTGGAACAGCGTCTCCTCGTCGACCAGGATGTCCCGGCGCCGCGCCCGGTGCTCCAGTTCCTCGACCTCGGCGAGGAGCTTGCGGTTGTCGCGGAAGAAGTGGTGGCGCGTCTGCCAGTCGCCCTCGACGAGGGCGTTGCGGATGAACAGGTCCCGCGACATCTCCGGGTCGATCCGCCCGTACTGCACCTTGCGGGAGACCACGATCGGCAGCCCGTAGAGGGTCACGCGCTCGGTGGCCACCACGGAGCCCTGCTTGGCCTCCCAGTGCGGCTCGCTGTAGGTCCGCTTGAGCAGGTGCTCGGCCAGCGGCTCGACCCACTCCGGCTCGATCCGGGCGGCGATACGGCCCCACAGGCGCGATGTCTCGACCAGTTCGGCGGCCATGACCCAGCGCGGCGGCTTCTTCGCCAGCGTGGAGCCAGGGAAGATCGCGAACTTGGCGTTGCGTGCGCCGACGAACTCCCGGCCGGGTTCCTTCGCCGATGGGTCGCGGAAACCGATGTGCGACAACAGGCCCGCCAGCAGGGCGACGTGGACGTTGCGCGGGTCGGCCTTGGAGTCGTTGGGCGTGATGCCGAGCTGGCGCACGACCTGACGGAGCTGGCTGTGGATGTCCTGCCACTCGCGCACCCGCAGGTAGTTCAGGAACTCGGCCTTGCACGCCCGGCGGAACCGGTTTCCCGACATCTCCTTCTGCTGCTCGCGCAGGTACTCCCACAACGCGAGGTAGGTCAGGAAGTCCGAGTCGGGATCGGCGAACCGCGCGTGCATCTGCTGCGCGGCCTGCTGTTTCTCCTGCGGCCGCTCCCGAGGGTCCTGAATGGACAGTGCGGCGGCGATCACCATGACCTCGCTGACGCAGCCGCCCTTGTCCGCTTCGATCACCATGCGGGCCAGCCGCGGGTCGACCGGGAGCTGGGCGAGCTTGCGCCCCAGCGGGGTCAGCCGCTTGGCGGTGTCGGACTCCGACGGGTCGATCGCGCCGAGTTCGTGCAGTAGGTTGACGCCGTCGGCGATGTGCCGCTTGTCCGGCGGCTCGATGAACGGGAAGTCCGCCATGTCGCCGAGGTCGGCGGCGGCCATCTGCAGGATGACCGACGCCAGGTTCGTCCGCAGGATCTCCGGGTCGGTGAACTCGGGCCGGGCGAGGAAGTCGTCCTCGCTGTAGAGGCGCACGCAGATGCCGTCGCTGGTGCGGCCGCAGCGGCCCTTGCGCTGGTTGGCCGAGGCCTGCGACACCGGCTCGATCGGCAGCCGCTGCACCTTGAGGCGGTTGCTGTAGCGGGAGATCCGCGCGGTGCCCGGGTCGATGACGTACTTGATGCCCGGCACGGTCAGCGACGTCTCGGCGACGTTGGTCGACAACACGACCCGCCGCTGCGAGTGCTTCTGGAACACCCGGTGCTGCTCGGCGCTCGACAGGCGCGCGTAGAGCGGCAGGACCTCGGTGTTCCTCAGATTCCGGGCGGCCAGCGCGTCGGCGGTGTCGCGGATCTCGCGTTCGCCGGACAGGAACACCAGGATGTCGCCCGGCCCCTCGGCGCACAGCTCGTCCACCGCGTCCAAGATGCCCTGCGTCTGGTCGCGGTCCGGGTCGGCGTCGGGGTCCTCGGGGTCGACCAGCGGGCGGTAGCGCACCTCGACGGGATAGGTGCGGCCGGACACCTCGATGATCGGGGCGTCGTCGAAATGCCGCGAGAAGCGTTCCGGGTCGATGGTGGCCGAGGTGATGATGACCTTGAGGTCCGGGCGCTTGGGCAGCAGCCGGGAGACGTAGCCGAGCAGGAAGTCGATGTTGAGGCTGCGCTCGTGCGCCTCGTCGATGATCAGCGTGTCGTACTGGGTGAGCATCCGGTCGTTCTGGATCTCGGCGAGCAGGATGCCGTCGGTCATCAGCTTGACCAGGGTGCGCTCACCGACCTGGTCGGTGAACCGGACCTTCCAGCCGACCGTCTCCCCCAGCGGCGTGCCGACCTCCTCGGCCACCCGCTCGGCCACCGTCCGCGCGGCGAGCCTGCGCGGCTGGGTGTGACCGACCAGGCCGGTGATGCCGCGGCCGAGTTCGAGGCAGATCTTGGGCAGCTGAGTCGTCTTGCCCGACCCGGTCTCCCCCGCCACGATCACGACCTGGTTGTCCCGGATCGCCTCGAGGATGTCGGCCCGCCGCTGGCTGATCGGCAGTTCCTCGGGGTACTTGAGCTTGGGCACCGACGCCCGGCGCAGCTCCACCCTGCGCACCGCGGTGTCGACCTCGGCGGCGACCTTGGCCAGCGTCGCGGCGCGTTTGCCCTGGTCACGGATTCCGCGCAGGCTGTCTAGCCGACGCTGCAGCCTGCGCTGGTCGCGCAGCATGAGCTCGGAGATGCGGTCGCGCAGGTCAGCGACGGAAACGGCGGTGGTCATCGAGACACCAGCCTAGGCAATGGCGCGAGCGGGTTTCACCCGGTTATCCGATTGCCCCTCCACAGAACGTTCACATCGCCCGCGCCTACCGCCCACAGCCAGTGCTTAGAGTCTTGGCCATGGGGACAAGGCGCCGGGTGCTGGTGGTCGAGGACGAACAGACCATCGCCGAGTCAGTGGCGGCCCGCTTGCGGGCCGAGGGGTTCGATGTCGACCTCGCCCACGATGGTCCACAGGGGGTGGCCATCGCGGCGCGGACGAAGCCGGACCTGGTGGTCCTCGACGTCATGCTGCCCGGGTTCGACGGGCTGGAAGTGTGCCGTCGGATCCAGGCCGAGCGCCCGGTGCCGATCCTCATGCTCACTGCCCGCGACGACGAGACCGATCTGCTCGTCGGGCTGGCGGTGGGCGCCGACGACTACATGACCAAGCCGTTCTCCATCCGGGAGTTGGCCGCGCGGGTGCACGCACTGCTCCGGCGGATCGACCGGGCGGGCCAGACCGAGCCGGAGGCCGCCGCGATCGTCGTCGGCGACCTGGAGGTCGACCCGGTGGAGCGGCGGGTGCGGCGCGCCGGGGTCGAGGCGCACCTGACCCCGATCGAGTTCGACCTGATCGCGCACCTGGCCGCCCGGCCGCGTGCCGTGCATCCCCGTGAGCGGCTGCTGGCCGAGATCTGGGGCTGGGGTGACGCGGCGGGCACGCGGACCGTCGACAGCCACGTCAAGGCCCTGCGCCGCAAGCTCGGGGCCGACCTGATCCGCACCGTGCACGGTGTCGGCTACGCGCTGGAGGTGCCGAGGTGACCCTGCGCGAACACGGTGCCGCGCTGCTGGAGCTGCTCCCCCGGCCACTGGACCCGGTCCGGTCGATCAAGGTCAAACTCGGCATCCTGCTGATCGCCTCGGGCGCGACCGGGCTGGCCTACTTCTGGTACATGATCGGCTGGCTGCCCACGGTCACCTCGATCACCGCGATCACCGGCGCCCTGGTCACCTCCCAGGTCCTCGCCCACGGCATGACCCGCCCGCTGCGCGAGATGACCGCGGCGGCCCGCGCCATGGCGCACGGGGACTACTCGCGGCGGATCCGGGTCACCGCCCGCGACGAGGTCGGCGAGCTCGGTCGTGCGTTCAACCAGATGAGCGCCGACTTGGAGGCCGCCGACCGGCAGCGCCGGGAGCTGATCGCCAACGTGTCCCACGAGCTGCGCACGCCGATCGCCGCGCTGCAGGCGGTGCTGGAGAACGTCGTGGACGGCGTCAGCGAACCCGACCCGAAGACCATGCGCACCGCTCTGGCCCAAACCGAGCGGCTCGGCAGGCTGGTCGCCGAACTGCTCGACCTGTCCCGCATCGACGCGGGCGTCCACACCCTGGACCGCGAGACCGTCGAGGTCGCGCCGCTGCTGGCCGAGGTAGTCGCCGAGGCCGAGGTCAACGCGGTCGCCGCGGGCCGGGCGGTCCGGTTCGCCACCTCCGTCCAGCCCGCCGCCGCGACGGTCTCCGCCGACCGGGAACGGCTGCACCAGGTGCTGGTCAACCTTCTCGACAACGCCGTGCGCCACGGCCCGGCGGGCGGCGAGGTCCGCGTGATCGCCGCCGCGAGCTCGCGTGGGCTGACACTGGAGGTACGCGACCAGGGCCCGGGCATCGCGCCCGCCGAACGGGACCTCGTGTTCCGCCGGTTCACCCGCGGGGAGCGGGC
>Ga0247823_10001572_pt1 | contig 19004 bp, 15 predicted proteins | sample 13C_PalmiticAcid_2_FD_192426 | JGI IMG/M metagenome (GOLD analysis project Ga0247823, IMG submission 192426) | Soil microbial communities from agricultural site in Penn Yan, New York, United States - 13C_PalmiticAcid_Day30 | ecosystem: Environmental > Terrestrial > Soil > Agricultural land... | reverse complement strand
GCGCAGCGCCGCGAGCAATCCTTGCTCGACGTGCCGCTCGCGGTCACCGCGCTCGGCGGCGACACGCTCGCCGACCGCGGCATCACCAATTCGGCGCAGCTCGGCGACGCGGTCCCCAACCTCCAGATCAACAGCCCCTATGGCGATACGCAGCCAAACTTCTCGCTGCGCGGCATCGGGGTCGCGAACGAATATAACAGCAATCAGGCCTCGCCGGTCGGGGTCTATCTCGACGACGTCTATCTCGCGCCGCGCACCAGCCACGGCATGGGGCTGTTCGACCTCGACCGCATCGAAGTGCTGCGCGGGCCGCAGGGCACGCTCTTTGGCCGCAACACCACCGGCGGCGCGATCAACTTCATCACCAAGAAACCCGATCTGTCGGGAACAAACGGCTATCTGCAGGTCGGTTATGCCAATTTCAACACCTTCACGGCGCAGGGCGCCGCCGAGGCGACGCTCGCCGAAGATGTCGCGGGGCTCCGCCTCGCGGTCAATTACGCCAGGGGCGACGGGCAGATCAAAAATATCTTCCCCGGCGGGCGCGACGCCGCGTCGGTCGACACGCTGCAGGGCCGCGCGTCACTGCGCGTCAAGCCGGTCGAGACGCTCGACATCGTGCTCCGCGCCTATGCCGGGCGCGACCGCGGGACGCAGGCGGCGGTGCACGGGCTCGAGCCCTTCCGCACCGGGCTCGGCTTTTTCGAGACCAACGAGAATCGCATCGGCGAGAACCGCACCGACGCGTGGGGCTTCTCGGCGAATATCGCACTTGAGCTCAGCGATACGCTCAGCCTGACCTCGATCACGAGCTATGACGGCGGCAAGCAGGATTTGCAGCAGGCGGCCGACGGCGCGCCGATCGATGTCCTCGATATCAACTGGCGCTCGAACTATCGCCAGTTCAGCCAGGAACTGCGCGCCAATTACGACGGTGACGGGCTGACCTTCGTCGGCGGGCTCTTCTACGGCTGGGACCGCAATATCACCGACAACACATTCAACCTGCCGCTGCCCCCGGCGGGCGGTTTCTTCCAGCATTACCGGCAGGTCCGCAAAAGCTATGCGGTGTTCGGGCAAGCCGACATCGACCTTGCCGACCGGCTCGTCCTGACGCTCGGGGCGCGCTACACCAAGGACAAGTCGCGCTACGACGACGCCTTCGCTTACCTGTTCATCGGCGGGATCGACGATCCGCAGACGCCGATCGCGACGACGGTGCCGTGTCCGGGTGTCGCGGGGACCTGCCCCTATGATCCCGCGGCGCGTTTCGCACTTGCCGACACGAACAATGCGCTCACCGGCCGCGTGGCACTCAGCTACACCTTCGACGACGGCCCGCTCGTCTATGCGAGCTACAATCGCGGCTATCGCGCGGGTGCGGTCAATGGCGGCGGCTATACCTCGTCGAGCGGCATCGGCTATATCGAGCCCGAGCGCGTCAATGCCTATGAAATCGGGATCAAGGGCCGCGCTGGCGGGCGCCTGCTGACCTACGCCGCCTCGGCCTTCTATTACGACTATTCGAACCAGCAGTTGCAGGACACGCGCGCCGGCCCGGTCTCCTTCCTCGTCAACGCGCCGTCGTCCGAGGTTTACGGCCTCGAGGTCGAAACGACGCTGCGTCCGGTCGACGGCCTGCGCATTGATGCCTCGCTCGGCTGGCTGCACTCGAAATATAAGGAGCTGACGCTGCAGGGCGCCGATCTTTCGGGCAACAGCCTGCCCTTCGCGCCGAAGCTCACCGCGCAGCTCGGTTTCGAATGGGATGTCGTCGACCTCGCCGGCGGCACAATCACCTTCGCCCCGAATATGGCCTATTCCAGCCGCCAGTTCTTCTCACCGTTCAACGAGATCGACGCGCCGGGCACGCCGCAGGTGAACAGCGAACTGCAACAGGGCGCCAACGCCAAGGTCAATGCGTCGCTCAGCTGGAGCAATGACGCGCTGACGATCCGCGCATTCGCGAACAATATCTTCGAGCGCAAAACCTACGGCTACGGCCTCGATCTGCGCGGCGCGGGTTTCCCGTACAACTTCCTCGTGCCGTCGGCGCCGCGCACTTATGGCGTCAGCCTGCGTTACAGCTTCTGACGATGACCGACCTCAAGAACCCCGACCTCTATGTCGGCGGCATGCCCTATGCCGAGCTCGCGGCGCTGCGCGACGCGGGCCCGGTCCACTGGAACCCCGAAAGCGATGGCGCGGGCTTCTGGGCGGTGCTGGGGTTCGACGATATTGTCACCGTGTCACGGCAGGCCGACCTCTTTTCCTCGGCGCACGAGAATGGCGGGCACCGCATCTTCAACGAAAATGAGGTGGGGCTGACCGGCGCGGGGGAGTCGGCGATCGGCATCCCCTTCATCTCGCGCGATCCGCCGACGCATACCCAGTACCGCAAATTCGTGATGCCCGCGCTGTCGCCCGCGCGCCTCGAAGGGATCGAGGCGCGCATCACCGAGCGCGTCGGACGCCTCTTCGCCGATGTGCCGCTGAACGAGACGGTGAATATCCTCCCCCTCCTCACCGTGCCGCTCCCCCTCCTCACCCTCGCCGAACTGCTGGGCGTGCCCGCCGAGATGTGGCACGACCTCCACCGCTGGACCGATGCCTTCGTTGGCGAGGACGATCCCGATTTCCGCCAATCGCCTGAAGCGATGCAAGCGGTGATGGGCGAGTTCGTCGACTTTGCTTCGGCGCTGTTCGAGGAACGCCGCGCCAACCCCGGTCCCGACATCGCCTCGCTGCTCGCGAACACCGAAATCCACGGCCAACCGGTGCCGCTCGGCGATTTCATCGGCAACCTCATCCTCGCGCTCGTCGGCGGCAACGAGACAACGCGCAACTCGATCAACCACAGCCTGATCGCCTTCGCGAACAACCCCGACCAATGGGATGCGATCCGCGCCGACCGCGGCCTGCTGCCGAACGCGGTCAAGGAGATGGTGCGCTACGCCAGTCCCGTCGTCCATATGCGCCGCACCGCGACGCGCGATACCGAGCTCGGCGGCAAGCAAATCCGCAAGGGCGACAAGGTCGTCGTTTTCTATCCCGCCGGCAACCGCGACCCCGCGGTCTTCGCCGAACCCGACCGCTTCGACGTGTTGCGCCCGATCCGCCAGCACCTCGCCTTTGGCGCGGGAACGCATGTCTGCGTCGGATCGCGCCTCGCCGAGATGCAATTGCGACTCGCCTTTGCCCGGATGGCGCGTCATGTTCGCCGGATAGAAATCATGGGAGAGCCGGTCCGCGTGCGGTCGAACTTCATCAACGGCTTCAAGCGACTCGATGTCAGGCTGGTGGCCTGAAGGATGACAATGCCACAGGACAGCATCTGGGATAATAAGGAGATCATCTGCGACGTCCTCGGCCGCGCGCCGGACGTCGAGATGGGATCGTTCGGCGATGGCTGGTCGCTCTGCCGCTGGCGCCAGTTCGTCGGCAGCTACACCTTGCCCGCGCTGCCGCAGCCGATCTTCACCGTCCATGTCGCAGGCAAGCCGCAGGTGAAAACGTGGGACCGCGACGGCTGGACCGAAACCAGCTCGATCCCCGGCTGCGCGACGATCGTCCCGGCGGGCATGCCGACCGGCTGGCTCGTCGATGGCGAGCTCGATGTCGTCACGCTGTCGATGTCGTCGGACGTGCTCGCCGGCCAGCCGCACGCCGAACAGTTCAACAAGATGCGCTTCGCCTTCGCCGACCCACTCGGCGTCGCGCTGACGCGGCAAATCCTCTCCGAACTTTACGCCCCCCAAGCCGAGGAGCGCACCGCCTATGTGGCGGCAATGGTGAATGCGCTGAAGGCGCATATCCTCTCGGGCCCTCCGGCGCATGGCAACCCGACCGAAATCCCGGTGTCCGATTTCTCGGCCTATCGACTCCACAAGATCATGAACGCCGTCCTCGCGAATCCCGCCGAAGAGCATAGCCTCGAGTCGATGGCATCGGTCGCCGGGGTCACCCCGTCGCACTTCTGCCGCCTGTTCAAGAAGGCGACGGGCATTTCGCCGCACCAATATGTGATGAAGGCGCGGCTCGATCGCGCGCAGCAAATGCTCGTCCAGACCGACCTCAGCCTCGCCTCGCTGTCGGAAGCGACGGGCTTCACCAGCCAGAGCCATTTCAGCCGCGCCTTCCGCGCCTGGTTCGGCATGGCGCCAAGCGACTATCGTCAGCAGGAACGGCGCGGGCTTCACTGAACGGAGAAGATGATGACCGAAGCGACGGCGGCCGTCGTGCGCCAACCCGGCGGCGACTTCACGATCGAGACGATCGAGGTCGAAGCCCCGCGCGCGGGCGAGGTGCGCGTGCGCATCGCGGGCGTCGGACTTTGCCACACCGACCTCATCTTCCGCGACCAGTTCGCGCCCTTCGCGCTCCCCGGCGTGCTCGGCCATGAAGGCGCCGGGGTGATCGAAGCGGTCGGCGAAGGCGTCGAGGGGCTGAAGGTCGGCGACGAGGTCGTGGTCGGCTTCTCGAGTTGCGGTGCCTGCCCGCGCTGCGACGAACATCTGCCGAGTTATTGCCAGAGCTTCGTACCGCTGAATTATGCGGGGATGCGGCTCGACGACGGGTCGACCGCCTATTCCAAAGGCGACGAGCGCGTCACCTCGCATTTCTTCGGCCAGTCCTCCTTTTCGGCGCTGACCGTCACCCGCGCGCGCAACGTCGTGAAGGTCGACACGTCGCACGTCGCGCTCGAATTGCTCGGCCCCTTGGGCTGCGGCTTCCAGACCGGTGCGGGCGGGGTGATGAACTCGCTCGCCTGCCCCGCGGGATCGAACATAGCTATCTTCGGCGGCGGGCCGGTCGGGCTCGCCGCGGTGATGGGCGCGGTGATCCAGGGCTGTTCGACGATCATCCTCGTCGAACCGGTTGCGGCGCGGCGGGATATCGGACTGGAACTCGGCGCGACGCATGTCATCGATCCCGCCGAAACAGCCGATCTGACCGAGGCCCTCCGTGCGATCGTCCCGGCCGGCCTCGACTTCGCCTTCGATACCAGCGGCGTCGTTCGGGTGATCGAAGCAGGCCTTGCCGCGCTCGGCAGCCACGGCGCGATCGGGCTCGTCGGGGTGCCGTCGAAGCCCGATGCCGCGATCAGCGTCAATATCGCCGCGCTGATGACCCCTGGTCACCGCATCATCGGGATCATCGAGGGCGACAGCGACCCGCAGAGCTTCATCCCGGACTTGATCGCGCATCACGCCGCCGGACGCTTCCCGTTCGACAGGCTGATCAAAACCTTCCCGCTCGCCGAGATCAACGAGGCGCTTGCCGCGCAGGCGCGGGGCGAGTGCATCAAGGTCGTGCTGATACCCTAAAACACCGATAAAGCTGGAGAGAGACGATGGACTTCGCCCGCGACCATAAGATGCTGATCGGCGGTAAGCTCGAAGGGGGCAGCGCCCTCTTCGACGTGCTCAACCCCGCGACCGAGCAGGTTATCGCCAGCGTCCCCGACGCGACCCGCGACGACCTCGACCACGCCATCGCCGCGGCACGCGCGGCCTTCCCCGGCTGGGCCGCGACCCCGATCGCCGAACGCAAGGCCGCGCTGACCGCAATGGGACAGGCGATCATGGCCAATGCCGACGCCTTCAAGCGCCTGCTTACCGCCGAACAGGGCAAGCCGCACGCCGAGGCCGAGGGCGAGGTGATGGGCGCGGGCTACTGGCTGATGGGCGCCGCGTCGCTCGACCTGCCGGTCACCGTCAACGAGGACAGCGACGAGCGGTACAGCGAGACGCGCCACGTGCCGCTCGGCGTCGTCGGCGCGATCGCGCCGTGGAACTTCCCGCTGCTGCTCGCGATGTTCAAGGTCGGTCCGGCTTTGCTCGCCGGAAATACGATGGTGCTCAAACCCTCACCCTTCACCCCGCTCACGACGTTGAAATTCGGCGAGCTGGTTAAGGATATCCTGCCGCCGGGCGTGCTCAACATCGTCACCGGCGGCGACGCGCTCGGGCCATGGATGACGAGCCACCCCGGCTTCGACAAGATCAGCTTCACCGGATCGACCGCGACCGGCCGCCGCGTGATGGAATCGGCGGCGCCGACGCTCAAACGCGTGACGCTCGAACTCGGCGGCAACGACGCCGCGATCGTGATGCCCGACGTCGATGTCGAGAAAGTCGCCGAGGAGCTGTTCTGGGCCGCCTTCCGAAACAATGGCCAGATCTGCATCGCGACCAAGCGCATGTATGTCCACAAGGACATTTACGAACCGCTCAAGGACGCGCTCGTCGCCTATGCGAAGACGGTGAAGGTCGGCGACGGGTCTGAACAGGGCACGCAGATCGGGCCGATCAACAACGAAGCACAATACCGCCGCGTGCTCGACCTGATCGCCGACGCAAAGGACAAGGGCTATACCTTTCTTGTCGGCGGCGACGCAGCCGACGTGCCCGGCTATTACATCCCCGTCACCATCCTCGACAATCCGCCCGAGGACAGCCGCATCGTGCAGGAAGAGCAATTCGGCCCCGTCCTGCCGCTCATAAAATTCGACGATTATGACGACGTCATCGCGCGCGCCAACACGACCGACTATGGCCTCGGCGGTTCGGTCTGGGGGCAGGACGAGGACAAGGCGTTCGAGATTGCGCAGCGCATCGCGAGCGGCACCGTCTGGGTCAACGAGACGCAGCATCTGTCGCCGACCGCGGCGTTCGGCGGGATGAAGCAATCGGGCGTCGGCGTTGAAGGCGGACTCGAAGGCCTGCTCGAATATACCAACGCCCAGACGATCGTCCGGCGCAGGAAGGTAGCCGCGGCCTGAGGCCGATCGCCACCTGTCATATCCTCGCAATCCTGCCTTCCTAGCATCGCCGGGACTGCAGGAGCCGATCCATGGATGACATGTCTACCGACCTTGACCGGATCAAGGACGAGATCGCCGACAGCTTCGACGAGGAGCTGGAGATGGAAATGGACGAGAGCCGGCTCGAATCGCTGCTTGCCGACCTTTCCGACCATCCCGACCGCGAGGCGATCGATCGCCGCATCTATTTCCGTGAATTGTTCCGGCTCCAGCACGAGCTCGTCATCCTGCAGGACTGGGTCCAGACGCAGGGACTGAAGGTCGCCGTGCTGTTCGAAGGACGCGATTCGGCGGGCAAGGGCGGCGCGATCAAGCGCATCACGCAGCGGCTCAATCCGCGCGTCTGCCGCGTCGTCGCACTGCCCGCCCCCAGCGAGCGCGAGCGCACCCAATGGTATTTCCAGCGTTATGTCCCGCACCTGCCCGCGGCGGGCGAGATCGTGCTGTTCGACCGCAGCTGGTACAACCGCGCCGGGGTCGAGCGCGTGATGGGCTTCTGCACCGAGGACGAGTGCGAGGAGTTTTTCCGCTCGGTTCCCGAATTCGAACGCATGCTGGTGCGATCGGGAATCATCCTGCTCAAATACTGGTTCTCGATCACCGACGAAGAGCAGCAGTTCCGGTTCCAGATGCGGATCCACGACCCGCTGAAGCAATGGAAGCTGTCGCCGATGGACGTCGAATCGCGGCGGCGCTGGGAGGATTATACGCGCGCGAAGGAGGATATGCTCGAGCGCACGCATATTACCGAAGCACCGTGGTGGCTGGTTGAGGCGGTCGACAAGAAAAAGGCGCGGCTGAACTGCATCGCGCATCTGCTGGAGCAGATTCCGTATCGCGAGGTCGAGAAGCCCCCGGTGGTGCTGCCCGACCGCGTCCGCCACGCCGACTATGCACGCCACGAAATCCCGCCGGAGATGTATGTGCCCGAGCGCTATTAGGGACGGCGCCTGAGCAGCAGCCAGGTTGCCGCCGATGCCGCGATCGCGGCAAGCGCCGCGACGAAGGTGCCGGCGGTGGTATGCGCAAACGGCAGCCCGCCGGTGTTCATTCCGAAAAAGCCGGTCACCAGCGTCGCAGGTAGCAACAGCGCGCTGATCACCGACAGGAAATAGAGATTCTGGTTCGTCTTCTGCGCGGCCTGCAGGTCGAGCTCGTCGCGCAGCTGGCGGAGCTGCGCCTGCGTGCTCGCGACGTCGGTATCGAGCGCGTGGAGGCGCTGGACGTGGCGTTCGGCAACGGGGGCGAATATTTCCGGAAGGTCGGGATCCTTTTCGAGCCGGACGAGCGTCGCACGCATCCCCGAGACGAGGCGGTGGAGCCGCGCGCCGCGGCGGCGCACGGCGATGAGGTCGCGTGTCGCGGGACTCAGCCGCTCGTTGAGAAATTCGTCCTCCGCCATCTGGATGTCGTGGGCGAGGCCGTGGATATGCTGGCTGAGTCCGTCAACCATCGTGCCGACGACGAGGCCGAGCGCCGCGGCACCATCGCACACGTCGAAGCCCGCGGCGATGCGCTGACGGATGATGTCGGCCGAACGGATCGGGTGATAGCGGCCGGTCAGCGTCAGGCCGGGGGTGATGACGATGTGAAGCGCACCGATCTGCGAGGTTTCGGCGGCATCGAAGTCGCGTTCGAAATCCTGGAGGACGAGCCCGACGATCCCGTCCTCGACGATGACCTGCTGGTGCGTTTCGCGCGCGAGCATCAGGTCGTGGATCGGCGGCGGCAATTTCGTCGAACGTTCGAGCCAGCGCTGGGTGCGTTCGTCGGCGAGATTGAGGTGGAGCCAGCGAAAGCTGGCGCCCTCGCCATCGTCGCATTCATCGATCAGTTCGGTGCCCTCGTCCGTCCGTGCGCAGCCCCAGACAAGCCCGGGCTGCATCACGATCGCCCCGAAATCGGGGGCAGGCACCTCGTCCTTCGAAGCCGTGACGACGATCCTTTTAGAAGATAGCGGACAGCAACGCGTATAGCGTACCCGCCAGCAGAATCGAGACCGGCAGCGTCAGCACCCACGCCATCAGCAGGTTGCGGATCGTCGACATCTGGAGTCCCGAGCGGTTGGCGGCCATCGTGCCCGCGACGCCCGAGGAGAGGACGTGCGTGGTCGAGACGGGCAGCCCGAGCATGTCGGCGGCGCCGATCGTGCCCATCGCGACCAGTTCGGCCGATGCGCCCTGCGCATAGGTGAGGTGCGATTTACCGATCTTTTCACCGACGGTGACGACGATGCGTTTCCAGCCGATCATCGTGCCCAATCCGAGCGCGAAGGCGACCGCGATCTTGACCCACGTCGGGATGAAGCGCGTCGCGCTGTCGAGCGACTCCTTGTAGGTCTTGAGGCTCGCGGTTTCCTTTTCGGAGAAAGTGAGCGTCTCTTCCTTCGACAGGCGCTTGATCGCTTCGGACGCGAGATACATGTCGTTGCGCATATTCTCGGTCGCGGCGGCGGGAACCCTGGCGAGCGAGCCATAGCCGCTGACCTGCGTTTCGACCTGGTCGACGAGCGCACCGAGCGCCGGAAGCGTCTCCGGCGAGAGCTTCTTGTCGGCGATATAGGCGGTGACCGCGCGGCGCGCCTCCTGCGGCGAAGCGACCGCCGGATTCGGCCCGCCGCCGTGCGCGGCGAGCGCCGCTTCGGCCGCGTTCGAGTGTATGACGAACTCCTGCACATATTTCTCGGGCACCGCGCGATTGAGCGCATAGGCGGTCGGCACGGTGCCGATCAGGATAAGCATGATGAGCCCCATGCCCTTTTGCCCGTCGTTCGAGCCGTGTGCGAAGCTGACCCCGGTGCAGGTGAAGATCAGCAGCGCACGAATTCCCCATGGCGGCGGAGTCTTGCCCTTCGGCGCCTCATAAAGCGCGCGGTTACGGATCAGTATCTTCATCGCGAGGAAAAGCAGCGCCGCGACCGTGAAACCGAGCAAGGGCGAGAGCAGGAGCGCGTAGCCGATTTCGGTCGCCTTGGTCCAATCGACCCCCGCGGTGCCGCTCTTGCCGTGGAGCATCGCATTGGCGATGCCGACCCCGATGATCGATCCGATCAGCGTGTGCGAGCTCGACGAAGGGATGCCGAGATACCAGGTCGCGAGGTTCCAGACGATCGCTGCGATCAGCAGGGCAAAGACCATCGCGAAGCCCGCGTTCGAACCGACCTGCAAAATCAGCTCGACCGGCAACAGCGAGACGATCCCGAACGCAACCGCCCCCGTCGACAGGAGCACGCCGAGGAAGTTGAAGAAACCCGACCAGACGACCGCATAGTTGGCGGGCATCGAATTGGTGTAGATCACCGTCGCAACGGCGTTGGCGGTGTCATGAAAGCCGTTCACGAATTCGAAGCCGAGCGCGATCAGCAGCGCAATGAACAGCAGGATGAAGGGCAGGAAGGCGGTCGCATGGACCCCGGCCGCGGCGGCGTCGCTGTAAACGCTGTACGCGACATAGAGGAGAGTCGCGAGGATCGCGGCGCCGAACCCGAGGGCACCGGCGAGGCCGAGTCCCTTGTCGAGATCGGGGCGTTCGGCGCCAACTGGTTCGATGATACTCGTATCCGCTGTGGTCGCATTCATCGGCTGGCTCCTGCCATCGCGAGGGATGGCCCGGGGCTAATCGTCCGGTGTGACAGCAAGGTGACGGGTCACCGTCCGGGCCCATAGCTTTGGCATTGCCGCAAATATCTTGAACCAAGCGCCAGGAAACCTACATTGACCATATCGTCAACAAGCGAAAGGAGGTGGTCGAATGTCTCATTGTCACACGCCGCATGCGGCAGATTCGAGCATGACCTTCCTCGCGGGGGTCCGATTCGGATAATCGTCCGCGAACAGGCACGACAATGGAAGGGCTGCTCCGAAAGGGGCAGCCCTTTGTCATTGGAGATCTCAAACAGCCGCTCGTCGTCAGCTTAGCGTCAGAAACCGGCGCTACAGATCGCGCGATGGGCAAGTCGACGTCATGGCACCGACGCAAGCGAGGTCTGATTTCGCGACTTTGGAAGAAGGTGGAGGCCCGAGCCGGAATCGAACCGGCGTGCACGGATTTGCAATCCGCTGCGTCACCACTCCGCCATCGGGCCTCATGCCAAATTACCGCATCCTTGGGGGACGGGCCGGGTGTTGGACGGCGCCGCTAGTGAGGGGCTTTGGCTGGCTTGTCAAGGATTCGCCCGAACCCCACCGAATAGCGTCATGGAAGCCGCGCGATGCGGGGTTGGCGACACCCGTGTTGCCAGCTATGCGCGGCAACGCGCGGCAGCACGGCTGTATTACCATTGCAATACAGCACAGCTTCGGCTAGAGCGGCCTCGCAAAGGTTCATATTCCAGGGAATCGGAAAAAGCTGATGGCGACGAAGTTTAGCGAAATCACAGCGGCAGAGATGCGCGCAGCCATGATCGACAGCCAGCTGAGGACCAACGACGTCATCGATCCCGCGGTGATCGGCGCGATGGCCGCGGCACCGCGCGAAGCGCATGTGCCCGCCGCGCTCGCCAGCGTCGCCTATATGGACCGCGCGATCGCGCTGGGACATGGCCGCCTATTGAACGCGCCGCTGGTTACCGGCCGCATGCTCGTCGCCGCGGCGATCCGCCCCGGCCAACGCGTGCTGCTGGTCGGCAGCGCGACGGGCTATTCCGCCGGACTGCTCGCGCGGCTCGGCGCCGAAGTCCACGCCGTCGAGGAACAGGACGAACTTATGGCCACCGCGAAAAGCGCGACCGGCCACGACAATATCCACTGGGTCGCGGGCCCGCTGGCCGCCGGCGCGCCCGGCGCCGCACCGTTCGACCGCATCATCATCGAAGGCGCGATCGAAACTTTGCCCGACGCGCTGGTCGCGCAGCTCGCCGACGGCGGCCGGCTGGTCGCGGCGCGGCGCGAAGGCGCGGTGACGCGGCTCGTCGAGGGCGTGAAGGCCGGCGGCGCGGTCGCGCTGCGCAGCTTTGCCGACATGGACGTAGCCCCCTTGCCGGGCTTCACCGCGCCGGCGGGTTTCCAGTTCTAAAGCCGTCCCTCCCTTGTTTCAGGCTGATATTCCTATGCACGACAATAATAAGAAACAGCCCCTTCGCCGTACGCGCTGGCTTGTCGGCCTTGCCCTCGGGGCACTGGTGCTGGCGCCAGTGGCGCAGGCCGAAACATTGCAGGGTGCTCTGGCCAAGGCGTATGAAAACAATCCGACGCTGACCGGCGCGCGCGCTGGACAGCGCGCGAATGACGAGAATGTGCCGATCCAGAAGGCGAGCGGCTTGCCCGAGGTCGGCGCCCGCGTCGATTATCAGGAAAACCTCGTCCTTCCCGGCAACGCCTTTTTCTCGCCCAAGCGTAACGTGAATGTTGGCGGGCAAGTGACGGTACCCATCTATCAGGGCGGCGCGGTGCGCAACGCGGTCAAGGCGGCCAAATTTCGTGTCGAAGCCGGGCAGGCCGATCTTCGCGCGACCGAGGCGAGCGTTTTTTCGCAGACGGTCGGCGCCTATATGGACGTCATCCGCGATCAGGCGATCGTCCAGCTCAACCAGAAGAATGTCTCGGTGCTTCGCACCAATTTGCAGGCGTCAAGCGATCGCTTCGAGATCGGCGACCTGACGCGCACCGATGTCGCCCAGTCGGAGGCGCGGCTTGCGCTCGCCGAAGGCGATCTTCGCACCGCCGAATCGAACCTGATCGGCAGCCGCGAATCCTATATCCGCCTGGTCGGCGACGCGCCGGTCGACCTGCAGGCACCGCCCACATTGCCGAATCTGCCCGGCACCGCCGAGGAAGCGGTCGCGATCGCGCTGAACAATAATCCCGACATCGACGCCGCGAACCAACTCGTCAGCGCAAACCGCGCCGACATCGGCGTCGCGCGCGCAAGCCGCCTGCCCAAATTGTCGGCGACGACCAATGCAGGCTACACCAACAATCTGAACTCGATACCGTCGGCAAACACCACGTCGGAAAATGTCACGAAGAGCGCACAGGCCGGGCTGTCGCTGACGATTCCGATCTTCCAGGGCGGGCGTCCCTCGGCGCAGGTGCGTCAGGCGCAGTCGCGCACCAGCCAGGCGATCGAAAATTATGTCGAGGTCGAACGCGGTGTCATCGCGCAAACGCGCGGCGCCTATGCCGCGTGGCAGGCGAACGAACGAATCATCGCCGCTACGGAGCAGGCGGTGAGCGCCAACGCGCTGTCGCTCGAAGGCGTGCGCGCCGAAAACAGCGTGGGCACGCGGTCGATCCTCGACATTTTGAACGCCGAGCAGGAATATCTGAACACGCAGGTCCAGCTCGTGTCGGCGCAGCGCAACAGCTACGTCGCCGCCTTCTCGGTCCTCGCCGCGATGGGCAAGGCCGAAGCGCGCGATCTCGGCATCGAGGGCGGCGCGCTTTACGACCCCGACGTCAATTACCGGCGCGTGAAGGGCGAGATCTGGGATTGGGCGGACGATCCCGCGCCGCAGCAGGTCGCGACCGATACGCGCGCCGTCCCGGCAGCGACCGCCGGCGTTCCGGTAGGCCCGCCGTCGCTCACGCCACAATAAAGCTTGGCAAAATGCCGCCCAAATCGGTAAGAAGACCGTTAACCATCCGGTAATCGCGATGGTTTAGGGGGTTGGTTATGGGCGATATGTCGCGGGAACCGTCGATGGAAGATATTTTGTCGTCGATTCGGCGCGTGATCGCGCGGGATGAGGCGCCGGGCTCGGCGCGCGAGATTCGCGTCCCCGAAGCCGACGATATTCTCGACCTCCACGATGAAGAAGATATGGCCGAAGCCGCGCCCGCGGCCGAAGAGCTTGTCTCCGAAGCGAGCGCCGATGCGGCGCGCCAGTCGCTCGAAGCGCTGACCGCTGCTGTTGCGCCCGCCGTTGCGGCGGCGACCGTGGCCGCGCCGACCGTAGCCGGCCGCACGATGGAGGATGTCGTGCTCGACGCGCTGCGTCCGATGCTCAAGGAATGGCTCGACGCCAACCTGCCCGCGCTGGTCGAGGCGATGGTGGCCAAGGAAATCAGCCGGATTACCGGCAAGCGGCTTTAACTAGGCCACCCAATCCTCCAGCAGATAGCGCGCGATCGCCAGCGGCGGCGGCGCCATGAATGGCGCGCCCATGTCGCCCGCCAGCGCGGCGCGCACCTCGGCCTTGTCGACCCACATCGCCGCCTCGATCTCGGTCGTATCAAGCGTTAGAGCGGGATCACTGGCAACGGCGCGGCACCCTATCATCAGCGATGACGGGAAGGGCCAGGGCTGGCTCGCGACATAGGAAACATTCGAAACGCGGATGCCCGCCTCCTCGAACAATTCGCGCGCGACCGCTTCCTCGAGCGATTCGCCGGGCTCGACAAACCCTGCGAGCGCCGAGAAGAAACCCGGCGGAAAACCGCCCTGCCGCCCGACCAGCACGCGTCCCTCGCATTCGGCGAGCATGATAACGACGGGGTCGACGCGCGGGAAATGTTCGGCATTGCAACTACCGCAGCGCCGGCCCCAGCCGCCGCGGAACAGGTCGGTCGGCGATCCGCATACGGCGCAGAAGCTATGCCGCGCGTGCCAATCGACAAGGCTGCGCGCGCCGCCGTACAGCGCCACATCCGCGCCCGACAGCAAAGGCAGCAGCCGCATCACCGTGCGCGAGCGCGCGTCGATGCGCGTGCCCGTTGCGGCCTCACGAACGAAATGCGGGATCCCCGCGTCGTCGATCCCGAGCAGCATCAGCGCGCGATCGTCAGCGGGATCGAGCGGCTCCCACGAAAGGCCACCGCCCTCGCCCGGCACGAAGTCGATCCCGTCGAGGACCAGACAGCGCGCGCGCGGATCGGTGGCCGCGGCGGCGAAAGCTTCCGGATTCGTCCGCAATTGATCAGCGCGGTCGAGCCATGCGCCGGTGAAACCGAGCGGCAAGGGCATCAGCGCGCGACGTCCGAGAAGAAGGTTTCGCCGAACTTGCCCTGGAACGGCACCGCGTCGGGCGGCATGATCTGCGTATAGCCCGCGGCACGATAGCCAAGCCCGCGGTGGACGAAGCCGATCGTCCCCGCCGCGCCCGCCCAGCCGAAAATCCCCTCGCCGCCCGGCGAGGTCCGCAGCGACACGCGCCCGCCGGCGCCGAAACCCTGCCCGTCGATGAACGTCCCCTTGCGGTCGACGCTGTCGGCGAGGAGGTTCGACATCGCGAGCCGCGCGGTCTCGCGCTTCATCACACGCACGCCGCCGGTTTCGCCCTCGCCGAGCAGCATCGCAAGGAAGCGGTCGTAATCACGCGCGCTCGACACCAGCCCACCGCCGCCGAACGGATAGGGCGGCGGGTCGAGATAGATCGAGCTCGCCGCGGGGTCGAAAGGAATCAAAGCGCCGCCGAACGGCGCATAATTGCTCGTGAAGCGCCCGACGTCCTTCGCGGCCACCATGAAGCCGGTGCTGGTCATGCCGAGCGGATCGAACAGCCGCGCCTTCAGGAAGGCGTCGAACGCCTGCCCCGACACGACCTCGATCAGCCGCCCCATCAGGTCGAGCCCGATCGAATAGCTCCACTTGGTGCCGGGCTCATAGACGAGCGGCAGGGTCGCGAGCCGGTCGGCCATGACAGCGAGGCTCGGCGCGGGCGTCACCGGCGCGAAACCGGGGATCGGCAGGCGGCTCGCCTGCCCGCCGACGATACCCTTGTCGTCATAGGCCTTTTTGATCGGCCCCTTCTGGATGATATTATAGCCGAGCCCCGCGGTATGGGTGAGCAACTGTCGTACCGTGATCGGGCCCTTCGCCGGGCGCACATCGGTGATCGACCCGTCGGGCACATTCTGCACCTTCATATTCGCAAAGGCGGGCAGGAAATCGGCGATCGGCTGGTCTAGCTTCATCTTGCCGTCTTCGATCAGCAGCATCGCCGCGATGCCGGTGACGGGCTTGGTCATCGAATAGAGACGCCACAACGTGTCGGGGCCGACCGGCGTCGCCGAATCGTTCGATTGCACCCCGGCGCCCAAAAACACCGCTGCCTCCTGCCCCTTGCCGATCGCGGCGAGCGCGCCGGCGAGTTCGCGGCGGTCGACGAAGCCCTTGATGAACGCATTGGTCGCGGGATAGAGCGCGGCGCCGTCGACCTTCCACGCGAGCGCGGCGCGCGGCAGCAAAGTCCCCGCCCCGGCCAGCGCTATTCCGCCCATCAGCGCGCGGCGCGACACCATCATGTTCATGCGTCTCTCTCCAGCATCTTGTCGGTCAGTTTGCGATAGAGCGTCGGCAGCCCTGCGGCGTCAAGGTCCGCGATCGGCCACCATATGCCTTCCGCTGCGGCATCGGGGCCTTCGGGCGGGGCTTCACGCCGCACCAATGTCAGCGTCAGGTCGAAATGGGTGAAACCATGGTCGACGCTGACGATTCCCGACTCGGACGGCGGCGCGTCGGTCCATTCGCCGCCGGGCAGCGCGCGCATACCGCCGAGCATGCCCTTGTCGGGTCGGCGGACGAGCCAGATGCGGCCATCCCTTTCGATCCAGTGCGCAAGGCCATGCCGATGCGGCTTGGCTTTCTTCGGCGGCTTGACCGGCAAGCGCTCGATATCTGTCCGTCCGCGCGCGCGGCAGTCGGCCATCAGCGGGCAGATCGCGCAGGCGGGGCCGCGCGGCGTGCAGATCGTCGCGCCAAGGTCCATCAGCGCCTGCGCGAAATCGCCCGGCCGATCATCGGGCACTAGCGGCGCCAGCGCAGCGCGTATCTCGCGCTTCGCGAGCGGCAGCGGCGTCTCGATCAGCCGGTGGCGCGCGATCACGCGCTCGATATTGGCATCGACCACGACTGCGGCGCGGCCAAAGGCGATCGCGGCGACCGACGCTGCGGTATAATCGCCGATCCCGGGCAGCGCGCGCAGCCCCGCCTCGCTGTCGGGGAATATCGAACCATGGTCGCGAACGACCGCGCGCGCGCAGGCGAGCAAGTTACGCGCACGGGCATAATAGCCGAGCCCGGCCCACGCCGCCATCACGTCGGTATCCTCGGCCACCGCCAGATCGGCGACCGTCGGCCAGCGCTCGGTAAAGCGCGCAAAATAGCCGGCAACCGCGGCGACCGTCGTCTGCTGCAGCATGACCTCGGCCAGCCAGATGCGGTAGGGATCGGGGACGCCGCCGCTATTCGGCGCGATCCGCCACGGCAGCACGCGCGCCGACCGGTTATACCAGCCGAGCAGCCGCCCTGCGAAGTCGTCTTCGATGTCGCCGATCATGCTGGAAGTCTGGACGCTCACCCCCCGCCTATGGCATGGCACCCGTCATGACGAAAGACGCGGGAGAGGACACGCCGGCCAAAAAGGCAAAGGCGACAGGCAAGGCGAAAGCCGCCAAGCCGCCGGTGCGCGTCTATGAACGCCCGCGCGGCGGCGAAGCGCGGATGGTGTCCGACCTCGTGCCCGAAATCGGCCGCGCCGCCTTTCGCAAATTCGGCTTTGTCCAAAGCTCGGTCGTCAGCCGCTGGCGCGAGATCGTCGGCGACCGGCTCGCCGACGTCACCCAGCCCGCGATGATCCGCTTTCCCGCGGGGCAGAAGGCCGGCGGGACGCTGCACCTGACGATCAGCGGCGCGCACGCGCCGATGCTGCAACATGTCGCGCCCGACATCATCGGCGCGGTCAACCGCTTCTTCGGTTACGCCGCCGTCGCGCAGGTCCGGATGACGCACGGCCAGGTTACGCCCGCCCCGCCCGTTCAGCCGCCGGCAATGCTTAAACCCGTACCCGCGGAACTGGGGGACAGTCTGCGCGATATCGGCGACCCGGAACTGCGCACAGTGCTCGAACGCATGGCGGCAGGACTGGCGACGCCGCCAAAGCTTCCCCGGATTAGTTGAAGGAAAGACGGCCGACGATGTCCGCTTTTGACGACCCGCTTCTCGATCGCCGCGCGGCGGTGCTGGCGCTTTCGGGCGCCGCGCTCGGCCTGATCGCCGCGACCCCCGCCAAACCCACGCTCTGGTCGCAGACCGTTTCGACCACGCCTATCGGCGCCTTCCTCGTCGGCAACCCTGCCGCGAAGGTGCGGCTCGTCGAATATTTCAGTTACACCTGCCACGTCTGTGCCGATTTTGCGAAAGCGGGCACGGTGCCGCTGAAGACGGGCTATGTCGATCGCGGGCTCATACTCTTCGAATATCGCAACCTCGTCCGCGACCCGGTCGACATGACCGCGGCGCTGCTCGCGCGCTGCGGCGGGCCAAAGGCGTTTGCGGGCAATCACCAAGCGATCTTCGCCAGTTTCCCTGCGCTGATCGCCAAAATCCAGAAAGCGACCGAGGCGCAGAAGAAGAGCTGGTTCGAGGGCACCACCGGCGAGCGTGCGCGCAAGATCGCCGCCGGCACCGGCCTCACCGCACTGATGCGCGCGCGCGGCTATACGCAGGCGCAGATCGACGCCGCGCTCGACAGCGAGGTCGCACAGGCCGAACTGACGGGCATGACGAACATCGGCCTCAACGCCGACAATGTCGAAGGCACGCCGAGCTTTTTCGTCAATGGCCGCAATGCAGGGGTCACCGCCTGGCCCGCGCTCAAATCGAAACTCGACCTCGCGCTCAAGGGCTCGTAAAAGCCCCGCATTCCCGTTTTCGTGGAGAAAGAAAAAGATGAACGCATCGCTTCGTATCGCCCTGTTGTCCTCGCTTGGCGCGCTCGCTCTCGCCGGTTGCGGCGGCGGCGCGGATGATCCCGCCAAGGAAAAGGATGTCGTCGCCAAGGTCGCCCCGCCCGCCGGCAAGAGCTGGTCGCAGGTCGTGCGCGTCGATGGCGACGGCGTCGTGATGGGCAACCCCGACGCACCGATCAAACTCGAAGAATATGGTGCCTTCACCTGCGGCCATTGCGCGCAGTTCGCCAAGGATTCGCACGAAGAGCTGAAGCGCGACTTCGTCGACACCGGCCGCGTGTCGTACAAGCTGACGCCGTTCATGCTGCACCCGGTCGACGCCATCTCGGGCGCGATCGTCAAATGCACCGGCCCCGACCGTTTCTTCCCGCTCGCCGACGCGACCTTCCTCGAACATGAAGCGTTCATCGCCGGCGCGTCGAAACCGCAGCCGGGGATCGAGGAAGCGATGAAGCTGCCGCCCGCACAGCGCTTCGTCGCGCTCGCCAAGGGCTGGGGGATCGATCAATTCTATCAGCAGCGCGGTGTTCCCGCCGCGACGATCCAGCAGT